>Ga0180437_10006629_pt1 | contig 15332 bp, 10 predicted proteins | sample SS_ome_4_FD_132410 | JGI IMG/M metagenome (GOLD analysis project Ga0180437, IMG submission 132410) | Hypersaline lake sediment archaeal communities from the Salton Sea, California, USA - SS_3_D_1 metaG | ecosystem: Environmental > Aquatic > Non-marine Saline and Alkaline > Hypersaline >...
GCTCGAAAACGCCCAGGAAATAATCGGGACCCCTGGAAATGAAAGCAACAGGAGCGTGGCCGTCATCGGTTCTGGTCCGGCCGGTCTCACAGCCGCTTATTACCTGAGACAATCAGGGCACGCGGTGACGGTGTTTGACCGGATGGAAGAGGCGGGAGGGATGCTGACCTATGCCATACCGAGCAGTCGATTGCCCAGGGATATCGTCAGGCGGTTTGTGAAATCCCTGGAAAATGCAGGAGTCGTGTTCAAGCTGAGAGGCGATGTGGGCAAGAATGTATCCATAGAGGACCTCCAGAATCAATTCGATAGCGTCTTCCTTGCCAGTGGGGCCTGGGGTCTGCCGTCCATCGGGCTGGATGGGGAGGAATTAACGAGATCCGGCTTGGAATTTCTCGCCAACGTGAAACAGGGCGTGAAAGAATTGCCCGGCCACGAAGTCGTTGTCATAGGAGGGGGAAATGTCGCTGTGGACGTGGCGATCACCGCCAAACGCCTGGGAGCCGAACAGGTGACCCTCGTCTGCCTGGAGTGTCGGGAAGAAATGCCTGCCCTGGAGTGGGAAATCGAGCAGGCCATCACAGAAGGAATAACGGTTATGCCTTCGTGGGGGCCCTTTAAGGTTCTTGCATCCGAGGGAAGGGTCACGGGCATCGAACTGGTCCAGTGCACATCCGTCTTCGATGACAACGGTTGCTTCGCTCCGATCCTCGAGACAACCGTTAGAGAAACCCTTGAGGCTGATCAAATCATCATGGCCGTAGGGCAAAGGCCAGACCTTTCCTTTATAGATCCTGAGTTCGCCTTGAATATCGATCGTGGTTTGGTAGGCATAGACGATAAAACCCAACAGACCAGCATTCCCGGAATTTTTGCCGGTGGGGATGTGACGAGCGGCCCGGCGACGGTGATAGAATCCATCGCAGCCGGCAAAAGAGCCTCCGAAGCCATCAACAACTACCTTCTCAAAGGAGAAGCTGCGGCGGCTGATGAGGGAGCCAGTAAAGATGAGGTCGCCCTGCTGACCTTTAACCGCAACTACCTCAAAGAGACCAGAAGAATTAAAATGCCTGAGCTTCCGCTTGCGGAAAGAAGCATAACAGCCGAAGACGTACTCGGCTTGAGCAGGGACGAAATCGAAAAAGAAGCCAACCGGTGTTTCAACTGCGGATGCGTGGCCGTCAACGCCTCAGATATCGCTCCGGCCCTCATAGCCCTGGAGGCAAGGATAAAGACGACAAATCGAGAGTTGAGCGCGGAAGAATTCTTTGCCGTGGGGCCGCTGACGACAACAGCCCTTGACAAGAATGAACTGGTTGCAGAAATTGAGATCCCGACTCAAAGTGCTGATGATCGATCGGCTTTCCTGAAATTCCGGATCAGGAAGTCTATCGATTTTCCGATCGTCAGTGTTGCCGTAGTATTGAATATGGATGCCAATATCATAAAAAGTGCACGCCTAGTGCTCGGGGCACTGGCCCCAATTCCACTCAGGGTAAAACCGGCGGAAGATTTTCTGAAGGGGAAAGAATTAAACGCGGAGACCGCGAAATTTGCCGCCGAATTAGCAGTTGAGGGAGTCAACGCACTGCATAAAAACGCTTACAAAGTCCAGGTCACCAAAGCTCTGGTGAAAAGAGCGATAGTATCAGCGGTTTGACATCATATTTTGGCTTTGCTATATGTTCCTCCATGGACAATTCCGGTCATGTATATCCTTCAGGCCTAGCAGCGTTTTTACAGGATTGCACAGCCCAGAAGACGACCGGTTGCGAGAACAAGCATGAACAGAGAGGGATACAATGGAAATCAAGAGAGTGGGGATCGTCGGTTCGGGGACCATGGGCTCCCGGATTGCCTTTCAGTGCGGGCGCTGTGGATTAGGCGTCAATCTCTATGACATCGATCCCAAAGCTTTGGACACAGCCACAGCTCACCTAAAGGCTTGGTATCAGGAACATCTTGAACCTGTCGAGGCCGAGAAGGCCTTTTCTTTCATTCGGCGATGCGAAGATCTAGCCGATTGTTTAGCGGATATCGATTTAGTCATCGAGAATGTGCCGGAAAATCTGGAGATAAAGCGCCAAGTGTTTGCAGAGATGGACCGCTTGGCTCCTCCGCATGTGCTGCTGGCAACCAACAGCTCTTCCCTGCCCTCGTCTCGCGTTGCCGATGCGACAAAGCGTGCGGATAAGGTCTTTAACGTCAACTTCGGGGATCCGCGCGAAGATCAGCTGGTCGAGGTTATGTTTCACCAGGATGTGTCTGATGAAACCAAGGCCGCCGGAGAGGCCTTTTTGAAATCCATCAAAATGGTTCCTATCATCACGGAAAAGGAGATCATGGGCTTTTCCTTTAACAGAACCTGGCGGGCGATCAAGAGAGAGGTTCTGCACCTCGTGGGTGATGGCTATTCGAATTTTGAGGATATCGACAGGGCATGGATAATGCTGTTCGGTACCAAGTGGGGGCCTTTTGGTCTCATGGATGATATCGGTTTGGATGTCATTCGGGACATCGAGAATCAATACTATAAGGACAGCCAAGAGGAACGGGATAAACCACCCCCGTTTCTGGAGGACATGATAGGCAGGGGACGCCTCGGAGCCAAGAGTGGAAGAGGTTTTTATCGCCATCCCCATCCCGAATACCTTCAAGAAGGCTGGCTGACCAAGGAGCCCCCTTGGAAACCGGAGAAAAAAATCAAGCTCGATGATTGACATAAAGTAATCTTTAATTCGATTAAGCAATGAGACAATTCATGAGTGGAATTGAACCAAAATCAACCGGGGAAATCATCTCAGTGCTAAGAGGCAGCATTAAGAAAGGGAAATATCACGAGGTGGATTAAATGAGTGAAAAGCGATCCGATGTGTTACACGAGAGAAAAACATTAGCCAAGGTCGTCACTTTTTGGGACTATGTCACGATCGGACTGGGCAGCATTATCGGAGTGGGATGGATTCTCGTCGCCGGGGAATGGCTGAATAAAGGAGGGCCGCTGGGAACCGTCCTCGGTTTTTTCCTGGGTGGAATACTCCTGACGACAATCGGGAAATGCTATGCAGAGCTTACACCAGCTATTCCCGTGGCGGGGGGGGAGGTTGCGTTCTCCTACAAGGGATTCGGGCCCGGGATTGCCTTCATGACGGGATGGTTTTTGGCCTTCGGGTATGTCTTTCTGGGGCCTTTCGAGACGACATCCCTGGGCTGGCTCTTCGAATTGCTCTTTCCTTCGCTGAGGACGGCGCCCCTTTATTCAATCGGGGGGTACGACGTCAGTTTCTCCACTCTTATTCCTGGTTTAGCCATCGGCATCTTCATCATCGTCCTGAACTATTTTGGAGTGAAAAACTCAGCGAAATTTCAGCTGATAACGACGGGATTGTTGTTCGCGTGCGCCATTGTGTTCACCACCATAGCTGTATTGAAGGGCGACCTCTCCAACTTGAGGCCGGTCTTCTCAGCCGGAGAAACACTCAGAGGAGGGATCTGGTCGACGGTGGCTATTTTAGGTTTGATGCCATTCTTCATGGCAGGATTCGACACCATCCCTCAAGTAGCCGAAGAATCTGGGGAAAAAGTTGAACCCAAAAAGCTGGGCAAAGCCATAATTATGTCCATCATCATCGGGTCTCTGTTTTATTGTGTGGTGATTATGGCTGTCTCCTCCTGCATGCCCTGGCAGGAATCCGCCAAACTGGAGATGCCCTCCGCGGGTGTTTTTGAGGCTGCCTTCGGATATGTGTGGGTGACGAAGTTGGTTCTTCTGACAGGATTTTTGGGATTGATCAGCTCGCTCAACGGGATTTACCTTGCGGCGACAAGGGTTCTTTTTGCCGCCGGCAGAGGAGGCCTGATGCCCCGATGGCTTGGCGAAGTCAGCAAGAAATACAAAACGCCCAAAAATGCCATCTTCTTCGCCGGAGCGATCGCGTTGATTGGTCCCGTCATCGGCAAAGCCGTCATCCTGCCCATTGTGACTGTCAGTTCGCTTGCCTATATGTGCGCTTGGCTGGTGACCTCATTGGTGACAATAAAATTGAGAAAGACAGCGCCCGACATGAATCGGCCTTATAAGGTCAAAAGCAAGTTGACAATGTATGCAGGGGTTGCAATTTCAGCTGCTTTGATTTTACTGATTGTCGTCCCAGGATCGTCAGCCCAGCTCAAATGGCCGCTCGAATATTCAATACTGGCTGGTTGGATGATCTTCGGCTATATCGGCTATCGCTGGCGCAAAAGCAAGGATGACCTGACCAAAGAAGAGCGAGACTACCAGATCCTCGGTGAGTTCCGATAAAAGGTGCCAGGCACCTTTTTACAGGGGGAAAATAATGGTGCCTGGCACCTTTTTTAAGTTTCGTATTCGGCGTTGCCGTCGACAGCGACAATCTGACCGCTGACGTGAGGGGCAGCATCGGAAGCGAGAAAATACACCATGTCCGCAACTTCTTTCATTTCCACCATGCTGCGCATAGAGATATACTGCAGCTCGCCCTTGAGCACCTCTTCCTCACTCTTGCCTAAATCGGCGGCCACTCTTCTCAGGATCCCTCGCATCCGTTCGTTGTTCATCATACCGGGGCGAACCGCATTGCATCGGACATTATAAGGGCCCGCTTCTTTGGCAACGCTCAACGTCAAACCTTCCAGAGCGTATTTCGTCATGTTGTAGATCGACCGGTTGGCGGGAAAGGTTTTGGTTGATGAGGTTGTGATGTTTACGATCACACCATGCTTTCGTTTCTTCATCTCGGGCAATACTTCTTTCATGCCCCAAAAGCAGCTGTTGAGATTCGTATCGATGACTTTTTGCCATTCATCTTCGGGCATCTCTTCGACCGGCGCCCTGGGGCCGGCAATGCCGACATTGTTGACCAAAACATCAATATGCCCCATCAATGCTCTCGCATTTTCGAACATCTGATGCAACTGTTCCCGGTTGCCAACATCGGTCACAGTACCGTGCAGTTTAGGATTATCCTTCAATGCTTGAGAGACGGCGTCTGAGTCTATGTCACAGATGTGCACATTATGCCCTTTAGACGAAAAGACCTCAGCGATCACTCGGCCAAGGCCTCCTCCTCCGGCTGTTACTACGACATTAGACATGGTATCCTCCTTTAACTCTTAAGAATTTGGCATTATGGCTTAGCACATATCTTTTCCAAGATATAAAGATTCAACACACCCAGGGATTCCAATTTTAATCGGTCGTTCCCAGGATTTGATAAGCTCGCTCTTTTTCGCTCAAATCTTTTTTTCTCTGCCTTTGACGGTAAGCGACAAAGCCGATAATCATCCAAGCCACAAAAATGAGATACTCCGTGGGCCAGTGAAGTTGGCTTGGAGACTTGGGAAGGACAAGAAGGAGAACGAGAACAACCGAGATGAATACACCTAGATAGATCGTCGATTTATGCCGAATTTCATAAGGTCGCTTCATATCAGGGGCTTTCCTTCTCAGCGCAATGACAGCATAACAGGTAACGACTCCGGCTGCCATGAAGGCCAGAGAACCCACGTTCACCACGGGACTGAGAATCGATCGTCCGACGAAAGGCCCGAGAACTGTAATGATGCCGATAAAGAAGATCGCATTTTTAGGGGTAAGATACCTTTCATGTGTTTCACCGAGCCATTTGGGCAGAAGTCCACCTCGGCTCATCGCAAACAAAACCCTCGATCCAGCAATGATGCAGCCGTTTAGGGATGTGATCAGTCCGAGGAAAGCCGCAAACAAGACCAGCTTGGCGGCCCACACATAGCCGAAGGCAATTTCAAAAACCGTGGCCGTGGGCATGTCATAGTTTATTGCTTCTCTCCAGGGCATACAGAGACAGAGGGCCAGGGTGATGAGCGTGTAGAACATAAATCCTGCGATGATGGAGATGATGACAGCTTTCCCCAAATCTTTAGGATTCATTCTCCTTCCTGATTCTTCTGCTGCCTGGGATATAGTGTCGAAGCCGGCCATAAAGTAGGGTACAATGGCCAGAACGGCAACGGTCGCTGCGATAGAAGATCCCAGCGTCCCTTGCCCGGCAAAGAGCGGCAACAGGTTGGAAAAACTTCCTTTAATGAGGGCTACCACGATAAAAACGGCAGCGCACACAAGCATGAGCGTGGTGGAAATGGTTTGGAATCGCGCGCTCAATTTGGCTCCACGATAATTCATGACGAGCAATATGAATCCGACCAAGACACCAGAATAAATGGCCGACAGTGTCACCGTATAATCTCCCACAGCATAGAGGGGATCAGTCCTAGCGAAAGGGAAGATGACCTCAAAAAGCCAGCCTATGGCAACGGTGAGGAAAGGGCTAACATTGATATAGAGGAAGCAAAGAAGCCAGCCAACCAAAAAGGCAGCTCCCGTTCCGAATGCTTTGTAGGCAAAGGCCATTCCTCCACCCGATACAGGGATAGCAGGAGTGAGCTCGGCATAGCACTTGCCCACATAGATCAAGAGCAATCCCCCCAACACGAAACCCAACATAGCTCCTAGGGGACCTCCTTTGGCTATCCACACGCCTGCATAAATGACCCACGATATCCCGACCATGGTCCCGAGCCCAAGACTCACATAGTCCTTGAGTGTCATCACTTTGTCTAATGATTTTCTCTCGCTTTTACCCATATCGAGTCTAACCTCCACCACCAGAATTTGGCACAATCGAACTCTGAGACCTGTATCTAAAAATTAGCTCAATCACCTTTTCAGGATATCCTTCCATTGTGAAGAATGAAAAAAAATCGGAATCATTACATCACAACAAACAGGGAGATGCAAAATTGTGATGAGGCAGGGATCGTTATCTCCTACCAATGCCGTTACATAACTTCGTGTACTTTCTTCAGATTTTCTAGGAGGTGTACTTGATGCCCATGATCTCACGTGCTTCTTCGGGTGTAGCCAGCTCTCTTCCCAGCTGTTCACATATATTTTTGATCATTTCAATAGTCTTGGAGGTTTTGTGGGCGATGTCATCCTTGTGCGGCCAGAGGAAGAAAATGTCCTCAATACCGAGCCTTATGTACTGGATGCCGTTGAGAAGCGCAACGACCGTAACGGCAAGCCAATTTCTTCCGCCGGGATGAAGCCCGAGAGTCATGTCCTCATCTGAAATGGCTGACCGGACTAATCCCATGTTGGTGATCATCTGCAGGTAAGACCAGGGATCGCAAAATTGCTGATCATCTCCGTGTTTTCCCATCTGAAGCGCAATCAGAAACGGTTTCTTCGCCAACCCGGTGTCAAAAATCATCCGTTTGAATTGAGGGAAAAAGTAGGGCTCAATGGAGCAAATGGGTTTGATGTCGTTTTCCTCATAAAACGTAACCCCTTCAATCATCGCTTCTTCCGTGTACAAGAAGCGGCCCTCCTCATGACTTCCATAACTGGGGATGAGGGCGGATTGAAGATATTTGTTCCCTTTGCCCAGCTCGAGGAATTCTTCTGCAGGCCCGACGAAATCGACAGCCTCACCTTTTCTCAGGTCCCAGGTGAAGGCATGACCGAAGGTGACGAAGTCCACTTCGTCGAAGGCCCGGTCGTAGATCTCAGCCGTCAGCTTGGCCTCGTGCAAAACAGGCAGCCCATCCGAAGCACGGCGCGGATGGGTGTGAATGCCCGCTGCTCCAGCCTTGACACATTCGATGATGGAATCGACCTGCTCCTGGACACAGGTTTCACCTCCCCGGGAGCCAGGAGGCAATACCTCTTCTCCTCTATCCCGCCACCACCAGGTCGGCTGCCACCCTGTTGTAGCCGCCTCAAGAATGACCTTTTTGTCCATAGTCATGGACTTGGGTTCATCGAGAACTGGGAGTTCCCTCTTGGTCTCCGCCTCAGGGTCGATGATGGCATGGATTGGCTCCATCTCCTTGATCCAGCTGTAATCCGGTTTTCTGTCCTTAATCACTATTCCTCCTTATATGTTATATTATTGTTTCGCTTATTTATCTTACTGAAAATATTCAAATTAACCATTTTTTCATAGCAAATACAGCGCTTAAAATGACTTTTTTGGCCTTAGATTGGATGGACTACAAATTGGATTTTCTCCGAAGGACCTTTCCTGATCTTGTGCCTGTATGGGCTTTGTCCTTGAAGGCTATTTTTCCGTTGACGAGGACGTATTCAATGCCCTCTGGCTTCTGATCGGGCTGCAGAAAGTCGACTTTCATGTCGATCTTGTCAAAGTCAAAGACAACGATGTCAGCATAGGCTCCAGGGCTTAAAATTCCTCTTTTTAATCCCAGCCTTTTAGCAGGCTGTGAGGTGGCTTTTTTTACAGCCTCTTCGAGAGTGAGCTTTCCCAATTCCTTCACGTAAGTTTTGATGTAGTAGGGGTACATCCCAAAAGAAGTCGCCGTCACAGCTCCGGAAGCGTCCGGTTCAAAGGGCAAATCAGCCAGGCTATCCGTGATGGCAAAATCATCCGTGCACGGTTCACACAACGGGGATTGAAGCATGGTCGATATGGCGATTTGGTTCGATCGTCTGTCCCAATAGATGAGCCATTTTGCCTCCGGGTCTTCGACAATAATGTCAAACACCGCATCCAGGGCATCCGTATTGCGCATTTGGGCTATTTCGCTAACGAATTTCCCCTCATAGTTCTTGTTGCTGCATTGAATAATTTTAATACAGTTCATCCAGTAGGGATCGATTTTGGTGTGGATCATCGAGAACTTCACTTTACAGGCGTCATACAATTCTCTTATCTTTGCTCGAAATTCCCTTGATTCAAGATTTTCCGCCAGCTCTTTTCTCGAGAGCTTCCAAAGCCAGTCAGGGTAGTTAAATCTCTCGGTGCGGAACTCATCGGCGACTCGCTTTACCGTCTGCGACCGTGGAGGCAGGACGAGATCACAGGTTACAGTGATCCCCTCCTCGTTGGCCTTATGAAGAATATCCATGGATGCCCTGGCCGCCGCCTCTTCCAGGTAATCCGGATGTGGAAGCGGGAGCACATAGGTGTTGAAATAGTGCGCGATGTGAAGCGGTATTCCGGCTTGTCTGCAGACCTCGATAGCTTCCATCACGCCTTCATACTTTCCCACAAGAATTCGCTCTGCCGGCCCATAGTAGAAGACATAAGAATACTCATCAAGATTGTTCGTCATCCAGTGGTTCCGGGCATGCTTGAGATGGGGGCTGTAAAACCCACCGTACTCGGCTGCCACTTTACACAACTCGACCTTCTCTTCGATCGAAGCAAAAAAGCCGAACCAAGGGGGGTCTACCCCGGCGGATAGACCGAAAGCACCTTCCTTCATCGCATCCTCTAAAAAGACCTTCATTTTGGCCACTTCTTCCTCGGACGCTTCCCGCTTGAAATCATCAATCATAACCAATTCACGAATAGTGTTGTGTCCAACCATCATAGCCAGATTGATGGATATGCCCATCTCTTCCACTTTGGTAAGCCAGGCGCCAAAAGTGAGGTCCTGGGTCGGAGCTGGAGACAGGCCGCAGTTTCCTGCGACTATCGTCGTTATCCCCTGCTGAATAAAATTTTTGGCTTCCGGAAATTGCATGATGCTGACATCTGAATGGTTGTGGGGATCGATAAAACCGGGACAAGTAATCATTCCTGAACCATCGATAAGGATATCTGCATCGCCCCTCACCTTGCCTACAGCAGCAATCTTCTCTCCCTTGATGGCTAAGCTCCCCTTAAATGATGCCGTCCCGGTCCCATCGACAATGGTCGTATCCCTTATGATCACATCATAATGTTCCGATGGCGTTGAACAATAAATGACTATGAACAGAGACGAAACAAGGATGAGGATCCCCAATACACCAAAAGCTTTTTTCAATTTCATAAGTCCTCCTCGATTTGCTTTCTCATTTTCTTCTCAGTGTATGTTCAGCACATGCTCAAGGAATCCGCTCCGATATTCTATGAGCTAATCCGATGATCTCTTGGCCGTATTTTTTTTCCACTTCATCCATCGTGTACTGAAAAGTAGAAAAGGCAAATATAACACCGCCCAAAACTTCATCCCGAGCTTCGCTTATTATGGGCGCTCCTAGAACCAGAAGACCAGGAGTCCATTCCTCATTGTTCAAAGCATAGCCTTTTTCTTTCGTTCTCATCAAGTCAGCACGGAGGGCTTCCTTGGTGCGGATCGACTTTTCTGTCCTCCGGACAAAGTTGAGGCTATCGATAATTTTCGACTGTTTGTCTATCGGGAGATAAGCCAGAATGGCTTTTCCCAGGGCGCTACAGTGGAGTTCAGTTATCACCCTCGGTCCGAGAAAGACCAACGTATCCCGGGTATGCTTTTCGTACAGCATGAGAATTCTGTTCTCATCCAGAATTCCCAACTGGACGCTCACTTTGAATGTGTCATGGGCTTCATCGAGAAGAAGTTGACTGATTTTCATCAGCTCCAAGGTGCTTATTGCCCTGTAGCCCATAGAAATGGCTTTGCTCCCCAGCTTGAACTGCTTTGTATCCTGATCTTTCACCAAATACCCTTCAAGAACAAGGGTATTGACAAGGCGATAGGCGGTCATCATATCGAGGTCGAGCTTCTCGGAAATATCCTTCAGCCTGAGGCCTGAATGGTCTTGATTGAAAAGATCAAGAATTCTAATTCCCTTCCGGAAGGTTTTGGAATAATTCTCGTTTGATTCCCTGCCCATTGAAAGCGTTTTCACCTCTTGGGTCAATAATTATCATAATATGATAATCATTATCAATTTATGATAATTTAAACGGTAAGTCTGTTTTTGTCAAGTTGAAATATATTTTTATTTGAATAAGATTGACAAAAGAAGGAATGCACAGAATGAGAAAAAAACAGCACGTGCTGTTCTGAAAACCCATGAACGACACTAATCATAAGGGATTTGTGCTCCTCGGAGGGGTCATCCTTCTCTTTGCCATGTGCATATCCATTTATTTTATCTATGTGATTCCCCCCTTTGAAAACCCTGATGAGCTAGGTCATGTCGCATATGTTTTATATCTGACCCAGAATGGTTCCCTCCCTCGCGTCGAACATAAAAGCTCCTTTCTTCCTGCTGCCGAAGGATATCAGCCTCCCGTCTATTATCTATCCTGTGTTCCCCTTGTTTTGCTAAGCGGTACCGATTTCATCCCTGAGAGGCCCCCCAGGAATAAAAAATTCAAATGGAGACCGGCGCCTCCAGGAAAGGGCGAACATCGCAAATACCATTCCCTGACAAATGATGCGAATATCAACTTGAAAAAAACGGCAAAATTGTGTGTCCTGCTGCGCTGGATATCTTTGTTGTGGGGCACGATGGCAGGAATCCTGGTGGGCAGGCTCCTGTGGCGCCTCTCGGCCAGGTCGGGGCCACTAACGATTGCCGGCCTTTCTCTGTTCGCCCTCAACCCTCGCTGGATCGAAACCTGTGCATCGGTCAGCAATGACGTCGCTGCCACATGCATGGCTACATTCGTCATACTCCTTTCTGTCGAATTGGTTTTGTCCGGAAAGGGCCCTTCTTTAATCCGGAGCAGCTCCCTAGGTTTGATCTGTGCATTGGCTGCTTTGACGAAGTTAAACTGCCTTGGATTAATCCCACTAGCGGCAATTGTGCTTTTGTTCTGCTCAATTAAAAGCAAGTCCGCCTCATTACCAAAAAGATTCATGCCTCTGATTTTGTTTCTGATGGTTACAGCCATACTGTTGTTCCCTTGGCTATTGAGAAATTACATCATCTACAGACAATTCTTTGCCATCGTCATCAACGTTGAGAGACCTTTTTCTGCATTGCGAACAGAGCCAATGAGTCCTTTAGCTTTTTTTTCTCGGGAATTTCAAGGTTTTCGATACAGTTATTGGGCCGTTTTCGGCCAATTCGGTGTGCTAGCCCACAATATTCTGTATAGAATTCTGGATTTTTTCCTCATCACTGGCAGTATTCTTGGAAGTATTTTTGGCCTTCATCAGATCGTAAAGAGCAAAGACATAAAGAGTCGTTTAGCCCAGATGATCCCTCTGGCATGGATTGTTATCCTCTTTATATCCTTTTTGCATTTCAATCGGATGATCTATGCCTCTCAAGGAAGGCTCCTTTTTCCTGCAGGGGGATGTTTAGCCTACTTTCTTGCAGGAGGTTTTGTTCATTTTTTTCCGCCCCAAGCAAAAAAAATTGTGGCAGGAGTCCTCATCCTCCTGATGACCATTTTTTGTCTGTATATCCTGTTCTTTGTTTTGATTCCAGCCTTCAGGATTTAGGGGTTAGGGTTTGATGCAAAAAGTTAGAATAGACATCTTCCCAAGTCACATCTCAGCTTGCAGCCCAAACCCCTTTTTTGCAGTCAGGTTCATCATACCAATGAGTACCTAACGAACACAGCGCAGATGAATCTGAGGGGATGTCAAAACTTAGCCCAGGTTTAACGCCATCCCTTCAGGTTCATCTCTGGGCTCGGTATTGGACATCAAGGTACTCATTATCACGATGATTCTGCGGTTAAAATCAGTATTCTAAGCAGATTTTACCCGTGTGATAATCTAATATATATATTGTAATCAATAAGATACACAAGCCAAACTAGAATTAAGGACTATGAGGTTCGTTTAATGCCTAATATTTGGCGTGCTTCGTCGACCGTGGCCACTTCCCTGCCGAGCACCTTACAGAGGTCGACAATCATCTTCACTGTCTGGGATGTCTTGGTGGGGATGTCGTCCTTGTGCGGGTAGAGATAAAAAATGTCCTCGATCCCTACGCGTATGTATTGCGCGCCAAAGAGGAGGCCGACCACTGAGACGGGCAGCCAGTTTCGCCCTCCGGGATGAATCCCCAAAACCATATCTTCGTCCTTGAGCACAGAGCGCACCAAACCCATGGAGGTTATGACATTCAGGTAAGACCAGGGATCATTGAACTGGAGGTCGTCACGGTGCTTTCCCAGTTGAACGGCGATGAAGTATGGCTTCCACTGTGCAGCCCCATTGTCCAAAACAGTTCTCTTGAACTGGGAAAAATAATAGGGCTCGACTGAGAATAGAGGTTTGATGTCGTTTGCCTCATAAAATTTTGTGCCCTCAACGTTCGTTTCATCGGTCGCCACCGGATGATCTTCCGTGTAGCAGGCAAGAGTCGCGATAAGCGAGGCCTGCACATGCCTGTTCCCTTTTCCCTTTTCAAGATAATCTTTGGCTCCGGTCACATAGTCGATAGCGATGCTTTTCCTGAAATCATAGTTGAACGAATGGCTGGTCGTGATGAAATCCACCTGTTCAAAAGCAGGATCATTGATGGCGGCGGTGAGATCGGCATCATGCATGCGGGGCTTTCCATCATCCGGGTGCCGAGGATGCATGTGAATACAAGAGGCCCCAGCATTGACACACTCCACAATGGCCTCAATCTGCTCCTGAATGCAGGTGTCTCCTCCTCGAGACCCGGGGGGGAGATCGGGCACTCCCCTCTCCCTCCACCACTGGGAAGGCTGCCACCCCGTGATCGCAGCCTCGATTATGACCTTCTTATCCATGGTCGGAATGATCGGCTCTTTCAGGATGGGCATCTCTTCCACGCCGTAGGTATCCGGATCTATGATCTCCAGCACAGGCGTCCATTTTTTGATCCACTCATAGGCATTTTCAATTTTCTCATTGTCCCTTGACATCCAAAAATCTCCTTTCCCTAATTGTATTTCTCAATTAAAGTTTTTTTGATCTTCCCATTTGACGGGATTTTCTGTACACGGACTTACTGCAAAATTTGGAGGCAGGCAGGAATTCTATCTCAGTCCATTTGCTGAGATTTCCGCGTCATGCTTTCAACGCTTTAACCACAGCCTTGGAAATCTGAATATCCTGAATAGCCACTCCCGTCAAATCCGCCACCGTGATCTGATCATCGGAAGTGCGCTGAAGATCCTTATTCACGATGACGTTCCCTAATTCGACAACTCTTTCCTGATCCAGAAATCCCGCCTTCATTGCCTGGCAGATCTCCCCCCGCACCAGGCTCTGACTCTTGCTGTCAGACACAACGATATCTGCTCTCTGCAGGATTCTTGGATCCAATTCTATCTTATCCGGGGTATCCGACCCCATAGCCGTTATATGCGTGCCCTTTTGGATATGTTCGTCTTGAAGAAGTGGGGATTTCGACGGCGTCGCCGTGATAATGAAATTGCAGTTCTGCGCTATGTCCTTGGCGTCCAGCGTGCATTGAATGCTGTAGCCTTTTGGCACCATATCGGCCTTATACGCATCCAGCTCCTCCTGAGTCAATCCCCAGATAAAAACGTCCCTTGTTTCGAGGATAGACTGCAAATACTCGAGCTGCATTCTTCCCTGTACCCCTGCGCCAAGAATCCCTATGCAGGGCACATGGCTCGGCGCCAGGTATTTGGCCACAACCGCACCTGCCGCCGCTGTGCGCACATTTGTGAGGTAAGCGTCATCGAGCAGGACACAATCCAAGGCTCCTGTCTTTTGACTGAACACCAGCATGAGACCCATGCTCGGCGACAAATTCAGTTTGACGTTTTGGGGAAATCCTCCCGCAATTTTAATCACATAATAGTCATCGCCTTTGATGTAACCGTATTTGATGTGAACGTCACCTGGTGGGTCTTCGAAGATGAGCTCTCCTACAGGAGGAACGACAACCTTTCCCTGGGAGTAGGCTACAAATCCCTCTTCAATGTCGCGGATCGGGTCCAGCCCTTCAAGGCCTTTTTTGATCTGTTCAAGATTGTAGATCTCCGTCATTTTATCTCTCCTTCATATCGATAAGCTATCGACGCACATTCATCCGCATCGGGCTCTTCAATCCCAGTGTCGGCTTTTTGAAAAGGAACTTCAAATAATCCGTTGATCGTTCTTCTTTCAGCGAATACCGGGATACCTGATGTTATCTCCTTGTTTATTTCTGTTGTGCTTGAAATCGATGCGGAATCCTTTCTTTAAATATACCCCATATCGAGCCGGCTTTCACCTTTTTTATGCACGTCAGGCCCTGAGATAGGCAAGAATCACTCCCGGTGTTGTTTGATATCAGGGATAGCTGTTACAACTGGTTTGATGACAACTTCTCCTGCTACTGGTCTTGATCTCCTCCGCTGATACAAATCATCTATCTCAACTTGCTCTGATGAAGCAGGACACGCCCGCTCAATGTGTTGGTGTATTGTCCCTGATCGATGGCCAGCTTTCCGTTGACTATGACATACGCGACTCCCGAGCTGTATTGATGAGAATCCAGATAGGTGGCGTTGTCACAAATTTTTTCAGGATCGAAGATCACGATATCGGCCTTGTACCCTTCAATGAGCTTTCCCCGGTCTTCCAGACCGAGGGCCTCTGCCGGAAGA
>Ga0180437_10006631_pt1 | contig 15326 bp, 11 predicted proteins | sample SS_ome_4_FD_132410 | JGI IMG/M metagenome (GOLD analysis project Ga0180437, IMG submission 132410) | Hypersaline lake sediment archaeal communities from the Salton Sea, California, USA - SS_3_D_1 metaG | ecosystem: Environmental > Aquatic > Non-marine Saline and Alkaline > Hypersaline >...
CATCAGAGAAGTGCCCATCCCTGGCACTTGGCCACAGTTGGGGATGATGCTGAGGCCAGCGGCATGGGCATCGGCGTCGAACCGGTGCTGCTGCTGCGCGATATCGGTGTTACCGCCCAGGTCGCAGAGGTGCGCTCTGGCTCGGAGGGCTGCCTGGGTCACGTCCAGGTTGTGAATATAGGGGACGGCGCCCAGACAGGCATCCACCCCTGTCAGCAGTTGCTCCACAGACCCCAGGTCGCTGACGTCCACATGAGCCGGCTCAGCGATTGCCTGGCCCAGCAGGCCATTGACCCGTTCTGAGGCCTGTCGGGCGCTCTCCATATCCCGGTCCGCCAAGATGACGCGGCGGGCGCCGCCCCAACGAGCCATATCGTAGGCGGCGGCCGTGCCCTGACGGCCTGCACCAAGAACGACGTAGCTATATCGCTGGTTCGCTCTGTGGGCAGATGGGTTGATCGGTTGGCTAGTCATGCTCTAATCTCCACTCCTGACACCACTTGCGCCATCTACTCCACGGTCGATGGCGCAAGTAGTCCTCTTGGATCGCTTTTCCCCTGGTGAACGGGATAGACGCTCAGCCGACCAACTGCTTGGCCAGCTCGATGGCTCCTACTGCGTCCTCGGCATAGCCATCGGCGCCAATGGTGTCGGCCCACTCCTGGTTGACCGGCGCACCGCCGATGATCACCTTGACCTGATCGCGGATACCCGCCTCTTCCAATGCCTCGATGACCTCTCGCTGGACCGTCATCGTCGTCGTCAGCAAAGCCGACAGCCCCAGCAGGTTGGCGCCGGTCTCCTCGACCTTGGCGACGAAGGTTGCCGTTTGCACATCTACCCCCAGATCGTACACCTGGAAGCCACTGGCCGACATCATCGTTCCCACCAGTGACTTGCCAATCTCGTGGATGTCCCCCGCTACAGAACCGATAACCAGCGTCCCGGCTCTCTCAAGCACCTCCTGGCGGGCCTGCAGTTCCGGCTCCAGCAGCTCCATCGCTTGCTGCATGCCAGAGGCAGCGATGATCAAGTGCGGCAGGAAGTACTCACCGCTCTGGAACTTGTCACCGACGATGTTCATCCCCGGCACCAGCCCTTGGTTGATAATCGTCAGGGGCTCCAGGCCGGCCTCGAGCGCCTGTCGGGTCAGGTCTACCGTCCCGTCCGGTTCTCCCTCTACGATGCTGGTGGTGATTTGTGTCAAAAGATCGCTAGACATTTCTCTTACTCCTATTCGTGTCAGTCCTGTGGTAACGCCGGCAGCTCTGCCATGCCAAATCTCTGAGCGGCCTTGGTGGCGATGTCGCGCAGCTCAGCCCGTAATTCGCTTGGGATAGGCGACGGTTCGTAGGTAGCCAGTAGTTCGTTCACGCGATCCTGGGCCCGCTCCCAGGCGGTTTTTGCCCCCTTCCGCCTCCACCCGTCCAGCGAGCCTCGGTCAATGACCGCTGACGGGATGTACAACTCCTTGTCGAACCACTTGAGTGTGTGCATCTGCGCCAAATAGTCCGCGCGGTGGCCCAACTTGCGCATGAGCGTCAGGGCGATAGGCTCGTCGCGAGCCTCAATGCCGGCGATGAGCCGCTTGGCCATACCGATGATTTCCGCGTCAATGACCAGCTTCTCATAGCTCTGACAACTTTCAAAGTCCATCATCCCAGCGCCCGAGACCATGTTGACCCCTGCCAGCGCCGCCAACAACGCCCCGCCGGAAGACTCCAGCCCACACTGGGCATCTACGATCTTGGCATCGCTCATCCCCAGGTACGCATGGGTGGGCATACCCAATGCTTTGCCGACCTGGGTGTAGGCGCAGTCAATCATCCATGTCCCGACGGCGCCCATAGGCGTTGTGCCTTCACGCATGTCAAACGTGGCCGGCGATCCACCCCAAACGATGGGCGCGCCTTCTTGGGCCAGTTGGCAGATCGTCACGCCGCTCAGACACTCGGCCGTGTGTTGCACCACCGCCCCTGCCAGCGTGACCGGCGCCGTAGCGCCTGCCAAGGGCATAGACACCAACTGAGAGGGGATGCCATAGCGCGCGCAGTCAATCATATTCTGGCACGTCAGATCGCTCCACAGCAGCGGCGGCGATGGACATACGTCAAAGACGGCGATGGGCTTGACGGCCAGCGCTTCCTCGCTGCCCACCATCGCCACCAGCATGTCTTTCATCGTCCACCAGGTATCCTTGCGGAACGCACCGGTGATGATGGGCTTGCGCATATAGTTCAACGCCAGATAGAGGCGATAGAGATCACCGATCTCCTCCGGCACATCCGCACAGATCATCGCCGTGCTTTGGGCATCCAGTTGGGGGATGGTCTCAACGAGCTTGACAAACTTGACAAAGTCATCTGTGAGCGGCAACCGCTGCTCCTGCGTCTCGCTATCCAGGATCGTGATGGCGGCCGATCCGGGATCAAACTGGACACTGTCGCCGCCATAGTGGACGGCCGGCTCACCATCCAGGTTGTAAAGATAGAATTCAGACGGGCGGGTCTCCAGCGCTTTCCGCACGATGGACTCGGGGATGTAGGCGATTTGAGTCTCCATATCCACCTTGGCGCCCGCGTCGGCCAACAACGTGAGCGCCTCCTCGTTGTGGACCCTCACGCCGGGGTCCATCAACAGTGCGAATCCCTCGGCGATAATCTGATTCACGAGCTCTCCGCTGAGGATATCTAGTTTGGGTCGCATCATGGTGCCTCCTGTAGTCAGATTCGTTTGAACACTGAACGGAAACAAAACAGGGAACAAGTGCCTTGGACAGCTTGCTCCCTTTCCTCGAAGGTTGCGAAACAGAAAGACGAAGGTCTGCTACCTCTATCTCGTCGGAGATTCTAGCATAAATCAAACCGAGTGTCAACCATTCCGAGCCAACTATCGTGCCCCCTCGCATCCACATCATGCGCGCTATACCGACGCCCGATACAAGGCCACCCCCCCAGCCAGACGCACCAGCCGCGCCCACAGCCGGGCCAAGATGAACGCCTGTTGCAGTACGAGCACGACCGGCCACCAATCGAGCGGCAGGTGCGGCAGCAGCCCCCAGCGGTAGAGCGCGTGCAACAGCCCCAGAAGCAACAGTGCCAAACCGTATAGACCAGCCACCGCCGGGAGGTTCCGAAACACGAATCCCACTGCCTTGGTGAAGGCCTGAAAGATATCGCGCGTCTGGCTGACGACAGCGGCTATGCGGATGTATTCCATCAAGGCCAGCCACAGCACAAGGAGGAGCACCAACAGCGGCACGACGATCCACGCCAGCCAGCCACCCACGCAAGCGATGGCCCCTATCGCCGCACCGATGATCGGGACAAACAGCACTGTGGAAACAGTCGCTTGCACCACACTCAACAACAGAAAAACCCCAAACCATCGCCAGCAACCCCACAGAAAGCGCCGCCAGCGGAAGGGCGCTGTCCTAAGCTCGACGAAGGATAACGGCGCCTCGGCATAGGTCAACAGCAGCCCTCCAGTCAGGAAGGCGGTTGGTAGCCAGGCTACCAAGGGAAGGGTCAATACCGTGATCAGCCCCAGCATCGTCGCCTGCCGCACCCAGCGCGTTGATTCCGACTCGCCCACGATCTCCAACGCGACGTCGCTGACCGGAGCCATCAGCGTCTCGACGACCAGCCAGGCGTCCAGGCCGTCGGCGACCTGGTGAATGACGGGCCGTTGCGCCATCCCAGAGGCCAGTCCCAGCGCAGGAAGCACGGTCAGGGGCAGCGCACTGATCAAATTGACGGCGAACAGAACCAGCAGCAGCCACCGGTAGCGTGCTGTGTGGAGGAGGCCCATCCGGAAAGCGTGCCAACTGTTGCGCTCCATACCTATAGCCCTCCCACCACTAAAAGCGCCTTCTGAAGGTTGTAGAGTAACCGGGTGACAATCGCCAGCCAGGGTGAAACGTCCAGGCGACGCGAGAGTCCGTTATCGGCCCAGCGCAGGTCCACTGCTATCTTGCGCTCCGGATCGACCTCAGCGCTGTTCACCGGCGGGCGGTCAAAGTAGGTCAAGGTAACCTCGGGTTCCACTCCATCCCACGGCTCCAGCACCGTGCTGCCGTCGGCGAAGGTGACCAACACTTCGGTCGGGATCACCAGGTCACCCTGACGCGCCAGGGTAACACTGTGCTCATCTACCGCGGTCACCGTGTAATTCAGCACGCCATCGCCATAGACCAGACCGTCGAAGAACCATGAGAGATCCTGATCGGAGACCTCCTCTGCCACGGCACGCAGGTCCTCAGTTGTCGGATGGTCGAACTGGTAGCGCCGAAACAAGGTGCTCATGATGTCCAACATCATCTCCTCACCCAGAACGCGCTCCAGGGTTCGCAGCGAGAGCACCGGTTTGGAGTAGGTCGCGATGGCATAGTCTATCATATCAAAGTCCCATGCCCGCCCGTACATGGGCAATCGAGGATTGAGCAGGTATTCCATTCGCCGACTGACCAGATAGCCTACCTCCAAGTTACCCGCGTCCAGAAGGGACGTATCGGCCCCGTAGACCGCCTCCACCACGCGCAGCGCTGAGTAGTCGGTGAAGCCCTCGTCCAGCCAGGGTTCCTCGGCCTCGTTGAAGGCGACCATGGATTGCCACCACTGGTGGCCAATTTCGTGGGCAACGACCAATTCGAGCGTTCGCTCTATCTTGCCACGAGCTAAACCCTGCCCCATCCCCAGCACGCTCATAGCGCCAGCCGTCACCAGCGTGGGATACTCCATCCCCCCGGCACCTTGTCCGTCGTCGGGCACGTCCACGACGGTGAGACGGTCATAGGGATAGGGGCCGTACCAGTGACCATAGTGACTCATCGCCGCCTCCGCCGCATCCAATGCCCGCTCGACTGTCCATGCGTGCTCCGGCAGATAGAGATAGAGGAGCTCAACCTCACCCACCTGTCGGTCCGCCTCCCGGAAGGAGGGCGAGGCCGTCCAGGCAAAATCGATCACATCCTCGGCGCGATAGCGCACAGTCTGGCTTCCGTCGCCGTTTTCCACCGTGGAGACAGGCAATCCCGTGCCACCGGTCACATAGTCAGCGGGGAGAGTGATGGTCACATCGTAGGTGCCAAAGTCGGCGTAGAACTCGGCATTGGCGTGGAAAGGATGGGCGTTCCAGGCCCCATCCTCCCAAACTCCCAGCTTGGGGAACCACTGCCCAACCATGAAAAAGTCACCCACGTAGCCAGTGCGAGCAAAGACGCGGGGCAGTTGGGCCTGGAAGTCGAGTTCGAGTTCCACGGTCTCTCCCGGCGCGACGGGCACGGGCAAGTCGGCGTGAGCCAGCGTACCATCCTCGATCTCCCGTAGTGCAAGCGGCGTGCCATCGGCCAGCCGAATGTCGTAGACCTCAATCCAGCCAGGGTGGTCTGGGTCCCACGTGTGACCGCGGTGGCTTGGTCCGGCCTCTCGCAAGAACAGGGTATCCTGATCGCGGAAGGCGTTGAGATAGAGATGGAAGACCAGGTCGGGGATAGGATCGGCAGTGGTGTTGACGTAGGTGACGATCTCGCGGGCGGTCAGCGTTTTTGCCTCAGTGTCGAGGGCGACCGTGATCGTGTAGGAGGCGATGGGACGGGTGAGGGACGCGTGGGCCAGGGGAGGGGGAAGACAGAGAAGAGCACAAAGGCAGAAAGCGAGGAGACAAAAGGCGCAGAGGCAGATAGGCCGCGTTCGGGTAAGCAAACGTAGGATCAAGGAGCCATTCCTGGGAGCAACATGCTCTTGTCGCTTTCCAATGGATGCATTGTGCCCTCCCAAGAACTGGGAACGCTAGGCGCGCCCCTTTTGACGGAAAAACATGCTGACCGTGGAAGAACAGGACTCGCATCACACAGGAGAGCCATCGGCGAGTATCCTCCAGACGACTGGGGAATGCACCCTAACGGAAGGGAACTGACCACCGACAGAGGCTGTCGGCAGCCTGGAATCACGACAAGGGAAATGATGTCGGGACTTGTCCTTTTAGATCGAGAGAGCCCGTGATCGGCCGGTGCGCTCCACGTCATCCTCTGTCACCAATCTAGCTTGCCTCGATTCTCGGTGGTCACACCCGTCCCCGGACACGATGTTCCGTTCGCGATCCTCCAATCTCGCACTAGAGTCAGCATCCTATCGATCGCGAAACGATCTCACCGGCGTAACTGCTTGTATATTCAGCCCGTCATTGCGAGGAGCGGCAGCGACGAAGCAATCCCCAAGTTGATCGTATTTGAAGGCGGGAGATTGCTTCGCTACGCTCGCAATGACACCACCGAGGCCACTCTGAGAGCGAGCCTGCCGCTCCCCAGGTATGCCTGAGCAGTTACTCACCGGCAAGCTAACGTGTCAGACCGAGCAGTTGTAGAACCATCAACGCCACGTCGTCAAAAAGATCCAGCCAACACAGCACTGCCCCAAGCATAAGAGTGAGGACAAGCAGCCAGCAACCCAGCAGCTTCGTTCGTGCGGCCGCACTCTCCTCTACTACTTGCCGGGGCGTCTTGGAGGTCGTGGCTGTCTGCGGCTGATCGGCCGCTGCAGCCTGCCTCCTCCAAACGCCGAACTTGAACACGATGCGGCCGACGATCCCCGCAGCCAAGCTGAACACCACACCTCCCACTACCAGCGCCGCCCAGACATCCGAGATACCAAGAACCTGTGCCAAGACCCCGATGAATTCCTCCACATCCGCCAGGAACTCCATTATTCCCTCCACGGCGCAGGTCACCAGACCAAGCCAGCCTGTATGAGCGCAGGCAATGGCGTACCCATCTTGCCAGTATGAGGGGCCTAAAGCGATTGGCGATCACAGCGCTTGAGAGTCGGATCGAGAATAACGCTTGCCTCGCTGACACTTGTTCCAAGCACGAGACAATGAAAGGAACCCAACCGCAGAGGCTTGCTGCCCGAGTCAAGTACCACCCCCGAAACTGTACAGCGCGGCGCCATCGGAAACTCGCCAAACCTGATCAAGAACCCTTGGGATCTCTCAGGGCGACCGATTTGCACAAATCGAACATGTGTTCTATAATTGCCGTAAGTGCGTAATCCAACAATGGAGGTGTTCAGCAATGATGGATGAGCTTGTCGAGTTTCTTGCCCGCCTCGATTGGTTCGAGCGAGTAGACGCAGTTGTGCGACATCTGCGCGGAGAGGATACGTGGCGCTTCCTCATTCCGCGAGACTGTGGCTGGAGCGGCATCGAAATGGAACACCTGCTAGGCCGCCATGGCGTCAAGATCTGGGACCGGGGATTCACTGACGACCACTTGACCTTTCGGGTCAGACATCGCCAGGCCAACTGGGCCGAGTATCTCCTCCGCCGAAGGGGCATTCCGGTGGTGAGCGAGCCGTTCAACCCGCTTAACGACGAGTATGCCCGCCGCCACGCACCCGGTTCTGAGCTACCCCGTGGCAGTAAGCGCTCAGAGCCCCGACAGAGCCTGCTGGATGATCTCATCTCTCTGCTCAAGTAGCCAACACGGACCCCCATAGAGTTGGCAGCGAGCTCAATGTTGCGGCGGTGACTCTGCGCCCTTCAACTCAGTGTAGCAGACTTGTCGCACTCTGGCATTCGTGAAGAGGGATCACAGGGGAACGTCCCATCTTTCGGGCCGGCTACGCCTGCTATTCGTCGGGTTTGCCCCCTTCTGTCGGATTTGACGTCGGTGGAAGCTGGATGGAACTCTGTTCTGCAGTTATTATAGCGCGCGGTTGGGAGGTGTCAAGTATTCGTATTGGGCGACGGCAGGTCTTGCACAGCGATGGCGACAGCGTGATGTGGAGGTTCGCTGCGCCCTTAATCTGGCAGAGCATTATCGGTTTCACCAATATGTGTCTGGTGCTCTCGCTTAGCTGCGCCTTGATGTGCTGGTAAGTCAATCAGAGGGTTCACCCAGGCTGTATAGCCATATGTGGGGATCGCTATGCTTTGTTAGTTGCCGCGCAAGCCCACTATTGTCGGAGCAAATCTGAGGACGCAGGGCTCTGAGCAGCAAGCCGGCGGGCTTGCTGCCAGGCCCGGTGGGGCCGCCTTCTATCCAACATGGCTTGGATTGATTGGGGTGCTGTTGCGGCGTGTTCAGCACCATTGTCTGCCGAAACACAACTCCTCGATGCCCCAAGCCAGATGGGTGCTTCTGAGCCAGTGGTGGGCAGCCTTTGTGGCTAGATGACTCACAACGCTCCTTTGGAACCGCGGTTGAGCTGCAGCCGGCTCTCCAGATTAGTGCCTAATATGCACCCGCCGTAAGGCCATTGCATTGAGAGCCCTAAGTGCTTTTCCACACGCGCCACGTGATGTATAATCCTGGGGCAGGTGAATTGCCTTGAGGAGTAGCCAAAGCCAAATGAAACGAGCCGTCAGCGTCAGTCTTGGAAGCTCCACGCGCGACAAACAGGTCATCGTCACTCTCGGGGACGATCAGATCAGCGTCGAGCGCATCGGTACCGATGGTGACGTGCAGGAAGCGCGCCGCCTGTTCGCAGAGCTGGACGGCGTGGTTGATGCGCTGGGTGTCGGTGGCGTTGATCTGTATCTGCGCCTGGATGATCGCGAGTATCCACTCCACGCGGCCTTGAAACTGGTGCAGGACGTACACCAAACGCCCGTGGTCGATGGCCGTGGTCTGAAACACACCCTGGAGCGCCGCGTCTTTGAACTGGCGGTTCCGATGCTGGACGACCGGCCCCACTTCCGCCGTGCCTTCGTGCCGGTGGCCGTCGATCGTCTTGGTCTGGCCGAGGCGGTGGCGGAGGTGGCCGACGAAGTAGTCATCGGAGACCTTATGGTTGCTCTCGATATCCCTATCCCCATTCGTGGCATCCCCGCATACCGCAGGCTGGCCCGAATACTCCTGCCCATCGTCAGCCATTTCCCTATGAGTATGCTCTTCTACGGAAGTGGCAGCGAACCGACCGAACCCAAGTATCAACAGTACTATGTGGACGCCGATCTGATCGCTGGTGACTTTCTCTTTATGAACAAGCATCTACCCGATGATCTTACAGGCAAGACAATCGTCACCAACACCACCACCGAACAGAACATCGAGCTGCTCCGAGCGCGAGGCGCGCATCAGGTGATCACGACGACGCCTCGATATGAGGGCCGCTCCTTCGGCACCAATATGATGGAAGCAACCCTGACTGCCTACGCCGGGAAGGGTCGGCCTCTCACCGACGCTGAATTGAACGATCTGATCGACGAGCTCGATCTCCTGCCCAGCGTGCAACTGTTGAACGAGTAGACACGTAGGACGTCCATTATTCAGTCGGCACTGCGCTCGAACTTGTCGAGTACATCCCCCTCGCTAGAGAGGACGGTCGCCTCAAGACGATTGCCGTCAATCTTCACAACCACGAAGTGATGTGCCATCGCGAACACAACCTGCGTCGGCTCCCGCTCCTTCATCGCGTACAGGGGTGCTCCCCCGCCTGCGGTGACAACGTAGGTTATGCTGTTCACCTCGTTACGCTCGTAGCTGTGCATGTGACCGCTGAACACCATGTCCACATCGTGCTGCTCGAAGAGTGGCGTCAGCGCCGAGCGCACGCTCTGCTCATCTTCCCCCCCTGTCGAATCGTAGGATACTGAGGAGTAGGGCGGGACGTGAAAGTAAACAAAGAGCCACGGCCGCGTATTGGCCGATAGCGTCTCCTCCAACCAGGCGTACTGCTCGCTGTCAGCGCCAAATTCAGCAAATCCGTCCACCTGCAGGCATACGAAGCGTGCGTTGCCATAGTCAAAGGTGTACCAGCGCTCGCTGCCGGGCAGATAGAACAGATCAAAGTAGTTTGGATTCATGCCCTCATGGTTGCCCAACGCGGGGAAAAGAGGGGCACGGGCCATCAGCTCCCGCTCGATCTCGAAGAAGGTATTCCACTGGTGCGCGGCGCTGCCCGCGGTCACCAGGTCGCCGGTGTGCAACACAAAGTCCGGTTCTACTGTGAGCATGCGATCTACAACGGCCTGGTGGTCTCGATGCCGCGTGCGGGTGTCGCCGAAGGCGACGAAGGTAAATGCGGTTTGATCGGGGCCAGCCGCTGTGCGGAAGGTCAGATCCTCGCTCAGAGACTCACCGCCGGTCACGACCCGATAGTGGTAGGTCGTGTAGGGCACAAGTCCGGTGAGAGTGAGGGCATGACGCATGTCCACCGCCAGGTCAGTCACTCTCGAATTATACGCCTCTGTCTGACCATAGTAAATCTCTCCCTCGCTGGGCTGGTCGGTCTCCCAGGCAATGATGATCGACTCACTCGTGACCGACTGGAGGTACGGCCCGCGAGCAATCGTGACATCAGAGGAAAAGGCATGCAGGGGCGGAATCGTCGGTCGGGCAGTCGGTTCGACGGTTGGTTGGCTGGTCGCTTGGGTGGTCGGTCGGTCTATGGCTGTCGGTTCAGGCGGCGGCGTGGGTGTGGATATGGTGACCGCTGTTGGAATCAGAGCCGTGGGAGCATCGACGGCTGGAGCCGGCGTTGTGGGCTGGCACGCCATCAGGTCCGCCAATACGCTGCTCAACACACAGGCAGTCAAAACACGCCTCAACGTCGAACCTCCGCATTCCCTACTGCCCTTCAAGTCCTGACCTCCAGCTTCCCCCCTTCTTCTCAGTATGCCACAGATTGCCCATTCGTGCCAGCCTGCACCCTCGCCCGTCTTGTACCTTATGCCGAAGTCTGGTATGATGGACGTATGCCCAAGTCCCGCCATGTCCCTGCTCTGATCCTAACCCTGATCATACTGAGCCTCGGCCTGTTGACCTGTCTATTGGCAGGGCCGGTTATTATCCGTGCGCTTCCGGGTCGCTATGCCTACTATCTGCCGGAACCCCTGCAAGAGTTGCGTCACAATCCCCATCCAAATACCCTTCCCACCCCCGCGCTCCCCCATACTCCCACACCTCTCTCTGCTTACACTCCCACCTCTGTCCGATCCGACCCTCCCACACTTCCCCCCACTCCCTCTCACACTCCCACGCCTCTGCCCTCGTCCACTCCCTCTCCGACGCCGACGCTCACACCCACACCCCCGATCAGCATGACACTGAACGGCCTGCGCCACGAGCACCAGGGGTGGAACAACTGCGGACCGACCACGCTGGCGATGGCCCTCTCCTACTGGGGGCGCAGCGAGACCCAATACAGCGTTGCCCCGGTCCTCAAACCCGACCCGGAGGACAAGAACGTCAGTCTGTGGGAGATGGAGGATTACGTGCGCAGCCTGGGACTGGGGGCGATCGTGCGCGCGGGCGGCACTCTTGACGGGCTCAAGGCACTGGTGAGGGCTGGCTTTCCCGTTGTCGTCGAGACGTGGTACGTGCGCGATGCCCACGATCAACTCGGCCACTACCGGCTCGTCATCGGCTACGACGACGATGCCCAGGAATTCGTGACCTACGACTCACTCCACGGTCCCGATGTAACCATCGGCTACCAGGAATTGGACGAGTTGTGGCGAGTCTTTAACCGAGCCTACCTGGTGATCTATGCGATGGAAGTGCAGGATTCGCTCGTGTCCATCCTCGGTTTTGATCTGTACGACGCGGGGATGTACCAGCGAGCGCTGGAGACGGCCTGGGCTGAAGTCGCGAGCCCTCGCGAATCGTGCGTGGCCTACGCTGACTGTGCCGACTGGCTCACTTTCTCCCTGTTCAATGTCGGCTCGAGTCTGACCTCGCTGGGACAGCATGACGAGGCGGTCGCGGCATACGATCAGGCACGCCGGTTAGGTTTGCACTTCCGCATGCTCTGGTATCAGTTCGGACCATATGAGAGCTATCACGCTGTGGGACGTCACGACGACGTCATCGCGCTGGCAGATGCAACCCTGGCGACGACCAATAACCTGGAGGAATCGTACTACTGGCGTGGGATGTCGCGGCTGGCGCGAGGGGACATCGAAGGGGCACGGGCTGACTTTGAGGCAGCGCTGCACTACCACGAGGACTGGCCGCCAGCGGCAGCCGCGCTGGCGACGCTCAATGACTCTCCATAATCAGAGCCCTTCAGGAGTAACCGTAAAAGGCATAACCTTATCCGGCGGCCTGGTGACGGGAGAATGGGCCTGCAGCGGCAGTACCACGTGGAACTCGCTTCCTGGGCAGCGTATCTCATCATACCCTTGACTCTCAACCCAGATGCGCCCACCGTGTGCCTCAATTACCCCACGCGCGATGGATAGTCCCAGTCCTGGCCCTCCTCCCTTGAACTTGAATGTACCCGATGAGTGCTGATCCGCGCTGCCCACGCGGAAGAACTTGTCAAAGATAAGGTCCTGATCTTCAGGGGCAATTCCCACACCAGTATCCGACACGACTACTTCAAAGCACGCGTGTTCTATCTGACGTGCCTTGATGGTGATCGTTCCACCGTCGGGTGTATACTTGACTGCATTAGAGATCAGATTACCAAAGGCCTGGGAAAGCCGCTGCAAATCAGCCACGATGGGTGGGATGTCTTCGACTCCCTGTACAGTCAGGCGCAGCCTGCGCAGTTGGAGCGGCTGCATCCACGGCTCCAGTGCAATTCGCATCACAGCCTTCAGTGTCGTGGGGGCGAAGAATGTATCCAGCTCTGCCTGGTCCAGCTGCGACATGTCGATCATGGCGCTGACGATAGTCTCCAACCGATCCACCGCTCGGACAATGCTGTGAGTGATGTCCGCAGTTTGCTCTAGGGTGAGAGCTTGTGCTTCGCCCAGTTCCCCCAGCAGATCGGCGTAGCCTTTTACGTGGGTCAGCGGTGTCCGCAGTTCGTGCGAAGCGACGGCCAGAAAATCCGTCTTTGCCCGATCGAGACGCTCGACCCGTTCCATCGCCCGGCGCAAGTCCTCGTTCAGCTTGGTGATCTCGAAGTTGAGTTCGCGCATGTCTTCAAACATGCGGGCATTCTGCAGAGCAACGACAGTCTGCTGTGCCAGCGTGGTCAGAAACGCCCGATCTCGATGTCCAAAAGGCTCACCACTGCGCGGCGGTCCCGTCGCAAGTATGCCAACTAGAAGGGATTTGGCAAAGATGGGCACATAGACCTCCATACCCATCTGTTGTAACCACGCTTGTACTTCGGGCAGCAAGTTCCGAAACGCCGTATCGTGTGCCAGGTTATACTGGAACAGCGGCTGCCGCTGCCCCTCTATGTGCTCGATCACGGGATCAAGAGAATCGAAACTGATCTCTTCCGCAGGAAAATCCCCCATACCTGTTAGAGGTCGCAGCCGAACCTGATGATTTTCCTCCGTCACCAAAATCAGTGCTGCTCGTTGCACTTCCAACACTTCACTTACCGTCCCCACAGCGACGGTTGCCAGTTGTTCCAGATCGATGATATTGCCGATGGCCAAGCTATACTCACGTATCTCCTCATCCAAATCATACCCGGTGCGCGGCACCATTCGTTCCGCCAGCCGTACAATGCGATCGTGAAGCGGTCCGTACGTGAAGGCCAGAATCACCGCGCCAAGGACCGCCAATCCAACACCGGCAGGGCGTAGTGGTTGATTTCCAGGCAAGGAGGAAAGCAGCAGCCAGCCCACTATGAGCAGCACAGCCATCAGCGAGGTCATCACGAAAACGTTGACACCCTGCCGCAGCACAGCCCGCACGTTGGGCAAATGTCGCAGAGTGGTCGCGACGGTGACGGCGCCAAGCCCGCCTAGATGTAGAATCAGGCCGACAGCCCCAACCAGCCACGAGGCGAAGAGTGCCAATGCCTGCCCCACCACGAATAGCATGCCTGCGCACGCCCAGTACAGAGTCCTGTTGCGATGGAACGTCCACTCCGATTGCCCGTACTGCCTTGTCCAGGTCACTACCGAAACAGCCCAAAGTGCCATCCATCCACAAACGGCCATAGCGCTGCGGATCCAGAGAAGATTGCCCGACTGCCAGGAACGTACACCGGCGACAACTACCAACACTCCCCATATCGAGCCCGCGATACTCCACAGCCATTCATGCTCTTCTCCAATAAAGACTTGCTCCAATACCACTGCCAGCCCAGCGACAGCCGGAGCCAGACCGCTAAATGCGATCTCGGCGAGTTCTCCCACTGCAGGTGCAGGGTCCGCCAGTGCAGTCAACGCGCCGCTCAGCACCCACACTGCCACCAGGCTTCCGTAGGCTATCGTCAGGTGCTGCGCAAGTCCGTTACTAGCCTTGTCGCCAGCACGACAGCGGAAAAACCCAATTGGCAGCAAGGAATGGGCCAGTGCCAGGAGAAACCAGATTACGAGATGTGGTATTGACCAAGTCATAATCGCTCGCGCCTAGCCTCCACGACAGGTGAAACCTTGATGCAGGCCTACGAATCCGGATGCACTGCCGTGGTGGGCTAATCGTAGGTGTAGAACCCTCGCCCTGTCTTGCGCCCCAGATGCCCGGCTGCAACCATACGTTTGAGCAACGGGCAAGGCCGATACTTGTCGTCCCCCAGTCCCTCCTGGAGCACATTCATCACGTTGAGCACGATATCCAGCCCAATCAGATCGGCCAACGTCAGTGGCCCCATCGGATGATTCATCCCCAACCTCATAACCGTGTCAATCGCCTCCGCCGTGCCCACCCCCTCCATCAACGCATAGATCGCTTCATTGATCATCGGGCAGAGAATGCGGTTAGAGATGAAACCAGGGTAGTCCTGTGCTTCTACGGGCGTTTTGCCCAACTCCTCCGAGAGCGCAACCACGGTGGCGGTTGTTTCGTCAGAGGTCACCAACCCCCGGATGACCTCGACCAGTCTCATCAGCGGTACCGGATTCATAAAGTGCATACCGATAACCTTGTCAGGGCGGCGAGTGACCGTGCCAAGCTCAGTGATTGAGATGGAGGAGGTATTGCTGGCCAGGATGACCTCGGGCCGCGTGAGTTCGTCCAATTCGACAAAGACCTGCCGCTTGATCTCAAGACCCTCGAACACCGCTTCGATGACTAGATCAGCGTCGGCAGCGGCAGCGACCTCGGTGGCAGTGATGATATTCGTCATCACCGCCTCTAGCTCCCCATCGGTCAGGCGGCCCTTGCTATGGAGTTTCTGGGCCGACTGGCTGATCGAAGCCACTGCCCGCTCTAGTTGTTTCGGCACGACGTCGATGAGGGTGACCTGATGACCAGTCGCAGCACAGACCTGGGCGATGCCACTTCCCATCGTGCCGGCGCCAATGACAGCGATTTGCTCAATGCCCATCCCACTCCTCCTTGCGAAAAATGGGGTCTCTGGGATTTCGCGGGATAGCGTGTCGGAGGCCCGAACTTGTTCGGGTTTTGCGCGTGGATACCCCAACAAGTTGGGGACTCCAGCGCCCTGACCACGCAAAGTCCCAAAGAGCCG
>Ga0180437_10006632_pt1 | contig 15326 bp, 16 predicted proteins | sample SS_ome_4_FD_132410 | JGI IMG/M metagenome (GOLD analysis project Ga0180437, IMG submission 132410) | Hypersaline lake sediment archaeal communities from the Salton Sea, California, USA - SS_3_D_1 metaG | ecosystem: Environmental > Aquatic > Non-marine Saline and Alkaline > Hypersaline >...
AGCGGGAGTACGCCCGGACCTACCGATCGGTCGGGCAGGAGTACTTGTGCGGGGATTGTGGGAGTGCGTTCCTGGCTCGTGGAACTTATGGGCCTTCGTCGTTGTATTGCCTCGGGTGCGTTTCCCGGCGGAGCGGTTACAAACCTCGTGCTGCTCGGACGTGCGCTACGGAAGGATGCGAGGCCGCTACAGTCCACAAGAGCGGCAAGTACTGCGCCGAGTGTTCCGCTAAGGCAAAGAAGCGGGCCAGCCGCAGTAATGAACTCCGGCGCAGGTTGAAGAAGCGCCGCAAGCGGCCGGGCGGTTTTTCGTTGGACGATGTCGCTGAGCGTGACGGGTGGGTTTGCCATCTGTGCGGCGGCAAAGTGTGGAAGCACGCTGATCGGACAAGGCATCCGAAAGCCCCGACCGTGGATCACCTTGTGCCCATCTCAGAAGGCGGCAACGACGTGCTTGATAACGTGGCCCTAGCCCACCGAGAGTGCAATGTGGCTCGCGGTGCTCGAGGCTTTGCCCAGTTGAGGTTGATTGGGTGACTGGCGACGTTCTGGCTGCCGCACAATCGGGCGACGAGCTCGCTGCGCTCGAGGCGATGCGTGATCATTTGGCGGCGGCGATGGACGAAGCACCGCCGACGGTTGTGGCGCAGGTTGCGTCTCGGTTGCAGGCCGTGCTCGAGCGGATTAGCGAGCTTCGCCCTGCCGGGAAGGTGACGTTAGAAGATGCCCTCGCTGAGCGCCGTCGCCGGCGCACCGCCTAGCCTGTATTGCGCTCCGCAGGGCCGGCCGCATCCTCGGGCCGCTGACGCTGTCGATGTCGCTTCGCTGGCTGGTCTTGATCTGTACGACTGGCAGGCCGAGGTGCTTGCGGAGTCGATGAGGTTGCGTCCCGAGGTTGACCGGTGGGCGGCTCGTGAGGCCGCCGTGATCGTGGCCCGCCAGAACGGCAAGGGCGCGATCTTGGAGGCCCGGCAGCTTGCAGGTTTGTTTGTCCTTGGCGAGCGGTTGCAGGTGCATTCGGCGCACGAGTTCAAGACGTGTTACGAGCATTTCCGGCGGGTCAAGGATTTGGTGGAGGGCTGCGATCTGCTGCGGGAGCAGGTGGAGATCATCCGCACCGGGGCCGGTGACCAGGCGATCGAGTTGAAGAACGGGTGCCGGTTGCGCTTCATCGCCCGGTCGAGGTCTTCGGGTCGTGGGTTCTCGGCTGACACGGTGTATTTGGACGAGGCGTTCGAGTTGTCGGATGAGACTGTGGCGGCGTTGTTGCCGGCAATGTCTGCCCGCCCGAACCCTCAGATTTGGTACACGTCGTCGGCTCCTCATGCGTCGTCGATGGTGTTGCATCGTGTCCGGCGGCGCGGCGTTGAGGGCGACGACCCTCGGTTGTATTTGGCGGAGTGGGGGAACGACCCGGACGTTGACCCGTTGGACCGTGACGGGTGGGCGAGGGCGAACCCGTCGATGGGGTTGCGGATCAGCGAGGACGACGTCGCTGCGGAGCAGCGGGCGATGCCGCCGGCGTTGTTCGCTCGAGAACGGCTCGGCGTGCCTGACGCTGCGTTGGACGAGACGCAGGGCGGGCCGATCAGTCCTGCCCGTTGGGGAGAGCTGGTTGACGGCGAGTCGTTGCCGTCGGATGAGTCGTTGCGGTTGGCGTTGGACGCGCCGCCGGATCGTATGACGGCGACGTTCGCTGTCGCTGGGGTTCGTTCGGATGGTTTGGGGCATGTGTCGGTGCGGTATCACGTGCCGCCGCACGAGATGCGGGCGCTGGTGGCGATCGCTGCTGATTTGTGCGGGCAGCATTCGACGTCGCTGGTGTTGCCTCCTGGGAGCCCGGTCCGGGCGTGGCGTGGCGAGTTCGAGGCGGCTGGGGTTCCGTTGGATGAGTTGACGCCGGCGGAGTACGCCGAGGCGTGCGGGTTGATCGTGGCGAAGGTCGCCGATGGCGGGTTGCGTCACCGGGGGCAACCGGAGTTGTCGTCGGCTGTTGACGGGTTGGCGGTGCGGACGGTCGGCGATGTGGACGTGTGGGCTCGTCGTACGTCTCGGGTAAACATTGCGCCGTTTGTGGCGGCGACGTGCGCGCTGGTGCGGGTGCCTGATGTGTCGGGCCGCCCGTACGCCGGCGAGGTGTTCAGCGTTCTCGACGACGACGACGATGATGGTTGGGAGTAGCGGATGGCTGCGAGCGTGGTGCAGATTGTTGGCTTGCTCGCAGTGGTGGCGGGTGCGGTGGTGGCGTTCGGTGCCGGCGGCGGGATTGCCGCTGGCGGCGCTGTGGCCGTGTTTGTGGGGTTGGCGATGGAGCGTGACCGCTGATGCTGTCCGCTTTGTTCGGCGGCGTTGACCGCCCTCTGAACGCCGCTCAGTCGGTGTGGGGTCCGTGGCCCGGCGACGAGTCGGTCCTCGACCCGAACCATGTGCGGGTGGATCGGGTCACGTCGATGCAGCTTGCCGCTGTGTACGGCTGCGTGACGCTGATCTCTGACGGCGTGTCGACGTTGCCGCTGGACGTGCATCGACGTTTGCCAGATGGGTCGAAGCAAGAAGTGGCGACGCCTCGCTGGCTCGAGGACCCGACGCCGCATCTCAATTTCGTCGAGTGGTGCGGCCAGTTGCTTTCGTCGCTGCTGCTCGACGGCAACGCCTACATTTGGGTATCGCGGTCGCCGTCGGGGGCGATCTTGGAGCTCGATCCGCTTGACCCTGAGCTGGTGTCGGTGGATCGTGAGGGCGGCCGGAAACGCATCCGAGTAAACGGCGAGTATGACCCGTCGGCGGAGATCATCCACATCAAGGGCAGGATGTGGCCCGGCACCGATGTGGGGTTGTCGCCGATTGAGTACGCCCGCAGGACGATCGGTCTGGGCTTGTCGGCGCTGGATTTCGGCGCTGACTTCTTCGCCAACGAAGGCAACATGCCCGGCGTTATCGAGTTTCCCGGGGCGATGGAGCCGCAAACCCGTGACGATCTGGCCCGGCAGTGGCGTAAGAAACGCAACCGGAAGAACCGTGGCGCACCTGGTGTGTTGTGGGCCGGCGCGACGTACAAGCCGACCGGAATCAACCACGAGCAGATGCAGTTCCTAGCGACTCGCCAGTACACGGCGGCGGAGATCGCCGGCCAGTTGTTCCTCATCGACCCGTCTGATCTTGGCATTCCGACGAACGGGTCCAGCCTGACGTACGCCAATTTGGCGGAGCGGAACAAGCGCCGGGTGCAGGTCGGGTATTTGCCGTGGATCATCCGGCTCGAGCACACCATTTCGGCGCTGTTGTCCCGTCCTAGATTTGCGAAGTTCAACGTGGACGGCTTGTTGAGGGCCGATCAGGCGTCTCGTTATCAGTCCTATGCGACGGCGATCGGGTCGGGGTTCATGCTGCCAGACGAAGCTCGTGAGCTTGAAGATTGGGCGCCGTTACCGGAACCTCAGGGAGACATGACAGATGCGAACGAAGCTGACGCCGAGAGCGACGATTCCGCCGCTGTTGACAGCGAAACGTGACGCCTTGGCGGCTGACGCTGACACGATCGGCCGGCTCCGCAACCTCGCCGACGGTAAGACGCCGCTAGCTCGCGAGGCCGGGTATCTGATCCGCAACGCCGACGACGAAGAGGCCGTCGTCAGGATCTACGACGAGATCTGGTGGCTCGGCATCAACGCCCAAGACTTGGTCGCTGATTTGGATGCGATCACGGCGCCGAAGATGCGGGTCGAGATCAACTCGCCGGGCGGCGACGTGTTCGACGGCATCGCCATCTACAACGCCCTCCGGTCGCATCCGGCGCAGGTCACGACCCGAGTCGACGGTATCGCCGCTTCGATCGCGAGCATTATCGCTCAGGCCGGAGATGTGCGAATCATGCAGCCGGCGGCGCAGATGATGATCCACAACGCCTGGGGCCTCACCGTCGGCGACACTCGCGACCATGCCGACATGGTCGAACTGCTGGCGCAGCAGGACGAGATCCTGGCCGGTATCTACGCCGGCCGGTCCGGCCGAGACGTCGATCATTTCCGCGACCTGATGAACGCCGAGACGTGGCTGACCGGTCAGCGAGCCGTCGACGAAGGACTTGCAGACGTCGTGGTCGACCCAAACGAGAACGACGCACCGTCCGCCAAGGCGCGGACGTTGCACGACGAAATCGTCGACGCCGTGGACGCGGTGTCTGACGCAATCAGCAGCGCTGAACGGGTGGCCGCCCTTCGCGCTGACGCAGGCAAGGATCTGTCTGTTGTGAACCGGGAGGGCCTGGCCGGGCTCCTCGACGCAGCGGAACGGCTCCGGGGACTGCTCACCGAAACAGAAGACAACGAAGGCTCTGAGGTGTGGACCGACGTCGAGCTCGCAGAGATGCGAGGCCGGCTCGCCGCCCTCACAGGCCACCCAACCCTAGGAGTAGACAAGTGAATCCAGAAGACAGGGTCAAGGCTCTCAACGACGAGCGTGCCCGCATCGTCGCCCAGCAGCGCGACCTGCTCGACTCGATCAAGCCCGGCGACGTCCGCACCGGCGAGCAGCGAGAGCAGCTCGAGCATCAGGACGCCGCCATCAACGACCTCGACGCCCAGGTGCGCGAGATCGTCGCCCGTGAGAAGCGTGAGGCCGAAGCGGCTGCGCTGCGCGAGTCCGACGCTCGGACGTTCGGCACCGCCGCCGTGGAGCAGCGAGACAAGGCCGAGGCAGACACAATCCGTGCGTGGCTGAACCAGCCCGCCGATCAGCGCACCGACCTCGAGATCGACGTGCGTGCCGCCGCCCGTGAGCGAATGATGATGCGTCAGGGCGCTTCGCCTGAGGAGATCCGCAACGCGATCACGTGGGACACCGGGTCGATGGCTTCGGCCGTGCCGACCACCATGTCCCGCACCCTCTACGAGTACCTCGAGGCCAGCATCGCCGCCTACCGTATCGGCGCCACGATGATCGAAACCGGCAGCGGCGAGAACATCGACTTCCCGAAGGTCGCAGCGCACAGCATCGCGACCCAGGTCAGCGGCCAGGGCACCGCGCTCGCTGGTACCGATCCGACGTTCGACAAGCTGACGCTTGGCGCTTACAAGTTCGGTCAGCTCGTGGTTGTGTCGAACGAGGTGCTGTCCGACGCCGTGTTCGACGTCGGCGCATTCCTTGGTAGGAATCTGGGCCGTTCGATCGGTCGCCTGGTGGATACGAGCCTTGTGCTCGGAACCGGCATCACCGGTGGCATGGTGTCCACCAGCCTCGGGACTGTCGCTACCGGCGGCACGGTGACCAACCTCACCGGCTTCGAGGACTTCGTGATCGACTCGGTGTACGGCATCAACGACGAGTACCGGTCGTCGGGTGCGGCGTGGCTGTTCAAGGACGCCACCGTGGCCGAGGTCCGCAAGCTGCGTGACGGTGCCGGCGGTACCGAGGGTGCGTATCTGTGGGAGGCGTCGCGGACGAACGGGCTCATCAACGGTGAGCCGGATCGTCTGCTCGGTTTCCCGGTGTACACCGACCCGAACGTCGCGAGCCTGGCGTCGAACAACATCGTCGGCCTGTTCGGCGATTTCTCGACGTACTACATGCGCACCGTGGGGAACGTGATGATCGACTCGAGCACCGAGCGGTACTTCGACACCGATCAGACCGGGTTCCGGGGGAAGTGGCGAGTGGATGGCGGCTACATCGACACCAACGGTGTCGTTGCTATCCGTAACCGCGTTAGCTAATCCCCACCATTCCCCCGGCAGGGGAGCCCGGGGGGCGGTTTCCGCCCGCCTCCGCCCCCCGGGCCCTGCCGGGCTGACAGTTCCGTATCCATCCTCACCCTGCCGGGAGGACCCTGTGAAATTCCTGATTCATGCCAACGCCCCGACGATCCCCACCGGGTACGGGGTGCAGTGCCGCCACCTGGCGGACAAACTCACCCAGGCCGGCCACGAAGTGGCCGTGTCGTCCACGTATGGGCATCAGGGCGGTATCGGTTCGTGGACGACGCCGCACGGTCACGACGTCCGCCTGTACCCGTCCGGGTACGAGATCAACTCGCCGGACGTCGTGGTCGGTCACGCCGAGCATTGGTTCGAGGGCGACCCGAAGTCCGGGTGGATCATCTTCCTCGTCGACATTTGGGGCATGAAGCGTCCGGTGCTGATGCGGACCCTTCGAGATTTCAACGTGATCAGTTGGTGCCCGGTGGATCATTGGCCGGTGCCGCCGCACACGATCGAGGCGTTGCAGGGCATCGGGGCGGTGCCGCTGGCGATGTGCGAGTTCGGGCAGCAGCAGCTCACCCGGTCAGGTTTGGACGCTGCGTTGGCGCCGCTCGCTGTCGACACCGACACCTATCGGCCGTCGTACTCGTACCGGGTCGACGGTCGAGACATCGACTCTCGCACCCTGTTTGACCTGCCGTTGGATGCGTTCGTCGTCGGGATGGTGGCGATGAACAAGGACCCGCAGGACCGCAAGGGGTTCGGGGAGGCGTTCCAGGCGTTCGCCGAGTTCTGGAAACGGCACCACGACGCCGTCCTGTTTGTGCACACCGACGCTGCCGGCGGCGCCGGCGGACTCGATTTGCGGCAGTTGGCAGCGTACGCCGGCGTCCCGCAGCACGCTTTGGTCTTCTCCAACCAGTACGGGTATCGGCTGGGGTTGCCGCCGGACATGCTGGCGTGCGCCTACACGGCGATGGACGTGTTGCTCGCTCCGTCAAGGGGTGAGGGGTTCTGCGTGCCGTTGATCGAGGCGCAGGCGTGCGGCACCCCGGTGATCGCTTCGGACTTCACGGCGCAATCCGAGTTGATCGGGCCGGGCTGGTCGATCGGCGGGCAGTTGCAGTTCAACCCGACGCAGTCCGCCTACTACCAAACGGCTAGCATCGCCGACATCATCGACCGGCTCGAGGACGCTTACGAGTCGCTTGCAGCCGACCCGGACGGGTGGCAGCGCCGCAGCCGAGAGTTCGCCGAACAGTATTCGGTCGAGCGGGTATGGAACGACTATTGGATGCCGTTCCTGGCGACACTCGAGCCGCCCGAGCTGGTCGAGCGGCCGGCGATGGAATCGGTCGACGTGATCGTGCCGATGATGCGACCCAAGAACCTCGACCGGCTGCGCGACTCGCTGAACGAACCACGAGCCAACCTGATCGTCGTGCACGACACGACGGCGGTGCCGCCGGTTCGGTCGGAGCCGTGGCGGGCAGTGTCGACGATGAAGGACCGCACCGGGTTCGCCGAGAAAGTCAACCTAGGCGTTGAGGCGTCGTCGGCGGGTTGGGTGCTGATCGTCGGCGACGACGTCGAGTTCGCCGACGGATGGTTCGACGCCGCCGTGGAAGCGTCGCGGTGGTACGACGTGGTCGGCACGAACGATTCGGAGCCGGGTCGGGTGCGGAACCCGGCCGTTGCGTCCGGCAGCCACGCCGATCATTTCTTCATCCGGCGGGCGTACATCGACGACGAGGGGTCGTCGCTGGACGGGCCTGGTGTGGCGATGCCGACCGCTTACGGTCACTGGTTCGTCGATCGTGAGGTCGTCGAGCTGGCGAAGGCTAGGGGCGTGTTCGGGATGGCCGCCGACTGCCGGATCGTTCATCATCACCCGGGGTACGACGGCGACGAGGACGCCCGCCAGGCCGACCCGGTTTACATGGCGGCGGTCGACACGGCCGGCGACGATCAGCGGACGTGGGCGGAGAGGCAGCCGTTGATCGACGCTCACCGTGTCACCCGGGTCGGTGCGTGATGCCCCGCCCGCTGATCGTGGATGCGTTCCCGTTCCACAACGAGCTCGACATGCTCGAGTGCCGGTTGACGGAGCTCGGCGACGTGGTCGATTGGTTTGTTCCGGTCGAGGCCGACGTGACGCATCAGGACGAACCGAAGCCGTCGTATCTGCGGGACAACTGGGACAGGTTCTCTGCGTGGCATGACAAGCTCGTGCCGGTGTGGGCGGTCGGGCTGCCGTCGGCGAAGGACGACCCCGACCCGTGGGCTCGGGAACTGAGCCAGCGTGAGCACATCGCTACCGGCCTCGCCGAGATCGGCGTTGCCGACACCGACGTCGTGATGCAGTCAGACGTCGACGAAATCCCCCGGGCCCTGTACGTCCGCAACGTGCGCCCAGGCGGCCGGTTCATTCCGTTTCCGATGCGGTTCCACTGTTGGGCGGTGGATTGGCTGCACCCGTCGACGTGGTGGGGCACCGTCGCCACGACGCCGGCGATGTTGAAGAAGGTCGGGGGTGCGCCGTTCGGTCACATGCGGACCCTACGCAACCAGTTGCCTCCGCTGCCCGGCTGGCAGGACTGTGGCTGGCATTTCACGTGGCTCGGCACCGCCGACGACGCCGCCCGCAAAGTCAACTCGTTCTGCCACCCAGAGGTCGAGCAGCGCATCCGCGGGTCGATCGCCAACGACAACTACTACTGGCGGGAGGGCTACCACGTCGACGGGTGCAAATGCGCACCGGTCGACGTTGATGATTCTTGGCCTCGCTGGATCGTCGAAAGGCGTTGCCCCGAGTATTGGTTCCGGCCTCGTGACTAGCGCCGTGTTCACCGAGGAATGGTTCTCGTCGGCGTCGTGTCAGGTGCTCGCTTCGCTGGCTCGTGAAGTCGCCGACGTGCCCGGCCGGATCGTCGAGGTCGGGTCGTGGGAAGGCCGCTCGACGGTTGCGGTGGCGAACGCTGCGCACCCTCGGGTCGTTCATGCCGTGGACACGTGGGAAGGCTCCGTCGGGGAGATCAGCGCCGAACTCGCCGCCGACCCCGAGCGAGATGTGTTCGCTACGTGGGAATCGAACGTGGCGGAACTGACCGGCGGGAACGTGCGTCCGTACCGGATGGACTGGCGCACCTATCACACCACGACCGTCGGAGAGTGCGCGCTGGTGTTCATCGACGCTCTCCACACCTATGAGGAAGTGCGGGATCAGATCGCAGCGTTCCGTCCGCTGATCGCTGACGGCGGCGTCTTGTGCGGCGACGATGTGCACCATCCGCCAATCCAGCGGGCGGTGGTCGAGGCGTTCGGGTTCGGACAGGTGGGCCAGTCGGCGTCGTTGTGGATCTGGCGAAAGGATTAGCCGGTGGCTATCACGAACGGATACACGACGGTCATCAAAGTCGCCGAAGCGTTGCAGATCAGCGTCACCGATCACGACACGTTGCTCGAGTACGCCGTCGAGGCGGCGTCCCGTCAGATCGACGCTTACTGCGGGAAGGGCCGCAGGTTCTGGCAGGACTCTGAAGCGGTCGCTCGCCAGTATTATCCGCAGGAACGCCGCCGCCTCCACGTCGACGACGTGTCGACGACGACCGGGCTAGCCGTCAAGATCGACATGGACGACGACGGCACCTACGAAACGACCCTGACGATCAACCAGGATTTCATCGTGGAACCGGTCAACGCCGCCGCCGAGTCGCCGGTGCGGCCGTTCACGACGATCGCTTTGCTCGACGGGACGATCACCGGCTGGTCGAAACTGTCTTCGGGTCGTCCTTACGTGCAGGTAACCGCCAAGTTCGGATGGCCGGCGGTGCCGATCGCCGTGGAGCGTGCCTGCGTAATGCAAGCAAAGAACGTGTTCAAAGCACCTGACCTGATGTACGGCAGTTTCCAATTGAGCAGCGAGGGCACGCCGTTGCACGCTCCTTCGATGGACCCGGTCGCTCGGGCGTTGCTGGAGAACTACGTCCGGTGGGATCAGGTCGACGACCATGAGTGACATTCACGACGCCTGCGTCGGGCTCGCTCAGGCGGTGTCGACGATCCCAGGGTTGGAGGGCGTGCCGTATCTGTCGGACAACATCAACCCGCCGACAGCGCACGTGTTCAACCGGCAGTACGACCCGCGGTTCACGCTCGGCGGGTCGCCGAATCGGCTGGTTGCGCTCGGGTTGCGTGTCTACATTCGCCGCACTCCACCGGAGGAAGCGCAGCGGCGGATGCGTGACTACATGGAGCAGTCGGGCACGTATTCGATCATCGAAGCGGTCGAGGACGAAGGCCGCTGGGATGAACAAGTCCACTATGCAGAAGTGACACAGATCGGGCAGCCGTTCGAGGTCGCGATCGACGGCGGGAACACCGTGTTCCTGGCGGTCGATTTCGACGTCGACGTGGTCCTGTAGGGAGTAGAGCATGGCGTTTCGTTCATCCAAGCAGGCCCGGGTCTATGTGGGGTCGCTCGCTGCGGCAGCGTACGCCCGGTCGGCGTCGACGTCCGGCGCCGCCGAAATGCTCGAGGTGACTACTCTCGCCGACGCCGACAAAGCGTTCGTGCCAGGGCTGGCGTCGTCGACGTTCTCGGTAGATGGGCCTCTTGACTCGGACGGATCGGCTGGCAGCCAGTTCGCCACGATCGCAGGTTTGCAGCAAGCTGCAAACGCTACTGTTGTTACGTACATGCCGCTCGGCACCGACGGGGCTGCCTGGCTGATCGAATCGCATCAGACGGATTTCGAGACGATGGCGTCAGTGTCGGGCACGGTGGACTGGTCGATGCAGGCGCAAACCACCGGCATCTCCGACATCGACGGCGTCATCCTCGAGAACAACACCACCGTCACGACCGACACCGACGGCACCGCCAACACCGGCCCGGTCGGCGGCACCGCCAACGGCGCCGTGTTCCATCTTCACGTCACCGCCTTCTCTGGGTTGACGTCCGACGACATCATCGTGGAGGGGTCCACGTCTGGAGCGTTTGCCGGCGAGGAAACGACGGTGGCGACGTTCACGCAGGTCACCGACGTGACCTCGGAGCGGGTCGCCGTGACGGGCACCGTTCCACGGTATTTGCGAGTCGTGGACGACGTCACCGGCACTGGTTCAGTTACCCGTCTCGTCGCCGCGTCGCGACGCTAACCCTTAGCAACACTTAGGAAAGGAAGCCTCCATGGCGTTCAAAGCAGGCAAGGATGCTTTCATCCTTATCGACTCTGTTGCCGGCACTCCGGTCAACGTTTCCGGCTACGCCGACAACGTGTCTTTCCCGCAGCCGGTCGACATGCAAGAGGTGACGGCGTTCGGCGACGACGACAAGGCGTTCGTGCCTGGTCTGGCGAACGGCGGGCAGGTCAGCATCAGCGGCCCGCTCGACGTCGCCCTGGGAACGTTTGTGGCTGCGTTGAAGGCCGCCCAGTCGGCCGGGTCCACTTCTGCGACGTTCACGTACGGGCCGGCCGGGTCGGTGTCGGGTCAGATCAAGCAGTCCGCCGAGGTGTACGTGTCGGCCTACGACGTGTCGACCGGCGTCGGCGGTCGGGTCGAGTTCTCGGCTTCGCTTCAGGTCACCGGCGCCGTCACGAACGGTACCTGGTAGTAGGCCCGGATGCCGTTCGGTCAGGTCGAGATCGACCGCGACAGCCTCCGCCAGTTCATGGCGGCGGTTCGCCAGTCGGTCGACACTGAGCTACCGAAACGGCTCGGGCAGGCCAACAGGTCGGTCGGCGAGAAATTCATCTACCAGTGGCTGCGGCCGAAACCGGACCAGGCTGCGGTCGGTAAAGGTGCTGGTGCGGCGGTGCGGCCGTCGGCGTCGAAACGAGATGTCATCCTGCGTGTCGGCGGCGCGCACCGTGCCGGACACACGCCGTACAAGCAGTGGGGGCGGCGCCCCGTAAACCCGTTCGAGGTGGCGCCGCCCCGGCCGTACATTCGGCAGTCGGCCGACGATCACCTCGACGAGATCCAAGAGACATGGCTCGAGGCTGTGCAGCAAGCATGTAGCCCACCCTTTGAGATTGGAGATTAGATGGCGGCTAGGCGGGTCAACACGGTCGATTTCGACCTGGGCGACTTGACTCTCGGCGAGATCGACGAGATCGAGGAACGCACCGGCATGTCGATCGACGAGTTCCAAGATTTCACGAACCCTGAGAAAGCGAAGGGCCGCCCGAAGGGCAAGATGCTGCGGGCGATGGCGCTGGTCGTGCTGCGTCGGGAGGACCCGTCGGTGACGTGGGAAGACACAGCCGACGTGGTGCTGGACGTGACGGCGGCGGGTGACGTCCCTCCTACCGACGCGAGCGGATAGCCGCTCGCCTTTCTCTGATGGTCGAGTTCGGGTTCACGTGGACCGAAACGGCCGACCTGACGCTCGGGGAGGTGTCGGTAATCTCCGAAGTTCTTCACGAACGAATCCGGCAGCGTCACCAGGCGCAGAGAGGACGCTAAACGATGGCTAAGAGCGGTTCTCTCGTCGTCAAGATCGTTGGAGACACGGCGCCTTTCGAGGACAGCCTGAGCCGGTTGCAGGGGCCGGTGCTGATCGGCGCTGCCGCCGCCGGCGCCGCCGCCATCAAGGGGTTCTCCGACGCTATGGCGATGGAGGACTTGGACGCCACACTCGAATCGCAGTTGGGTATTCCCCCGGAACGTGCCGCCGAGCTCGGCGACATCGCCGGGGGTCTTTATCGTGACGCCTGGGGCGATTCGCTCGAGCAGGTCGGGTCGGCGGTCGCTGCGGTCGAGCAGTCGCTCGGCGAGAACCTTGGCGCCGGCACGTTGGAAGGGATCAGCGAACAAGCGCTGGCGTTCGCCGACACGTTCAACACCGACGTCGAGGGTGCGATCGCTTCGGCGCAGAACCTGATCACGTCGGGGTTGGCGGCCGACGCTCAGGAGGCGTTCGATCTGCTGGCGTCCGGGTTTCAGGAGATGCCGCCGGCGTTGCGTGACGAACTCACAGCGGCTTCGGATGAGTACGGCCGGTTCTTCGACCAGCTCGGCATCTCAGGGAACGAGGCGTTCGGGCTGCTCACGTCGCAGGCTGAGGGCGGCGTGTTCGGGATCGACAAGACCGGCGACGCTTTGAAGGAGCTTTCGATCCGGGCGACGGACATGTCGTCGGCGTCGGTGGAGGCGTTCGAGGCTGCCGGGTTGAACGCCGGCGACATGGCGAACGCTTTCCTCGCCGGCGGTGACGAAGCCCGCGGTGCTTTGGATGACCTGATCGGCGGGTTGTTGTCGATCGAAGACCCGGTGGAGCAGTCCAACGCCGCCATTGCGTTGTTCGGGACGCCGTTGGAGGATTTGGGCACAGGGCAGATCCCCGACTTCCTCGAGTCGTTGACGGCGCTCGAGGGCGGGATGGGTGACGTGGAGGGCGCGGCGCAGGACGTGGCCGACACGATGGGCGGCACCACGTCGAACAAGATCGAGTCGTTCAAGCGGCAGGCGTTCGGAGCGCTCGCCGATTTCGGCGAGAACGTCCTGATCCCGGCGTTCGAAGGGATCGTGTCGGTGTCGCAAGATCTGGCCGATTGGTTCAGCCGCAACACCCCGGCACTCATCGGTGCGCTCACCGGCATCGGCGTGGTGATCGCTGCGGTGGTGGTGCCGGCGTTGTATTCGATGGCGGCCGGTGTGATTGCTGCGACGTGGCCGTTTCTCGCTATCGCCGCCGCTATCGCCGCCTTGGTCGCCGGCGTCGTGTACGCCTACGAGGAATGGGATTGGTTCCGTGAGACGGTCGACGCTGTGGCGTCGTTCTTCAAGGACACGGTGTGGCCGATCTTGCAGGACGTGTTCAACTGGCTGAAGGACAACGTGCCGCCGATCATCGACGCCGTCGTGGCTGCGTTGACGGTGGTGTGGGAGTTCGTCCGAGATAACGTCATCCCGATCTTTCAAAGCTTGGCGGATTTCTTCACCGACACGGTGGTGCCGGCGTTTCAAGATGTGTGGGGATTCATCAACGATTACATCATCCCGATTCTGTTGGAGATCGTCGAGACGGTCGTTGGTGTGGCGCAGGACGTCGGCGAGAAGATCGCCGAGATCATCGGATTCTTCACAGAGCTGAAAGACAAGGTGCTCGAGGCGATCGGCGATGCCCTGTCGTGGCTGCTTGACGTCGGCAAGGACATCATGCAGGGCTTGTGGGACGGCATCGAGTTCGTGTGGAACTGGATTATTGCGCCGTTCTTGGACATCGGCGGCAAGGTTCTCGACATTATCGGGGACCTTTCCCGGCTGTTGTACGACATCGGTAAGGGCATCATCCAAGGACTTTGGGACGGGATGAAGTCGACGTGGGAGTCGGTGGCTGGCTGGCTGGGCGGGCTGGGCGGTCTAGTTGGCGACCTCAAGGGCCCGATCGAGAAGGACCGGGTGCTGCTCGTCGATGAGGGCGAGGCGATCATGGACGGCCTTGGCGTCGGGATGCGTAAAGGCTGGCGCAACGTCGAATCGTTCCTCGGTGGGCTAACCGATCACGCCATCAGCGGCAGCGTCAACGTCAACGGCGCAGCCGGCGGCGGGGTGGGCGGCGGGCCGCTCCGCATCAACGTCGCTCCGGGGATCTACAGCGGTGACGAGGTTGTGGCGCTGCTCAGGGAGGTGCAGAACCGGAACGGGTATCTGCCGGGGATCGTCGCCGAGAAGTCCGTTGCGCTGACATGAGCTTGTCGTCGGATTACGGCCTGGCTGTTGAGGTGGCCGGCACCACGATCGACGCAGTGTTGGGTGCGAGCCGACTCGAGGACGATTTCGATCGGGCTGATTCGTCGTCGACGATGGGGACGGGCTGGACGGCGCAGACCGGCACATGGGGCATCACGTCCAACACGGCGTATTTGGCGACGTCTGGCGGTTCGGACAACTTCGTGACGACACCGGTCGGGTTGTCCGACCAGACGGTCGAGGTGACTGTTTCGGCGGTTGGCGGCACCGAATCGACCGGCGTGATCCTGCGTTGGGAAGACGCCAACAATTGGATTCGGGTCAGTCGTGTGCCGGGGTTCGGTACGTGGAACGTTGACGAGAACGTGGCGGGGTCGACGTCGTTCGTTTCGAACCTTGGGCTGGTCGGTTCGGACGCTGGGACTGTGCTGCGGGTGACGGTGTCGGGCACGGTGTTGCGGGCGTGGGTTGATGGTGTGGAAACGCCGACGTCGTCGATCACGGTCACGGATAACACGTCGGGGACGGCGGCGGGCCTGTACGCCCCCAGCGGGGCGGCGGGCACCGGGTACACGTTCAACGACTTCACCGGCGAGGGCGCGGCGTGGTTCGACGTCACCGACGATGTGCGGGCGTTGACGATCGATCGGGGTGTGGATGGGTATGCGGATCAGCCGAAGGTCGGCACCGCCACAATCGTGCTCAATAATGCGGCGTCGGAGTACGACCCGGACGTCGGGTCGCTGATCGCCCCCGGCGTCGCTGTCAGAGTCACCGCTGAGACGTCGGGGGCGACCACGAGAGGGATGTTCTACGGGTTCTTGCCGTCGAAGCGTGGCGTGGTGTTCTCGCAGTTGGGTGAGGACCCGATCGTGACGTTGAACCTGTGGGAACCGGGCGGGTTCCTAGCGAACTACGGTGTCACCCTCGA
>Ga0180437_10006633_pt1 | contig 15325 bp, 8 predicted proteins | sample SS_ome_4_FD_132410 | JGI IMG/M metagenome (GOLD analysis project Ga0180437, IMG submission 132410) | Hypersaline lake sediment archaeal communities from the Salton Sea, California, USA - SS_3_D_1 metaG | ecosystem: Environmental > Aquatic > Non-marine Saline and Alkaline > Hypersaline > Sediment...
GCCACAGCCGTTCAGTACGGCATCCAACAAGGCGACACCGTCCGGGTCGCCTCACCCAGGGGGTCCATCACCTGTCCGGCCATGATTACGGATAACGTCCATCCCCGGGTGGTTCATCTCTATCACGGTTTCATCGAGAGCAATTGCAATGTTCTAACAGATCACGAGGCATTCGATCCCATCACGGGGTCCACCGGTCTAAAATCCCTTTTGTGCAAAGTGGAGAAGGCGTGATGAAATCGCACGAAGCCCTGCCCCTCTCCTCCAATCTGTGGCTGTGTCGCAATGTCATTCCGAGCCGATAGCCGAGGACTCTTGATAGGTGAGTGGCTATGCTCGCAAGATTTCTCGCTGCTCTCGAAATGACCTATGAGCGCAAAAAACGGATTATGACACGGCCACCCTGTGGCGGGGAAGGGCAGGGTAAGGTCAAACAGGAGGTACTCTACTCGGTGATGAAAATGGAGAATCCGGAATAGGCCTCCATGCCGTGTTCGTCAATATCCAGCCCCCGAAGTTCCTCTTCTCTTGTCACCCGCAGACCCACGAGGTGCTTGATCACATAGAACAGGGTGAACCCTGCAATCATACACCAGGCGAATACAGACACCATGCCAAGAGCCTGGGCGCCGAGAAGCTTCCAACCTCCCCCAAAGAAGAGGCCGTCGCCGGTGGTGCCCGGTGAGAATTTGTCCTGGGCGAAAAGCCCCAGAGCCAGGGTCCCCCAGGACCCGCAAACGCCATGGACCGCGATGGCCCCGACAGGATCATCGATGTGCAATCCCTGATCAATGTGGACGACGGCCAGGACGATCAAAACGCCGCCCACCATGCCGATCCAGATGGCGCTTCCTACGGAGACGAAGGCACACGATGCCGTGATGCTGACCAGTCCACCCAGCACGCCGTTGAGGGCCATACTCACATCCGGTTTCTTGAACATCCACCACGCTGTCATCATCGCTGAAATACCCCCTGCCGCAGCCGCCAGGTTGGTTGTGGTGGCGATGTGTGCGATCTCAGGCACAAGCGCCATGGTACTGCCCGGGTTAAACCCGAACCATCCGAACCAGAGGATAAACGTCCCCAGGGCTGCCAGAGGGATGCTGTGACCGGTTATGGCATTGGAACTGCCGTCGGGGCTGTACTTGCCCGTCCTGGGCCCAAGCATGATGGCCCCGGTGAGGGCAAGCCAGCCGCCTGTGGAGTGCACCACCGTGGACCCCGCAAAATCCCACATACCCAGTTGAGCCAGCCAGCCGCCGCCCCAAATCCAGTGGCCCACAATGGGATAAATAACAGAAGTGATGGCAATGCTGTAGAAGATGTAGGCAATGAACTTGGTTCTCTCCGCCATGGCACCGGCCACAATGGTTGCCGCTGTTGCGCAAAACACAAGCTGGAAGAAATACTTGCATTCCAGCGGAACCACACTCCAGCTCAATGAACTGAAGGTATCGCCCACGTCCTTCAGGAAAAACCCGTTTGTTCCGAAGAGCATGTTCCCTGCCCCGAACATCAAGCCGAAGCCCACAGCCCAGTAGAAAATGGTGCCAAAGCAAAAATCCATAAGGTTTTTCATCAACATGTTGCAGGCGTTCTTGGACCGGGAGAACCCGGCTGTCAGCATGGCGAAACCGGCCTGCATAAACATGACCAGCACGGCAGCGAGGAGAGTCCACCCTGTATCCATGGCAATTTTACTGACTCCGAGCATTTCGGAATGGCTTTCCGTTGTGGGCTCCAACCTTTTTTCCGACACACTTTGTGTCTCCTGGGCCTGAGTCTCCGCCCGAACAACCGCGCTCAGAGATCCGAAAATGAAAAAAGCGATGAAACTTATGATGAAGAGTCTTCGCACCATAAGATATGGCCTCCTTTTAGTGTACTCTTGCTTTAAAGCGAGCAGGCAGTGGAGAATCCCGGCTCTGAGGGGCATCCGGAACTGGAGTAATGGAGTGATGGAGTACTGGAGTAATGAAAGGGCGTATCCAAATTGAATTCAAGGTTTTGAAATTTTCCAACACTCCAAAAGGCTTACTCTGCCAAGTTCCAGGCCTTTGAAGCTCCCATGATTAAAGATATCGTTAAACCAGGCGCTACAGGATGGGATAGTAGTTCTCGATTTCATAGTCCGTGACATGGGTCCTGTAGCGATTCCACTCAATTTTCTTGTTCGCCACAAATTGATGGAAGATGTGATCGCCGAGGGTCTCTCGCACCAGATCGCTCTTCTCCAACTCCTGCACCGCTTCAAAGAGACTCCCGGGCAGAGAAACAATCCCCGCCCTCTCCCGCGCCGCCTCATCCATCTCGTAGATGTCCTCCTCCACAGGGTCCGGAAGGGGATAGTCTTCATCGACTCCCTTGAGCCCGGCAGCAAGCATTATGGCAAAGGCCAGGTAGGGATTGCATGCCGGATCGGGTGTGCGGAACTCGATGCGTGTGGCCTGCTCTTTTCCCGGCTTGTACATGGGCACCCGGATCATGGCCGAGCGGTTGCGCCTCGCCCATGAGATGTAGACGGGCGCTTCATAGCCCGGTACCAAGCGCTTATACGAGTTGACCCACTGATTTGTAATACCCACGATCTCCCGGGCATGCCTCATGATCCCGGCGATATAGGCTTTCGCGAGGCCGGACAGATTGAATCGGTCCTCGCGGTCATAAAAGGCGTTCATGTCGCCCCTGAAAAGGGATTGATGAACATGCATGCCGCTGCCGTTCTCTCCGAAAATGGGCTTGGGCATGAAGGTGGCATAGAAGCCGCGCTGTCGGGCCATTTCCTTGACGGCAACCCGGTAGGTCATGGTCTTGTCCGCCATCCGAAGCCCCTCATCATAGCGCAAATCGATCTCATGCTGGCTGGGCGCCACTTCATGGTGGCTGTATTCCACATCAACTCCCATCTCCTGGAGCGCAAAAATGGTATCCCGCCTCAAGCCCCCGCCCAGATCCAAGGGCCGTGTGTCAAAGTAGCCACCCCTATCAATGATCTTCGGGCGCTCCGTGGTTTCGAAGTAAAAATACTCAAGCTCCGGTCCGATATAGAACTTGTACCCCTTGTCCGCCGCTTTCTGAAGCATGCGCTTGAACACGTAACGGGGGTCGCCTTCATAGTGGCTTCCATCCGGCTGGAGAATGTCGCAAAACATCCGGGCGACAGGCCGGTCATTCGGCTGCCAGGGAAGGAACTGGAAAGTCATGGGATCCGGCATGGCTACCATGTCGCTCTCCTCGATTCGGGCAAAGCCCTCAATGGAAGACCCGTCGAATCCCATCCCCTCTGTTAGGGCGCCCTCCAACTCGGAAGGTGTAATGGAAAATCCCTTGAGCATGCCCAAGATATCGGTAAACCAGATCTGAATGAAACTGACGTTCCTGTCCTTTACAATTTTCAGCACGTCCCTTTTTGTTCTCACCACCATGAATTTACCTCCCTGGCAGGCGGATCGTTTCAATAAACCCATGACACATGATTCCCCGCTTCACCCCCTCCCAAACCCTCCCCCTCGAGGGGAGGGCAGAGCCTGCCCCGCACTTGATGCGGGGGTGGGGGTGGAATGGCCATCGCTGGCGAAACCCTCGCCGGTTTGACGCGAAGCTTCACTAGCTTGTAAGTTCCCCAGCGCTCTTTCTTTTGGTTTGTAGGATCTCCGGAATGTCCAACCCTGTTGCGTTCTTGATCTCCTCGAAGATAGACACGATGGAGCCCGCGACCCCCCGTACATAGGAAGGAATGCCCCTTCCGTTACCGCCATCAAGGACCGTCACCTTGTCGATGGAGAGATTCTCAGCCACCACCCGGGTCACCTTATCCAGAATGTCCGGAAGTTGCTGAATCAAGAAAAGCTCTCTCGTATCCTCCTTCTCCCATTCTTGTCGCAGCACCCTCACGGCCTCTGCCATGGCCTTTCCGTCTTCAACAATGCTCGCCGCCTTGCCTGTGGCTTTCAATTCCATGGCCTCTTTCTCCGCTCGGGCAGGCACAACCACATCGGCTTGGTATTTGCTCTTGTTCATCTCGACTCTTTTCTCTTCGAGAACCTGTTCCTCCTCCACTCGGGCAATCTCACCGGCCACCCGTGCCTTTGCTTCGACTCGGTTCGCCTCAGCGGCCAGATCCGCCTTTTTCACGCGGAGCTTGTTCTCCGCCTCCACGATGCTCACATCTGCTTCGTGCTCTGCCACGCTACCCCTTTTCTTGGCCTCTGCCGCCACCAATCGGGCTTCTGCTTCTGCATTGGCTTCCACAATTCTGGCGTCCCTCCGAACCTCGGCGTTCTTTTTCCTTCCGATGGCATCAAGATACCCCTCTTTGTCTGAAAGGTGTTTGATCTTGAAGGTATCGAGCACCAAACCGAGCCTCCTGAGATCAGTCCTCGCTTGCTCCGACACTTTCTCGGCGAACTCCAGTCGGTTGCTGTTCGCCTCCTCAGGGGCTAAAGTGGCCAAAACACCGCGCAGACTGCCTTCCAAGTTCTCTCTTGCAATCTGGGAGATGTCCGAGATGTTTCTACCCAAGAATCTTTCCAGCGCATTGGACAGACCCTCCTCTTCGCTCCCGGCAATCTTGACGTTCCCCATGGCTTCGATGTTTACGGGGATGAGTCCGTTCGTCAGGGCTCCCGTGAGTTCCAGGTCAATGGGAATGGTGGTCAAGGGCAACCGGGTGACCGATTCGATAATGGGAATCTTGAGACCTCTTCCGCCTTTGACGACCCGGTACCCGACCAGGGTCCCGTCTGCCTGTTTCCTCTTTCTCCCTGAAAAGACGAGCAACTCGTTCGGGTGACAAATCCTGAGGTTTGCTTTGATGAAAGCCAGAACAATAAGTGCGGCTACAGCCGCTATGGCGATCCATACACCTATCATGTCGGCACCTCCCAAGCATTGTCGATTTTCGATTGACGATTTCAGATTGAGTCTAGGCTGCAGGGCATTCGTCAATCTGCAATCTAAAATCGACAATCTTCTTCATATGGCCTTCGGGCCTCTTTCTAAGGTTCTAATCTTTATGCACTGGGGCAGATCCAGGACAAAGATTTTTCCGTCCCCGATACTTCCCGATCTTGCACCCTTGATGATGGCATCAATGGTCCGTTCCACAAAATCCTCATTCACAGCGATTTCAAGTCGCACCTTTTTGAGAAGATTGACCTCTTGCGCCACACCTCGGTACGTCTCCATATATCCCATTTGGTTACCGCACCCCAAGGCGTTGCTCACCGTCATGCTGTAGACCTCCTCCTCGAACAACGCCTGCTTCACATCAGGCAACCTGTGAGGCTGAATCATGGCAACAATAAACTTCATGCTCTCCCACCTCCTCGATCACGTGGTGGTAACCACCCGCAAACAGGAATCAGATGCAGTCGCACTGCGCACAGGGTTTCCTGTATAAAGGGCTAAGAAAACCAACTTGCTGATCTCATCAGCAATGAGCGTGCCGTCCGGAGCAACAACACAGATAAAGCATAAAATTCAGGGATATAGAAGGGAGGGAGGGGAGAAGGGCACAAACAAGAATACAACAGTTTTGTCGATAATTATGTAACTATCTACGAAATTGTCGTTTTTGGGGTATCCCAAGTTGTTTATTGGGCTTCCAGGCAGAGTTTGTGGAAGGACGCATCGATAGGGATGGGGTATTTGCCATCAAAGCAGGCAAGACAGAGGCTCTCCCTGGGAATGTCCGTTGCTTGGACGAGTTTGTCGATCCCCAGGTAACCCAGGCTGTTTAAACCGATAAAATCACAGATTTCTTCCACGGTCTTCTGTGCGGCAATGAGTTCTCCGCGGGTTGAGAAGTCGATACCGTAGTAGCAGGGAAAGCGATGGGGAGGACAGCTCACCAGCATGTGGATCTCCCGAGCGCCCACCTTGCGCAAGGTTTTAATCCTGGTCCGCGCCGTGGTTCCCCGAATAATGGAATCCTCTATGACCAAAACCCGTCTGTCTTTGAGGACTTCCTTGACGGGATTCAGTTTAACCTTCACGCCAAAATCCCTCATGCCCTGAGAAGGTTGGATAAATGTTCTTCCCACATAATGATTCCGGATAACACCCATCTCCAGAGGAAGACCGGACGCCTGGGCATAACCAATGGCCGCATAATTGCCCGAATCCGGGAAGGGCATGACCAAATCCGCCTCAACGGGAAATGCTTCAGAGAGCAGCTCCCCTTGCCTTTTTCGGAAGAGGTAGACATTCTGTCCGAAGACATTGCTGTCAGGCCGGGCAAAGTAGATGAGCTCAAAAATGCACTGCGCTTTTCTGGAAGGATCTTCGGGTCGAATGCTCTTGATGCCTTCACGGTTGATGATGAGAATTTCGCCGGGCTCCACCTCCCGGATGTAGGTTGCTTCCACCAGGTCCAGGGCACAGGTCTCCGAAGTGATCACATATCCGGAGTTGAGCCGACCCAGGCACAGGGGCCTGAAGCCGTGAGGATCTCTCAAGGCGATGAGACTGTCCTCGGTCATGATGACCATAGAGTAGGCTCCTTTCACCTGACCCATAGCCTGCACCATGGCCTCCTCCAAACCTTTTCTCATCGCCTTGGCAGCCAAGTGAAGGACCACTTCGCTGTCCGAAGTGGTTTGAAAAATGGAGCCTTGGTTTTCAAGGCCTGCACGAATCTGTCGGGCATTTACCAGATTGCCGTTGTGTGCAATAGCGAGAGTCTTTCCTGCATGGCGGATCCTGAAAGGCTGTGCATTGACAAGAAGGGAGGACCCGGTTGTGGAATACCGCACGTGCCCCAGGGCCATGTGTCCCCTGAGTCTGTCAAGAACCTCTTCCTTGAAAATATCCGGTACAAGGCCCATGGCCTTGTGCTCCACCACGCGCTGGCCGTCTGAAACCACAATCCCGGCACTTTCCTGGCCTCTGTGCTGAAGGGCGTAAAGACCGAAATAGGTCAGTTTGGCGGCCTCTCCATGGCCGTAGACCGCAAAGATGCCGCATTCCTCCCGGGGACGGGTTTCCCAATGAGGATTCTCGATTGACGATTGTCGATTGAGCATTTTTGATTTCATGTGGATCGATTCAGAGAATGCTTCCGTTCACTGTCTGCTAATATGGGCGAATTAATTCCCTTGACACTCTATGGAGCCCCCTCACCCTTCCCCTCTCCCCCAGCGGGGAAGAGGGGAAGGGTGAGGGGGGCGGATGTTAATCCGTTAGCTGAGTTTGTATGAGGTACTCCCTGCTCTTTGCATGATACTCTTGTAACGTTCTCACTTCAAGTTTCCCTTCGATCATGGACTTTATGGCAAGCACTGTGGCGCGAGCTCCTGCCAGGGTCGTTGTATAAGGGATGTCCATGGTCAATGCTGTGCGGCGAATGGAATAGGATTCGGAAACAGCCCTTTTGCTGCTCGTCGTGTTGATGACCAACTGGATCTCCCCGTTTTTCATCATGTCCAGAATGTGCGGGCGCCCCTCTCTCACCTTGAGCACGGGCTGATTTCGAATACCGTGCTGAAACAAGTATGCGGAGGTCCCCCTTGTGGCAACAATTCTGAATCCAAGATCATAGAAGAGAAAGGCCGTTTTGAGCATGGCCATCTTGTCCTCATCCTTGACACTGATAAACACAGTCCCTGAGAGGGGCAATTGCTGTCCTGCGGCCAACTGGGATTTTGCAAAGGCAAGACCGAAGTCCTTGTCAATGCCCATAACCTCTCCTGTAGACTTCATCTCAGGCCCCAGCAGGGTATCCACCCCCGGGAACCGGGCAAAGGGAAAGACCGATTCTTTGACTGAAACGTGAGAGGGCGTCATCTCCTGGGGGAGACCCAGTTCCTTCAGCCCTTTTCCCATGATGACTTTTGTGGCCAACTTGGCCAGAGAGACCCCGGTAGCCTTACTCACAAAGGGAATGGTCCTCGAGGCTCTGGGGTTGACTTCCAGCACATAGATGATGCCGTCCTTGACCGCATATTGGATGTTCATCAATCCCACCACTTGCAATTCTCTCGCCAGTGCTTTCGTGTATTCCTTAATCTGCGTCAAAACTCCCGGGTCCAAAGAAATGGGCGGCAACACACAGGCGCTGTCCCCGCTGTGAATCCCCGCCTCTTCGATATGCTCCATAACCCCACCGATAATAGTCGTCTCTCCGTCAGAGATGGCGTCAACGTCGATTTCAACGGCATGGCCAAGAAAGCGGTCAATCAGGACCGGTTTGCCAGGAGACACCTCGACAGCGTTCCTGATATAAAACTCGAGGTCGGCCTGGTCATATACGATTTCCATAGCCCGACCCCCCAGGACAAAAGAAGGCCTCACCAGTACAGGATAACCGATTGCCTTGGTCACCTTTATGGCCTCTTCCTCGTTGGTGGCAATGCCGTTTTCGGGCTGGCGGAGGTTCAGTTTTTTCAGAAGGGATTGAAAGCGCTCCCGATCCTCTGCGCGATCTATGCTGTCGGGGCTGGTTCCAAGGATGGCAACCCCCGCTTCTGCCAGGGGAACCGAGAGATTAAGAGGAGTCTGCCCCCCAAACTGAACGATCACGCCTTCAGCCTTCTCTTGCTCCACGATATTCAACACATCTTCCCGGGTCAAGGGCTCGAAGTAGAGCTTATCGGAGGTGTCGTAGTCCGTGCTGACCGTCTCCGGATTGCTGTTTACCATGATGCTTTCAATGCCCAACTCTCTCAGGGCGAATGATGCCTGCACACAGCAATAATCGAACTCAATCCCCTGGCCGATTCTGTTGGGCCCTCCCCCGAGGATCACGACCTTTCTCCCGGGGGAAGTCCGAATCTCGTTCTCCTCTTCATAGGTGGAATAGTAATAGGGCGTGTAGGCTTCAAATTCGGCAGCGCAGGTGTCCACAAGCTTGAAAACAGGGTTTATGCCCTTCAATCGTCGTGTCTCTCTCACGGCCTCTTCCTGGGTGTAGAACAATCGCGCCATTTCAACGTCGGAAAACCCGTACTCTTTCACTTGCTTCAAAAAGTCGGGATCCAACCCCTTGAACGAAAATCCTTTCCCTGCCATTGCTTTCAGTCTTTTTTCCATGTCCACGATCTGCTGAATATGGCAGAGAAACCAAGGATCGATGCGTGTAAGTTCATAGATCCTATCAAGGGGCATCTTCCTGCTCAGGGCCTCATAGATGCAGAAGAGTCTGTTTGAGTTGGCACAGAGGAGACCTTTTTCAATTTGTGTGGAATCCCAATTCACGTTGGACGAATCAGCCCCCATGCCAAACCGACCGATCTCCAGAGAACGCACCGCCTTTTGGAGCGCCTCTTTGAATGTCCGCCCTATCGCCATGGTTTCCCCCACCGACTTCATGGACGTGGTCAGGACGTCCTGGGCACCTGGAAATTTTTCGAAAGTCCACCGAGGGATCTTGACCACGCAATAGTCGATGGTGGGTTCAAAGGAAGCCATTGTTTCACGGGTAATATCGTTGGCGATCTCATCCAAGGTGTAACCCACAGCCAATTTAGCCGCTATCTTCGCAATAGGAAACCCGGTGGCTTTGGAAGCGAGGGCTGAACTCCTGGAAACCCTTGGGTTCATCTCGATGACGACCATCTCCCCGGTTTCAGGGTGGATGGCAAACTGGATGTTGGAACCCCCGGTTTCCACACCAATTTCGCGGATAATGTTGATCGCGCCATCACGCATGGCCTGATATTCTCTGTCGGTGAGCGTCTGGGCAGGCGCCACGGTGATGCTGTCGCCCGTATGAACACCCATGGGGTCGAAGTTCTCGATGGAGCAGATAATCACCACGTTGTCTTTGAAATCCCGCATCACCTCCAATTCATATTCCTTCCAGCCAATGAGGGACTCTTCCATGATGATCTCAGCAATCATACTTGCTTCAAGCCCTGCGCTGGCAAGGCTTTCCATCTCCTCCCAGTTGTAAGCCACGCCACTGCCGATACCACCCAAGGTAAAGCTCGCTCGGATTATGAGGGGGTAGCCAATCTCTTCAGCCACATGTCTTGCCTGCGCCATGTTTCTTGCAATGCCACTTCTCGGGACGCGCAAACCGATTCTGGTCATGGCGTCTCGGAACTGCTCCCTATCCTCTGCCTTTCGAATCACCGGAAGGGAAGCCCCGATCATCTCCGCGCCCACCTTCTCCAGCAAGCCTGTTTCGGCCACCTTGACCGCTGTGTTGAGACCGGTCTGTCCGCCCAGGGTCGGCAGTATGGCCTGGGGTCTTTCTCGCTCGATCACCTTTGCCAGGATTCCTGGTGTGATGGGCTCGACGTACGTGCGGTGAGCCATTTCGGGATCGGTCATGATCGTGGCTGGATTGCTGTTGATGAGTATAACCTCAAAGCCTTCTTCCTTTAAGGCTTTGCAAGCCTGCGTTCCTGAATAGTCAAACTCGCAAGCCTGTCCTATAACGATGGGGCCTGAGCCTATAATCAAAACTTTCTTTATGTCCGAGCGCTTGGGCATATCAATAAAATCGTTTTACGATTTTATACAACGCGGCTTCGCCGCTCTTTTCTTGTTACTGCGAATCAACGCTGCATCGCAGATGGAGGCCATGACCTTTTTCGAAAGGGGATATCTCACAAAAAAATTCCACTGAGTTTTGGTGTGGCTAAGAATTCGGGGTCTGCGCCCCTAAACTCCTAGGAATCTCCCATGAATTTGTTAGACCTCGAATTCTCAGCCACCGCCTCCAAGCCCTATAGATATCCGCTTGAGAAAAATGGCCATGGCCGGAAACAGGGCCGTTGCAAACAAGAAAGTGCCTATGCCAGCGTTTTCGAACGATACCAATCGTTTCACGATTTCATACAACGCGGCTGCGCCGCCCGCTCATCATATCGATGAATCGATCAAAAAGGTAGGTGGCATCGTGCGGACCTGGAGAGGCCTCCGGATGGTACTGTACTGAAAACAGAGGGATCTCCTTATGCACCAGGCCCTCCAATGTCGCGTCATTCAGGTTTATGTGGCTCAAGGCCACATCAGAATCTTTCAAAGATCGGATGTCCACACAGAATCCATGGTTCTGAGACGTAATCTCAACTTTGCCCGTTGCCAAATCCTTCACTGGTTGATTGGCGCCACGGTGGCCGAATTTAAGTTTAAAGGTCTCCCCACCCAGGGCCAACCCGATGAGTTGATGGCCGAGGCATATCCCGAAAATGGGCCTTCTGCCCAGTTGATCGCGAACCGTCTCTACGGCATAGGTCACCGCGGCAGGATCCCCCGGTCCGTTGCTCAAGAATAACCCCTGGGGCTCCAGCCTGTTTATGCTCTCGGATGTTGTGTCCGCAGGGAGGAGCAGAGTGGTACATCCCCGCCTCTCCAGAGATCTGAGTATATTGGTTTTCACACCAAAATCCATGGCCACCACCCGCCACCTGCCCCGCTGATCGGGCCATTGGAAACGGTCAAGTGGTGTTTCAACAGGATGGCGTTTGCCCTTTTCCCACAGAGAAGGCTGTTGACACGTTACTTCTTTCACGAGATCCAGACCCACCATGTCTGGGGATTTTCTCGCCTTCTCTACCAGAGAATTCGGGTCCAAATCTCTCGTGGAAAGGGCGGCACGCATGGCGCCGGCCTCCCGAATATGTTTGGTGAGAGCCCGGGTATCCAGACCTTCGATGCCTGGAACGCCGCTTTCCGTGAGATAATCGGCCAAACTCTTTTCACATCTCCAATTGCTGGGGCTCTCCTGGTACTCCTTCACCAGAAGCGCCCGCACCTGAACACGCTCCGACTCCACATCCTCGTGATTGATGCCGTAGTTTCCTATCAAGGGATAGGTCATGGTCACCATCTGACCGCAGTAGGAGGGATCGGTGAGGATCTCCTGATATCCGGACATGCTGGTGTTGAAGACCACCTCTCCAAAAACCTCACAGTGGCCTGTGAAGGAGCGCCCTTTAAAGATCCTCCCGTCTTCTAAGGCGAGCAATGCTCTAGTTGTTTTCATAGCTCAAAAGCTTAGCTTTTAGCCGCCTGAGGCGGGTTAGTGTCAAGTTCTTGGCGGAGCTGGGATGGCTGTGCTCCGAAAGGCGATATCTGCGCCGAAGGCGCATGGCCCAATGTTCAGCGCCTTCATCCGAATGCGGTCCCTGTCTCTTTCTGAAAGAGCATCTCCCAGAAAAGATTCCTCCGAACCACACCGTGGTTTGATCTTTGAGGGTTGATGCCTACAAACCCCTGGCAGAATTTCTCATTCCAACATCCACCTCGGTTTGTTAAACCCTCAAAGATCGAACCAGCGCCTCCGAAGACAATGGAGATGCTCTCGAAGAAAGAGATTGGGACTGCGAGGGTCATTCTTAGCACAGTTCGTTTTCTGGCGTGTCCCGTTTCGGCGCAGACCCATACCCGGCGAAAGCCTCGCCATCTGTTACCCTGCTTCGCCCCATTCCTCCAAACCGTCTTCCTCGACGTCCGGACTCTCTTTGGGATGCACTTTTCGGTACACCTCCAGGGGCTTCCTGGGTTCACCGTTGACCTTCAAGAGATCTTCCTCTATGGAAATCCCGAAAAGCCTCTCATTTTCTCGGAGATAAGGAAGAATCAAATCCCAGTCCTTTCCTTCAAGTGAGACGATTTCGCCTCCGTTCAATTGCTGATCCTCGATCAAGCTGAACGGGTCGCGGACGTATATGGCGCCTCCGGATGCCAGGGAAAAGAGATTGGACCCGGGATACGGACTGGTCTGGGGCCTCACCTGTCCACTCTCGTCAAATTCCACACCGTTGAGAACCACAAAGCCACCCCCGTTAAGGGGGTCCCCCGCCATGAAAGATTCAGCAAGATAGTCCAGGCAGGTGCCGTTGATGATCACACGGGGCTTGCCTACCGCATTGATGAGGGGCCTTCCGGCGGCATTCCCCATGACGTACACCTCGCCCCCCTTGGCCCCGTACATGAAAGTCTGCCCTATGTCACCGTAGATCACCATTTTCCCGGACTTCATGATTTGCCCCAATTGATCCTGGGCATTGCCGTGCACGAATATGGAAAGACCGTCGATGCCGGAGCCCAAATAATCCCCGGAGCTTCCATAGATGTCGATCTTAACGCCACCCGAATCAGGGCCGAATCCACACCCATGAAAACGCTGCCCTCTCAGCCCAAACACGATAAAACGGCGCCAGCCTCTGAAGAAAGCCTCAGCCATCAACCGGCTGTCGCACTGATCCCCCTCCGGCGGAAACAAGGAGGCATCGATCACCAAGACCTTTTCGGCATACAAAGGACCTCTGAAGAACTGCCTCGACTCCCAATCAATCATGCGATAGCTGCCTTTGGCATCCTCCCTTTCAAGAGAGGGCACGTTCCGGAAGATTCTTTCAAGGGTCTGGTTGAGCATCTGAAGAATGGAGCGCCGCTTTTTGTCAAAGGTCGGATAACGGCGATCAATCATTTGGGTCAGGGCGGTGAGCGCAACCTCGAAGTGTGCGTCGCCCCGGAGAGCCCACGACTTGATTTGACGGAGGCAATCCATGAAGTCAGCATAGTCCCAGGTCTTGATGCCTTCTTTCAGAAACTCAAAGAGCAGGTCCGGCCTCTGAAGCTCAAAATGAGATGAAATATCAAAACGCTCCCGATCTTCGCCTTCGAGTAGGTAGTAGACGCGACCAGGCAGATAGGGAATCTGGCCCTCCGGCGCACGGATCTCTCGGCCGAATTTGTCTGAACAGGTGAGGCGCTGTTCCAGGGATTCTGAGCCGTTTTTGTCAAGGTTGAAAACAAAAGCCCCGCCGTCCGTGTGGCTCCCGCCGCGGGCGTTCCAATACGCATCGGCCAAGGTGCCTACTCGAGGATCCTCGTCGGAGAGACTCCTCAGCGTGGCATCGATCGCCTGCTTTTCAGAGCATATGAGCCCAACCTGCACCTGCCCGTCATGGAGGCCGAACACTTGAGGCCTGAGCATGGACGTGTCCGTGATGCCGATGAGCTGTAGTCGCCGGTTTTCCGTATCATTTCGAGCAATAATGAAAAACCAGGGACCGTCCGGTGATCCATGGATGTGGGTGGATTGTATTGCCCGGTAGATCTTTTTTTTCTCAGGAGGCAATTCATCGTAATCCCTCTCCATGGTGGGAGCCAAGGCTTCGATCACGTATTCCAGAGGATACCCATAGGTGCGGCTGTACAGATCAAAGAGGAGCACAGAAACCTCCGTGTCGGTCAGAAAGAGGGGATGGATGTTTCGCTGCCGAAGATACTCCGCCACCGAATAGTAGTTAGCAAAATCCCCATTGTGAACGAGGGCTTCATTCAGACCGATGAACGGGTGGGCACCGGCCGGGTGCCAGACCCGTCCCTTGGTAGGATACCGCTGGTGCGCAATCCAGATGTGGGCCTTGAAATCATCCAGCTTGTAATACTGAACCACCTGCTCAGCATAGCCCACGATTTTCAGAATAAAGAAATTTCGCCCGTGGGAAAGGACGAAGGCCTGTTGTTTTCCGAAAGCATCGTAATAGGTCTTGTTGAGTCTGAATGTGTTCTGGTAGACAAATTCATCCTCGGCCTGGCGACGCGTGATGCCGCCCAGATTGTTCCGGTCTATAAACGTATCGAGCACGTCCTGCTTGACCCGGACGAAGTAACGCCACACGTCAGGAGGCCGGACTTCGAGCCCGGGAATATCCCGATAGTCGTCAACATGGGGGATCGGTTCAGAGAAATGCACATCGAAGCAGGGTTCGATGAAGCGCTTCTCCACCTCGTCCATGATCCCCTCTTCCAGCAAGGCAATCTGGAGCATGTACTCTTCTTCCAGGATCTCCTTTGAGACGCCGAGCATCCGGTGATCGAATCCCATGGCTGCTATGCCGCCCCCCCGGCCGTTTCCGCGGTTGTGCATTTGCTTGGAGGGTTCAAAGATATGTTTCCCCCTTACCGGAATGCTGCAAGCGAAGCCCGTAACCCCGCAACCCCCTTCCGCTTCAGTCTCGAAATAGGGCCTCGGGGGAAGGTCCTCAACGGACGCTTTCCTGGATTGTATAATTCTTCTGATGAGTTGCCCCTCTTGGACCATTGTTGTTCCTATCCGTTTTGCCTCAAATAGGTCTTCTTTTCATGATGGGTTTTGCTTCGCTCAACACATCCTACAAATCGTTATGCACGGATCTTTGAACGTAGGATGGGTTGAGCGAAGTGAAACCCATCACACTATCTTCTCTTCATATAATCCAAATGCACCAAACAATCGGTTCTGCCCACCAGCTCGGAGATGCTCTTCATGCCCAGTCTTTTCAGGATACGCACCAACTCTCGCCGCCAGGCCAAAAAGAGATTGATGATCCTCTGCGTTCCCCACTCCAGATCAATCAGCCCCATCAGTTCCAGGTCC
>Ga0180437_10006634_pt1 | contig 15324 bp, 19 predicted proteins | sample SS_ome_4_FD_132410 | JGI IMG/M metagenome (GOLD analysis project Ga0180437, IMG submission 132410) | Hypersaline lake sediment archaeal communities from the Salton Sea, California, USA - SS_3_D_1 metaG | ecosystem: Environmental > Aquatic > Non-marine Saline and Alkaline > Hypersaline >...
CCTATTTACAAGATTTTGGTTATACTCTTTCCAGGTGCGTTTACGCATTAGAAGCTCCTTTGGTTGTGTGATTACTGCAAAGGAGCTTCGCTCTTTCAGGACATTTTTATCAAGTTTTCTCTACGGGTTTTTTCAACACAGTCCAAAGAAATCACAAACGGTATCATCGAAGTCATCAACTTCCGGGCCTTCTCCTTTTATCCAAATTTTTTTTTGATAATTTTTACTAGCGAGCCTCGTAAAAATATCAATGAATCCTTCTAGTATTTGCTTATTGTGTTCGTCGGATATTCTCATGCCTATTCCTTAAATACGAATTGAGTAATAGGGATATGGGCTTCTGGTGAAGCCGCATCTACAGCTTTTGCAAATTGATCCAGCGTTTTTCCATTTTTTCTGTAAATCACATATGGTTTTTGTTGATGTTGAAATGGGCTATGAGGTTTTCCTGGCATGACTCTAACAGAAGTATGAGTATGTTCCGGATGGAAATAAATCATTCCAGCTCCTCTATCTGAAACTTTTAATCTGAAATTTTCTGGAATGCATTTCGGTCATTGAGGGTAGGCAAAGAGTGTTGGTGTTGTCGCAAGAATGGTGTAGTGGATACAAAGTTGCAGTTTTCGCATGGTAGACTCCGCAATTTCTTCGAGATTACGATTCGAACCACAAATTGTCAATTCGCTAGTTTAGGAAAAAAAAGGAGAATCAACTTGCGCATGTTCCCATACTATAACCATAGCAAATTGTCGTACACCCAAACAACTTCAAAATTTGGCCTTCGGCAAGAAGGCCCCTCATATTTTTTATCTGTAAGGAGCAAGCGTGTCATACACTTATTCCCCCCGAAGATTTTTTGAGTTGCTTTGAATATCTCGTCTATGTCAGAATTTAAGTCTTTTTTCCGTTATCAATGAATCATATCAACAGGGAGTCGTCAATGAATTATATCAGTAGAGAGTCGTTAATGAGTCGTAACAATATAGCTCTGGGAGGTGCCGGGATTGCTCTCGGGCTTGCCTATTATCAGTGGGGACACTCCGATTTGGCGCCAGACCAAATTCTCTCAAGTGAGTTGAGGAATAAGCTCGTCGTGATTTTAGCTGGCTCTTTATTTGGCGGAGCCGTGTCAGCCACAAGTCAACTTTTTTCGAAGCATTCACAATCAATTGGAGTTGCGTGTGCTGCATCAGCAGTGCTTTCCCTTGACTCAGCCCTTACTCGTTATGACCCATTCCCTCTGCTCATCTCAAGTGTAAAAACCTACCTTAGAGGCACCCAATGGCAAGATGACAAACCCGCTGTGATGATGATTGCATCAACATGTATCGGAACTTTGGTTATTTCTAGGGTTATAACGCATCTTGTTTCAGTATTCTTTATGAAGAAAGCAATGAAGAACGTGATGAAAGCATCAAGTTTTGATGAGATGCATGCCAAAACGAAAGAGAGCAACGAAAAAAAAATTCAAGCACTAAGTCCCACTAACGCTAAAGACTATCTCCTTGCTGAGCTTAAATTTTGGAATATTCAATTTGTTCCTGACTCAGATTTTGATCAAGAAGCACAGTGCTACATCCTTGCTTTACTTTTGACTTATCAAAAAAACATGGAACCCGGATTAAATCCTCACGAAGAACATAAAGGAGCCTCCAAAAAAGATGACAATCTTCCTAAAGACATAATTGATGGTGTCATAAAAACTAGCAGTGAGAAATTTCTAGAAAGTTTCTACGACCCAGACGCTGTTAAACGACTGGCAATTTCTATTCACAAAGAAAACATTTCGGGTATCAAAGATCTAGCTTCACCAGAATGCCCGATTATGTAATTCAGTGTCCAAAATGAAATACTGATTATTAGTTACAGTTTTCGCAGGGTAGGCTCCGCAATTTCTTCGAAGTTACCTCGACTTTGTACATTTTTGGGGCCGAAGGCCTCGAGATATTTGCTCTCAGGGGCGATTTGCCAAAGGCAAATGTCTGAGAGTAAATAGACGACGCAGGCGGCCCCAAAAATGTACAAAGTCGAGGTTACGATTCGAATCACAAATTGTCAATTCTCACACACCTTCTTGAAAAAAGGGGAGAATCAAATTGGATATCTTCCTATAGTATGAGCATGGCAAACTCTTCCAAAAGAATCTTTATCACCGGAATCGCCGGATTCATCGGCTTCCATCTCGCACGATTTCTAAGTAAGCGAGGCGATTTTGTGGTCGGTTGCGACTCCTTCAACGACTACTATGACCCTGCCCTAAAAAGAGCGCGGGCTGCCCTGCTCAGAGAAGCGGGGATCGAAGTCCTCACCGCCGATATCCGAGAGCCCGATATCCTCGGCCCCCTAATGGATGCTCATCAGATCACCCATTTTGTCCACCTTGCCGCCCAAGCTGGCGTCCGCTTCAGCCTGAAAAATCCGAAGACCTACGCCGAAACCAACCTAACCGGCTTCTTCCATGTCTTAGAAGCACTCCGCGACCGCCCCACCACCCCGCTCATCTTTGCCTCCTCTTCTTCAGTGTACGGACTCAACACCAAAATCCCCTTTTCGGAAGAGGACCAGACCGACCACCCCGCCAACTTTTACGGAGCTACGAAAAAGAGCAACGAGACAATGGCCCGCTCCTATCACCACATCTACGGGATCCCCACCACTGCCCTCCGCTTCTTCACTGTTTACGGTCCTTGGGGTCGCCCCGACATGGCCTACTACTCATTCACTAAATCGATCCTTGAAGGGAAATCCCTTCCCCTCTTCAACCGAGGGAATATGCAAAGAGACTTTACCTACATCGATGACATCGTCGAGGGGACTGTGGCAGCGATCGATTTGAGCGCCCCGTTTGAGATTTTTAACTTGGGGAACAACCAACCAGAGTCCCTCGAAAAAATGATCCGCCTGATCGAAAATCACCTGGGGAAACAAGCACTCCTCGACCTCCGCCCCATGCCCCCTGGCGAGATCCAAACCACCTACGCCGATATTGAAAAAGCAAAAAACCTCCTGGGCTTCACCCCCAAAACCTCTCTCGAAGAAGGGATGGGAAAGTTTTTAAACTGGCTTGATCAATATTCAGGCGCTAACATAGGATAGCGATATGTTTACCGTTATGCTTGAAAGAGGCTCTTGGCTCATCTATAAAGTGGGAATGCCCATGGTGTTTTTCTACCATGCGCTCCTCTCCAACTTGTTCCTTGGCACCGCCGCTGAAGATGCTCATGGGCTTGAAAAATGGGGGAACCTCGCCCTCACCCCTGTTCAATATCTTTGCGAAGGAAAAACGGCGACCCTAGCCAAAGATGCAGAGGGAAACCTCGTCTACCAGCTCGAGCCACGCTTTGACTACAAAAACCACTTTTTTGTAAAAACAGCTTCATCGATCGCCGCCCTCCCCTTTAGCCTTGCTGTTGGGAGCACCCTCAAAGGGCTCTCCTACATCACTGAAGAAACGAAAAATCGGGCACAGCAGATAGAAACCGCCTTCCGCTCGAAGAATGTCAATTCGAATACCCCTTATTACGCGTCGATTGGCCTGGAGATGGACTCCTACGCCGAAGCCGAGTTCATCGACCCTCCACAATTTGTCCCCAACCCGAATGTTGATAACCGACTCGAAGGAGACGTCGAAGCGCTCAAAGAAGTAGCGCGGATCCTAGGCAAACACAACATCCCCTTTTGGCTCGACTGTGGTACATGCCTTGGCACCTGGCAATATGGGGGAGCGATCCCTGGAGACTGGGACATTGACGTAGGCGTCCTCGTCGATGATTTCGATAACATCTGGCACGCCCTCCAAGAGCTCGACCCAGAGAAGTATGTGGTCCAAGACTGGTCTGCCCGCAACTGCCCGAAGAGTTATCTTAAAGTCTTCGTCCATGAAACAGGTGGACTTATCGATCTCTACAATTACCGAATCGATCCTAAAGCGGGAACAGTTGCCGTTGTCTTCTCCAACAAGGAAAGTATCTTCCTCCCTCCGTCTTGGAAAACTCGCGAGAAGCGTTATGAGACTCCCATGCCAATCAGCCATGTCTTCCCTTTGAAGAAAGCCCTCTTCGAAGGAGTCGAGGTTCCCGTCCCTGGCGAAGTAGTCCAGTACCTACAAACCTTCTATGGAGAAAACATCAGCCCTGCCAGAGTCTACAACGAAGTCACTGAAGCCTATGAAAAAGATCTTTCCCACCCTTATTGGCAGCTCCCCGAAGCCCATTAAGTTTTTCCTCCTCTTCGCTCTCCTATTTGCTCCCTCCTTGCGAGCTGAGGAGTGTTGCAGGCCAGGCCTCCTCTCTCTAGGTGTTGGAACCTTCGATACCCTCCGCCCTAAGGAGCGGATGCTCCAGTTCCAAGCTGACTATAAATGGAGCGCCTGCTGGCATGGAGTCCAGCCGATCGCCGGACTTATGGTGACTGAGCAAGGCTCGATCTATATCTGCGCTGGCGCCTGCTATGACATTTACCTAGGCAAGTACCTCGTCCTCACTCCCAGCTTTGCACCGGGGGTCTACTTCAAAAACGGAGGGAAAGACCTCGGCTATCCGCTTGAGTTCCGCTCCTCCATCTCGCTAGCTGGAGAGTTCCGCAACTGCCACCGACTGGGCCTCCAGTTCTACCACATCTCCAACGCGAGCCTCGGCTACAAGAATCCCGGTGAAGAATCACTCGTCCTTTTCTACAGCATCGCAATTTGGTAACGACTTACAATATAACAAGGGACAATTTCAAAATGACACTTTGAAATTGTCCCCAAAATAGACCGCAACGAATTTATTTATTCTCAAACCCTCCCCAGATACAACTTGCTGAAAACTCCTAACTCCGTGTAAACTCTTTCATCGAATAACCCATGGAGGTAAAAATGTTAAACGGAATTCAAGCAGTTGGTCAACCAAGCCCTGTCCTTTATGCAGATGCACCGCAACCAAGAGATCGAGACGTCGACCCGATCGAAAAAGCAGAGCCAGACGCTCAGCTGGTCGCTGAAAGAGTGAGCCAAGTCTACGCCTACACAGCGATCGCCTTTGCAGCGACCTGCATCACCGCCTTTGTCTCTGCCAAAATCGGTTTCGCCGCCTCTGTCCTTTCTGCTGCGATCAGCGCTCCTTGGATGACGGCGATTTTTCTTACCGCGGTAGGAATTAGCCTTCTCTACATGACCAAAGTCACCTCCCCTGAGGATTCCACTATGAAACATGGTGCTTTTGGAGCTTTTGCCGTTTTTGAAGGGGTCGCCATTAGCCCACTCGTCCTTGTTAACTCAGCTGCTTTTGCTGCTGCATCTGCGACAACTGTGGGAGTTGTTGGAGGTCTTGGAATTCTCGCGATGACTCTGAAAGAGAGTTTTGAAAAGTATGAAAAGATTTTGATGGTTGCCCTCGGAGCAATAGCTGCGGCATCCATCGGCGCCTGCTTCTTCCCTGGAGCCCTCGGCGCCTTTGCCCACCAGGTCTCCTACGTCGGAGGTTTTGCCCTATTTAGTGCTCTAGTCATTTATGACACACATAAGGTGCGCAGCGAGGCAGCGAATGAAGAGGCTGTTTTCGATCCGATCAACCACTCTGTGGAGATCTACCTCGATGCAATGAACATCCTTGTTCGTCTCTTCGAAGCCTACGTGAAGAATCAGAAAAAATAGTCAGATTGTATACGCCTCGACTGAATAGGCATCGTAGTGGGCGATGATCTCGAGAGCAACCTCGGGATCAATCGCCCGCACTTGCTCATAGACAAGCAGTCCCTTCGCATTCTCTCCTTTCCGAAAATAGAGTCTCCCCAGCCGGTGGAGGATCTCTTTGTTCTCTGGATCGAGTTCTAGGATCCTTTCGTATTCCTCTTGCTCATGGTCGAGCCGTCCAAGCTCTTTGTAAATCGTCGCCCTTTGCGCATGAACCCAAGGATCGTTGGGCGCATACTCGTTGATGATCTGGTATTCCTCTAGAGCACGCTCAAGGGCCCTCTCGAATTTCTCTCGGATCTCTTCCGACTCATATTCCGGAGGAGTCCAGGTGAGGCTTTCATTCAGGGTGAGCTTTTTAGGATCTTGGTAAAGAGTAGCCAATGCCACATAGTTGCTCGCTAAGGAAGCATGTGCTTCTAGATCAGCGGGGGCCGATTTGATCAACCGGATGTGTTCATGGATCGAGCTGAGAATGAGCATCTCTTTGAGTTGGAGGAGGTTTTTCCAACGGGTCCAAGTGCGAAACTTCTCGGCCAGATAGGAAAGCGTTTCTGAACGTTGCACAAACCGATTTTCTACGGGAGGGATCCGCAGCTCTCCGGTGAGGTGGACGATCGCCTCGGTGATGCAACAGTGGTACTCGAGGGTTCCTGGGTCAAAGGGGATCGAGGTTTGCACCGTTTCGATGAACTCATCCCTGAGCTGAGCGAGTTTCTCAGGCCGCCTCCCTTGCATGTAGAAGTGTAGGACTAGATAGGTGAAGAGGGTGAGGAAAAATCCAGCGAGCCAAAACGCCATCACGACAGTTTTCACAATCTCTTCGAAAAAAAGGGCGAAGAAGAGGAACTCAACCGAAAGCAAAAATGCAAAGAGGGAATGGAAGAGGAGGTGGCTCCGGTTGATTTTGCCAAATCGCTCGGTAAATGGTCTTGAGAGGTCAGCGATTCTCTGTTGGAAGGTAGCTGTATTAAAGACGACGCAGCTGTCTCTTTGCGGGGCTTGGGTCATAGGTAGTCTACGGGATGGTAACGGCCCGGCCCGTCTGGTCCATTTGCTTAATCACTTTATTCGATACTCCGGCCTGCTGGAGTTCTTCCACATCCTCAGGAGTGAGGAAGTAATAGCTCCTTGTCGCTGCAATGAGTCGGATCATCGCATCATCCGAGACGCCAGAGCGCGTGAGGTTCTTAATATCTTGCAGGCTCAGCGCTTTATTTTCCTCAATTTTCTCAAGTGTGATCGGATAGGTCCGGTATAGGCGCCTGCGATCATCTTCGGTAAGGAAATTGGAATAGTTTACCGTTTGAAAGGTTGGCTCGTTTTCGGCTACTGGCGCAGGCGCGCCTTCAACAGGAGGAGCCTGAAAAGCCACTTCTTCCTCCCCCCGCGAACAAGCAGCTAGGAGCAGAACTATAGGCAAGACTCGCTTCACGATTCTGCTGGGGCTGTAGCTTCTTCTTCTTTGAACCGATACCCAACGCCGCGAACTGTTTCGATCCAATGGAAATTGGGTCCAAGCTTCTTACGAAGAGAGGCGATGTGCACATCGATGTTCCTGTCGACGATGAAGGCATCGTCATTTTGGATATCATCGAGAAGCTGGTTCCGAGTCATCACTTTGCCCCGGTTGGCAAGCATCCGGCGAAGAATACCAAACTCTGAAAGGGTGATGGGTTGAACAAACTCACCTTTCTTCAAGAGGTAGCGGTCCACATCGAGAGTGAACTCACCAAAGGCAATGATGTTCGAGACCTTTTCTGTTTCTCTTGCACGACGCATGACCGCTTTGATGCGAGAGAATAGAACTTTTGGAGAGAAGGGTTTAGCCACGTAGTCATCGGCTCCAAGCTCAAGACCAAGGACCACATCGATCTCTTCCGATTTTGCAGTAAGGATAATGACAGGGATATCGCGCAGATCGGGGTTGGACTTGATCTTTCGACAGACGTCGAGACCATTTTGTCCGGGAAGCATAATATCCAAAATCACCAGATCGGGTTTTTCTCGCTCAACAGCGCGGTACCCGTTGATCCCATCAACTTCCACATGCAGCTTAAACCCGGAGACTTCAGCTTGCAGTTTGATCAGCGAAGCGATGTCTTCCTCATCTTCGATCAGCAAAATTCTTTTCTTATGACCCATATTAACTCCCTTAGGTGTTGTCTAGCTCAGTTAATCACTTCATCGAAAAAAAAGCATCCGAAAATTCATAAATTTATATACACTTGGGAATATGAAGATCATGCTCACAGGGGCCACAGGATACATTGGGGGCAGACTCCTCCCCCTACTTGCCGAAGCGGGCCATACAGTCATCGCCCTTGTCCGAAGTGCCAACCGGCTTAATATCCCCGACCACCTTGCCGATCGAATCGCCCCTTTCGAAGCAGATCTGCTCAACTTAGAGAAAGAGTTCCCCAAGGACATTGACGCGGCCTACTACCTCGTCCATTCGATGACCAACCTTGCCTCGGGGTTTTCCAACCTAGAAGCAAAGTGCGCTGAAAATTTCACTCAGGCCCTCAACAAAACCCAGGCAAAGCAGGTGATCTACCTGAGTGGGCTTAGTGAAGACCAGGAGATTTCTGAACACATGAGCTCAAGACACCGTGTTGAAGAAATCCTCTCGAGTGGGAACGCCCCTCTGACTGTCCTCCGAGCAGGGATCATCATCGGCTCGGGAAGCGCTTCTTTCGAAATTATGCGAGATCTTGTCGAAAAACTCCCTGTTATGGTCGCTCCAAAATGGGTCTATGCCAAGTGTCAACCCATCGCAATTGCCGATGTCCTTTTTTATCTTTCCAACATTCTGGGAAAAGGGGAGAGTTTCGGCAACACCTATGACATAGGAGGCCCTGAGGTCCTCACCTACAGAAATATGTTGATCCAGTTTGGAAAAATCCGGGGCTTCTTCCGCCTGATCATCCCAGTGCCAGTCCTCACACCACACCTCTCAAGCCTTTGGCTCTATCTGGTCACCTCGGTCAACTTTTCCCTCGCTCAAGCACTCGTCCACAGTCTAAAAACCAATGCGGTCTGCAAAGAAGATAAAATCAAAGCGCTCCTCCCACACGAATGCTTAGACTTTCGCTCCATGATCGAAAACGCTTTTGAGAAGATTGCTCAAAACGCTGTCCTTTCCAGCTGGAAGGATGCGATGACTCAAAGTGAGCTTTCCCCCAACCTCTCGAAGTACATCGAGGTTCCAAAATATGGGTGTTTAAAAAAGGTTCTCAAAAAAACCTACCCATCACCCAAAAAAGAGGTGATGGAGCGGCTTTGGTCGATCGGTGGAGACAAGGGGTGGTACACAATGAACTGGGCCTGGGGGCTCCGAGGACAGCTTGACAAACTCATCGGCGGGGTGGGAATAAGAAGAGGACGCACTCACCCCACCCGTTTGAAAGCAGGGGATGTTCTCGATTTTTGGAGGGTGATCCATGCGGACAAAGAAGCTGGTCATCTTCTGCTTTATGCCGAGATGAAGCTTCCTGGCGAGGCTTGGATCGAGTGGAAAGTAGAAGGTGGAGCGAAAACCTCGACCATTGAACAAAATGTCACCTTCCGCCCTAAGGGAGTTGTCGGCCGCCTTTACTGGTATGTGCTTGTCCCCATCCACCACTTCATGTTCCAGAAAATGATCGATTCGATTGGGGGGGGGAAATGACAGCTCTTGTCATCATGAACGGCAACTTAAGGCTTTATGACAACCCGGCTCTAGATACTGCTGCCAAAGCCAATATGAAGATTATCCCTGTCTTCATCTATGATGAGAAATTTGGGCGCCCTCTAGGCTCCTCGCATCGGTTTTGGCTCCACCATAGCTTAGAGGCTTTGGCTAGCTCTTTCAAGGAAAAAAACACACAGCTCATCCTCCGCAAAGGAGACTTTGCTACGACTGTTACTAAGCTCCTCAAAGAATCAGGAGCAGAGACTGTTTTCATCGGACAGCCTCTCGATCCTAAAGAAGAAAAAGTTCTCCGAAAACTTGAGCTGGAAGCCACCGCGGGAAATGTTCTGGTTGATCCCGAAGAGATTCGTCCTGGGCAAGCCCCTTACTACAAAGTCTTTTCTCCTTTTTGGAAAAAGTGTCTCCAAATTCTAGAGCCCCCTGCTCCTCTTTCCCTCCCCAAATGGAAAACCGGACCAAAACTTAAAAGTGACTCTCTCTCCAGCTGGAATCTGCTGAAAAACCATACCTGCACAAACCTTAGCAATCACTGGAAACCCGGGGAAAAAGAGGGGCGAAGGCAGCTCGACGCCTTTCTTAAAACGGATCTCTTCCACTACCCTCAAGGACGGGATCTGATGGGACTGGACAAGACATCTCGCCTCTCCCCCTACCTCCGATTTGGCGAAGTGAGTGTTCGAGAAATCTGGCACAAACTTGCCAAGAAACGGAGCCATGCTGCCGAGGTCTTCCTATCAGAGATTGGCTGGCGAGAATTTGCCACCTATCTCCTTTACCACTTCCCCCGCCTGGGCAAAGAGAACTTTCAGGTAAAGTTCGATAAATTCCCTTGGAAAGGGACACCATCACAACTCAAACGGTGGCAAAACGGAGAAACGGGCTACCCAATCGTCGATGCGGGAATGAGGCAGCTCAAAGAAACTGGATGGATGCACAACAGGGTGCGGATGATCGTCGGCTCTTTCCTCGTAAAAGACTTGCTGATCGATTGGCGGAAAGGTGAGGCCTGGTTTTGGGACCTTCTTGTTGACGGAGATCCAGCGCTCAACACCTTCAACTGGCAGTGGGTAGCGGGAAGTGGCGCCGATGCAGCTCCCTACTTTCGGATCTTCAACCCCACAACACAAGGGGAGAAGTTTGACCCAGAGGGAGAATATGTGCGCCGTTGGGTCTCCGAGCTGAGCCATCTCGAAGGGAAAAAAATCCATGCCCCCTGGAACCTAGATGAGAAGCTCGACTACCCCGATCCGATCATTGACCATAAAAAAGCAAGGGACTTGGCTCTCTCTCTGTTTAAAAAGCTATAGCCCGGATTGCCAAGAAATATCTGCTTCGATACCATCCTGCATTCCTTACGCTAGGAGCCCATCATGAGAATCTTAGAATGCCTAGCTGAGCCCAGCTTTTGTTTCCCTGAAGTCACAAAAACTGATGTAGCTCTTTGGATCACCACCATAGCCCTGGGCTATATTATTCTCACACAAGGGCCACGCTGGTTTAGAAGAACTCCCTTACAAGGGAGAGCAACGTACGGACGAGTATAACAAGGAGAAAATTATGAACAGCATCCCTTTTCTTGCGTCGATACGGAACACTCCTGAATATCTCGAAACTTGCAGATTCCCATTGGCTGCTAGATATTTGCAGTTCTTAGATCTGCTCGTTTCATCGCCCGGTACTCATGGTGTATTTGATCGAGCTCTGGATGGCGGCCTAGTTCTCATGCACAATGCAGCAGCCACCAATCTGGAAGTTGCGATCAACTTTGCAGGGGTCCCCCTCTTCCTGTTTTCCGATAGGGCATTTTCTTTTGAGAAGAGAGTATTGATCATCTCCGCCATTGTAGCACAGAAAATTGCCCATCGGGCTCTCTATGCACCAAATGCAGCTTAACAGTTTATGCTATTCAGGAATGTTGAGCTCTTGACCGATCAGGATCGTGTTGCTGGTGAGGCCATTCGACTTTTTGAGCGCATCGACCGTCACCTTGTGCTCATAGGCGATTTTTCCAAGAGAGTCGCCTGGACGGACGGTGTAGGTTTTTCCCCCGTCCCCATCGGAGCGGATCGCCCGATTGATCGAGTGGAGGGTTGATTTGAGCTGAGAGACCTCGCCCAACTTCTTGTTTTGCTGCTTCAGGCTTTTTTGAAGCGCTTCAATATGCCCACGATACTCTTGAATGAGGCTTGCCGTTTGGTTGGCATGGGATTTGAGCTCGCCGAGATCAGCGCGGATCTTTTCTTGCATCGCTTCAAGAGACTTGAGTCGACTCTCAAGAGGCTTGGTCGCAGTAACTGAGCTGCCTCCCCCTTTGTACTTAGCAAGCTTTTCTTGAAGAAGCTCGATCTCCATCTGCTGGGCACCGTAAGAGCGTCGGACGTCCATAAGGGCGATCCGGAGTTCTTCCATCGCGCTCTGGCTGGAGGCAGTGGTGGCTACCTGCGAGGTGCAGCTAGGAAGAAAGAGAAGAAGGATCGCGAGACTACTTTTCATAGATCTTAAATTCAACGCGGCGGTTGCGTGACCATGAGGAGGAGTTGTGGCCTAAATCTACCGGCTGCTCTTTCCCGTAGGAGACGGCATGCAGGCGATTCGGGTCAGCTCCTCGCTGAACAACGAGCGAGCGGATGTAGTTGGATCTTCTTGTCCCAAGCGCGAGGTTGTAGGCTTCGGAGGCCCTCTCATCACAGTGACCAGCGATGGACACATGGACGTTGGGGTGTTTTTTCATGTATTTGGCAATTCCGTCGATCACTTGAACATATTCGGGGCGTCTCAGCACATAGTCGTCGGTGTTGAAGTAGACGTTTTGGAAGATTTTGGCGAGGTCGGCAAAGGCTGACCTAAACTGGTTGAGGCTAGGGATACCTCCAGCTAAGCTTCCTGGTACTTCTTTGGGTTGTGGAATCGCTGCATCGGCAAACTCCATCTCGAGATCTTCTTCCTGAAGAGGGACAAACTCTTCTTCAAGCGGACCATAGAACCCTTCGCTTGCGAGCATCCCTTCAGAGTCTTCACCCCAGATCGATTTGAGTTGTTCCCACTTGGTTCGAAGACCCGCCATCGCATCCGAGCTGCGCGAGCACCCTGCGAGACTCAGAGTGATGAGTAATAGAACGATACGAAGCGCTTTCATCGGTTCCCCCAATTCGGGTAATGTTTTTTCCCTTGGCCTCTCGTGATTTGGAGTGCCTCGGGCTGATTCAAATTAACGAGGAAGAGCTCTGATGAGCCGGGGTCGGTTGAGTTGAACACGAGATGTAAACTATCGGGTGCCCAACACGGGTTTTCTTTATTCCCCGGACCGGTGGTGAGTTGCCGCTCCTCTTTTTCGATAAAATCATAAATCCATATTTGCCGTACACCATTTGTTTTAGCGCTATAGGCAATTTTGGTCCCATCGGGAGACCAGCTCGGGCCGGTGTTCTCTCGCGATATTTTTGTAAGGAGAGTAGGGATGGGCCTTCTTTGGCTCGGCTCATCGGATGGGATCACGTAGATGCGAGGGCTTCCATTCTTGTCTGAAACAAAGGCGAGCCGAGAACCATCAGGGCTAAATGTCGGAGAGGCTTGGGTCGCTCTTGGATAAGAAAAAAGTTGTTTCGGTTTCCCTTGGACTTGGCCAGATGCGTCTATTTTCTGGACGAAGAGGTCGGGTCTTCCCGCTGCATCGCAGATAAAGGCGATCTGATCCCGCTTCGGTGACACGGCAGGCAGAAGTTGGTTCCCTCGAATCGGCAAAAGGGGGCGCCCTGTCCGGTGTACCAAGCTGGAAAAGTAGATTTTCGGCTGTCCGTTTTTGTAGTTCACATAGAGAAACTGCCCCTCTCCCTGAACGGGATCAGAAGGGAGAAACGCCGGAGTGATCGAGTAGTCGTTTTCAAAGGTGACCTGACGGGCATTTTGTCCATCCCAGTCACACTCCCAGATCTCTCCTCTCCATGGGGCCGAGTTGGGCGAAGGGTTTTCTTCTTGGAGTGAGTAGAGAATACGACTGCTCGCAATCCCCTCTCCTCCGAAAAGAGTCTCTACTAGAGCATCAGCAAGTTTGTGAATCTGTTGCCGGTCGGTGCGCAGTGTTCCTGTGAGAGAAATCCCCTCGAACTGTTTGAGGGAACTCGAAGAGACCGAAAGAGCATATAAATCGAGCTTTTCTCCACAGATATCCACTTTAACCACAAAACCAAGTCCCGCTCTTTCCCACTTGCCAGGAGCAAAAGCGATTTGAAGATCTCGGTTCGCAAGCGCCTTCTCAAAGTTGGCGTCTCCACCATAGACTTTCGCATAACCCGAATAGTGAAGATCAAACGCGAGGGTTTTGCGCAATTTTTCTAGATAGACACGTGAATAGGCGGCCTCGTTGGCCTCAAAATGGGAGAGATAGAGGGCGGAAAGGTGAGGCTCTGTCCCGAGTTCAACTCGGATTTCCTCATCAGCAAAAAGTGCTCCACAGAAAAAAACGAAAAAGAGGCTACTGATTATAAAACGTGATAACAAATGTGTGTTCCTTCTCTTTTGCAAGGGTTCCAGAAAAGCGAGGGTAGCTCACTTTTTTGAGCGCGCCTTCGAGAAAATTCCGATTGCGCAAATTCCCACTTTCGAGAACATCCATTCTAACGAATTGTCCTTTCGATTGCAATGTTAGGGATACTTTTACTCGCCCCTGCTCGGGTAAATTGAGTCTGCTTTGCAAACAGTCGACGAGATGTTCTACGTAAGCGTCCGCATCTCCCCCTCCCCCCTTTTCCACGGCAAGAGTAGAGATTCGTTTTGCAGCTTTGAGCGGTTTGATCGAAGGACTGTGCACAGGTACACTGTCGAGTTTAGCGAGGGATTGTTCGAGCTTCCTCGCAAGCTCCTTGGAAACTTTTGGGGCCTTTCCCTTTTTCTTTACTGGTTTTTTCGTCGCCACTACTTTCTTTGGCACCGGATTTTTCTTTGGCGCCTGCTTTTTTTGAGGCACGGGCGCTGCTGCTGCCACCACTTGCTGTTTTTCCACCGGCGCTGCTGGCTTTGGCGCTGGAGCCATAACTGTTTTTACGATGAGTGGCTCTTTTTTCGGCTTTGCTTTGGGGCTAAGCCATGCCAAACAGCAGAAGAGTGTGAGGTGAACCCCCACAACGAAGTAGGCAATTCTTTTCATGAACCAGGCTCATAAGGCTCAAGGACGAGGTCGAGTTCCCGAAAGCCCGCCTCTTCGACTGCGTTTTTCACTTTCTGGTAGGTCCCAAAGTAGGCCTGCTTGTCTTGGTAGAGTTGAGGGATCCAGTCAGGATTTTTCGCATGGAGCACCTTGAGAAGAGGAGTCAGCTTTTCAGGCGGCACCTCTACCTTGTTGATGAACACTTTGTTGTCCTCATGGACATAGATCATGAGCGACTGCTCCTGGTCAACCACCATCTTGTCCACCTCCCCCTTCTGGGGCGCCTCGGCGAGTTTCACCCGGTCCACTTCGACCATGGGCGCGATTAAGATGAACAGAATGAGAACTACAAAAACGACATCGATCAGCGGAGTCAGGTTGACTCCTTGATCAGACAGTGGCTCGTCCCCTTGAATCCCTCGCCGCCTTCTCATTTGGGTTTCCGATACTGAAGTTCAAGAGTGGAGATGAGTTTATACAGGAAGTCTTCCATGTCGGAAGAGAGGTATTTGAAAGCGTTGCGCAAGTAGTTGTAGAAGATGAGCGCAGGGATGGCGATGAGGAGCCCAAGCACCGTTGTTGCTAGTGCGGTGGAGAGCCCTCCTAGGATCGCAGAATTAGATGAGAGGCTAGCCCCTCCTTGCAACTCTCCGAATGTGACAAGAATCCCCCAGACGGTCCCCAAAAGCCCAAGAAACGGAGCCAGCGTGGCGATCGTTGAAAGGACGAACAGGTTTTTTTCGAGCTTTTTCCCTTGCGCAGATATGGTGATGAGCACATGCGACTCGACCAGCTCGAGATCACTCCGGGTGA
>Ga0180437_10006635_pt1 | contig 15322 bp, 15 predicted proteins | sample SS_ome_4_FD_132410 | JGI IMG/M metagenome (GOLD analysis project Ga0180437, IMG submission 132410) | Hypersaline lake sediment archaeal communities from the Salton Sea, California, USA - SS_3_D_1 metaG | ecosystem: Environmental > Aquatic > Non-marine Saline and Alkaline > Hypersaline >...
CTCTTTCGAAAAACTTGATGTCGAGAAACCACAGCTCAAAGGGACGGAGATTATTGGCCATGTCCTTTATCAAGATAAATTCGGCAACCTGATAACGGATATCCCGGCAAGTATGCTTGACGACATCGGAGGAAAAGCGGACAAGAAAAGCATTGACCTCGTCATCCGAGGGAAAAAGATATCTTCTTTTATCCAGAGTTATTCTTCCGCGAAGAGGGGAGAGCTCCTTTTTCTTGTCGGGAGTGTGGGGACACTCGAGATCGCGGCCAGAGAGGAGTCCGCCTCAGAAAAACTCAAAGCAGAAGTAGGGGATGAAGTGAGAGTTTGTGTGAGGCGTCCGAAAAAGAATCTCAACGGATAAGAATGATCTCATGCAAAAAGTGAATAGATAGAATGGAATACTTTGAAGGCACTGTAGAGAATATCGTCTTTTACAGCCCGGACACAGGATACACTGTCTGCAAGTTCTCGCTTGAGAACGGACAGACCATGACCGTTGTCGGTTCGTTCCCGCCCCTATCACCCGGAGAAATGCTGAAAATAAAAGGAAAATGGGAAATCAATCCCAGGTTCGGCCAGCAATTCAGAGTGGAGAACTTCCTTCCCATCCTGCCCGCCTCGGTCAAGGGAATCGAGAAGTTTCTCTCATCCGGATTGATCAAGGGCGTGGGCCCTGTGCTGGCTCGAAGAATCATCAAAAAATTCGGGGAGAAAACCATAGACATCATCTCGGAAAAGCCCGATAAGCTCAAGGAGGTTGAGGGAGTCGGATCCGTTAAGCTGAAGGAGATAAAAAGATCCTGGGCTGAGAATCAGAACATCAGAGACCTCATCATATTCCTTCAGGAGCACAATGTGACCACCAACCTGGCCACCAAGATTTACCGACAGTATGGAGAAAAGTCTTTTCAAGTGTTGAAGACCAATCCCTATCAAGTCTGTCTGGATATCTGGGGGGTGGGCTTCAGGACAGCGGATCAGATGGCTCTCAAGCTGGGAATGAGCCCCTCTTCTCCTGAGCGGATAAGAGCTTTCGTCCTCTATCTGATGGAGAAAGACAACGAGCAGGGACACGTCTTTTCGCTCCAGAGCGAGCTCGAGAAGAACTGCATGAAAGAGCTGGAAATCAGTGCGGAGAAGGTCAGAACAGCTCTTGAGGAGATCAAAAAACAGAAAGCAGCCATCGCTGAAGAAGTGGATTCCGGGACAGCGCTTTATCTTCCGTTCTTCCATACGGCTGAGGAGGAAGTGGCTTATTCCATCCATAAACTGGCTTCACTTCCTTTCGTCACTCCCGATTTCGATGTGGACAAGGCTATCTCTGAAGTCGAGGAGGAACTGGCGCTGGAATTTTCCTCGATGCAGAAACTTGCTGTAAAGGAGTGTTTCCAGAAAAAATTCCTGATCATTACCGGAGGACCCGGAACCGGAAAAACAACCATAATCAAAGCGGTGGTGGATATCTTCCATAAATGGGAAAAGACGGTTCTGTTGGCCGCTCCCACAGGAAGAGCTGCCAAGAGATTATCCGAAGCCACAGAAAAGGAAGCTAAGACGATCCACCGCGCTTTAGAATACAACCCGAAAATGGGAGTCTTCAGGCGCAGCGAGAAATATCCATTGGCCGGGGATGCCTTGATTATCGATGAATTCTCGATGGTGGATCTGCCTCTCATGTATCATTTGATAAAGGCTGTTCCGAACTGGATGCGTCTCATCCTGGTCGGAGACAAGGATCAGCTGCCGTCGGTCGGTCCGGGCAATCTCCTTCGGGATATCATCGACTCGAAGAGAGTGGAAGTTGTGATACTGGATGAAATATTCCGCCAGGCCAAAGACAGTCTGATCGTTCAAAACGCGCACCGTGTGAATCACGGCCAGTCCATAATCAAACCAGACAAAGGTGACAGGGATGCGGATTTTTACTTCATCTCACAGAATGATGAACAGAAGGTGTTCGAGACCATCATGAGTCTCTGCACTTCCCGGATACCGGACAAGCTGAATCTCAAGCCACTCTCTCCCGAGATCCAGGTCATCAGCCCGATGTACAGAGGACTTGTAGGTGTTGAGAACCTAAACAGGGAGCTTCAAGAGAGGCTCAATCCCAGTCAAGAAGGCCTGAAATTCGGAAACAGGCTGATAAAGGTTCATGATAAAGTGATGCAGGTCAAGAACAACTATGAAAAAGAGGTGTTTAACGGAGATATCGGTCTGGTTTCCTATGTAGATAAGCAGAAATACAGAGTGGAAGTGGATTTTTACGGAAGGCCGGTGTTCTATGAAAAGGAAGAGATGGATGACCTGACGCTGGCCTATGCGGTCTCTGTTCACAAATCGCAGGGCAGCGAATACCAGTCAGTGGTCATGCCTCTCCTCACGCAGCATTACATCATGCTCCAGAGGAATCTTTTTTACACGGCTCTCACCCGGGCGAAAAAGTTGAGCGTCATCGTCGGTTCCTATAAGGCGCTCTACATCGCCATAAAAAACGACCAGCCGGTCAAAAGAAACTGCCAGATCAAAGAAAAATTGATAAAGGCTTCTGAAAGTAAAAGTAACTAATAAAGTTTGCTGTTTAAGATTTACCTTCCATAAACGATCAAGGTTCAGCGGTCTTTTGTTACTGCAAGGAACGCAGTGAGTAGTCTTACTTACATGTAGTTGTCACTGGGAGAAACGCAGTGACGCGGTAATCCCGCCTTCGTGTCATTGCGAGCGAAGCGCGGCAATCCCATATGAAAACGTGAAAAAGGGGACAGGCCCCTTTTTTCATTGAGAGGAGGAAGGAGATTCCTTCGCTTGCTCAGAACAGGCTTGGCAATCTAGCCATCATTTCATTGCGAGTGAAGTGTGGCAATCTCATCCTTGTGTCATTGCGAGCTTGCGTGGCAAGCTTACCTTCGTGTCATTGCGAGTGAAGCGTGGCAATCTCATAAGAAGAATTGAATTACAGCTATCTTTCCGCTATATTTGAAGAGTTAGAAAATCCATTCAAGAATGCGCCTGTAGCTCAGTATGGATAGAGCGAGGGATTCCTAATCCCTAGGTCGCAGGTTCGAATCCTGCCAGGCGCACTATCTTTATTTCTCGCATGTGCCAGCAATGTGTCAGAATTCGATCCCTCTTTTATCAGAATCTTGAAGCCGGGGTTTCGGGGAGATGACTCTTCAACCCAGCCAACCGCTTTGATTTTTCAGAATCCAGAGATTAAAGTATTATTATCAATAAATTGGTTACCAATAAAACTTTGGAGGTAGAAAATGCCCATCATCCACGTAAATGTCTGGGAAGGTTTCGGGCAGGAAAAAGCCAAAATCACAATACAAAATGTAACTAAAGTGTTTGTAGATTTAGGGATTCCTCCTCAGGCCGTAGAAGTGATTGTACATGAAATCCAAAAGTCGCACTGGGGAATTGGCGGAGAACCAGCCTCAGAGAAGTTCAAAGATATATCTTCTTAACTGTTTATTTCTCCTTCGGCTTAGGCTCCATGCCAAGCTATCAAGATGGCTAAGAGGCCAGTAATGAAATTTGCCAGAAACCATATTATTCTTGCGGAATCAGGCATGAGTCGATGTCCTGCCTTTCTTTGGTTTTTTGTCCAAAACCAGACGCTTAAGCTATGATAGACAAGTGTTACACCTGGAAACCATGCCAGTTTAAATCCCCATGCTGTACCAAGAATAAGCTCAATTCCTGCGAACGCGTATATCCACCCGATTAATACATCGGCTACAGCGATAGCTTTTTCGTACACTCTGTATTCAGGTATCATTCTTTTTTCTTGAATACCAATTTGTGTGGCAAATTCCCAATTGAGGAGACTAATTAATTGTGCAATCCAATGAAATATAAATCCTACAATAAGTACAAGCACACCAGTAATAATGTTTGCATATGGAAAAATTTGATTCATTTTCCGTACTCCTTCCTTTCACTAATAATTGAACTGTTTCTCCTCTTCCTTCGGCTTAGGCTCCATGCCGAGTTGCTCATTCATCACTATTCAAATGGTTAGTCTATAGCGACAATACTTCTTGCGATGAGCCACGAGCCGTCATCTTGTTTTCGCATTATCTCTATGAACTTGCCAGTGCGTTGGATGGGCTCGGGTACGCCTTCCCTTTTCATTGTCGTAGAAGACGTTCCCCGAACAAAGGCAAGGTCAATTCGCCCATCAATTTCGGCAATTGTTATGTTGGCTGCCGTGACGGTCGGAGATGCTTTACTGAGAACCTTTAAAGTCTGCTTATATGTTTCTCGCCCTTCAACAACTATCCCCTCCATAATTAAGACTGCATCCTCGGTATAGAATTCTAGGGTTGCCTCCAAACTGCCAGCTAGCGTCGCTTGCAAAATAGCATCGTGTACTTTTCTAATCGCCGCCACATCCTCATCTGATAATGCTCCCGCTTCGGTTTCTGCCTCTTCAGTTAGCGTTTGGCAACTGAAACTCAGGCAAATTAACAGGGCGAAAGGAATGATTGTGATGAATTGAAAAAGTGATTTTTTCATTTAATCCCTCCTTTTGGTTTTTTGATTTAGGGAAGAAAACACTCTCTTTAGATTTCAGCAGAAATTCTCCTTTTGTTTGTGGACGCATTTTATCCCGCAGCAATTGCTCTGACTTATAGCATTGAGAGAATTTGATGTCAAATGAAACTAAGGAACTCTCCCCGCGTCTCAATTGTGTGCCAGAGTTTGACTAAAATCGCCGGATTTTTGGTTAAATTTGACTGAACGCGAGGGAGTCTTTTACTTCAAGAAAACCAGGATTTCCTCTGTCGCTCACGATCATAAAGCGAGTAATCCATAATCCCTAGGTCGCAGGTTTGAATCCTGCCAGGCACACCAATTCTTGCTATCCTGTGTTTTTTTCTGCTTATTTGAAAACAATTAGGAGAACGTTTTTATTCTTCTTCTTCTTTTATGTTTAATCTTCCGATTCTCCGGTTAAGAATAGCTTTTAAGAAAGACCTCCAGTCGACGCATTCTTCAGGAGGCTGGACTCCTGTCCTTTTTATCTTCCCCTGTGCAAGCATTTGCGCGCCGATAGAAGCAGAAATTCCTGTCCCCTTTGCAATCAGTCCAGAAGAGGAATAGATGATTTTTTTTGTTTTTTGATTTTTTTTACCTTTCACAGCAACACGAAGCGCACCCTCTTTCGGAATGCCTTTTAGGTTTTTGCACTTCTTGTGAAAGTGGGAGGCTGCAAAGTCCATAGCATCAATGTAAGCATTGCCCTTTTTAATCGGACCTTCGGCCTCGCGGACTTTCTTTCCTAAACTGACAATTAATTCATTAATATGAGGAGGATAAAATGTGGCTTTATCATTAATAATCCTGGCTTTTTTGAAACTGCGGGAAAGAGTGATTGGCTCAGGATGCCCCACATGGAAAACATCCTTTTCTCCGACTGGCTCCGGGAATTCTATCCTTTCTTTCCCATCAACAAATGACTGGACCTCAATGAGCTTCCCGTCTTGATACGTCAGCGCTTTGCCTGAGAGAGAGTAAATAAGGTGATAACTTAATGCCAATCCTCCAGGGTCTGCGCCACTCATAACCCAGGCAGTATGGATTTCTTCAATTTCATCAAGCTGGTCAGCGGCCGCTCTTACAAAAATGTTGTTTATCCCGGGGCTTGCTCCTAGCCCAAGGATAATTGTTATGCCCGCCTCCTTTGCCTTGGCATCAAGGTTAAACATCTTGAATGTTGTTTCGTAGTCGTCATTAATATCCACCAGGTTTATCCTGGCTTTAATTGCGGCCTGAGCTATCGTTACCTCATACTTATAATTCGGACCTATGCAGTTAACAGCGACATCACAACCTTTCATTAGAGCTTCCAACTCTTCTGCATTATGAACATCTATCTTTGTGGCAGAAACTCTGGTTTTCCTTCCACTGAGCTTTGGCATGAGCCTTTTTACTTTTTCCACGCTGCGTGTTGCGACTCTTATTTCATCCGGTTTGCCAAAATAATAAAGATCTTCTACAGCAGCCTCTCCCATTTCCCCGCATCCCAGCACTAAGACTTTCATGTTATTTTTCTACCTTATAAAAGGCTTAAATGGCAATTAGACTTTCTGTTTTTTGATGAAATTTTTCAAATCCCCGCGCCAAAATCCGTAAAAAATGAGGGCTAAAAGGAGACCTGCCAGCGCATCTAAAAAGTAATGTTCTTTTAACGTTAAAGTAGAAACTGCTATAAGAACCGCGAAAAGAGTCGAAAAAATCCTGATCCAAATGGATTTAAACACAGAATAAAGAATACAAACTGGCAGCACACTTAAAGCCACATGCATGGAAGGCAAACACGCATAAGGACGCATAGAAATCAAGTTGTGTACAAACTGCTGAACATTCACCATATCATTCGGCCACGGAGCTTTTCCAGGAAGAGCTATTTGTATTAAGGCCGCTGTAATTATCATTCCAGTATAGGCATATATAGCTCGATGAAGCTTCTTCCCTGAAAGTTTAAATATAATGATCGCTGCCCAAACCGTAACAAAAATATCCCCGAAATAGTAAAAAATCCATGTCCAACTGATATAGGGAATCTGGCTATCTATGATTGTGTGAAATTCATAGAAAACAGAAGATGGACGTCTGCTGTTTATTAAGTTGACTGAAAAAAAGCATAAAACATTAAGCACGGTTATACCGATTGCTATCAACAAACGTTTTAGCCATTTCACTTTGCTTTCTTGAAAATCGCTCTTCATCGCAAGAAATTTCCTAAAATAATCATCATGACTTTCTTTTTTTATCTGTTCTCTTCAGCTCTCGGGACCGGGCGGACCGAGGTTCCAAATTCAATATAATCATCCAAACGACATGGAGACACCAATCGTCCCTCCCAAAAAGTTTTATTCGGACAGCCATCACACATATCCTCCTCACCATTTGGAAGGATGTTTATTGGCTGCAAAATGTTAATTGTCTGAGAGTAGAGTCTCCTTATGAGCAAAGAAGGATTCTTTAATGCTGCTAAAACATAATTTCTGGCAGTCCTGCGCATTTCCCGGTCAAACAAGCTGAATAAAAGCATGAACTTGGCTTTACGGTTAAGAGCTGGTTTCGTGTAGGCAAGATACTTTCCTTTTACCAGATGATAAGAATTTTGAAGCAGTTCCATGGATTTTGCTCCCATATTGCCCAAAGACTTTTTTAGTGTGCCGATCCTGCATCCGATAGTCCATTTGAGCGAGTGAGGAAGCGTTGTGCCTCCTAAATAGGCACACAACTTGAAATCTGGCAAAACTTTCCTTATCTCCTTGTAAATATCTAAAGTTGTGAGGTTCCCATACTCATTATCTGAAAAATAAGCCATTCCTGATAAATCGACTTTCTTCGTTCCAACATAGAAATCAAAGGGCCAATTAGGGCTCATCATTCTTACGGCAATGAGTGTTAAAATATTGACTTTTTGGATATTTCGAGATGCCCACTCGACTATATCCGGAACATATTTTATTGTATCGGGGTAAAGAGTGGGCATAATCGCACAGACAAGCCCTCTCTCTCTATACAGCATATCAGCGTAGTATTGACGCAGCTCATTGAGTTCTTTTTCATTCTTCCCTTCCCAGCCAGGACGTGATTGGTGGCTGTCCACATGAAAAGCGAAACCGTAAGCCCCAGCACGTTTTAGATCTCGAACCAAGGGAGGATCTAATCCCACTCCATTGGTTATGATCACCGGTTTGACATTGTGATTTTTTACCATTCTTGTTATTTCAACTATATGGGGATGTGTTAGAGGTTCTCCTCCTGCAATGAGCATCGCATCACAACGCCTGAGACGAAGCAATGTTTGAAGCTCTTTCTCAATTTGAGATAATGATTTCTCGCTTTCTGGATTATTTATGGCAAAGCAGGCATCACAGGTTATATTGCACTTCCTCGTGGGCTCGAGCCACGTCATGGCATTATCAGCCATAGTCCAGGGAAGACGAAAGAGCTTTTTTGCATCTATCTGGAATTCATCGGAATTTGCAAATTCATTAAATTGTTTTTTTTGCTTTCTAACCATGTTTCACTTATCTCCTATTTAATATGCGGATGAATCATCAAGATCTTTTTGTCAATAAAAATAAGACCAGGAACAACAATATGGTTTTGTTGCTTCTTTTCATATTAAACTTCCCCTGACCTTCTGTTTACTTTTGTTGTTCAATGCCAACAAGCTGCTTTATTTTTCTTTGATTTTCAATTTCTTTCAAATAGTTTTTGTAAGCTCTTTCTGCTGCCGTTTTTCTAGTGAGTTCATAAACCGCAAATACTCCATCCATTGCTGCCCAAAGATAGCTTTCTGTGTCTTCACTGGAAAGAATATATGCAAAGAAAGCAGCAATCGATATACCTGCAGCAAATATCCGCCGTTTCTTGCCCCTGGAAGCGAGGAAAGATAAGGATTCACGGCAAGCTCTTTCTCTTTGAGCAGGATCTGAGATTCTCCGCACGTCCTTAAGTTCACGTTCCGCACCGCTTGGGATTGCCAGAGCTATAGCTCCACCAACTGCACCTGCTGTACCCGTAGCTATGAGCATAACACCAGCAAGACCTTCCCAAAAGCCTCCCCAGCCGCCAGTCGATTCTGCTGAAGACAATGCTGAAGCACCTAAACCGATGAAAACTCCTCCTCCAATAAGCCCGGCAGCTCCCCAAGTTTTCCTTCTCCTCTTATTCTTTTTCGCCAATCGTTCCAGGTAACCTTGAGCCAAAGACTCCGATTTCTCCTCAGAAACAATATCCTGCCCTTGTCCATATTTAAGGCTGTACGTATATGCCCATTTTTGATTTTTGTTTTTTAAAACGGGGGCCTTTAAAAAGGAAGGTCGTTCTGGGGATAGTTGAAATCTAAGTGTTTGAGATATTTTGTACGGATCAGAATAGTGTTTTTTTTCTGTCTGAAAGGGATTATTAACAGATAAGGCTGTGTTGGGGATAAAAAAATGGAGATTATTATCTCCTGAGTTCTTTACTAATGAGAAATTTTCTATCAATAATGATATGTCCTGAGAAAAAATTGAAGTGGGGAAAACAAGTAATAAAAAATAGCATAATATTTTTTTCATTTGCGCTTCCTTTTGCTGTTTTTATTCAATCTATATTACAGACTTATAGCTCTGTCAATAATATAGCTGTTTCAATGTAACGCGTTAAGTAGTTGGTGCGACTTGACACAATTCGTTTTCCGCTATACATTCATATCAAATTAAAAAAAGGGAGGGGATTCTATGATTGAGAGAGTTCATGAGCATATCATCACTGAACTTCAACAGAACGCGCGCACAGATACGATATTTGTCCAGACCGCTATAGTCCTTAATTTTATAACCCTTGCGATTAATTCCTTACTGGCTACGGAGTCTCGGACCAACACCAGTTTGCTTATTGTGATGTTCATCTTTGTCTCTCTGACCATAGTGGTCAATCTTATCGTCATTCAAGGGATGCTGAAAGGGAAGCAAACAAGAAACATACTTTTGACTGGGTTGATGAAGATGTACAAAGACCAGGGTGTGGAAGGCTATTATGATCCGATCCTTCTGGGTAATTACAACACCAGGTATAATCTTTTCATCCTTGCTGTTGTCTTCCTGGGGCTCATAGCCATTGTTGTGCCCTTTGTGATCAGATAGAAGGAAAAGGACTGGCTTTTAAGCGACCGGGCACCGCATTCTGGTTTCTCAGGATCATCTTCCATTTAACTGATTTCAACCATTGCCCATACACGGGAATATCTTTACAATATGGATGAGTACGTAAATGAGAAGAAAGAGAAAAAAAATCATTATATTCAGCATCATAGCCTTGGTGGTTTTAGCGTGTGTGATTGTCTTTCTTCGACACCCGAAAGGAAGAGCTCTCCTTAAATCCAGGAGTCACTTTATAGAGCATGCGGCTGATTCGAGAATCCTGTATGAACCTGGAGCTGAGGAGTTTGCGGACAAGATCGCTGACTTTCTTTCTGGGGCCATCAAGCAGGTCGAAAAAGGGCATTATCTTCCCTTTAAAAAGCCCTTTAAAGTTTATGTCTGCATCACCCAGAAAAGCCACAACGCATTCATCGGCAATCCCACATCTTATCCCATTCGAGGGGCAGCCTTTCTGGGGAATGTCTATATTGCTCCCAGCGCATTTTCTTTCAAGGAGTTGGATACGCACAGGGAATCATTAATGCATGAGTTGTCCCATCTCCACCTTACACAAAGACTCGGAATCTTCAAGACCTTGAGAATCCCACATTGGTACAAAGAAGGGCTGGCAAATATCATTGCCGGGAGCGGGGGTGAGGGAGTGACCGAAGATATGGCCATCCAGGCCATCAAGGAAGGGAGACATTTTTACCTCCAGGACAGGGGAGGGCATTTTAAATCACTGTCAAAAATTATTGTGGAGGCAGGTTTAACAGGCCCAATGTTCCACATGCAGAATAAAATGTTTGTCAGTTATATAAAGAACATAAATCCTGAAGCCTTTAAGCAATTGGTGATAGCATTACAAAAGGGAGATAAATTCTCCAGAGCCTTCCTCAACCACTTTAAGATGAATCCCGAGCAAATATGGAAACGATTTATAAGTGAACTTTGATTTTGTGTGGAGCCGGAAAAGTCAGAAAATCCGCGAAGAATGAAATGGACGATGCCAGGCAGCGGGAGCTGAGCGTAGAAATGGAGTCATCTGCTGCATCAGAGGAGGCTATCTTGAGAGTGGATGATAATGAAGCCGCTCGTCTCTAGTTTCTTGTTGTGCTTTGGCTGGTGACACTTCTGAAAACTCTGAGGAAATTCCCGCCTAGTATTTTTCTAATGTCACTGTCCCTGTGACCTCTTCGGACCAATTCTGCTGTGATGTTGGCGATTTTTCCGATGTGCTCTAATCCGACCGGAGGAGTCCCGATACCATCATAGTCAGACCCAAGACCGACATGGTTCGCATTTCCGGTCACTTTTATCACATGTTCGATGTGGTCCACAACATCTTTAACACTTTCCTGCCCAAGAGTTTTATTGAGTTCTTCCAGTTTGGCATTGTATTCTTCAGAGAATTTTTTCCTTATCTCAGGGTCCGTTTGTGCAAATTCCCTGCGGTCTTGCGGAAGATCATATTTTTTTAATAATTCTGACCTCAGAGCGTCTCGTTTTTCCCAGTTGTTAACATTCAAAAAGAACGGCGCGAAATTGATGCCAATCACGCCTCCGTTCTTTGCCAGGGCTTTGAGCATCTTGTCAGATAGATTCCGGTGGTAATCTGAAAGAGCCCGGCAGCAGGAATGAGAGGCGACGATGGGAGAGTCTGTGATCCGGATCACATCCCAGAATGTTTCATCGTGGACATGTGAGACATCGATGATCATTCCCAGTTTATTCATTTCTTTGACTACTTCTTCACCAAACTCTGTGAGGCCGCCGAACTGAGGCTCGGGATCGCCGGAGGCATCGGCCCAATCTGTGTGCGTCCAATGCGTGAGAGTCATCAGCCTGACTCCATTCCGGTAGAAAGATCGCAGGAGACGCAGGTCATTTTCAATCGCATATCCGCCTTCAATCCCTATTAGAATCCCGGTTTTTCTGTTTCCTCTCAATCCTCGGAGGTCTTCGTAAGCTTTAACGAGCAGCAGGTCATCCGGATTTTTTTCCACAAGCTCATGGGCCGCATCGATCTGGTCAAAGACTTTTTTGGCGGCCTGGTACTTGTCCGCCTCCTCCTGAGGAGGACCGACAAAACAGGCAAACACCTGAAGGTCGACAGCTCCTTCCTTCAGTTTAGGGATATCGATATGTCCTTCGGGATTATTTTTTGTCAGGTCTTCACCGCCTAAGAATCGGCTGATCGTGTCGCAGTGCAAGTCAACGACTGTCGAATCCTTGTGGATAAAATGAATATGATGTTTGGGCGCAAGGAAATTATTCTGTGCGTTAGACAGGAACGTGAGTAAATCTAAGTGATACTCGGCCGCGAGCTGAAGAAGCTCGGGTTTGATGATGGCCGGGTCATCTCCGGGTCTGTGGTATTCAGGGTGTTCATCGTTCAGATTCGATGTCAACGGATTGCCCGTCCTCAAGCTGATGGCCGTGACGCCTTTAGGGAGAAAGGCACTATGGTCGGACCCCCGGTAATCGATCCGGTAATTCAGCTTTTCTTTGAATTTCTCCTTCATGTTTTGTTTCAAGATGTCGTAGAAATCGGAAAATTCCCACATCCCCCCCACAAAAAGGTCATCATCGCCGCAACCGATCATATCCATATTCATGTAGACGATGGTTTTGTCCAGGGGATAGATAGGGTGATTTGTGTAGTACCGTGAGCCGACCAGGCCGAGCTCTTCACTCGCCCATCCGATAAAAACTATGCTTCTATCCGGTTGAAAATTGTTGGCTTGAAAGACACGGGCGATTTCAAGAATCACACCGATAGAGCCCGCATTGTCGTCCGCTCCATTATACACAGCTCCATCCCAGCCGACTCCCAGATGGTCAAGGTGTCCTCCGATCAATATATATTCATCTTTCAGCTGCGGGTGTTTTCCAGGTAAGAGGCCGAGCACATTCGGAGCCGTTTTGTCTCCCAGGACGAAATGAGCCTCCATTTCTACAGTCACATCCAGTGGCGCTGTGAGAGATTTTTTCTCCCGCAGCGTTCGGCTGACCAGGTTTCTCCAGCTCAGGTTGGACAGGTAGAAGAGCTTATCCACTAGAGACTCATTGGCTGTTAAAACAACAAATCCATCCGGACATGTCCCTTTTCTTAATCCTTGCCTGTATCGCCTGGCTCTGGTGTCTTCGCCGATATTCATGAAGATGGCACCGGCAGCGTTATTTTTCAATGCGGTTTTTATCTTCTCATCGGGAGATTTTTCCTTTGCGGATATTTTTTCCATGAAATCCGGAGCGCCGGCAATAATAAGCACAATTTTTCCTTTAACGTCGAGGTTTTCGTAATCGTTCCAGTTGAATTGTTCGTTAACCAAACCATATCCTGCAAAAACAAGTTGGCCTTTGACAATACCGGAACCTGTTCCGGTGTTAGGCATGAAATCCAGGCCTCTGCCCGGAACGCAACTGAAATTTATGGGAGAAAGAATGTCCAATCGGATGGGCGGCTCAAAGTTTCTCCAATTTTTCATCGTCACCTGCTGAAAGTATGTGCCGTCTTCTCCGCCAGGCTGGAGTCCGAATTCCTTCATCTTTTGAGCCACATATTCGGCGGCCTTCTTGTATTCAGGAGTTCCGGATTTCCGGCCTTTCATCGCATCTGATGCGAGATAATTGACATGTTCCCAAGCTTTCTGGCCATCAGGGTTGACTTGGCCGAAGCTGTGCACACCCAAAAGCACCAGAGTCAGTGGAATAATGATGTTGGTTTTTTTCATTGGTGAGGATCCTCTCTTGTTAATATTCTTATCTGGATTGGGAAAGCTATTATACAGACAATCCTCATCCGGTGAAAGAAGAATATTCTAAAATATCTATCAGTATGGGGATTGTGTCACTGATAGGAGTGGTCTGGGACACACGACTCCCTCTTCGCTGGGAACAAAGAGTTAAAGTATCTGTAAGAGTTTCTTTTGAAGAGCGCTCTTTTTCTGAGTTAAAAACTCTAACTCATTGCACCTATTCGACTATTTCAAGGTTGAATCTCTTCTTCAGCTTCATTCCTGCCGCACTGACAATAACCCTGATCGCCTGAGCGTTTCTTCCCTGTTTTCCGATTATCTTGCCTAAATCTTCCGGAGCAACCTTTAATTCGATGATCGAGCTCCTTTCCCCGTCTAGCTGGGTAACCGAGACCTTATCAGGATTGTCCACTAAAGATTTAGCAATCGATTCAACGAGTTCTTTCACTTGTAACCTCCATTTAATTTTGATTGATTTCGTTTGCTTTTAAGCATCTCGTTCTCATTTAATTACAAAAAACTTGCTCTTCTTTCTGTGATGCTGGACATTTTATCACAGAATTAAAAAATTTTAAATTGAGAAGTGAACAGGAATTTTTTTCGTCTTTGCTCCCATTCATCTTTAATAGCATATAGACAATAATAATATTATAGCCTTTTAGTGCTCGAGGGAAGGGACAATGAAAAAAATATTTATCTGATTGTCGCACGCTGTGTATTTTTCTCCTGGGGGCCAAAGTCTGAACGAGTCGAAAAAGTCATGGAAGACAGAGTGGAAATCGTATACTCTCCAAAGAGAAAAATGTCTTAAATCACTTCAAGAAAATAGAGTAAATAGATAATCCCGACAATGACGAAAAACGCGCCTTCGAGATACCGAATTTTTTTAATGGTTTTTGGTTTGAATATGACTTTGAGATATTCCAGTATGAGGTCAACGATGACAATGACTCCGCCGAGCGATGAAACGGCGCCGAGGATGTATTTCTTCACCACAAAGAAAGATGCAGCGACTGCAAAGAAATAAGCCAATCCAAATATAGCTAATAATATTTTCCAGATGATTTTCTTTTTCCTCGGTCTCTGTGTTTTCTCCCTTCCCATACTATCGGCTCCTGTTTCATTTGACTGGCGTATTGACTGCATATCTGGATTCGGCGTATTCGCAGTCAATACTAATTTACAACATTACAAGGGGAATAGTCTACAGAGTTTGACAACAAAAGGGGAGGGCCTGGCGGGAATATGGATTCAATCCGCACTCAATTTTAGGGGGCCAAAATCGACAAATAGAGATGGATATGGGCTTCTCCCCATATCACAAAGCTGGTATAATACCGCCAACCATCAGAGAGAAGGAGGTCAAAATGTGGGAGCTTCGCTTCTTCCTCGAAGAGGATCTCATTGAAGAACTTAAGTTTGCCAAACCTCAACACGCAAGAGAGAAAATTGAAGCGACTTATCAATCCGGATTACTCGAGATCGACAAAGAGGGAATAACTATCTTTTATCCTGTCAAGATGATTAAAAAAATTCAGATGAAGCGTGTGTGAGTCGAATCACTGAGTTAAGGCCGAAAAGGAATGGAGTGTAATGTGAGACTCAAATTTATTCGATTTATATTGAAGCATTTTTTCATTGAATGTTTGTCAAAGAGATGTCACTAAGAATGAGAGGCATTGACTTAGCCGTAAATATAATTAAATGAATATAGTATTTTATACTTTTTTGTTTTTCATCCCTTATTTTGAGTATTCATCCCGCAGATCTGCGAGATAATCTTGGAGCAAGTCGTTATCTAACTCTCCTCTTATATTTTCAGCGATTGGAGAAAGCACTCTATAGATGGGGATGACTCTATTCTCGCTGTCTTTATAAACTTTGTCCAATCCGTCGACGAGCTTTCCA
>Ga0180437_10006636_pt1 | contig 15321 bp, 16 predicted proteins | sample SS_ome_4_FD_132410 | JGI IMG/M metagenome (GOLD analysis project Ga0180437, IMG submission 132410) | Hypersaline lake sediment archaeal communities from the Salton Sea, California, USA - SS_3_D_1 metaG | ecosystem: Environmental > Aquatic > Non-marine Saline and Alkaline > Hypersaline >...
CGCCCTGCCACAAGGCCTCGATGGCTTCCGGTTGATCGCCGGCCGGCTCGAAGGGACTGACAAGTTGGAACACGCTTTAGACCTCCTCGGCAGGTACCCGGCCAGAAAAACCGACGTGTCGGCGGACCGCGCTACCCATGATATTTTATACTCTCCGAAGCACGGCCTGAAGTGGTCCCGCTTGCAGCGCTTCGCCCGGTAACGCTCACTGCCACAACGGCTTTGGCCCGGCGGCCAGGCCGGGGGAACCTGCTTCCGGGCGGACTCCTGCACATATGGGGGCCCGGTCCGGCCCGTTCCTGACTTGCGTCCAAGGCGTAAGCTATGGTTCTGAGGGCTTCGAAAGCACAATCTGTTGGACTACACGCGTTCGCCGCGCGGCAACCGCGCTCGTCGGGAATTCGCCATGCCGCTGAGGAATCGACGTCTGAAGTATGCCGTTGCGCTGGCCGGCACACAGGTCGCGTGTCTCGCCGTCGGATTGTGGCTCCACCATCACTTCGTGATTTCGCAAGTCGACCAAGCTGCGGAGGAACAAGCGTTTGCGGAAATGGCCGATGTCGCGGATGAGGTGTTCCAGACGGTTCACCGTCTGGACTTGTCGAGTGATCTGGCCGAGTTCCCCGGGGCGGAGGAAGTGAATCGGCTCCTCCAAGCCAGCCAGACGCTGCCCGCTATTCAGCTGGCCCTCACCGACGCGCAGTGGAACGTCCTGGCCGCGCTGCCGGATCGCGATACCGATTCCACGGCGCAGACGTCGCCCCCAGAGACACTCGCCTGGAACACGCCCGTCGACTTCTCCGCTGGGACGGCCGGACCGATCCGCGGCTTGCTTTCGATCGGCGACGAGCGTCACGCGGCCTTTGCCGATCCACTGCCCGGCCGGAAAGGCTATGCCGTCGTGCACTACCCTCTGGAACAGGTCGGTGTGAATCCGGCCAAGGCGACGAGTACCTTGTGGGCGGTCGGCGTGATGACGTGGGTCTGGACGGGCACGCTGCTGCTGATTCCCATTTACCTGATCACCGCCAGGTTCTACGATGAGTTAACGAGCCGCCAGGCGCAGAGTGAGACGGCGGCGCTGAGCAACATCCGGTCGCTGGAGCGCACGCGCGACGCGGTGATCTTCGGCCTGGCCAAACTGGCGGAGTCGCGCGACGACATGACGGGCCGACACCTGGATCGCATTTCCGCCTATGCCTATCGGCTGTCGGCCAGCGTGCGTCATCATCCCAAGTACGCCCACCTGATTACGCCCGAGTTCCTGGAGTTGATCAGCGTCAGTTCCGCCTTGCACGACATCGGTAAAGTCGGCATCGAAGACGCGATCTTGCTCAAGCCCGGCCGACTATCCGCCGAAGAGCGGGCGCAGATCGAAAAGCACTCGGCCATTGGGGGGCAATGCCTGCTGGAAATCGAGCGCCACCTGGGAGGCTCGAATTTTCTCCAGATGGCCAGAGAGATCGCGTGGCACCATCACGAGCGCTGGGACGGCACCGGGTACCCGCGCGGTCTGGCCGGCGAGGCCATCCCGCTGGCCGCCCGCATCGTGGCCATCGCCGACGTCTACGACGCGCTGGCCAGCCGCCGAACGTACAAAGAACCGCTACCCCACCGGGAGTGTGTGGCGTTGATTTCCGAGGGAACGGGCACGCAGTTCGATCCCGATCTGGTGGAAGCGTTTCTGAAGATCGAAGATTCGTTTCGCCGGATTGCCGACCAGTATGGCGAAAGCGTACCTCGTGACGCGGTTCCCGCGTCCGACGCTGCCGCTTCGACGACGGATTGGGAGAGCGATGCGCTTTCCACGCTGGAAGCCATGCTTCGCGAGGGGCAACAAGCGGCAGAGCGCGCGCCCGTCACGGACCGACCCGACCCCGTTTCCAACCCCGTTCCATAGCGAGAATGCGATGTACGGACTATTGACCAAAGAACGCCGGGCCCTCGAGATCATGCTGATTCTGGTCTGCATCGGGTTGACTTGCCTGCTCTACGTGATGCAGGGCTACAAGATGGTGATTCTCGACCTGTTCTTTCTTCCCATCGTTTTGGCGGGCTTCTTCCTGGGACGCTATCACGCGGGTATCCTGGCGCTGTTCTGCGTCATCTCGGCCTCCTGCGTTGCGGCCTTGCGCTTGGCGGATCTGGCGCCGCCTTCCTCGCCCTTGGTGATCGCGCTGGCCGTCACCGTATGGGCCGCGGTGTTGGGACTCACGGCCCTGTTGATTGGCACGCTCAGCGACGACCGGACGAGAAAGGTCAAGGAGCTTCACGATGCCTACGTCGGCGTCGTCGAGGTGCTCACGCAGTACCTGCAGAACGCGGATCCGCACGCCAAGACGCGGTCGATCCGCGTCGCCGAACTGAGTCAGCAGGTGGCAATGGCCATGAAGCTCACGCCGCGCGAAATCGACGACGTCCGCGTCGCCGCGTTGCTCTACGACGTGGGAAACATCGAGATCACCACCCGGGTGATCCGACGCGCAGTCGGCACCATTGAAGACGAATCGGCCGAAAAGCAGGCATCGACGTTCCAGGGAACGGATCTGATGCTCTCGCTCGGCTCGGTGCTCAGCGGCGCGGTGCCCCTGCTGCTGAACCAGGAGGCAGGCGTGCCCGAATCAGGAATTCGGGATCAAGCCAAGAGTGCCTTCGAGGTCCCTGCAGGCGCCCAAATCATCCGTGCCACTCGCGCCTATTGCACGTTGGCGGACAGCGCTCTGGGCATCGCACGGCTTGCCCCCACAGAGATCGTCCGACAGCTTCGCGATGACTGCGAAGCCGACTTCAATCAGAACGTCCTCAGGGCCTTGGAACAGGTCGCATTGAAAACTGACTCTGAGCCCCGAGTCGCTGCGCGACGCGCGCCGGCCGAGCCGGTCGAAATACCCGAGGAAATGACGAAGGCGTAAGCGCCGGTGACGTTTCCGATCGCAGCTCGGATCGGTCCTGAACGATCATGGTCCCGCCAGGGCATTGCCGTCGGGCATCGGTCGAAGATACGGGCGGGCGGCCTCGAGCGTCTTGGGGCCGATGCCACGGACCCGCATCAGGTCGGCGTGATCAAGAAACGGCCCGTCCGTCTCTCGCGATTCGACGATCCGCCGGGCCAGCGTGGGCCCAATCCCGGGGATCTGGATCAACTCCGGCCACTGGGCCGCGTTCAGATCAACCTGATACGCGGCCGCCCGGGGCTCGGCCCGGTGGACCTCGATCAGCCTCCCCCGGAAACCACCCTGCGAACCCCACCATCCGACCACCGAGGCCAATCCGGCCAACACGAACCCTGCCACAACGGCCTGATCGGCCCGGCGGAGCAGCCGGGACGGCCGGCGAGGGGGCTCAGGTGGGGAATGTGCCTTCGTCACGTACCAGAACCTTGCAGTGTGTCGGAGCGAATTGGCGCGGAACATAGGGTCAATCGTGACTATTATAGGACTTGGCAGATCCGCCGCCAATTCGCACGCTTCGGCAAAGTTGCTGCTCGGATGGTGGTCGGCAGGAATGAAAACCGATAGGATAAAAGAGGTTAGGGCACCAAGTCTGCTCCGGCGGTGGTAGTTCCCATGGCAAAAAAAGCGGCGAATCCGAGAAAACCGAGCCTGAAGACCATACTTCAGCGGCTGAATCCCAACGTTCCGGCCGGGCAGGAAGAGCACGCCATGCCCCGGTTTCCTCGCGATTCGAACGCCTTGCGACAAATCCGGACCCATGTGAGTGCCGATCCGTTCGCGAAACTGCTTCTCAGCGGCCATATCGGGGTGGGAAAGTCGACCGAACTGCTGAATTTGGCTAATGATATGCAACCCGAGCGCTGGGTCGTTCAATGCTCCGTTGCGGAGACGCTCGGCGTTCATAACGTCAACACTTTCTCTCTGCTAGTTGTTTTGCTTGAGGCGGCGATCCGTTCATGGATCGAGAACTTGGGAGAAATGCCGCCGGGACTGGTTGAGGAATTAGTGGGACACATACGTGACCTCGTTCCAGCTGAGAAGCGTCCGAAGCAGAAGGCAAAACCACGCCCCCCAGAGACGCTGGGTGACCTCGTGTCTGCCCAGACGTACCTGAACTTTTGGAATCAGCCGCTTCCGCCAAAGGCGTTGAACGGGAAAGAGCTATTGAAGCTTTACGGAGAGGTTCTGCAGCGGATCGCGTTGCGGTCCGTGCCAGTCGAACAGGTACTCGCCCTGGATCCAAGTCCCATTGCCGCCAGTTGTGAGGTTGTGCTGAAGGAACTAGCGGGTTCCACAGGAAAACCAGTATTGGTCCTGATCGACGACCTGGACAAAGTCCGCAACGAAGAGATCCGAGACGACGTCTTCCTCAATCGTGCCATGGCTTGGCTGCGGCTGCCGTGCGGCATCGTCTCTACCCTGCCGCTGGACGCCGTTTTTTCATCGATCGGGCGGGAATTGGACCAAGTGTGGGGTGACGTACAGGTGCTGGATCCGCTGCCTGTGCCAACGCCGCATGGCCAAACGCTGGACGATCCCGCACTGCAGCCTTACTTAACTATGTTGCGCTCAATCGACGCACAAGAAGTCTTCTCGGCCCTTCAATGTCGCAGACTGGCAAACGCTTCAAGCGGCCTGCCGAGAGTGTTCGTTTCCATTTGCGCAACTTGTGTACGGTATGCACTAGATACGCAAGGGCGTCATGTCCGCGATCACCATATTGACCTCGTGCTGAGCGACCTGATGGATCGTTGGCGGGGACGGCTGAACGACTCGGATTATCAAGCCTTGCTTGACGTGGTCGACACCGAAGGCTCGAATGTTCCCAAAGCACTCCATTTGATTCGCGACGGGATCCTAGTCCGCGACGGAACGGCCCCACCGGCGAAGCAGTTCCGGTTGGCAACCTGGGCCGAGCCCTTCGTCGAAGCATATCGGCGAAGGCTGCGAGGGAAACAAGCATCGTTGTTCTAGGCTCGGGAGGATCGGCGCGTGTTTGTCTTGCTGGACGAATTCAGTCGTGGCTTGCTCTCCAAAGAGCCTTCCGTGGCGCTGGTGACGTGGGTGAGTGAGAAGGCTCTGAAATCGTTTGTTGCCAGATTAGGCCCCGCGCTTCGCACGAAACACCCGGACACGACTCTCCTAAAACTCGCCTGTGCCGATCTGGACAGCGCGTCATTCGAAAAAAAGTTGCTGGCACGCTTGCGCAGAAAGAACATTGGCAAGTGTTGTCTTCTGGTCTACCAGATCGAACCTCTGGCCCGTGCTGCGGCCGGAATTCTCAACGGGTATCGCGAAAGGTTGGCGTCATTTCGGGCCGTAGTCCTCGTGATCCGAGATAATCGGCGGCGTGACTTCCTCATCGCATGCCCGGATCTGATGGACTGGGTTGGAACCTGCGTGGCACGCGCGGAGGATCTCGGTCCGCCCATAGTACTCCGTGAAGATTCGAAGCGTGACGGAACTCGCCGATGACCATTAGCGGTCGAAAGGGCTGAGTGTGATCCGACGCAACGTCGGGATAGCAACGAAACAATGATCAAATCCACCAGCGTCCACGAATACGTGCAACTGTTCAAGGCTTATGTCTCTCGCTGTGGTGCGATTCCGGCCGAAGACCGATCCAGTATAGTGGCCAAACCCGTCAAGCGACGAAACATCTGGTTGATTGCGCGGGGAATAAGCGGAGATAAGGGATTGGCTGAGATGGATCCGGTGGCGAGTTCTCCCTTCGAGTTGATCCATGGCGGTCGCCTTGCACTGGAAGTGCGCGTTCGAGAAATTCGTCAAAGGGCTTCGCGGGCAACCGAAGTCATAGCATATAGGTTTTCTTGCTCGGAATTGCCCAGAAATCCCAATGGTATTGAATGCTTGCGCTATGACAAGCCAGAGGCACAACGGCGAGGTGGCGACTGGGACAAGGAACTTGGCGACAATCCGCGGCACCCCTGGGCCCATCTTCACGTCAACTTTGCCACCAGTACGACGGCGAACGACTCCCGCTTGCCCACGGGGCGCGTGTGTCCCATACTCTTGTTGCGAGCGTTCGACTTCTGGTACTGCTCGACCTTCGGGGAGTAGCGATGGGGAGAGACTTCCACCAGATCATCTGGGACGACCAACTCCAGGCCGACTGGGAGCAACTGCTGCGTTTGGCGCTTCGCGAGGATCTCGGCGACGATGGTGATTGGACCAGCAGGGCCTTGATTCCCGAGGACGCGATCGGCCGGGCCGAAATGGTCGCCAGAGAGCCCGGGATCATCGCGGGGCTGCCCGGCGTGAAAAGGACCCTCCAGGCCGTCGATCCGCAACTTCGTTGGCTGCCCGAGGCCGAGGACGGCCGAACGGTCGCCAAGGGTGATCGGCTGGGCCTGATCCAGGGTCCCGTCCGGGGTATATTGATGGCCGAGCGGATCGTATTGAACCTGCTGGGGCGTCTCAGTGGGATTGCCACCCTGACGTATCGATACGTTGCAGCCGTGGCCGGGGCCAAAGCGGGAATTTACGATACCCGCAAAACGACCCCCGGTTGGCGGCGGCTGGAGAAGTACGCCGTGCGATGCGGCGGGGGTCGGAATCATCGCACCGGGCTGTCCGAAGCGGTGCTGATCAAGGACAACCACCTGGCATGGGGCGACCGGTCGGGTGCCGGCGGTGCGGCCGGGTACTCGCCCGCCGAGGCCGTCGCAAAAGCCCGGCAGTTTACCGCCGATCACTTGCCGCAGCCGGCCCGATCCTCAATGATCGTCGAGGTCGAAGTCGACACGCTGGAGCAACTCGCCGAGGTCTTGCCGGCCGGTCCGGACATCGTGCTGCTGGACAATATAACCCCGCCCCAGTTGCGCGAGGCGGTGGCGCAACGCGACGCTCTTGCCCCGAGCGTGGAACTGGAGGCGTCGGGAGGCGTGGACCTGGAGACCGTCGGCGCGATCGCCGCCAGCGGAGTGGATCGGATCAGCGTCGGCGCGTTGACCCATTCGGCGGCCTGCCTGGATATCGGACTCGATTGGATATCCGAGGGCACGGCGAAGAAGTAGTCGTCCGTCGAGTCGGCGCGGGCCGGCGCACGTTGCGGTCAAACATCGCGTGAGGCGAATCGGCAACGCCGCACACCGCATTTGAAGTGCGCTTTCGCGGCAACTGTTGCACTCCGACCGCCGCTTTGTTAAGAGACCGTCAATTCGTGCTGCGCGGAGTTGACAGATTCCGGAGCCGAACTAAGTTTTAGTGCACCTGCGCCTTGGGGAGGGGCGTTGGTCACCGGCGCGGCAGGGAGAGCTGGGAGCTAGAGGGGACCCTGCCGCGTCTTTTCTACTTCTTGAACAAGGCTGGATTTCACCATGAGCCGTTTTGCTTCCCGTCAGCGCAGGCGGCCACCCACCGCTTTTACCCTGATCGAAGCCCTGGTTTCCATCTCCATCGCGGCCATCGGCGGTAGCGTCTTGCTGCTGGGGATTACCACCTCGCTGCGGGCAACCGACGAGACACGGGACCAGACCATCGCCTACGGCATGGCCCAGCAGTTGATGGACGAAGTGCTGGGCGAACGGTATCACGCACCGACCGTGGACGGATACCAGACCGTTTTGGGCCCTTCGTCGTATGAACAGTCGGGCCTGGGGCGGGAACGATACGACGACATCGACGACTTCCGCGTGGTGAAGACGCAGCCGCCGGAGGACCGCTGGGGCGTGGAGTTGGGGAAAGAAGACATCGACGGCAACCCGCGCCATCCCAACTTCATGGCGCCGTCCGGGCTCTTCGCGTACTGGCAGCAGGAGGTCGACGTGTACTACGTCGACCAGTCCGACCTGACGACCCACCTGGCTTCCGGAGCGGTCAGCGACTATCGCGTGGTCGAAGTTCGCATCGTCAGCAACCACCCCGATCGCGGAAGGCGCGAGTTGGCCCGTCTGCAGCGAGTGATCGCCTATGTTCCCGCATTGCCCTGACAAGCCGTTGCAGCGCGGTGTGCCACCGTCCGGCCGATTCGGTTGTGACACGTCACGTGGCGGCATGACGCTCCTGGAACTGTTGATGGCCATGTCGATCATCGTGATGGTGGTCGGCACGTTGGGCACGCTGGCCCGAGGGATCCAACAAGGTTTCGAGTACACCGAAGGCCACGGCACGATGACCCAGCACGCCCGGGTCGCCCTGGATCGCATCACGCGGACCGTGCGCGAGGCGACCGCCAACGAGCGTTTTCCCGGAGTGCTGGTGGTGGCCGACACCGTGGGGTCCTGGCGGTTTCCCGATACGCTGGCCGTGTGGCATCCCGACGCGGCAGTGCTCGCGGCCCATCCTGAACGTTTGCCGTTGACGGATCCGAACCGGAAACCCTACTACGACGAACTGGTCATCTACTGCCCCTGCCTTCCCGATCCCCGGAAACCGGCCTGGCTGGTGGAGATTACGGACCCGCGAGACATCGCCTTGGGCGACAACGAGGCGAGCTGGCCCGCGGAAATCGACGCCATCAGGGAACTGTGCAGCGATCCCTCGGAAGACCAAACCGGCAACCGGACCGTGTTGACGAAGCTGATGCGAAAGTCCTCGGTCTTCGATGCGAACGTGAACGACCTCTCGGTTCGCGGCGTGGTCCGATTCGAGACGATGCTGCGTCCTTCGGAGGACGAATGGGACCAATATCAGAGCATCGCCGCCGCGGAACCGGCCAATGAACCGAACGCCTGGAAGGCCCTGCCTTGGGTCCAGGGCATCTACGGCTCGCAGACCGGATTGCGGCAGGTGTGGATGCGGGTTGAATTGCAGCTGATGCCGGGTGAGGAATGGCAAGCGGCCGACTCGGCGGGCCAGCAGGCGGTCCCCTTCCTGGACTCGGCCGCTTTGTATTACGAATTGCACCGGAAGTAGTCATGAAACGCACTCCTCCCTCAGGCACCGTGACAACTTCGCTTCCCAGTCCCCCGCGCCAAGCCGCGCCATCGCGACGCGATCGGCGAGGAATGGCGTTGCTCGTCGTGCTGCTGCTGGTTTCCGTCACGCTGGGGCTGTCATACGCGGCGATGCGCAGTCAGATCACGGAACTGAGAATCCATCGCAACTCCGGCCGGCAAATCTCGGCTCGCCAGGTCGCCGTCACCGGGCTGACCGTGGCGCTGAAGAAGATGCACGACCAGAACGTCTGGGACGGGGTCGGTTCCACCGTGACCGGCTCGTTGAGCAGCTACGAAAACTTCCAGGTGTCCTATACGGCCGGCGACCCGACCTTGAGCGTACCGGCGTCCGTCGACTGGGATAACCCGGACTTCAACGACCCGTACTACGATTACCCGTATCGCGTCACCTTGCTCTCGACCGGCTACGCCGCCGACCCGGACCATCCGGCGAGCATTGCCACCTACCAGATTCGAGCGGTGGTCCGCCTGGTTCCCCGCCAACTGCCTCGCGAGCCCTCCGACTGGAAGAACATGCAGCGGTACACGGTCTATCAGACGCGAAAGGACTCGTTCGAGGTGGACGTCCCCTGCCGGCTGGAAGGGCGCGTCCGGATTCAAGGGAAGTTGAAAATCGGCCCGCATTATCCCAACGACGCCGCCGCGTCGAAACGCTACTTCGAAGACCTGGGGAAGATGCAGCGCAACGGCGTAGCCGACTTCCGACCCTTTGACGGCCCGGTCGATTACCCGCTCGGCGAGCAGGAGGGGACGTACCAGGTCATGCTGGAATCCCTGTTGGGCGTCACGGCCTACAACGTCTGGATCAATGAGGTTGCGGCGGACTGGGTCAAGCCGACGTCGCTGACAACGTATCAGATTTACGAGGGCGGGCCGGTCTATACGATCCCGTGGTTGGGCACCACGCTGCAAAACGTCAAACTGGCGCCCGACCCGAAAACGAACCCGCTGGGCATCTACTATCGCGACGGATCGATCTCGATTCAGGACGACGTGAGCATTCGCGGCTCGCTGTTCTGCAAGGACGATATCCACGTCGATGGCACGGGCGTCACGTTCGAGCCGGTCGAACTGCCTGCGCTTCACGGCGAAGACGATCCGGTGCGCCTGCCCGTGGCAAGCTGCCGGGACTTCATCGTCGAGCCGACGGCGGGCGGCAGCCTGCGCGGCCTCTTGGCCGTGTTCGAGGATTTCGAGGTGAAAAAGAGTCCGGATACGGTCGGCTTCGCCATCGAAGGCCGCCTGATCACGCGAAGACTGTTGATCAAGGAACGCGAGCCGTGGAACACGGCCGATTGGGGAAAACTCTACGACGAATATGCGGCCGCGCGAGCCGCGGACACAGCGGTCACGCCGTACTTCCCTCTCTGGCTGGCTGCCGCCTATAAACTGAGCCCGAAACCGCTCTTGACGATCGGGCCCGATTCTGGTCCCCTGGCCTACCACTACCACTGGAAGTATCCTTCCGACCAGATTTACCAGCGCCATTTTCAGTTTTCGGAAGATCCCTACGATCCCAACGACGACGGCCTGCGTTGGGAACTGGTGCAATGGACCGAAAACCCATGACCCGAGCAAGGAGGACTTGCCATGACCCGCCGTCGTACCGGTTGGGCACTGCTGATCGCCGCAAATGTCCTGTGTTATTGCGTGCTAAGCTTCTATCAGACGACCGACGCCGCTGCCCCGCGCAAGGTCGGCCCCGGCCCGCCGTTCGCCAATTCCGTAGAGCAACGGGCCGCCATGATCAAGACGCTGGGCGACATCCGAGAATTGTTGAAGGAACAGAACGCGCTGCTCGGTTCCGGCAAATTGAAGGTGGTCGTCAGCGAGCCGGAAGAGCGCTGATCGCGATGACCCCACCATGCCGCGCTGCCGTCGAACACCCGCTGGATTCTCGTTGATCGAAGTGCTGATCGTGATCGCGCTTCTGGGGATCCTGGTAGGTTTGGCCCTGCCGGACAGCAATCCCAGCCTCTACGACCAGTTGCGTGCGACGGCCCTGATTCTCAAGACCGATCTGGCGTATGGGCGGAGTCTGGCGGTAGCCAACAACAGTTCCTACCAGGTGACGTTCGACGCGAAAGAGAACCGCTACCTGTTGGAGCACAGCGGCGGGAACGCCGCGCTGGACAAGTTGCCCGATTCACCGTTTCGGAATCTGGGTGATCCGCCGGACCAGCACATCGTCGATTTGGACGACTTGCCGCACCTGGGGCCCACCGTGCGGATCTTGACGGTGACCAAGTCGCTGGTCGCCCCACAACGCGTCGCCGACGTGGAATTCGGCCCCCTGGGAGAAACCACGCGCACCGAGGAAACGGTCATTTGGCTGGCGGTCGGCCAGGACCGGGAAACACGATATCAAACGTTGACGATCGACCCGGTGACCGGGCTGGTGGAAATCGGAGCATACACAAGTGAGGGGCCGCCTGCGGCGCTGCTGTCGGAATGAGTTCCTCCGATCGATGCGCCGCACGGTAATCCACCGCACCTGTCCCAAAGGCCAAAACAGCACGGCGAACCCCCAAAACGACCGGGAGCTGGCACTGAGGAATGCATCATGGCGGGATGGCTCGCAAGACGACGTTACAGTCCGATCGGCGTCGACGTCGGCAGTCAGTCGGTCAAACTGCTGCAGTTCGACGCCGATCGTGCGCGCGTATGCGACGCGGCCCGTTGGGACCTGCCCGCCGCCGCCGATCTCACCCCGGGCCAACGCGAGCAGCAGATTGTCGAGGCCATCGACCGCGGTCGCGAGGGGCGCGCCTTTCGTGGCCGGGAGGCCGTCTTCTGCCTGTCTTCCGGCGATCTGATCGCCCAGAACATTCGGGTCCCCCAGGCCGCCGGCGACGAACTGGCGAAGATCGTTCACCACGAGGCCGCCGGGCGTCTTCCTTTCGGCAGCGAGGAAGCGGAAATTCGCTATATCGAGGCGGCCGACGTCCGACAAGGCGACGCCATTCGCCGCGAAGTGATCTTGCTGGCTTGCCACCGGCCGGCGCTGGAGCGGATCCTGGGCCTGGCCGAACGGACGCGACTCAGACCCGTGGCGATCGACGTAGAGCCGGCCGCGCTGCTGCGATGCTATTGTCGCCAATACCGCCGCGACGACGATCTGCAGCGGCGGATGATGTTCGTCAACATGGGAGCCTCGACCAGCACGGTCGTGATCGCACAAGGCCCCGACGTGATGTTCATCAAGTACGTTGACGTTGGCGGGCGGCATCTGGACGAAGCCGTAGCCCAGAACCTCAAGATGGATCACGACGACGCCGCGGCGCTGCGCCGCCACAACGGCGATCGTCGCAGCGATCAGCGCGATCCCGAGGTCACCAAGAGCATCAACGAGTCGGTCCGGCCGGTGCTCGACCGCCTGGCCAACGAACTGTCGCTGTGCCTTCGTTACCACAGCGTCACGTTCCGCGGGCAGCCCCTTTCGCAACTCGTGCTGGGAGGCGGGGAAGCTACCCAATCGTTGGTCGACTGGCTTGCCAAACGGCTCGACCTGCCCTGCGAGTTGGGCGACCCGTTGCGAAGCTATGAAAAGACCGTGGCGTCGGGGCGGATCGGCCAGTGGGACGTGGCAGCCGGACTCGCCCTGCGTGAGGCAAACTAGATGAAACCAGAGCAGCCCATGCAAGAACTCGACTTCCTGCCGACACAGTACCGCCAGAAGCACGTCCAGCGGCGATCGCAGCCATGGCGGATCGTCATCGTGGCGGCTTTCATCGTGCTGTTGGGCACGGCCACGGGCGTGCAGTACCTCTACAAGCAGCACGTGGAGGAAGCGCTGGCCGCGATCACCGAGCCGTACGATCGGGTCGTCCGTCAGGCCGAGAAGATGGCCCAGGTCCAATCCCGCCTGGAGGCCACTCGCACGGCGGCCGAGCTGTACACCTATCTGCATCATCCCTGGCCCCGGACCCAGTTGCTGGCCGCGCTGCTGACCCCCATGCCCGACCAGATCACGTTCAGCAAGCTGGAGATTACCTACAGCACCCCCCAAAACCAGGTGCGGACCGAGCGGCGCAGCCGGTCGGAGAGGATGGCCGAGCAGGAGGAAGACGACAAACTGTCGCCGGCGGCGCGCGACCTGAAACGGCTACGCGACCGATTCGACAAGATGGTTACCGTGGTCCTCATCTCCGGCACCACGGCGGAAAGCGCCGCGCTGCACGATTACTTGACCGAGTTGGGCAATTCGCGTCTGTTTTCCAACGCCGAACTCGACTGGATGGATGATAACGTCGACAACGAAGGCGGTTCCACGCTCCGGTTCGACGCCACGGTCGTGGTGCGGCCGGGCTACGGGCAGCCGCAAGGGCCCACGGGCCCGAACCAAGACGCTCTGGTACGAACCGATTCCGCCGGGAGCTAGCGAGAAGACAACGAGGCGTTCCGATGGCAACCAAGATGCATGAATTCTCTGCGCGTCGCGATCCGGTGGGTCCCGGAAAGAAACGCGACGCCCAGAACAAGCCCAAGGTCTATCGCGGCAATTGGACCGTTACCGTCCCCATGGCCGCGGTTGCCGTGGCCTACGTGATGTTGATCTTCCTGCCGGGCCGGCGCACCATCGGCGACGCCCAAGCGCAAATCGAACAGAAGCAGCAATACCTCACCGGATCCACGGGATTGGCCACGACGTTGTGTGCTGCGGAGGAAGAACTGGGGACATCCCAGGCCTACAGTTCCCTCTGGGAAAGCCATTCCCCGAATCCGACCGGCATCTCTGCGCTTTATGGGAAGATCAACGCACTGGCCAAGGCTACCGGCACGACCACCACCAATTTCGACCCCGAGCCGGTCGTTTCTTACGACCAACTTCGAGAAATCCCACTCACGATTGGGTGCACCGGCTCATTTCGCCAAATTCTCGAGTTCTTACGGATGCTCGAGGATCTGCCGGAGACAATCTGGGTAAATAGACTGCAAGTTGAGAAGATAGATCAAAACGCGGATTCTGTGAAGTGTGAGATAGCTTTGGTTGTTTTTGCCAGTAATCCAAAGAATTCCGATTAGGAAGAGAAGTCCGAATAACCGATAAACGGGAGGAGTCGGACCAAGGCGCGCCCTGCTCGCCCAGGCCGGCCACAGAATGTCGTGAACGTTGAGAGGATCGTTAAACAGTTGCGTCACGAGGCGACCGCCAATCCCAAGAAAGCGGCCGTGCTGGGATTGCTGGGCGTGGTGGCGCTGTGGTTTTGGGCTCCATTGGTTTGGGGATGGATCGTCCCGGAAGATGAGGAAGCGGAGGATGCAGTCGTGGTGACGGCCGCGCAACCGGCCCAGCCCGGCGGAGAGCCGGTCCGGTCCGATACGGCGGCGAACGAAGACGCCCCGAAGGCCGGGCACCCGTGGCGACAGCTTGCGGAATGGATGGACAACGACCCGCGAACTTTGCCGGCGGAACTCGTAGCCGACCTCCGAGATCCGTTTATGACCCCGAAGCCGCAAGTCGCCGAAGCAAAACCGGAAGAGATACCCGAAGAACTGCAGCAGAATGTTACGCCGGAGAGTCTCGGCATGGCGCTAACGAGCACGGTGGTTGGGCCGCGTTACGCCGTGGCGAGGATCAACAAGAAATCGTACCGGCGGGGAAAGTCGGTGACGTTGGTCAAAGACGGGCAGCAGATCGAATTCAAGCTAACCGAGATCCATCGTGGGCGCGTGGTGTTGGAGCGAGAGGGGGAGAAGTTCGAGTTGAGAGCCCCTTCTCCGGCCACCCACGGCGGAATCGAGGTAGTCCGGGGCACACACTGAGGCAAGAGGGCAGGGAACGAAAACTGCAGATGGAGATCTGCAGATCAGCAGTTGGAAGTTGTCATCGAGAATCGCGGTAATCCTTGTCCTCTAACCTTCCGCCGTGGCGTCACGGAAGACCCATGAAGACCTTTGGCCGTATTACGTTGCTCGCTCTGTTTGCCGCGGCGGGTGTTGCGCTGGCCGTTGGCACCGGCTTCTCCACCGTTTCACCTTCCGTGGGAGATGCCCTGGACTCTTCAGACACCGCGCCGAGGGACGTTGGCATGAGGCAGCCGCCGGAACCGGCTACCGAAGATGCAAGCCGCAACATGCCCCATGGGGCAACGTTGGATCAGCCGTCGCCGGAGCGCGCGGAAGGAGACAGTCCCCTGGTCATTCCGCAGGAATCGGTACCGCCCCCGGATAGTCTCCTTCCCAGCCCTCAACCGACGACAGCGTTGCTCAGCGTCGTTCCGAACGGTCCGCTGGAGGTCGAGCCGCATCCCTTGCGGGCTCAGCAAGCCGTTCCCGAAGCAGATCCAACGGCGGCGCAGAGAGTCTTCGATCTCACGCGGCAGTTACTTGCCCAACCGCCGGCGGGAAGCACCGATGACGTGGCGATGCAGCCTCCGGCGGCGGATGCCAATGCCGGGCAACCGCCCGCCGCCGATGGGCTCCCCGCGGCGGCGCCTCCCGCA
>Ga0180437_10006637_pt1 | contig 15320 bp, 14 predicted proteins | sample SS_ome_4_FD_132410 | JGI IMG/M metagenome (GOLD analysis project Ga0180437, IMG submission 132410) | Hypersaline lake sediment archaeal communities from the Salton Sea, California, USA - SS_3_D_1 metaG | ecosystem: Environmental > Aquatic > Non-marine Saline and Alkaline > Hypersaline >...
CTCTCCACGCTTCCCCCTAGAAAATCCCGACGAGTGCAATGTGTACACATAATCTATCCCTCCTTTTCTATCCCGCAATGGCGAGGACCAGGCGCGGTCGATGCAACCTCGGCAACACCTATGTCTGCAAGCACGGTCCTGCATTCACCGCGACCCAGCTCAAACTGCCAACCCAGAAGTTTTAGAGGCGCTCAGCGGTTTCCCCGAGATCCGGCTGATTTGCCAGGGAATCAGCTACTTCGCGCACGCGAACGCTCGAGTAATCCCGTCCCTTCGAGCGCCGTCTGAACGGAAACGTAATCGACACTCGATCCGTATTTCTCGGCCCAGGCGGCCCTGGCGATGACGTCGCGCACCGGCCCCTTCATAGCGGCGAAGAGAAAGGTAACGCCGCGTTCCCGGTAGTCATCGATCAATCTCTCAAACCGAGACACTGCCACGGCATCCATGTCATTCACGCCGGTCAGATCAAACACGACCCATTTCACAGAGACTCTTTCCTCGATGCGGCTTCGGACAAGACGCTCGACAAATCCCATGTTTGCAAAGTAAAGCGAGGCGTCAACTCGTAGGATCAGCGCTTCGGGAAAGGTTCTGGCTTCGGGAAACCTCTTCACATTTCGAAAGACGTCCTCGCTTTCGAGATATCCAAGCTCGGCCGCGTGAGGGTGAGCGCTACGCCTCACAAAGACGATCAGCGAAAGAGCTATGCCACCTAGGAGGCCTTGTTCCAACCCGACGAACAACGTCGCGGCAAACGTAAATACATATATCCATCCGTCCGTTTTCTTCACGTTGAACAAGTGGCGGGGTTCTTTGAGGTCGACCAGGCCGGCTACCGCCACGATGATGATAGCCGATAGCACGCATTTTGGCAGGTAGTAGAAAAGCGGTGTCAATACCATCAGAGCTATTATGACCAGCACTGCGGTAAACACGCCTGCCAGTCGAGTACGAGCTCCCGCCTGATAGTTGACCGCTGTTCTTGAGAGCCCGCCGGTTACTGGATAACCGGAGAAAACCGATGCGACAATGTTGGCCAATCCGAGACCGCCCAGTTCCCTGTTCGCGTCTACCGGGTACCGTTTTTTTGCTGAGACCCACTCAGCGACGGCTATCGACTCCATGTAGCCGATGAAAAGAACGGTCAGGGCAATAGGCAACAGGTCCCTAACGGTTTGGAACTGAATGGAGGGAACTGCGAAATCGGGCAAACCGCGGGGCACGTGGCCGACTGTTTTGATTCCTAGATCGCTGTGCCTTAGCAGGTACATAAGAAGCGTGCAGCCGAACACTATCAGGAGAGGTCCTGGGAAACGGACTTTTCTTAACTTGAACACTACAAGAACCGCAATGCTGACCACGCCGATAGCCGCCGTGTACAGATTTACCTCGCTGATAACCTTCGGGACAGCCAATAGCAGGGGGACAACCGTGTGCTCGTCGGGAAGGGGAATCCCCAATATGTGCTTTAGCTGGCTCATGCCGATAACTATAGCTGCAGCAGAAGTGAACCCACCGATGACGGCGTGCGAGACGAAGTTCACGAGGAATCCCATGCGCACAACGCCGAGGATCAACTGGAGAACGCCGACTTCCAGAGTCAGAATTGCAACGACTGAAAGGTACTCCGGGGAACCCGGCGACGCGAATCGCGAGCAGCTACCCGCAACAAGAATCGATAGCATTGCTACGGGGCCAATTGCCAGCTGGCGCGATGTGCCGATTAGAGCGTACGCAAGCAAGGGAAACGTTGACGCGTAAAGCCCAATCACCGGGGGCAGGCCCGCCAACATTGCGTATGCCATCGCTTGCGGGACGAGCATAACGGCTACTATACACGCGGCCGTTGCGTCTGCGCCCAACCCGCTTCGCACGTATTGCCTGACCTTGTCAAGTGCGCGATCAAATCTGGACATTAATGGACTCCGGACGAACCTTTAGAACCAACGCCCGGCAGCCGCCCCCGGCGTCGCGCATACGTGCGACCGCCAATGAAACTGACCTTTACTTGTGGCTTGCCGTTGGGCTTGGTCTACAGCCAACCATTACAGACCAACCTTTTCCAGGAGTAAAAGGAGCGCGGTCAGCGCGATCGCGACCGGTGGCACTATTAACCAAGGCTGTACTCTGAAGAGCTGCGGCAACGTCAGCTCTCCAAAATCACCCTTTCTTAGTATGCCCTGCGACAGACGGGGGTAGAAGACAGCGAACAGCCCTGCACCGATGAGAATACCGACGACGCCTCCGAACAAGGCATCCAGTGAGCCTTGCCCCACAGCACCGGCCACGGTACCGGGACAGTACCCGAGCGTACCGAAGCCGACCCCGAAGATCAAGCCGCCAATGGCCGAAGAACCCCAGGACCCTGGTTTTGGGTGTAGTTGTGCCAAACCAAGGCTTCTGAGCAAATGCACGCCAACCATGCCGGTGATCACGGCGGATAGCATGATCTTAACCACTGTGAAATCCGTGAATAGCAGCTGGCCAATGATCACATCGTATTGTGTAGCGCCCCCTTTTTGCAGGAGGAAACCAAACACTATGCCGATGCCGAGCCCTATGAAGAGCTGTACGGGCTTCCTTTGATGGATCGCTGAAAGCATTATGCCGCGTCCTTCCTATGTGCCGAGTAGCTTGTAGACTATCGTGGCCGTGGCAATTCCGCCGACGAAAAAACTCATGGCCGCGAGCCATCCGCTCACCGCAAGCTGTAAAGTGCCGCTGATCCCGTGCCCGCTGGTGCATCCTCCACCCCACCGTGCGCCGAGGCCCATGAAGACACCCCCGATCAACGCGACCAGCCATCGCGCAACAGGGGTCAAACCGAAAGATGCCACCCACTTGGAGGGAAGCCATTGAAACTGGAACTGCCCGGAAAGCTGAGATGAGATGAATGCGCCGATCACAATGCCCACCACCACCATCCACTCCCAGTCAACCGATGGAACGAACTTCTTGTAATAGGATTTGTCAAGCACCTTGTTTCCGCGAAACAACCTTTCAATCATACCGCTCGTTCGAGCGAACGCCGTCGAACATCCTATCGGCTTGTCGGAAAACACAAAAGCTATGCAGCTGAGCAACCCTATGCCCACGCCCACGGCGTAAGGCGACCATCGTGCAGCAGTTAACCAGCCCATTGCATCATTCTCCTCTCTGGTGTTCGATCGGCGAGTAGACTCGCTACTTCCGTCCGAGAAACCTCGGTCCGTGAGGCGATATGCAAACAGGACACTGGGGCGCATACCCGGCAGCGGTGTATCCTGTCATCCCCCCGGCAATATTAGCGACGTCCGTGAACCCGTTCTTCTTCAGAATGCTGGCAGCAAGACTTGACCGATGTCCGGTGCTGCATACGGTAGCCACCAGCACGTTCGGGTCAAGTTCCTTATATCGGGTTCTTAAGTCAGGCGCAGGTATGTTGACCGCGCCCTCTATGTGGAATACCTCGAATTCCGATGGCGCGCGCACGTCAACGATTATCATCTTCTCTTTTCCCCGGCTTATCTCGTGCAATTCTTCAGCGGAAAGCTGTCGAACGTGTGATGTCGTCAAGCCGGCCTTCGCCCATTCGAACATTGCCCCGTCGAGATATCCCACAACTCGATCAAGCCCGACGCGTCGGAGCCATACGGCAGCTTCCATCGCCTGCTCGGGGCTCGCGGCCACGAGCAGTATGTTCTTGTCAGGAGGGATCACCCAGCCGGCGAACGTCGCGAAGTTGCCGCCGAAATCGATTTGATATGAACCCGGAACATGGTGGCCGCCGAACGACTCGTACGCTCGGGTGTCCAGTACAACTGTGTCGCTTTCGTTCGCCTTTGACCGAAATGCTGCCACCTCGATCGGCTCCAGCGGTGCGAGTTTCTGCACGAGTGTCGGGCCACGTCCGTTTATTGCGCTGCATCGACTGAAATGGTCCGGGGCGCCCGGCATGTTTGTCGTAAGCGATTTGATAAACTCCTCTTTGTCCTTGACCAGCAGCGCCGCGTTGTACTTGCGTTCGTAACCGATCGTGCTCGTCCTTTTCGCCCCCATAGCCCTGCCGCACAGTGAACCGGCTCCGTGGGCGGGATACACCTCGCAGAAGTCAGGCAACTTCATCAGCTTGCCATGAAGGTTGTCGAACAGCTCTGAGGCCAGCTCCCGCGCTTTGCCCGGGAACAGATCCGGCCGGCCGACGTCGCCTACGAACAGGGTGTCGCCGCAGAACAGCGCAACCGGCTCTTCGCCGCGTGCATGATCGGTTACCACGTAGGAGATGTGTTCAGGGGTGTGTCCGGGGGTCTCGAGCACGCGTAACTCCATATCTTCGATTTTGAAAGTGTCGTTTTCGGCAACCGCGGCATGCTCGAAGTCACAGTCGGCGGCTTTCGGCACATAGATCTTTGCGCCAGTCATCTCAGCCAGATCGAGATGGCCCGATATGAAATCCGCATGAAGATGCGTCTCCAGAATGTGCGTGATTTCCATGCCCATGGACTTGGCCGCGTCGATATAAAGCTCGACATCGCGACGTGGGTCCACAATCGCGCAATTCTTGGTGCCGCCGAGTAGATAGGAACTATGAGCCAACCCCTTGACGAAGAATTGCTGGACGAACATGGCGTGCTCCCTTACGTCTGCTCTGTGTGCGCGGTTAGACTGACCGGATCTTTCGACACGTCAATAACTACCACCGACGGGTGGTTGCGCCTACCTGTGAATCAGATTATCGCATCACACAGGGTCTTTGTCAATACTTGGGGGTGCATGCTGTCGAGCTTATCGTGCGGCGACCCACAGGTCTTCTGCGTGCATCCCATTTTAGGGTCGAACTAGAAGGTGGGCGTTGTACTCGCCCTACCAGTCGAGACCTACGGCCGGGCCCATCTGTTCTTAACGGTTCCGGCGTCTTTCGCCGTCCCCGAAAAATCCGTTGCCAGCAAGCTAGTTGGGATCTCTGCCCGCAGAACACAGAAGGAGCTGTTAGATACCTTCACGGCAATTGCTGGACGTACATGGGCGCAGGCGTGGCAAAGGAGGGGGACTGGCCCTCGTGACAACTGCCCCGCTAAGGTTTTGGGTAGCGGGGGACGGATTCGAACCGCCGACCTTTGGGTTATGAGCCCACCGAGTCGTTTTTTCGCAACCCGCTGGAAATCGGAAACTTACCGATTTTCATGCATTTAGCCAGATCCAGCAACACCTGCACATGTATCACATGTTGCACATGTTGTGCAAGGAATACGGCACAGTCAGTGGCACATTCTTCGTGCGGAAGTAAGCGTAGGTTCAGTTCGCCCAGGTGTTCGCAATAGCCTTGATGGAGCGCCGGTCAGGCTTGATAATGCCCATGGTGTCAGGAAATCCGCTTCGGGTTCGGGTCTCTTGTAAGAAACCGGTGCCCATACTGAAAAAGGTGGTTGACAACGATGAGATTGCCTGCCGCCGTCCTAGCCCTCTGGATCCAAGCAACTGGCCTCCTTGTCATTTTACCCCACGCTTCTCCTTAGATCTTAACGGAGCAAACGGGTGTTACCGTCAAGTGATTACGGTTCGGTGACAACTCGTGTGCGCGGGAAACTCGGGCTAGTCCTCTACCCGCTCGAAGACCAGAAACCCATCGCTGCCGTTACCGGGGGGCCAGGCGATCAGGAGGTGCTGACCGCGGAATTGGAGCGGGGTTCGGGCGTGATCGGGGTGGTCCGGCGCCCGGTCGTACCAGTCCAGCCAGGTGTATTGGTTCATGAGCGACCACCGATGTGCTCGTGCCTCCCGGCCCGAGGGCAGCTTGGCAACGACGTTGCGGTACGCATCGAAGGACAGGCGTGTCACCGGCAGCTCTCCCTGGCGTGTACGTGTTTCTTCGAGATCGTTCGAGAAGTGGGTCGCTTGCCAGGTGCCTATCAGGCGGCCGGTCTGTCTGTAGTATGCGTCCGGCCCGAAGCGTTTGCGGGCGTGACCGGCAAGGGGTTCGTCCTGCATGGAGACATTCGCCAACGTGATGGCGAGCAGAACGATCGGCACGGCGCAGCACGCCGCGACGTAGCCCATGCCCGCGCCCCACTTCCGGTCGGAGGGCGCTGCGTCCGCCGTGCTGGAGACAGTTGCATGCTGCGCGCTGGGGCTGAAGCTCACTAGCAAGATGGTTGCCACCGCAGCGGGTATCCAGAGCAGGAGATGACCGAACAGGTGCCTAGGCGTCGGCAAACCATCAAACAGTTGGCCGGACGCGGTCGTCCACAGCAGGAGCAGCGCGATAGCCGCTCCCTTCCCGAATGCGGATTGCGGGACCAGCGCTCGATCACCTCGGAGATAGCGGTAGAGCGCGTAGAGGAAGGCACCCGTTATCAGAGCGCCCACCAGGGCGATCCAAAACATCATATTCAGACCCAAGAAGGCCGGCACGTCGGCATCTGGCGCCGCCCGCATCAGCCGCGCAAAATGGCGGCGGAAATTGATCCAGATGAGCGCCACCAGCATGACGAACACACCGAACACGTCGAGGGGCGGCCGGGGCACGTCCTCCTCCGGCGGGCTCAGCCCGCCACGAATGAGCCGGTAGGCGCCGAGTGCGATGGCCAGTCCCATTAGGAAGCCAAAACTATCCTCCGAAAACCGCCAGCCCGCCAGTTCCGGCCAGGCCTCGAATGGTCCCCACTTGGCCATGGCCGGATGCCGGAGGAATACGGCGACCGCGAACGCCAGACCGCCGCCTACAATACCGTATCGGCACAGCATCAGCGCGGCGCGGTTGTTCCGCCGGCGCAGGTAGATGATGAGGACCACGAGCACACCGAGCACACCGCCCCAGCTTTCACTGCGGTGCCACGGTGCGAGTCGCAGTCCGAACCCTTGAGTGAGTATGCCGTAGCCGATCCACCAGGCCAGTGCTGCGAAAAAAAAGAGCGCGGCTGCGGGCCGGTCCTTCGGGCGCAATAACCAGTAGATGCCGCCGACGATCAGGGTCAGGGTGGCGGACGACCAGTCGCCGTCGTGAAAGTAACGTACCGTTACAGTCTCGTGCTTCGCGTCTAGTTCGGGCGCGAACAGGAAGAGCAGGTACCCCGCGAAGAATACTGCGCACACGACGGCGAACACCCGCGCCAATCGCTCGAGCTCGGATCGCCGCTCCGTGAACGCCAGTCCCAGTATTGCGCCGCCGCAGCCCGCCCACAGCGCACCCAAAAAGAACAGCATCGTGTAGCCGTACAACACGTTGGGGAAAGAATCGGAGGTTACGTAGAACGTGTGTTCCATGTAGCTTAGCGAACCGCCCCAGGCCCAGCCTGCTGCGGCGAACAGGCCGACCACGGCGGTGCGCCGATGCCAGTCGAGTCGTCCCGAAACCAGACACAGCACCAGGCCGAGCAGCGCGCCGGGCACCATGGCCCCGGCTTCGTGGCCCACCGTCCCGCGATAGCCCCAACCGTAAGCCATGATGACGGCCGCCAAAGCGCAGAATCTCAGTGGCCGTACCGTCTCATCGCGGTCTTGCCCTACCATCAGGACCCTCCCCATTCCAATTGCAGTTGCCCGAGTCGCGCGGCGGCACGAGCAGTCTCATCAATCACTGCGTTTCTCCAGAAGCCGTTTTCGTGGTCGGGTATGGGCTGCACAGGAACGAGCGCCGGTAACCATGGCGGCCTTGAGAACGGTATCCTCCACCAGGTTGATATCGGCCCGTACCCCGGGAAACACGCTGATTGCCGGGAGCGCGAATACGGTTTTCATTTGTAAGGTACGCATGGTTCAACGCTCGCCCTTCGCCGGCGATCCCCCCTTGTGGTTCCGCCCGAAACAGCGGACCTTCTGCTTAGCGCCATTGTGGGGGTAATGGTGGCTACTTGTCAACACACGATTTACCTTTATGATGCAGTGTCGGCGGGGCAAACGCCGTGGAAATCCAAGTCTGGACAAGAAGACACTGCTGTTACCGTATGAGTGGAGAGTATGAGGAGATCCTCCTCTGAAACACGTCACACGATTCCCATTATCTTTGGAAGGCGGCCCAGCCTATACTTCTGCTTCCCTTACAAGTTCCGCTGCGGTATGTCGACAACTGCGCAATTCATGTGGGTGGACAACAGATATGTCTCACATACGGAGCGGGAGACGGCAACATAAAGATACTTCTGCCAACGCCAAGAATCTCGTTAGGGTGTCTGCCCAACGAGCACCGGGAGAGCTCGGGTTTCTTCAACAAGTTCAAGCGCAGTGAGTTAAGATAATAGCTCGAGTGAAAGCCAAACGCAACTGCGTGTCCGGATAAAGGAAGAACGGCTGGATCCGCGACTCGCGTAAATCCAGCCGTATCAGTAACGTTGGTAGCGGGGGACGGATTCGAACCGCCGACCTTTGGGTTATGAGCCCAACGAGCTACCAGACTGCTCCACCCCGCGTCCATATTCTGGTGCAGCCATATATTATACGGTTCTGCTTTCCTTTGTCAAGAGGTTTTCTTGGACGGAAATCGCCGGGGAGACGGAACGTCTCATTTGTTAGGCGGGCGGGTGCCCCACTTCCGACGAGAGGCGCACAGCAGAATCGCGAGCAAAGCGGTTATCCAGGCCGGCGAGTAAAGACTGACGTCCGTCCAACTTGTGGGGTCGGTTCCGAGCTGGAACTCTGTCAGGTTAGATGCCCCGTCGCCATCGTAATCGTCCGTCGGCAGAACGTCGGCGAAACCGTAGAGCGAGTCGTCCGGGTCGTCGTCAACGATGCTCCACTCGAAGTTATCGCCCATGCCGTCGGAGTCGCTGTCGACCGCCTCGTCCGGGTTCGTGGGAAAGGCGTCCCAGTCGTCGAACACGCCGTCGTCGTCCGCGTCGTTGGGGCCGTACGGGATGATTTGCGGCCATTTGCATCCACCGCGTTCGTCCCATACCGCGATGAATCGGAGGTAGTCGCCCGCTTCACGTGCAACGGCCACGAGGTCGTCTCGACCCAATGCCATTCCCGTCAGATAAAGCGCCCAGCCGAGGCCAGTGACACCATAGTCCAACGCAATGTTCACGGCCTGGTCGCCGAATTTGGGGCTGGATTTCCACGCCGTGCGATCGCCGAACCTCAGGCGGTCGTCTACCACGAGGTCAGCGATTCTGGAGGCTGCGTCGCGACATTCCTGGGCAAACTCCGGGTCCGTGGCGTCCAATTCGTCGGCAAGCGGGACGAGGAACCAGGCGACTCCGCCTTCTCCGCCGCACGCACCCCTACTTATGGTGGACACGAGGTTCGCCTTGTAGACGACGGACTTTGCAGCTTTCCCGGCGTACTCGAGGCACTCGTCGGCGAAGGGATCGCCGGCGGCATCGTTCAACTCATACGCGTCCAGGAACTGCTCGCCTATCCCCGATATGCCGCTGCCCCATCCCATATTCGTACTCAGCTCGTCGTGGCGCATGTACCGCCAGATGATGCCGTCCGCTGCTGGAACGTCAACCGCAATGGACATCAGCCACCGGATGTTCGCATTAACGAGCCATCTCAGGTCTTTACCGTCAGGGTACTCGAAACCCGGGAAATGGTTTGCGGCGTTTAACACGAACGCCAGAGTGCCAGCGTTGCCGTAACAGTAGCCGGTCTCGTACGCGGTCCCACCCGGATCTTCCGGCCACATTGCGAGGGTGTTTCCCAAACCGTCGGTAGAAAAGACAGCCTCGTTGCGCAGCCAATTGAGCAGCCCGTAGATGTACGGCAGAACCGACTCCTCACCCAACCTATCGTGCGCGTCAATAAGCATATCGCCGACACTGCCCGGTCCGTGGCTATGCCCGACGCGTTTGCCCCACCAGTAACCTTGACCGTAGGGGGTGGCAACCGCCCTAGCGTTGTCCATAGTTGCGCGGATTCCTCCCAGAGCAGCGTCGCTGTACCGTTCGTCTCCGCTCGCCATATAGCCTCTTGACAGGCCGTCGAATATAGCTCCGCCACCCGTCGTGAATGTATGGTTTGGGTGTCCCTCGGGCGCCGTCGTGGAAACCCACCAACCGCACGTGTCGCCGTCCCACTCGGCCACGGCCACCAGCCAGTCGAGTGCTCCCCAGTAGTAACGTTCGTATATCGGGTCGACCTCTTTGAGATCTACGAGGAACCAGCACACCCCGGCCGCGCCATGGGTATCCGTCATGTACGCGGGCCAGTCTTCAGTCTCGATAGCTGGGGCACTTGGCAGCAAGAGCAACACCCCGAGCATTGTGCAGCCGACGGTCAGTGCATTCGATCTCATAGAGACTCGTCCCGACAAAATAGGTCCCCCTCACCAACGGTTCCATCCTACATTATAACACGATCGCACGAGGGCATGTTCCCCATACAACCGAGCCGCAACGAATCCCTCTGCTGGTGTGTGCTAACGCCGGCCCTGCTCTTGCTTCGGGCCACCGGCCACAAGCACTTGACTTTTATGGCGGTTTACCCTAACGTAAGCCGAAATGCCAAGGTCGCCACGCTCTGGCATAGTGTCTTCGGAATCCAGAGCTTTGTTGTACGGAGGCTTGTGGTGGGGTGCTTTACGAGTTCATAGTCAATGCAGCGCGCGACGCCGACCCGCTTAAGGACGGGTATCAGGTTTCAGGCATTTACTTTCTCTTGTGCCTTCTGGTGCCGGAAGCTATGGGGCTTGTGGGTGCGGTGCTGGGGTCTATGGCGGATATGCTCGTTCGTAGAGGCAACGTCAAGTAGTAGTCATAGCGGCGCAACCCTTGGAACTGTATCTACCTATCGCTGATGTCACAGTGAACCCGTTATGGGTCATCTTGCTCGGTGCCGCCGTCGGTTTACTGTCCGGCCTGTTCGGCGTGGGCGGCGGCTTCCTTGTTACGCCGATGCTCAACATCGCGTTCGGCGTTCCTTACAACGTGGCCGCAGGAAGCAGCCTTGCGCAGATACTTGGAACCTCTGTGTCCGCGACCGCAAGACATCATGGTCTGGGGAACGTCGACGTCAAGCTCGGCGTCTGCATGCTCGCGGGCGGATGGATCGGGGTGGAATGCGGCGCCCGCGTGGTTGAGCTGCTGAAGAGAGCCGAACCTATCATTGCGGCCGGACGCGAGTTGTCGCCCCTGGACCTGATCGTCCCGATCGTGTTCTTGTTGTTGCTCTCAACGGTGGGCACGGTCACGTTCAGGGAGAGTAGAGGCGCACGCAAACGGGAGCCAAGGGGAGGAATAGTCGAAACGCGCATCGCGAGCTGGATTCAAGGCATCCGGATCCCACCGACAGTATCGTTGACCAGGTCTGGGATACAAAGCATCTCTCTGTCCATATTCCTTGGAGTTGGTTTCGCCTCCGGATTTCTCTCTGGACTCCTGGGAATTGGTAGCGGCTTCGTATTGATGCCGACGCTAGTCTACGTAATCAGGGTGCCCACAACGATAGCCATAGGAACGGGCCTGTTCCAGATGATCTTTCTCGCGTTTTTCGGCACGCTCACTCACACCGTTAAGGGCAACGTGGATCTGGTGCTGGTGATACTGTTGCTCATAGGCAGCATTTTAGGCGCGCAGTTTGGGGCCTCTCTCACAGGAAAAGTACGACCAGCCAAGATCAGATATTGGTTTTCCTTGATAATCTACGGTGCGGCTGTGGCGGTGTTGGCTAAACTGCTCGCCCAACTCGGGCTCTTGGGTGCGAGCGGCTCGTAGAACTCGTAGACGTCAGTCGGTCAAGCACGGCGGATCTTCCAGCTCCCGACCCTGACGCAAGCGCCCGCTCGTCGCGCGATTGACGAGTCAACCTGTTCTCTGCTAGGATCAATTGACTAATAGTCAAGCGGCAGCCGCAGGGATGCCCGGTCTTGTACAATACACAGTGCATGCTGTTGTCGTTTTGAAGCGCTCCTCGTTCCCATGGAGGAAATGCTACTATGCTTTCCAAAAACAGCACTTCATCGCGCCGTTTTGCCCTGGCAACATTGTTCCTGATGGGGCTTGCCCTTGTGATCGTTCGTGGTGCCACGGATTTGGAGGCGGATGCCGGCAAAGGCGGTGTGGTATGCCAGCTGAACGGACCTGACGGTCAGTCGTGGCCGATGAACGTCACGCTGCAACACGTAGAAACAGGCGAGGAATACACGTTCGCCTCCGGACTTGGGCGTGTAATAACCCCGCTGATTCCCGCCGGCAGCTACAGGGCCCTCATAAGTGCATTATGGCGGCAACCGGGCGGCTACGTCGGGTACGTCGTGGACATACGGGAGGTCGAGGTGCCCGCGGGTGACGTAACGAGCATCCAGAGCTCGTTTGTTGAAGGAGGAGGCAGAATAGGGCTGCCGACTTTCGACAGCGATCTGGACGGCGTTATTGACAGGGTGGAGGAGCAGGTCGGCACTGACCGGATGGATTCGACAGACATTCCGGGAGCGCCGAAAGTCAAGTTCGATCAGGGAGTGCTGAACACGGAAGAAGGATGGTACCGCGGCGATCTGCGCTGCTATTCCAACTATAGCGACGCGAACCTGAGTGTGCGCGACATTGTCCGCCGAGCCGAGAAGCTGGGGTTGGATTTCGTGGCGATAACCGACAAGGGAACGCTCGAGCAGTGCAAAGATCCGAATTACAAATCAGACAAGGTACTGTTGATCCCGGCGTTCGAGTGGGGCATCGATGGCCACGCCACCTGCCTCGGCGCTAAAACGTCTATCAAGAACTGGGATAACAACGCCCAGGTACAGGCTGCTATTCAGCTGGCGCACGCACAGGGGGTCATCTTTTGCATCATCGACCCGTGCTCCTCTAAGAGTCCATGGGAGTGGGGCGCGGTAGGGTTTCACGCGATGGAAGTGTGGAATAAAGGGTGGCGGTGGGAGCTAGCTACGGAACCGGACGTCCTCGGACGCGGCGAGCGTACTAGACACATATCGGCCAGTAAGGCGATAAGGACGAGTCTCGCGTTCGATAACATGAGCAAGAACTCGCAGACACTCAAGTTCTGGGACGCGGTGCTCAGCGAGAGACTGCCGGTCGCGGCGGTGGGTGGTAGCGGTGCGCTCGATAGGTTGGCCGATCTGGGCTCGCCGATTACGTATGTCTATGCGCGCGAACTGTCCGTGCAGGGAATACTGGACGGGATACTGAACGGTCGCACCTTTGTATCTTCGGGCCCTGACGGGCCGCGATTATTGTTCGTCGGCGGTGTTGACCCGGAGGGCTCCTTTCAGGGGCTTCAAGGTTCGATGATACCCATACCCTCGCCGGATGATGCCACGATGGTGGAAGAAACGATCCACTTCCGCGTCGTGATCGGCGGCATCGAAGGAAAGGGGACCATCAGGATCAACGTTGTCAAGAACGGCCAAGTGTGGAGAACACAGGAGGTAGACTCCGAGAACCCTGTCCTCAACTTCTCAGATTCGCTGGTTGAGCCGTCCTACTATAGGGTGGAGGTTTTCCAGGTCGCCGATGACCGCAAGGCGGCGAGAGGTTACGGCAACGTCGAGATGCTTGCTCTCAGCAGCCCGATTTACACCGATTGGGTACCTCGTGCGGTCCAGATACCGTCAGGCCAATCGGAGGGGGCGGATAAGAAGAACTGACTGGGCGGAGCGCCTACTGCCGGCACGCACAGTTCCTGGATGCGTCCCGCCTCTATCTCATCGGCCGCGAATAATTTCGACGATGCTTTCCGTGACATCGCCTGCCGTCGTCCCTCTGGTGGCAGACTTTTTCCAGTACTCAACCTCGCAAACCAGATCAAATTCGTTCTCTTGTGCAAACTCGGTTATCGCATTAGCAACTCGCTCGGCGGCTTCGGACATCAACTGACGGGCTTGATCGTCGTCCTGGTCAATACTCTTCTCGTCCAGGAGTCTTGTTAGCTCTTGATGTTCCGGGGTGGCCTCAATCAGTCTCTCATAAACCACGCAGGCGGCTCTTTCGAAATCGGCCGGGTCACCGTAATAAGTGTTCGCTTCCCGTGCTTTGTCACGAAAGTGCGAATGTGCCATCCCCGCAACGACCGCGACCACAAGGACAACACTCAAAGTGAGAAGTATGGTACTCAGCTTACCCGACTTTTCTTGCTTTTCCTTTTGCTTCTTCTTTTTCTTTGACACAACCACAGCCTCCCTTTCTCAAAGACCGCCGAGATTTGACGGGACAAGGCTGTCTTCGTAGGCTCCGCGCCACGCAATATCCAACCGCCACCAGTTGCATTATAACAATCGACGCCGGCAAGCGCAATGTCACGATGGGCTCATCACGGCATGTTTCCCGTGCGACCCGGGGTGCGCGTATGGAAACAACCGGTTGCTCTTTGAAATAGTGCAGATGACTGAAAGGGTCTGAGAATAACGGCACGATCGCGGAACCTTCTGCAGCTTTCCGGGTTGAATACTGTGAGACCCGTTTCAGGATGCTCTGATGGAAAGGGGGTGTATTGGATGAGGAACTGCGTCACAGCACTATTGGTCGTTGCAGCGCTTATGCTCACCGCGACAAATGCGTCGGCTTCCGTCTCGCGCTGGGTGGTAATTTTCCACATTGTCGATGCCAACGACGACGGGGCGATCAGCGCGGGTGAGCTGGACGGTTTTTGCAGGTTGGTTGGCGGCATGCTGTTCAGTTGGGCCGACAGGAACAGCGACGGGTTGGTGAGCAGGCAGGAGGCAAGACTCATTCCTATTATCGGACGCGGCTGGTTCAACTTTGCGTTCGACGCAATCGACACCGACGACGATGGTGCAATTTCCAGGCCGGAACTGAGGCAGGCCTACGTTCGCTATGGACGGCGCCTGTTTAATCTCGTCGACCTTAACGACGACGGTGTCCTGACACCCCGCGAGTTCAGGATCGTCTGCCGCTTCTTACTGAACCTTTAAACCAAAACTATCGGGGCGGACCCTGTCTGGGTCCGCCCACGCCTGTTCCTATTGTCAGGATCCGCGCATCCCTATGTGGAGCTGGACAAGACGACCGAGCGTTTCCTGGCTTCACATTGCGCCTTTTCGGCTTCAAACTTGTCATAAGCCTCGAGAACAGCGCGATAAGTCTTGTACCACACATTGAACGCGTCGCGCAGCTTCACCGCACTTTGCACAAGTGCTTCATCAGGGCCAAGGCGTCGTTCAAGCACGTCCGCCTCCATACGCGCCAGTTGATACTCGTGCTCGATCAACTCCGCCAGCCGTTCAAGCTCCGCCCGCTTCTTTTCCTCACCGTTCTTCGTGAACCACTTCATGATTCCACCCCTTAAAGCGCAGGACCATTTCCTGCAACACCCGACGACGGAATGCACCGATGTTCGGCGTTACCAGGCAGCGGCCCGCAGTCCCTCGGGAGATCAAGTCTCCGCTACCGGAGATAAAACACTCAAGAGGGACGAATACTACCGAGCTA
>Ga0180437_10006643_pt1 | contig 15312 bp, 7 predicted proteins | sample SS_ome_4_FD_132410 | JGI IMG/M metagenome (GOLD analysis project Ga0180437, IMG submission 132410) | Hypersaline lake sediment archaeal communities from the Salton Sea, California, USA - SS_3_D_1 metaG | ecosystem: Environmental > Aquatic > Non-marine Saline and Alkaline > Hypersaline > Sediment...
ATTTTGAATGAAATCTGGGTGCTGGGATTAAAGGGATTGGGGAAATTCTGTTCCAGTTGAAAATCAGTCGGGAGAGCGTTGTTCTGTTTCGAATCGACACTGGCGCCGGGTACCGACGATCGCGTGACGACATCGTCGATAATAAATTGATCTCCCTGGCCTGGTTGGGGTGGTGGTCCCATGCAGGCGAACATGGTAAATTTGCCGGTTACACGGGGTTCCGGATCCGCGGTTTCAATCAGCCAGGCGGTATTGTCGCCGTCACTCAGATCGCCTTCCCAGATTTTAACCTTTAAATCTCCTTCGTTCAGATAGAATTGCATCCAGTAGAAAACATCCAACTCGAAAGCGAATTGCGCTTCACCGAAATAGGTCCAACTGTCCGGGTTCAAGGCGGCTAGTTCACCTTCATATTTGGCTACCCGAACGACTTTTTCCAGGGGACTGACAAAGAGGGAGTAACCCGGCGTTTCCTGGGGATCGGCATCAGGGATACTTTCTGAGGTGTCCAATTGAACCATCCGGGTCGCCACCATAAAAAACGAAGCGGTGAAGCGGACGAAATTTACCTGAAAGGTCAAAATTTGGTTAGGATCACTGTAATTGTTTTCGAGCAAGAGCTTTTTTGTGGCGGGCTCATCGTCAGGGAATATTTCCGGCAGGCCATTGGTTTCGAGGAGACCAACGCCGGCAATACCCCCAAAGCTGCCGGCTTCCACAAAGAGCGCCCCATCTCGTTGTTCAACGGTCATGCCAATCAGTCCGTCTTCCTCGCCGTAATAAAGCCAGCCGACATTTTTGTGGGCCGGGGGATCATCATCGTCAAAATGATCTTCCCAGAGAATCGGATACTCCTGCGTCAGGGCCATACCAGAGAGGACAAAACACAGGAGCAGACTATAAAGAACAATTCGTAACTGCTTAATCATGCGATACCTCCTTTGTTTTTAGGTGGGTTCATTCTACAAATATTGTGAAAATTGGAAAAGTGAAAGCAGTAAGGATTATTTTTTTATGGCAGAATAATGAATGGCAGAATGATTTTTATTTTAATTATTCTGCCAAATCATCATTCTGCCATATTTGAAATCTTATTAAAACAAAATTGCATCGCTATATCTTATTTAATATCATTCAATTGATTGCTAGCCATTTTAGTCCTAAAAGGTAAACTGAATCGAAATCCGATTAATATCGCTGAAATAGTTGGCAGTGGTGTAGGCATAATCCAGAATGCCGGCAAATCCGGAGACATTAAAATTTAATCCCACGCCAAATGAAAATGATTCCACGTCATGATTAAATTTATAGCCGCCGCGTACGGCAAATCGTTTAAGATAGATCAATTCGGTTCCGATGTGAACGCGTTCAGTATAATCATTGGGATGAATGGCATCCAGGGCCATGATCATGTTAATGTCATTCATGCTGGGAAAAACCAATTGCGCTACATCCATTGCCAGGCCCATCCGTAAGGACATCGGTAACTGGAATTCTTCGTACCAGTATTTCATATCCCGAGAGAAATTCTGCATGCTCATGGCAAAGGTTAAATTTTTCCAGCCAATGTTATAAATTGTGCCGATATCCAATCCCCAATCATTCAGACTCCATTCGCGTTCCTGGTAGTGGCGGATTTCTTCGTCGGTGCCTTCGTTTTCAACGTGAGCTACGTAGCGGGCCGATCCTAATGATTCGTGCAGCCGTTTGATTTTAAATCCCAGTGAAAATTTATCATTAATCCGGCGGGCATAAGCCAGTCCAATCGCGTAATCTTCCACGCCAATATCTCCGGTTAGCACGAAGCCGCGATAATTGACCGATTTATCCACGCGGCGGGTGCCCATAATCTCACCAAAATCCATATAAGTCAAATCCAGCCCAATCGTCCCCCAATTCCCCAGAGAATAGGCCAGGGCCGCGCCGTAGAGTTTGGTATCCACCAGCCAATTGACCTGATTGATGCTGGCGGCAAAGCGCTCAATGTCGGCAATGACCGAAGGATTGTGCCACATCCCGTTAATGCCCTTCACAACGGCGGTGGCGGCATCCCCGACGGCGGCTTCGCGCGCGCCCATACTAATCGCCAGGTAGGTCATTCCGCTCTGGCCGACTTTTTTCTTAATAGCCTGGCAAGGGTGCCAATTTAAAATGAGAAATGCTGATATGAGCGTGGAGATTAATATTTTTTTCGTCATGGTCATCCTCCGGTAAAAATGGAGCTGGTTATTTTTTGACCTCACCCCCGGCCCCTCTCCTTGGTAAGGAGAGGGGTGAAAGGAGCGAATATTCACTCATCCTTAATTGAGGAGAGGGGTGAAAGTGCTTTTTCAAATGGTTATTAAGTGGTAAAGATTCACTCAACACTTCATTCTCTAAACATTATTTACCACCAACGATTATTAAATACGCCGAAGGCGTTGAACAGCAAAGCCCAGGGTGCCTGCTGTTCAGGCACCCTGGGAATCAAATGAGCAGTCACACAATTTATTCAGTTTCAATCCTTTAACGAATCACTACAAATTTGCCGGTGGTTGTTCCCACGTAATTTCCGTCAAGATCCCACCCTTCGACGTGATAAAAATAGATACCACTTTTAATGGTTTGCCAGCTATCAGTGATTTGAAACCACATCTCATCGGCGGATTCCGGGACTGACAGACTGTTTTCCGTGTTGGGATGTTCCAACACCTTAACCAGATCGCCGTGGGCGGTAAAAATACGGATCGTTGCCTTGGCCGGTAAACCAACGAAATAGAGGCGATCCTCCTGCCGCGCCCCGAGATATGGATCAATCAAGTAATCTTCGAGAAAGGTGCCACCATATTCCAGGCCCTGGGCATGAAACGGATTGGGGACCACATAGATCGAATCCAGTTTGGGACGAGCGCCTTCGAAAGGAACGGCGGCGAATTGAGAGTTTCGATTGCTAAAATGACTCGATTCCACCGGTTGCCCGAACGACAGCTCACTGAAATTTTGCGATCCATCATCAAAGGCGACCACATAATAAAAATAGCTTTTCCCCCGGCGGACATCGCGATCGGTGTAGGTATTAGAGACCGGGATGCCGGTATTGCCGCCACATTCCCAGATTTTTGTATAAACATTTGAATAAGATTCTTCCGCCCGATAAAGCCGATAGCCGTCAAAGTCCTGCGCGCCGGTGTCAACATCCGGTTCTGTGGGAACGGCTGAATGCGTTTGACCAATGGGATCATAATCGCCGTAATACCATTCCAGATCAACTTTGCCCGGGCCGGCATGAATCCGCAGATTCGGAACTTCCGGGCCATCGGGCACGGCGGCCAGACCATTTTCCCAGGCCCACTCAGCCCGACGGACCAGTTGGTGTAAGCTATCTTTGCCGGTGGCTAAAAAGGCATTTTTGGCCGCGTCCCCGGTTAGGCCATTCCATTCCAGCCGGCCGGCTTTCCATTGTTTACCGTATTCAACCGCCAGACGCCGATCCACCGAACCAATGGCTTCGAACATCACAATACGAATATCCTCGCCAAAAGGAATATTGTACGGTCCACAGGCAATCAGCAATTGGGGTCGCTGGATTAAGGGGTCCCAGGGATGTGAAAATTCACCGGTATCCGAGCCCTGACTTTGCTCGCCGCTACTTAAATCAGCGTACAGCGTCTGTTCCTCATAACCTTTCGTGTGCGAATGCACCTGGACCTCTGGCCAGAAATTAACAGTTGCCGGTTGGGTGGCCGCATCATTTTCATTTAAATAATCAGTATCCGCGTGCAATATTCCAAAGCTGACGTATTGCGGCGCTAAAAATTCACCGGTAATTTCCGAGGGATCACCGGTATCATCAAAGGCTTTGCGCTGATTATCGCCGTCATAAACATACCAGAATCCCCGTAGCGAATCGCCGGGTTGATTGCCATAATAATGACACCATTCATCTACTTCGCCACCCATCTGCTCGTGCCCGATGTCACCGGAAGGCCGAAAAACCCGCCAGAATCCGAAATAGACGCCTTCAAGTTGCTGATCCGGTAACTCAATGGTACTGCTGCCATCCACATTCCCGGTGTTGGTAAAGATGTACTCAGAAATAATGTAGCTGTCGTGACGCGGATTGGCAAACGCGTAACTGTGTCGTTCCACTTCAATGCCCACATCGGTGGTCCAGGTGGTGACAATTTCTTCATCGGCGGCCAGATCGGTTTTGCGGCTACTACTCTTGCGGTTGTCCAGGATCCGTTGCTCCCGTTGGTCATTCACATCCACCAGGGCGAGTCGTTGCCGCACATATTTTTTATTCCCCTGTGGCTCTAAGATGTCCGGGGCTTCATGATTGAGATACCCCCCCTCTGAGACATAATAGGTTTTAAATTGATTAAATTTATTCGTCCAATTTTTCACCCCAATCCAGTGACCGATATGTTCCATATTTTTGCGGGAGTGCAGAAAAAAATCACCGCCGGGATAGGTCATCTGGTTTTGCAAAGGGGCATAATCCGGAATAGAACCCACCTGAAATCGGGTTACCCACAAGCGCCCAATCTCGTGACTTCTCATCTGGGACAGGCTTGTTGCGGGGAGTAAAACTGCGATGACAAGCATAATCGCCAGGATACGACAGACTTTGGTGAACATCACCAAACCTCCATTCAATTCGGTTAATAGCTAACTCTGATTCCAAAAACAAAAGTTCTGACCTTCCCCCAATAAACATCATCACTCCAGGTTCGCAGAATTTGCGGATTATCCAAATCATCCGTACCCACCTGATCCAGCCGCCCCGAATTCCACAAATCATCATAATAGTCCTCACCGCTGCGGCCGCCCGGCGGATTCCGGAATTTGGTATGAAAGAGATTGCTCACATCCATATAAAATTCAAAATTGAGACCTCTAAATCTTTCAAAACGGGATAGACGCAGATTGGCCCAGTAGCGATCCAGTTCCTTGAACCAGACATCGGGATGCGCATCACGAAAGCTGCCACGGGGATGGCGTCTTTGCGCTCCACCTTGATAATAAACCTGAAAGCTCAGATTGGTATTTCCCAAAAAGGCATAATTACTGACTTTGGGTCCCCAGCCTTCGGGGGCTTTCAGGGTGATCACACCGCGTGCATAAGGTTCAAGCTCAGTGACATTTGAGCGGGGGACTCCCCACAGCGCGCCGTTTTGCCCAATGTTCGGATCATCCGTAATAATCGGAATCTGGCTGAGATTCGGAATCTCCAGATTGGCTTCACTCTTTTTTATATAATTGTAATTGAACCAGCCGGTGATAAAGCGTCCGGCCGTTTTCCGGATTTCGATTTCCAGTCCGCGAATTTCTTTGTAATTATTTTGATCATACCATTCCATCACCAGACTCTGATCAGAATGGGCGTAAACCATTCCGCTTTCATAATCAAAATAATCTTTATAAAAACCGCCGATGTGAATCTGGAAAAAATCGCTTAACCCAAAATCACACCCTAATTCATAAGCAATCGTCTTGGTGAAATCAATTTCCGCGTTCCCCATAAAGGTTACACGGGGTCGCGACCAATCATCCATTGTGTGGTAGAGCACCTCACTCACCGGGGTCTGCACAAAATGACCGTAGTTAAAATAAATCTTACTTCGATCCGAAAGCGGATGCGCAATGCCCACACGGGGACTCAGGTAGTATTTGGGCTTGGGTCGGAAAGAGGGATAATTCCCGCTGGAATAAGCTTCATGAATGGTGCGGTCCGTTTCATATTCCAGCGCCCGGTGGGGATTGGGACGGTCGGAATTGACATCAAAGTAATCGAACCTGAGCCCAATATTAGCAATCATTCCCTGAAACTCGATTTTATCCTGAACATAAGCCGAAAATTCAATGGGGAAAACATGATAATTATGGGTAAAGGCCTGGGTCGAGTCCTCATCGTGCCAGTGGAGCCGATCTTCGAGCATGTCGTCATAAATAAATTCCAGGCCGGCTTTGAGTTCGTGGGAATGGTGGAACTGGCTGGTCATCATGGCGTTTAGCGTGGTGCGGCGGTCGTGCGAATTGTCCCAGGTGAGCGCCCCGCCGTACATTTTAAAGCCCGAAGCATTATCGTCGGCGCCGAGTTCTTTCGGAATCCATCCCGCCTGCGGATCGTAATATAAACGTCCGTGAAAATAGCGGCCGTCCTCGGCGCGAGCTAATTTCGGGCGATCGAGACTCCATTTGACATAAAAGTGATTCAAATTGATTTCGTAGAACGTTTTCGAAGACAGTGTCTGCTGATATTTCGCGCCGGCTACGGTGACATAACGGTTTAATAGCGGTTTATAAAACGGATAATAAGCGTATTCACCCCTCCAATCATCGCCTTCATAAGCCATGCGGTCTTCGTGCGCCCAACTTCCGTCGGACTTCCCCTCGGTAACCGATCTCACCTCCGAGTACACAGCATTCAATATGAGTTTAATGTCAGGGCTCAGGCTGTTCACGATTTTTAAGGATGAAATTCGATCGTCAAAATGGTCGCGCGGCTGCGGATAATCGAACGGACGGTATTCGTATTTGCCGCCTAATAAGAAATTGGTTTTCCAGGGAATGAACGGAATTTTCCCGGAAAGGGATAGATCGACATTGTGACCGTGCTTATCCCCGTAGGGAACTGGTCGATGTCGCCATTTCCAGAGCTCGTACGCTTCCTGGGGGGTCAAATCATTATCGGGATTATTATCATTCAAAAGCGCTTCGGAATACTTGTTCCAGCCCTGCCAGGTGTGCATTGATTCGTGAATCCCGTCGGGGGTGTACAGCGTATCCCCCTCGAAAGCCCGGGCCCCGTCGCGCAGGAGCCATTCCACCCGGTAGTTTTGATCATATCTATCGCGTCCGTAATGCGGTTTATGGGCCGGCGTAAATTGATAATCGATGGTAAAATTCAGCTTGTCGCCCGGATTTTTCGTAATCACATTAATCACGCCGGAACGTGACTGGCCATATTCCGCATTAAAGCCGTTGCGCATGATCTTTATTTCCTGAACCGTGCCGGGTTGAACGGAAATCACCGGGCGATTGAATTTTTGGTCAAACATATCCATTCCATCCAGAAGAAAACCGACTTCCATGGCTTCGCCCTGGCGGATTTTAATGTCGCCCTCGATAATGTTGCCGGTAATTCCCGATTGAAGTCCAATCACATCTTCGACGCGATTGGCAAACGGGGTGTTTTGATATTCTTCGGAGGAGACATAATTTTCGGTACTGGCCACATCCATCCGGACAATATCCCGCCGGGCTTCGACAATGATTTCCTGGCCCAGATCAAGCACTTCTTCACGGAGCGTAAAATCAATATTGGTGGTGCGATCCACACTGACGCGAATCCGCTGTTTCATCTGTTTCGAGTAGCCCATCATCGAGGCCGTCATCGAATAAGTTCCCGGCGGTACCTGTAAAATAATATATTCGCCATTCAGGTCTGTTGCCGCTCCCCGCGCTCCCGAGAATTGCTGTTCCAGGCCCTCCTGCCAGACATGAGAGATAAAAATATTGACGCCGGGCAACGGTTCCCCGCTGGCACCATCTTTTACGATGCCGCGAATTTTTCCGGTGGTGCCGCCGTGCAGAATAAAAGGCAGCCCCCAGAGACTAATCAGTAAAATTATGAACCAAACTTTGCGCATTCAGACCTCCACTTTTTGAGTAGAAGTAGCGATGATAATTCAGGTTATTTTTTTAAGGATATATTTTAGTTTATAGATGGTATATACCGGCTGATGAATCGGCGCGATTAGGCCCGACTCGAGTATGGGCAGCCGCTGCTGCCAATTAGGAAGGTTGTCAACATTCGGAAAAAGCATAGAAATTTCTTGCTCGTTTTCTTTTTCTAAATCATTACTCATTTTTTTTTAATTTGTCAAGGGAAAAATTTTTAAAAATGTTTTTGGCGAAGCTCTGCTCTATTATCGCTTAAAGCGATGATAGAGGTTTGTGCCCTAAACTTTACCAGAGATTCACTTTAAAACCCCCATTAGCCACAAATCCATCCATTGGTGCCCAGATTTCTGCAAACCGGGGTTGATTGAAAGGCGGAAAAACCACTGTTTCAAATTTTGATTGACGGGCATCGGTAAAATTTTCAAAATTAACAAAAATACTTAATTTCTTAAATTCCCGCATTGCCATCAAGCCGGCCATATAATATTCGGATTTTTGGACCGCCTCCGTGGTGAATTGTGGACCAATATAATAGGCTTCAAAACCAATTCGCCATTTACCGTCGGCTTCAAACATCAACGCCAAGCCAACATTGTGCCGGGGGGTCAGAGGCTTTTGCCGGCTTTGACCCGCCTGAGTTAATTGCGCTTTGATATAAGTATGGTTCAGGAACAATGAAAATTCCTGATAAGATAATTTAACATTCGTTTCAATGCCCGAGCTGGTTATCGGCGTGATTGAATTGGTAAATCGAAAATTGTTCATAATATCGTACTCGTTTAAAATGAGGGAATTGGATAACTGTGTATAGAAGAATAATTGATTGACCGTTAAACCGAAATCATCGCGAACGATGGTGCGATAATTCAGATCACAGTTAAGTCCCACGGAGGTTTCGGCAGTGAGCGATTGACGGTCAATAGGTAGAATATTTTGAAAAAGCCGACTTTCCGCTTCTTCGGTAAAGATAGTAGGAATTTTATAACCCAGTCCGCCCCCAAAACGAGAGGTCAGGTTTTCAGCCAGATTTACCTGAATCGATACTCGCGGCAAAACAAACAGCCCGAAATCGCGATTATAATCGGTTCTTAAACCGGTTTCAAAGGCCAAATAGGATTTTAAATGCCAACTATTCTGGACAAAAAGTCCCGCCGTTAGGTCTTCATAATCCCTCCGTGGGCTTTGATTTTCAGATTCTTCCCGAAACTTGTCAGTAAACAAATTACCGCCGAAAATCCACTCAGCTTGCTTCTGGTGCAATGAATAAGTGATTTCAGAAAAACTCCCAATCTGATAACCCCTAAATTCATAATCAGGAACTTTAATGGTGCGGGTAAAGGTATAAATACTGTTTTTGAAACTTAACTGTCGCGTGGGTGAATAGGTTTTTTGCAGGGATAATTGGTACGAATAGCGGCTGGTGCTATTTGTTTCTGAAAAAACGTGTACTCCGTCCGGCTTTCCGGCGATGACACTCATGTCTCCCCCCAGCCGTTTTTCCACGATGGAATTCACCGCCAGCCGCAATTCAGTGGTGGGATTAAAATCATAAAAGAAAGTGGGATTTAAACTAATGCTGCGGGTTCGAGGGATATTTGAGAAATTGTCTTTCTCCGCATCATAGGGCTGTTGCCGATTGAGAGCGGCGTAAAGAGTAAATCCCAACTGACTTAATTTCCGGGCATAAAATCCATTTACCGTTGAACCGTGGGCCGATGTCTGATTGAACATAATACTCAATTCTGGCTCTCTGCCTGGTACTTTTGAAAGCAGATTCAACAGTCCCGCAATAGCACCACCGCCGTAGAGGGTGGAATTACTCCCTTTAATAACTTCCACTTGTCTCAGGTCCAGCGGCGGAATTTGCATAATACTCAATCCGCCAGAGAAGCCACCAAAAAGCGGGAAGCCGTCCTTCAGAATCTGGGTGTAGCGACCATCCAGTCCTTGGATACGAATACTGGCCGAGATCGAATTAGGTGAAGTCTGTTGTACCTGGATGCCGGTGGTCTCGCGCAAAAGCATCGCCACATTAGCCGAATTCATGGCGGCCTTTTCATCTAATTCCTCGGCACTAATTACCTCGATCCGGGTAGGAACGTCGCGAATGGTGCGGGAACTGCGGGTGGTGGTGACAATGATTTCTTCGAATTCTTCTGATTTTTCGGCCAGGTGAATCACCAATATTTGCTGAAGGGGAACGGTAACTGTTTTTTCCGTTGGCTGATAGCCAATATAAGTAATCTTTAACTCATATTTACCCGGGGGAATATCCGGAATAATGGCCATTCCGGCCGTGTCCGAGCTGGCTCCCCACAACGTATTTTTCAGGGTAACATTCGCTCCGACTAATGGCTCGCCGGTTTCCCTGGCGAGTACGCGCACTTTTATATCATATTGGGTGCTGTAAGCCATCGAAATCAGGTAATGCCAATGAAATAGGATTGTCAAAACGCATCCGAAAAATCGAACTAATGTTGTGTTCATAATTTTACTTGATTAGACCTTTTATGGACTGGCAACCGCTAATATTGCTTAAAACGATAATAGAGGTATCTAGTACTACAACGTTAAGTTGACATCGATAAATTCATTTTAACGCAGAGGCCGCTGAGGACGCAGAGGTTCGCAGAGAGATGCTTGGCAATGAGAACATTTGACAAACAAGACCAATATTTGTTTTTTCATAAGCCTTTTTCTCTGCGATTCTCTGCGGCCTCGGCGCCTCTGCGTTAGAATTAATTTATCACTATCACAACTTAACGTTGTAGTACTAGCCACCGATATTTAATGGTTGAACGAAAACACCTACAAACCCCGGTTGTCCGAGCACAGCGAGCATGCCGGGTGTCTTTAAGTCAGTAAAAATCAATAAAACCAATCCAAAACCCGGTACCCCTCTGCGTCGGGCAATCGGGGTTTTCGTTCCGACTCTATTTAAATCTCATCAACCCAGAACCCTCAACCGCCCAACCCAATTTAAACCACTACTTCAATCCCAAATAGTTGACAGTAGGTTTTAAGCGCCTTCGTGTAATTTCCATAAACCAGAATTAAATGATGGCCTTTCAATTCACAAACATCTTTGAGTTCATTAATGGTCGTTTCCACATTGGTGCGACAACCACCCACCGGCGGATTGGGGGGAATCCCGATGATTTCACCCGAATAAAGTAACATCTGCGGCCGGGCGTCACTGTTTTTAATTGACAAGTATTTCGCAATGGTGACCTCCTGTCCCACCTGCATCAGGACTCTGGGCACGGTGCCCCAGCCAGCCTCGGCATGATTGCGGAGAATGTAGGGTTCGGGTTTCGATTCGAGGCCGTTCATTTTGGAGGGAGCGGTACAATGCGCACCGAAGTAGCTGTTTTTCTCAGTATCCACAGACGGATTATGTTGAAAGCCGGGGCGCCCGAATAAGTGCTGCAACAGCATCATCGTCAGCGTGGCGTCCAGATCCGATTCACAGCCCATGGCTATTCCTTCGTCGCGTAAGTTCATATAGCCCATACAGGGCGGAACATGCTGGTGCGGGCGCTTGAGTCCGGGCAGACAGTTCATCATCAACGCATCGGCGTGGTTTTTTTGAATCAAGTCCTTTAATACGAAGTAGGTCTTGGCGGCCTCGAGGACATCAGCCTGGGTGGGTTCCACAATTTCTTTCGCATTTTTCAGATATTGTTGATACAGCGCCTTGACCTCGGGCGTAGCTTTAGTGGCGGCAAAGGCATCATAAAAATCCTGGTGCGGAATCGTGCGCACCTGGGTGCCGATGTCGGGAACATTTAATTGATTAATGGCCGTACCGTTGATATTGACAATGCGACTTTCTTGCAGCCAGTGGTGCGTTTGAATCATTTTTAATCCATTTTCAACGGCCGCGAGATTGTCGGGAGAATTAATCATGTAAACGCCCGGCCGGGTATGAAGCTGCCGCACCATCGGCATTAACAGCACGCCCAGCGTGGCTAACACCACCGCCGGTTTTTGACTGGCTTCGACAATATTAATTACATGTTCCCAATGGCCCTTCTTAAAAGGAATGAGTAACAGTCCGAGGGGATTTGTCTGTTGCACCTCATTGATAAATTTTTCAACATCTTCGGCCGTGTCCAGGGGCTTTTGTTCCATTTTAATGGTGATTCCCAGCCGCTTCTCAATCTGTTTAAGCGTCTGCATGTATTGCACCTGCCGTCCCTCGGCATCAAATGTGGAGCCGGGCCAGCTATAGTAACCCTCTGCTTGCAGTTGTTTACTCGGGGGATAAATAAACGCCCCGCGAATGATGGTGGGGGTACGGGGAATTTTTCGGGCATTTTCAGCGACGGTTGAGCCGGAAATATTATTCGTGGCAAGCGAGACCCCGGCAACCGCCATGCCCACGGTTTTCATAAAATCACGGCGTGGCATTGCTCCGGACGGTGAGTTGTGTCTCTGGCACATCGGATTCCTCCTTATTTTGGTTAGCAGTCAGTTGGTTCGAAATGTTCTGGTGGTTTTATGCGTTGTTTATACACAAACAATGAGAAAAATTCAAGGGAAAAATGAGCAAGGCCGGAGAAAGAATACAGGAGGTGTACTTGACAACTTGTTCGGAGTTCAAGCTTTAGCTTGAAAAAAATCGTGCCCATTTCACCAAATCCCAATCTAACCAAATAACTTCTTGATCTTCAAGATTTGCTGGCGTATTTTTCAGGCAAAGGCGTTTTGGGTGAACTGGCAATCGCGCTGAAGCGACAATGACGATCCTGTCAAGCTAAAAGCTTGAACTCCGTACTTTGCGCTTGCCCCGCCTGATTCAAACCTCGTTCCGCCGCTCTGCGGCGACTAATTTGAAGTGTCATGTTTACTTTCATATCCTACTCGTCGCAGAGCGACTGAACTGCATTCCGCCGGAGACCGACGGAACGAGAAAAATGATTGACAATTCCATTTTAGAAATTTAAGAGTCAATCCAACCGATAGAAACGACCCAATTGAGTGAGGAGATTCCGGCCCTTTTCTCACCCAAAACCAGTGAGAAAAGGCCGGAATGACAGGGGGGAGACCTTCAAGGTTTCTTCGATTAAGACCCTTTGTGCCGTTTGAAAATCTTGGAGATTACGCAGATAAACCTCGCAGGTCGGGTATTTGCCAAATCCAACTACCTGCTTTCCCGTTGTTTTAAATCTTCCTCCAGAATCTGTTGCGCACTGGCTTCGGAATCGCCGTAGTGCTGGCGGAGCTTTGCCAGGCGGGCGGTTAGTTGGGTTACGACCTCCTGGTATTCGGGCTGGTGGTAGACATTATTCATTTCGTACGGGTCTTTCTCTAAGTCGTATAATTCCCATTCATCAATATCGTAATAAAAATGTATTAATTTATACTGCTTCGTGCGAATACCGTAATGCCGTTTCACCGCGTGGGCACCGGGATATTCGTAATAATGGTAATAAACCGCATCCTGCCAGTCAGTGGCTTTGTTTTGCAGCAAGGGCAGCAGGCTTTTGCCCTGCATCTCGTCGGGAATGGTTACGCCGGCGGCATCGAGAATGGTTTCGGCAAAATCCAGATTTTGAACCAGCTCGGTGCAGACACTCCCCGCCTTTACTTCACCCGGCCAGCGCACCAGCAGCGGCGTGCCGAACGATTCCTCGTACATGAAGCGTTTGTCAAACCAGCCGTGCTCGCCCAGATAAAATCCCTGGTCTGAGGTGTAAATAACAATCGTATTTTCCGTTAAGCCGGCCTCGTCCAGGTAATTGAGCAGGCGGCCCACATTATCATCCACCGAAGCGACACAGCGCAGGTAATCCTTAATGTACCGCTGGTATTTCCATTTGGTCAAATCATTCCCCGTCGGCTTTTCCTGTAGAAATTTTTCGATCATCGGGTTGTAAGCCTCGTCCCACGCCTGGCGTTGGTCGGGAGTGAATCGTTGGTAATTCCAATTGTATGCCCTTTCTCCCCACGTATCCGTGACGGGAACGGGCGGTACCTTCTCGGGGTTCAATTTTAAATCGCCAAATGGGCGCAAATCGTGAGCGACGGACATTTCCTGCTCCCTGGCGGCGCGGCCACGTCCCTCGTAATCATCAAACAAGGTTGCCGGTTCGGGAATCGATTCGTCGGTGTAGGTTTTTAAATGCGCCGGCCCGGGCCACCACGCCCGATGCGGTGCTTTGTGGTGGTACATCAGCAGAAATGGCCGCTCCGGGTCACGCCCCGTTTTTAGCCAGTCCAGCGCGACGTCGGTAATAATATCGGTAACATAGCCTTCTATTTGTTCGGTACCTTCCGGCGTGCGAAAATTCGGATTGTAATAGTTCCCCTGGCCGGGCAGCACTTTCCAAAAATCAAATCCGGTGGGTTCCGATTTCAGATGCCATTTGCCCACCATTGCGGTTTGGTAGCCGGCTTGTTGCAGCAATTTGGGAAACGTTTGCTGGGTACCGTCAAAATGACGAATATTATCGGTGACGCCATTCAGGTGACTGAATTTACCGGTAAGAATGACGGCGCGACTGGGAGCACAGATTGAGTTCGTCACAAAGCAGTTGTCGAAGCGAATGCCGGCGGCGGCAATGCGATCCAGATTGGGTGTCTGGTTAATTTTACTGCCGTAGCAGCTCATGGCCTGGCGGGTGTGGTCATCACTCATAATGAAAATAATATTGGGACGACGGGCCGGACTGAGCAGTTGACAACCGGGGAAACTAAGGGCAGCGGCGCCAATTCCCATAAATTTTATGAAGTCCCGGCGGCCATATTTTTGAGCGGACATTTTTTTCCCTCCTGTTTTTAAAGTTTGTATCAAAAATAAATATGGAAATTCCTTTTTCTGGCAGAATAATGAATGGCAGAATGATGTTTATTAATTTCAGAAATCACTACACGAATAGCTTTCATTAGCCGTTTTATCTTTTAATTATTCTGCCAATAATCATTCTGCCTTTTTAGAAATTATTTTGAAGCGAGAAAGTGTTTCTATCTTGTTAAAAAGAATTCATTTGTAATTTTTGCTAATGAAAATGTACACACGAAATTATTAATTTGCAGCCAACCAGGCTTTGCTCAGTGAAATAATAAACAATGTTGAGTAAGGGATCAAGAAAAAATGTCCGCGTTCCCAAAATATTAGAAAAGGATTAGGAGTGTGGCTAAATTTAAGCCCCTTTGTGACAAGCTTCCTTTTTGGTGGCAATTTAAGTATTTTGCTTTACAAGGAGTCGCGGAGAAAGCTGAGGTTCACGGAGTGAAAATTGTATCCGCCCCAAAAAAAGAGGCAGGATGAACGTGCGACGCACTTTGGAAGTGCGTCGCACGTTTATGCTTATTCGACTCCCCTTTGATATTGAGTGGATACTAAAAATTAATAATAATTTCATTGAAAATAAATAAATCTTTTGGTAACCTGAATTATTCATAAATCAAAAGGCTCTTGGACTAAAGTCCGGTTTTTATGGGATTCGTCAACCGCTTAAAGATTCGGGTTTTAGCCCATTTTATGAATAATACAAGGTAAACCCCCTTCAAAAGAACAGTACCATTCCTCGGAGAAAACAATGAAAGTGCGACGAAACAAACCGCAAAAGTACCAGCAAACTTTATTACCGCTATTAATACTCACGATTACCGTGACGGTTGTTGGTGCCGACTGGC
>Ga0180437_10006645_pt1 | contig 15309 bp, 28 predicted proteins | sample SS_ome_4_FD_132410 | JGI IMG/M metagenome (GOLD analysis project Ga0180437, IMG submission 132410) | Hypersaline lake sediment archaeal communities from the Salton Sea, California, USA - SS_3_D_1 metaG | ecosystem: Environmental > Aquatic > Non-marine Saline and Alkaline > Hypersaline >...
TGCCGAAGTGAGGATCTCCGAACGGGTAGATCGTCAAACGATCCCCCTCGAGGACCGTTTGTTTGGGAGAGGGTTCCGGTGGGATGAGGTTCTTAAAGTCTGAGCACTCGTCCGCGAAGACCTCCCGAAGAGCATCGAGTCGATCGCCGTCACGATCCTTGGCGGTCTTCCACCACGTAAGAACCGGTTGGTTGTCCTTGTCGAGAAGCTGAGAGACCCCTCGGACATGGTATCCTGGAGGGGCCAGATCGCCTGGTGTGTGACCCACACCTGCCTGTGCAGCTTTTTTACCTGCAAAATATAGCAGTGTTCGGATACGCTTGAGGGAAACGCCCATCTCCTCGCTCGCTGCAAGCCGGTCGCCTTCGTGCTTGAGAAGGCAGTCGATGACTTCCTGCTGCCTTTGCGTCCCCCAAGGCTTAATTTTCTGCAGGTGTTCAAGGCTCCACGCTTCAGGCATCAATCATCTCCCTGTCCGATCCTCTAGATGTTCAATTCCCCGCGCTTCGTACATAACCGCACACTGGCGCAGATTACGAGGCCGCTGATGGACTCTTACATCTTTTCACGCGGCAATTGCACACCTTTTCGGCGCGCAACGCAACCTTTTTCAAAAGTGAACGGGTTCTGTAACCAGTTCACGACGAAACCACGCGAACTCCTAGAAGTTCTCGTAGCTTTTTCCCTAGCTTCGGGTCCCCCATAGCCTCAGATAGCCTTGCAGCCTCAAGGACCAGCCGGCGTTCGGCAAGGCTCATCTCATCCGGCCTCGGGTAGCGCCGGTTCTCGTAGTGAAACTCGATTAGGAAGACCGGAACCGGCACTGATCCACCTTTGATTATACATTGAAGCAAAATTTTTGTCGTGGCCGGGTGAAAATATGATAAAAAATAAGTACGAAAGAGCCCATGTCCGGCACGTCACAGCCTGCTGCGAAGTACGAAGAGCTTCTGTGCTATTCGTACCTCAAGCGTCTCGAGACTGTGCTTGAGGCCACCGCGCGAGACATGAAGGTGACCCCGATCGACGCGTTGATCACACTGAAGGTTCTTCGCCGACTTCTTGAGATGGGCCCCGAGCATGAGGGGCACAAGCAGATGGTTGAGCACGCGGTTGACTTCGCGGACGAGTTGTTCCACATTCACAATTCAGACTGATATTGAGTTATGTTACCGAACCCTCACTGGCTCGCGCGCGCCATCTGGTTGCGATGCAAGATTCCTGTCCGTGTCCGCGCGACTGCGATCGGACACATGGCCGTGTGGCCCGCAGATCCCAACATTGGATGGGACTCCTGTGCGGATGATGTCAACCCTCCGTGGTCTTGGCCGATTGCCAAAGGCGTCATTTTCCTCGACGAGGAACCACCCCAATCGCTCGGTCCTGAATAAGCATGGCCAAAGGTCACATCTACGCATTACACATTCGAGAGATCAAGCAGCGATACGCAAACGGAGAGCCTGTCTTGCGCATCGCCAAGGATTTCGAGGTTGCGCCTCAGACTATTAGGAATTGGTTAGAGCATGAGGGCGTTGAGATGCGCCCAAAGAAAAAACGCAAGCGAAAGCGCAAGAAGAAACCGCAAGAAAACCCCCTCACAGGAGCGAGGAAGGGTAAACGCGCGGCGTTTGAAGATGAGAAAAGAAGCCCTGCCGCTCGGGCATCGGCAAGGCCCCACTCAAATACTCATGCGGGCCAGGTCAAGCGCGAGTTCCTCGAAGAGATTTTTCGAGCATATGAGGGTGGGACCCAAAAAAACGACATCGCGAGCAAGTTCGGGGTTTCCCCGACGACAATTTTTAACTGGCTGAAAAAGGGTGGATATGTTCATTCAGGAGGACGCGGTCGTTATCCGAAAGCAATGCAGCTCAGGGCCAAAAGCCTCAACGCGCGCGGATGGCCCGAGGCCGCCATCGCTCACCTATTCGATGTTGACATTGATCTTGTGCGAGGGTGGATTCAAAGCCCTGACTCCGAGTCCAAGAAGCCGCCGGAGGGACCCCAGGACCCTTACCCCTTTTCTGATGCTGAAGATTTTTTCGCGCCGATTGTCGAGCTGGAAAAGCAAAAATCTGAGGCGCCAAAAAAGAAAAAGAAGCAGTTAGAAAAGCAGATTTCTAAGAAGAAGCGCCGCAGAAAAGGTGGCGCCAACGAGAACCCTGCGCGACCAAAGATTGTTTATCTTCCTGAACCCACACCGGTCACACAGGACGCTCGGCCCAAGCCTGGTGAGCGGCACGTCAGAGGGAAGTGGTGGTCGAACGAGCAGGAGGAGCACGTCTTCAAATTGCTTCAGGACAGCCGAATGACCGTTCGTCAGATCTACGATGTCACAGGTGCATCGAGGCGAAGGCAGCTGCGGGTTTGGTCGGCCCTGAACTCGAGCAGCGTTCCGGTGCCGACGATTTATCGAATTGCGAAGCGAGCGAAGCCAAAACGTCAAACGCGCAGACCCATCGAGTCCATGACCGCGCCAGAGCTAGAGGAGCGGTTGGCGCGGGACTACAAGCGCAAGGCTGAGGTTGATGATCGTATTCAAGAATACGAAAGAATGCTTCAGGAGCGCACCGGCCCCGTGAACTTTGGGCGCACAAAAGAACGCGCGAAGATTCGCGCTCAGACTGCGCTCGCGGAAGAGGAGCTTGGGACCCCCAAGCGCCGCAGCCTCCCAAGGGTTCAACAAAAGTCCCTACCCGAGCCCGACTCCGAGTGATACACTCAGCGCCATGCCGCGAATGCGCATTGCCGCCATCGTGACCGCTGCGCTTGCGTGCGCATGTCCTAGTATTGACCAAATCCCCGTACCGCCTTCGCCGCCTTCTTGGGCCGAAGGCTGCTCGGTCTCGAACTCGTTTTACATTGATGAGGCTTATAGCGAGCAAGACCTGCTTCCTCTTTATGACATCCCGAGCGACCCTCAAGAAGCTCTCGATTTATGCACAAAGAGAATTGAGGACCTCGGTTTTGAAATCGTCGAAAAGGGAGCCGACCCCGAAACTCAGTGGGGGCAGTTTACAACGACACTTGGCTTGTCTCAGATTTGGGATGCCCTCCCCGATCAAATTCAAGTCGGCCGAAGCTTTAAGAACCGACCCGTTGAAAGCCAAGCCACGACCATGTGTCATGAGCTTGTCCATGCCGAGAGCCAGGTTCGACTTGGCATTCACTTCTTCACACGCTATGGACTCAACGAAGGCACGTTTGCATATGAAACGATGGCTTATCGCCAGTCGATCAACGTGAAGAGCAGGCTGAACCCTGACATGACATTTGAGAAAAAAGAAGAGTTGGCCAACAATTACCTCAAAAGCCTACGAACGAAGTACCGAGTGACCCGCATGCCCGAGGAGTGTCTGTTCTCCATCGGATCCGACATCTTGCTCAAAGATCAAAAACAATGAAGTCCGTCAAAGCCATCGCCATTTGCGCTGCTGTTGCCCTGACCGGTTGCGCCAGCGCTTACAAGAACACCTACACCGTCGCAGCGGTGACCAAGTCCGTCGTGGACGAGGCTCACCTGACGTACTCGAACCAGCTCAACCAGCAGCTGAATGAGTGCGACCCTCAGCGAAACCCTGACTCCAAGGTCACCAATAAGGGTGAACTTGATGAGTGCATGGGACCCGCATTCAAAAAGGACACCGTGGACGCTGTGACCTCGGCCGTTTCCGCGTACTACTGGTCCTCGGTCGTTGCCAGCGCCGTGCTTTCTGGCTGCGAGATCCCCGAGAAGGTTGAGGGTGAGGAGCCCAAGCCGATCGACCCGAAGACCTGCGTCAAGCGAGCCTTTACCGATGATGAGTTTAAGGAGCAGCGCAAGCTGATCATCGACTCGTCCATCGAATTCCTCGAGCTCATCCCCGAGGGCAACAAGACCATCGACAAGCTGAAGAAGCTTCTCCCCAAGCGCTAAAAAATGGACAACAAAATGATTCAAGAAGTCATCGTTTCGATTCTCTCTGGCCTCGTCCGCGTCTTCAATGTGACCCGCGACTCCCTGGCGAAAAACCTTGAGGAGATCGCCGCCGACGTGCGCTCCGGCAAGCTGATCCCGCAAGAGACTTTTGATCGCGCCAAGGCCGACAAGTCTAAGGTTGATGACGCGTACAACAACCTTCCTGACTGAACCTGTATGGATTCAAAAAAGGCGTCCAATTGGACGCCTTTTTTATTGGCGGAAGGTGGAGGAGTCGAACCCCGCGCTGTCGCGCCCCCGGTTTTCGAGACCAGTTGCCAACCACTTAGCGGCACCTTCCAAGAAGATGCGGAGGGAGGAAGAATCGAACTTCCGCCGCGCTTTCACACGGACGACGGTGTAGCAAACCGCTGCCTTACCACTCGGCCACCCCTCCACAATGGATTAGATAGACGATGATGAACTTCGACCCGAAAGACTCGACCTGCAGGTGTGCAGGGAATGTTTCGTGACGCGGTCCATAGCGGTATATCTATGGTTACACGACATTTTATACCGAAGCAATTCTTTTTTGGTACAATGTCAGCATGCAGGTTGAGGCCAACGCCGCAAACTTCGAGCAAATGATTTCCGGGGGCGGCCCCGTGCTCGTGAAATTCTACAACTCGAGCTGCCCGCATTGTAAGCATGTCGACCGGTTGCTTCAGCAGCTTGAACAGCAGACCGGCGGGCGGGTCAAGATCGTGAAGACGAAGGACCCGTCGATCCTCCAGCACTTTAATGTGACAACGGTTCCCACCGTCACATTCATCAACGACAACCAGCACGTGCAGACTTGGCGGGGGAACCCCGGCAACGTTCAGCAATACCTCAACGTCATCCAAGACTACGTGTGAACGTCGGGCTAAAGACGCTGACCTTGGTCACCTTGGTCAGCTGCCAAACGCGCCACCCTGGTGCGTATAGCTCGCATACAACTTTATCGGTTTACAACGACACGGCCAAGGTGACGACAGTCTATGTCGCTTTTGGATCTGATTCCGTTTTGACCGCAGAGGACTGGTCATTTTGCGAGGGTTCTTCGCACAGTTGCTCATTCACCCTCGCACCCTATTCCCACCGCGGCCTCTTCAACCCTTCCGGAAAATACGCCAACGCCACGTTCTCATTCGACGAGCCCGTTGGGTGTGGGGTGACGAAGGCGGAAATCAATATTAATAATCCGAGCTGGTATGACATATTAGATGTCAGCCTGGTCGACGGCTTCAGTAATAAGGTTCAGGTCAAAGCGACTTCTCCGAGCGAGGTCCACACATTCGGCCCTCCACTGAACGATCCAAAGGACCGGCATCTGTATGGTGTTTTCCCCTACGGGTGCGATGTATGCGTCGCGCGACAGGACCCGCCATGCGGAATCGGCAAGGGCGACTTCTACTGCAAAGACGGCACACAGTACGATCCTGAGCCGCCATGTCAATGGCAAGGCGACCGCCTTGGAGGCGGAAAACTCGCTGTTGAGATCATTTTGAAGTAATCGATTGTGATAAGATCGTCATGTCATGGCGATGATTTATCTCGATTACGCGGCGACTACGCCCGTCGACCCCGCTGTCTTGGACGCGATGACTCCGTATTTTTGTAAGGTCTTCGCGAACCCTTCGAGCAAGCACGTATGTGGAAAAGAGGCGCACCAAGCGATGTGCGCGTCACGCACCGCCATTGCCCGATGTCTCGGTGCCGAGGACGAAGAGATCATTTTTACCGCGGGCGCGTCCGAGGCGAACAACCTCGCGATTAAGGGGATTGCTGAGCTCTACGACGAGCCCAAGCATTTCATCACCAGCGCATTTGAGCACAAAGCGACTCTCAAAGCGATGGAATGCCTCGAGGAGTGGGGCCATCGGGTCACGTACATTACGCCCGATTCAGAGGGGTGGATCGATCCGACCGACGTTGAGGAGGCGATTGAGGACGATACCGTCTTGTGCTCAATCATGCACGTCAATAACGAAATTGGCATCATTCAGCCAATCGACTCGATTGCAGAGATCTGCAAGTACCACGACGTTCTATTTCACACCGACGCGACTCAAAGCTATGGGAAGATGCCCATCAGTGTTCGAAAAATGAACATTGATTTACTTAGCCTTTCAGCCCACAAGCTTTACGGACCCAAGGGGGTAGGCGCTCTATTTTGTGCGAACGGCCTTGATATCCGATGCCAGATCTCTGGTGGGAGCCAAGAGGGTGGGAAGCGAGCAGGAACATCGAATGTTCCGGGTGTCGTGGGCATGTCCAAAGCGTCAGAGCTCGCTTGTGTTCAGATGAGCGAAAACCTTGAGCATTTACGTGTGCTTGAGGACGTTTTTTTGGACGCCATTCGAACTTTGATCCCGATGCAATACCTGCAGGGCCGCAGGAGTCGAAAAGTTCCTTGGATCTCAAACATCTGCTTTTACGGGGTGAACGGAGCTGAGCTTCGTGACCGGCTGAGCGAGGACGGAATCTGCGTGTCGCGCTCGAGCGCATGTACAAAAAGTGACGATCCTTCCCATGTGTTAAAATCGATCGGGACCCGTCAAGACCTGACCCCCGGGGCCATTCGATTCAGCTTTGGCAAGGACACCTCGGTCGACCAGGTTCTGCATGCCGCAAAGCGCGTTGCGCACCACGTTTCAAACCTTCGCAAGGAAAACCGTCATGCCCGATAACATCACAAACATTCAAGAGTATCGGAAGCGCAAGAAGCAAAAGATTGTCGATGACAAGCTTGCGCAGCACTTGACGGAGAAGTTTATCGAGGAATTCGGGGATGCCGACATTCAAGAGGGTATTCGCGACGCTCTTGATAGTATTCGTTCTATGAGCGCTGAGGAGCGCCAGGACTGCGTCATGAAGATGTCAAAGGCAGCTTCGGATGCTCGAGACGTTTGCATGTGGGTTGGCGTTGACCCCCATGAAGATCAGTGCACTGCTGCTTTAATCATGGGCTACTTTGGATTCTTCACTGTCTTTCACGGGACCGAAAGCCATGTCCACGATTGACCCTGAAAAGGCTCAGAAGATTCTGGTCAACTACATGCGGGCCCGCAGGGTACTCCGCACGGTCAAGCGTGCGAAAGAGTTTAAGCGGCACGCTGAAGCTGAAATTTATCGAATTGAAAAGGGCGCAGATATGGTCTTTGATAGTGCTGACGTGGCGCAAGACTTTGTCGACAACGGCATTCACCCCGACGATGTCAAGACCATCATCTACCAAAAACTTATTACACCCATTCAGGAACGATCGCCTGTACTGGCATTTCGATCTTTCGAGTTTCTTCAAAGAAAGCTGAGGAAGTAAAATGGCAAGGTCGGTTCGAAACCGTAAAAACAGACAGCGGAGACGCTCTACTGAGCTCGATGCGATCTTCCGGGAGCTTGAGACTCGCTATATGCCGCCGAGCGGATATTGCGATGACCCCTATTGCGATGATTGCAATGTTGCTCGAGGTCAGCTCGCCGCTGCGTTTGATGCTGCAAAGAGAGCCTACGATGCCGCACCCCGACGAGATCGCGGATTCGACGAAGAGCGCCATTACCAACGCGGCTATCAAGCCGCGATGAAGAACCTTGCGTCCCAGCGGGAGCAGATCTTTGAAAGCGGGTATCAAAGAGCTCTTGTCGCCGCGCAAGAAGAGCGTCGATACGCTGCAAGTGAGACGCGCGAGCAGATTCGGATTGCCCAACAACAGGCTTACCACGCAGGCCTTGCGCAAGGCCAGGCTGCCGGTTATAGAAGAGGTATGCAGCAGGCGGCGAGTACCACGCCTGCGCCTGTGGATGTCGCAAGCCTCCGCAGGAAAATGGTTAACGAAATGCTCGATCAATGCAAAATCATTTCCGAATCCAACCCCAACATGGCGCCCGGGGTCAACGCGGTTCGCCATCGCATCAAGAAACTCAGCAAAGAGGACAAGTGAAGCACGACCACAATTGGCTACGATATATCTCATCAAAGAGCGCGCAGAAATCTGCGCCAGGAAATTGTGACACTATCGTCATTCATAAAAAACAGGCTTCGGAGGATGCGATTGTCGCACGACAGCTCCTTCGAGGCCCTGTTGCGCGCGATCGTGTGATCGACAATGCAACGCGAGAATGTTATACCTACATCTGCGACGTCATTAGTCGGTTGGGCTTAGAGTATAATCACGAGACCGCGCAAGAAGTTGGAAGGATTTTGATCCGCAACGGCCGCAATATGTCTGATTGGAATCAATATACCCAAAAGACCGCACCAAAGATTAACGAAGAGATCTCTCAACGAATCAAGAAAACGGGGTAGCTATGTCCAAGCCTGATCATCCCTCTGATGTTGTCGGTCGCGCATCGAGGGCCCTGCGATCTCTCGCTGAAGAGCTTCGCCAATCAGGCTTGATGAGTCAGGCTGCGATGTGCAACATTATCGCAGACGATCTCGCACGTGCCGCGTACGACATGCTGACGGCGACTCAACCGATTGAGATCAAGTCGTCAACCCCCGACAAAACACCCTTCGTGAAGCGATTCACACGCAAAAAATGATGTACGGAATCGATGTATCTCACCACCAGGGCGACGTGGACTTTTACGCCGCCGCCTTGGACTCCGACATGCGCTTTGCAATCGTGAAAGCGACAGAGGGAAAAGATTACGAAGACCCTCGATTTGAGGAGAACTGGAACAAGCTTCTTGAGCTTGACCCCTACCAGGGGACTTCGGACGTCACGATGGTCCGGGGTGTCTATCACTTCGCTCGTCCAGACCTGCGCCCCGACTGGGGCCGGTCTGCAGGTGAGCTTGAGGCCTCATGGATGTGTCAGGTTCTAAAGCGTGTCGGCGGATACCTCGAGGGGTCCTTTGCGCCCGCTTTAGATTGGGAAAAATATCCGGGGAGCACCAGCGTCCTCAACAATCAATGGATCGAAGGGTTCATTCATGTGACTGAGCAGGAGATTGGTCGAAAGCCCATGATCTACACCGGTCCCAACGTTTGGTACTACACCACGGGGGATACCGACCAATTCAACGACCTCTCTCTGTGGGAGGTTAAATACTCAAACTCCGGATCCGACCCGGCTGCGAACCCTCCGGTCATGCCGCGCACATCGGGGACAAAGCCCTGGCCGTGGACCTTTTGGCAGTGGAGCGGCGGTGGTAGCTATCGATACTATAAGGAGCAGTTCGGCCCTGTTGCCGGTATTCCAAGCGGAAGCTGCGATGTCAATCGATACGACGGCACAATGGAAGAGCTGTACGACCTCGCCATGATGAACGCAACGCCTGTTCCTCCGCCCGCGCAACCTGGCGCGATCATGCCTGTGATTGACCTCGCAACCGCGGGGACCTCCTCGTTCGTTCAGATCACGGCCATTGTTCAGGGCCTTTTGATGGCGAACGGGTATGGCCCCAGCGGCCTTGTTGGCTCGGATGGGCTTCCGGACGGTAAGGCAGGCCCGGCCACCCTCGACGCTCTCAAGGACTTCAAAAACGAGCACGGGATCCCCGAAAGCACCGTTGTCGACCCCACCACATGGTGGCTCCTGCTTGTACCATGATGACAGTTCAAAATATTGATCGTATTTTTTCCACGCCAAATCTCCTTCTTATCGATGTTCGATCGAGGGAGGATTTTGATCGGGCCCATTTTGAGGATGCCGTAAACGTTCCGATGTACCCTCCTCCGTGGGAATCCGGAGAGATTTTATCGTTTGAACACAGGCTCCGAACAATTGCCGGCTTGAACAAAAACCGACCGATCGCGGTGTATTGCACATTCGGGAAGCGCTCGAGCCTGGCGAAAGAATTGCTCGGAAACAATGGATATGCGAATGTCGTGAACCTTGGGGGCGTGGAAGAATCCCCGCTCAAAGACTACATTCACAATCGATCCTAGAGACCCGCCCGAAGATTTGCTAGAATATTTGGGCGGCCATGACTTCGTTTGTATCAGGATTTGGACAGGGCGGGATTAATCTTTGCTCGTCTGGCGTACCCACGCCATATTTAAGCCAATTCCTATCGACGAATGGCGATGGAACCGGAGACGTTCAGGGGACCGGTATTTACGCCACGGCCACTGCAGAAGCGGTTAAAAAGTGGAGAAAGAAAACTCGTATTAGAGCCATAGAGTCTATGGGCGGTTGCTGCGTGATATGTGGATACGACAGTTGCCCCGAAGCTTTAGATTTTCATCACCTGGACCCAGAAAGTAAGGATTTTTCGCTTTCGAGTGCACGGGCTAATCCAAAATCTTGGGATAAGATTGTCAAAGAGCTTAAAAAGTGCGTTTTAATATGCTGTAGATGCCACAGGGAGCTTCACGCTGGTCAGATCGAACTTCCTGAAAACTTTAGAAGGTTCGATGATTCTTTTTTATCGTACGCTCCGCCAAAAGAGGAAATGGACTCGTGTCCTGTGTGCCAAAAAAAGAAAAAATCTAGATATCTAACATGCTCTAAGTCATGCGCAGCAAAACGAAGGCGCCTGATCGATTGGGACAATTTTCAACTCCTCGATAAGCTGGAAAATAAATCAAAAAATGCAATTGCCAAAGATTTGGGCGTCAGCTGGAAGACTGTATCAAAACATGAGAAAAGGCTAAGGTTACAAGCTGAAAAGAAAATAAAATGACAGATTCATACCAGCAACGAAGCATCAATCTTGCAGAAGATGGTGGAGGCGGCGGGGGCTTCAATGTCGTACGCGTCCCCTTCACTACGATGGCTGGGGCGGGCCCCAACGGTCCGGTTTACTTCCTTCAGATGGGTGCGCCTGCCGACCGTTTTGGGACTGCCGCTGCTGACTGGACTGTGACCCCTGGTGTTCCGGGCGTCTCCAGCTCCACGCTCGAAAGTGCGACGAAAATTGGTGCGTTTTGGAGTGGGCAGGTATTCCTACAGCAAGGTCCATCTGCCGGGATTCCGCGAGCTTTCTTTTCCGCGTTCTACCACGCCGTCGGCGTCGATGGCGGAGCCCAGAGCTTTCAGGGAAACAACTACCGCTCTGAGCTCACGCTCCGAGAGGGCGGTCTCGCCGTCGGCGTTCAGCTATCGTTCCGCATTTCCTGGAACGGAAACACACCTTTGACCCTCAACGGCGGAGACATTTTTGTCTTCTCGACGTAAGACCAATGTCAACACCGGTCACATACTTTTTGTCCCAATTCACCTCCTCTGGTGGTGAAATCTTCATCGACTCCCTGGACTCCGATGTCGCTCAAACCGTATCTTTGGGCGGGGATTACCTTTATTCTATTTTTTCTGAAGACATCGACCCTTCGCTTTCGAAGGTCATCTTCTATTTCGACGTCGCGCTGTCAGGAAGCCAAACAACAGATCTGGATGCTGTTGTTGCGAACTACGACGGACAGCCCGGATATACTGGACAGCCCGGCGAGTACCTTGTCGCAGACCTCCCCACGAAGGCGTGCAACAACGGAGACTCGCTTTGGGCGATCGACGGTCGAAAATCCGGAGAGGGACCAGGCAACGGCACTGGCGTTCCCGTTTACTGGGACAACTCGAACTGGCTCGTCTTTTCTACAGACGCGCCAGTCTCTGACTGATCCTTAAGAAACGAGATCGTACGTATCACCGTACGTATCTTCGTCTAAGCCCTCGTCTTCGATCTCTTCAAAGACTGCGGCCTCGTCTGCATGAATCTCGAGGGTTTCGTACCAGTAACCGCCCTCGATAGATTCGTCCTTAACTCGGACTTCCACCAGCCAAAAAGACCCGCCATCTTCCGGGTTCAGCTTTTCAATCGGGGCGACCTCTGTGCCTGCACGGTGTACGTGGCCAGGCTTGCGGCTCGGGATGTCAACAGTAAGGCGGGAAACATAAACGGTTGACTCCATAGCTTTCACTGTACGTCTGTTTGTAGCTTCTGGGCTGCGCGAACCGCGTGGTCCAGAAGATCTTTAACGGTCCCGAAATCGGGACCACGTACAGTGATTTTAGCACACGCTGCCTCAACGGCGATTGAGCACGGAATAATGTACTCATCCTCATCGCCATCATGAAAATCCGGATCGTCCACGTACCGAATCTCGTCTGTTGCTGCGGACTGAACTTCGGTCACAGAGGTATCAATAAGCATTTGATCCGTAATTTGCGGTCTCCACGCTCGAAGCGGAATAGCTACATGATCCGAGAGCGACGCTGGTTGTGTTCCTGGTCCATCCACTCGAAACCCTTGATCGACTTGATCTGCTCGATCGTAAACCCCATCGATTCGAGATGACGGATCTTCTCGCGCCTCTCCACGGAATCCGGAGGAAGCTCGTCCCCACGGTGCGATCCCGGCGGGACGAGGTCGGGGATATTTTTTCGAATCTTCATCACTCATCGTCGTCCGTGTCAATGTCGTCATCGAATTCGCGGCGCCACTCTTTCGAGCGATTCAGCTTCTTGGCCGCGTCCGACGATTCATCCTCATCGTCCGGCATCGTGAGATGAACGACGAATCCATCCATGTTCGTGTTGTACCCTGTACGCATCACGTCAAACGAAAAAACCTCATCTGCAATCTCGAGCTCCAGGAAATCGAGATTCGAGGGGTTGAACGAGATGTACGTCGGGTCCGACTCCCACCGTCCGGTGGAATCCTCATCATCGTCGTCAAAGATTGTGATTACTGCGCGGTGGTAAATCATGGGTCGACCTGTCTCAGCGTGTAGTTGATTCGCCCGCCTTCGGGCAAAGCGTTAAACATTGTCGGCATCACGCGTTCAATGCCATGGTAGAAATTCCGGCTTAAGCCGGACAAGATGACCAGATCGCCATCTTGAAGGATGAACCTTCGCCGAGGATATCCGGTCTTTTCCGGTCCTCCAAGCACAAACATCGCATCTGCACCTAGAGAGAATGAAACAATTGGCGCATCGCATCGCTCTTGCTCATCGCGATGCATTCCAAGCTTCGCCTCGCCGTCCGGGTAGTGATTGATCAAGCAAACGTCGACTCGAGCGGGCCTGATTCCACAGTACCAACATGCCCGCTCGTAAACCCTAAGAACCGTTTCCGGGATCTCGGGCCACGGGTTTTGCGTTCGCGGATGCGCCTCGACGTATCGGTACCCCTTGCTGTCCGACCACCACCCGTACTTCCCAAGGCTGGTGACCTCGACTGAAAACGGGTTGCCCTGCGGCATTCTCGGCTGCACAAGGGGCGCGACCTCGATCGTTGCGCGGAAGGTGTCGAGAAGGACCTTGCGCTCATCTTCGGTTAAAAAACCGCCAACATGATGAAAGCCGTCTTCGCTCATTCGCCCCCGTCTTTAGCATTCTCAATTAAGGCTTTCACCTTCTCTTGGGCGACAAGGTACCCGTGGATCTGCATGTGCATCAACGCTGCGCGGAGGCCGTCGCGGAAGCCGGATTCATAGGCAGGCTTCCCGATCTTGTTGAACTTTTCCCACGCGTCATCGATTGCTTCTTTTTTGACCCTCTCGAATGACCCGTCGGACGCGCTTGCGGAACAGAACGTATAGTCCTCGAAGTGCGCATACCCGACGGCTTCTGGATCCCAGCGCCACCCGGGAGGGAGCTTGCTGCGGTCTCCAAACTTCTCGTACGACATATCAATCCCCGAGTGGGTCGCCGGTGTAGCTCGAAATAGACGAGCGAATCCAGGCAGGAAGATCGTCTACCACATACTGGGCGATGACCTTCTCTGACATCGACTTCGCCTTCTCGAGCGACTTAATCTTCTTCGTCACGACCGCGTGATGGTTCACGTACACCGTCACGATGTAAACGTTGCGGCTGCGTTCTTGAGCCTCCGGGTGACACACCGCTCGATACCGACCGAAGTGAATCGAGTGGAAGTCGTCGTCTTCGGGGGATTCCCACGGGGGAAACTCATTGCTGCTCTGCTCGTTCATAACTACCCTTTTTGTCCATTTTCAAAATTACTCATCGAAAGTCCTTCATCTTGCCGACAAAAATAAGGTCGTCGGATGGGCCGGATGTGCAGTAGCAATCATCACCGATTGGATGGGCCGACATGTTATGCCGGCGACACTCATTCGAGCACGCCTGAACCCCCTCCCTGCGATCTTTGACTGATGGCAAAAGCCCAAACGTAGTGACTGCCAAAATCGCAAGAACGAGGCAGGCCAACGATATAATGTCATCCCTTTTTTTCGTCGAGCTCTCCATACAGCCCCATATCTTGTGTCATCTGAGATAGCTCATCGAGCAGCCTGATTTGATCATGGCCCTTCTCAAGGTAATTCAAAAATGCACGAACGAGTAATGGCTCTGCGAGGTTGTAGACCGAAATGGGTCGTTTCGCGAGAGCCAATCCCTGCGTAGTATTTAGCCACCCATTTTTCCCTTTGCCCAGTTGAAAAGCGCTGTCGCCTCTTCTTCCCAAGCTGACTGGTCAAACGCCTCGCGGTAAGGAACATCCTCCGAATAGCCTCCGTGAATGCAAGATTCAATACAGCGAACTGGGCCAGGGATATGCGGATATCGCTCGTCGACCCACGGCTTCGTCGACCATGTGTCGACGTCCCTCGCCGACATTGAAAGCATTGCCCGTACTTTTAGCAAATAAATCATGAGCAACTCCGCGGTCCGCGTTGATCCGCCTGCCATCATGACCGGGCGGGAAATGAGGCCCTCAATGAAGTGATCGATGACGATGACCGTGGAAAAAATAACCGACTCTTCAGGACTGTTTCCCGCATACCTGTGCTCACTGAAGAGATCTTCAAAGCTCTTCGTCATGAAGAATCACCGTATGCTTTCCCCCGACATAAATATCGAAATTCTCCCCCGACCTTTCCACTTTAAAAAAGTGACAAGGGATCCCGTTGTGACTTGCCCGCTGAGACTGAAGAACACGACAAGGGGTTTCTTGTGGGAGAATTCTGACGACATCACCCGGCTTAACCGCGTGAGCCTCGATAAACTTTTCGGTCACGAATCGCCCTCGGTGTCCTTTCGGGCCGGGCGTTCGGGGCGCAGCGTGCTGGCGCGTACTCCGAAAACAGGAGTCTTCGGTCGAACCGGCATCCCAAACACGGGGCGCCCATCAATACGACCGTCACGCTCCAGCTTGTCCAACCTCTTTGAGATCTTTAAGATCGCCTCATCAATTGTGTTGGCACGAGTCTCCTGCGCCACAATGGAAGCATGGTGCTTGGAAAGCTCTGATTTCGTGAGCGCCCGAAGCTCATCAATTGCCCCAACACTCGTTTTAGAAAATTCCTTGAGGTCCTTTTCCAACTTTTTGACCCCCTTCTTCAGAGGGTCGAGCATCTTGATTGTTGCAAGATCTGCAATCTCTGGAGTCGGAGGGGCATCCTCCTTGACCACATTCACCTCGGGCTCTTTTTCCGTCTTCTTCTTTTTTGGCATGACA
>Ga0180437_10006647_pt1 | contig 15308 bp, 24 predicted proteins | sample SS_ome_4_FD_132410 | JGI IMG/M metagenome (GOLD analysis project Ga0180437, IMG submission 132410) | Hypersaline lake sediment archaeal communities from the Salton Sea, California, USA - SS_3_D_1 metaG | ecosystem: Environmental > Aquatic > Non-marine Saline and Alkaline > Hypersaline >...
GATTCACCGTACAATGCGGTCAAATCAGTGTACACCGACTATGAGATTGGATTCTGCTCCCGCCTGGGAAACAGCTTCACCTATATGGTTGAGAAATCGGAGCTCACCGAATTCACCCAGTACGAGGTTAAGGTTTACGAAATTGACGAGGACAAACGCGAAAAGCATTGCTGTTTCAAAGAATTAAATATCAGCGGCAGATGCATCGCTAATTGCCATATGGCGAAAGTTGACATGGACTGCACTGGGGCAACAGGCCTCACGGCGGACTATGACAGCCGGCATGAAGTGAGGGTATCTATGGGGCATATTGACGGAAGGACCTTGCCGGCGCCAGAAAACAAGGTCGAGAAAGATACCGAAGTTGAACTGGGGCGACGTTATTCACCTTATTAATGAACTATTAAACATGGAGGGTACTAAAATGAATTCAATTCAATCTGTATTTTGGGGACCGACGGAAGCCTCGGAATCTTTTATTCGACTCACAAGCTCGAATGAGATCGAGAAAGCTACCGAGGCACGCAGGAGTCTGAAGGATCTTAACAGCGCGAAGGCCATAACCACCGCAAGGCTATTCGGCAAGGACTGGGTCCGGATCGAACACTGGGATGGAGCCGTAAAGCTGGTAAACATGGACCACGTAATTGACATGGAGGTGACTGGCTTTGGCAAGTAAGAAACCAGCGAAACCACCGGCAAAGGACCGATGGGAATTCATCCAGCATCACCGACATCCTGACACCGGGAATTATGTAACAACTATCTGGTATGACAGGAAATCAAGGAAGTTCGAGTCGGTCCTTTCTGACATTGACAATGTGAAATTTGATACAATCGAAGAGGCTAAGGGCTTTTTAAATCGGCAATAACGCCAAAGAAATCTTAATGACGGAGGCTACTCTGATGGCAAAATGTGTTATAATGTTCGAAGGAACATACAGCGGGAATGTAATTCGAGTTCCCGACAAAATGGCAAGGGACATCGTCCATGAAGGGCGAGGGGAATATGCATCGAAGCAGGCCTGGAAAGATGCCGGCCGCAGCAAAATCAAAAAGGAAGGGAGCAAGGTCTAATGAAATCCTATCTTTGTTCAGAGTGTGGCGCCAATAGTGAAGACAGTCATCCGGGTTGGTGCCGTACAGGTAAAAATGAGAAGGAATTGTACGATTACCTGCGTAAATCGCGAGCCAAGAAAGTTGATGTAAATAAGGCGCTTGCAGAGCTTCAGGGTCAGGTGATATCTCTCCTGAAGCTTGGTAACAGGACAGACATCAAACTCCTCGAGCTCGAAGACGAAAACCGTGGGCTCAAAAGGGATCTACAGACAGCAAATTCATGTATTTCCATATTAAATGAGCAAGTTGCAGATCTCAGTCGTAAGGTCAATACCCATATCGGTAATGACTTCAGGGTGGATCCGGACGGAGAGACCTGTGGAGAATGCGGCAACCCTCTTAATAACCACTTGAGGGAATGCTTATTTTATGACAAGATGACGCCTGCGCATCAATGTTTTACATGCCAGCAATATCGAGAATGTTTCAGCGGCATTGACAGCGAGTGTATTTTTAGTAAGTAACTTTTTTTATTGACATAATGTGCATAGTATAACCAATAACTTTAACCTGGGGAGGATTTAAAAATGAGCGAGAGTATCTTTTCAAAAGCCGATTCGTCGGTCTATTCAGAATTCCTTGACCTGGTCGAAAAAGTATTTCCGGAGCTATCCGGCTTCTCATTCGGCCTATTATTCCGCAGCAAAATGAAAAAGTCCCGGGGCAACCTGGTACTGGCAGAAATCTGCCTGCCAACAAAGCTGATGTCTTTCTTTGCAAAGAATGACGCCGGCAATCCGTATGATTATCTGATGATCATCGACGAGATGGCCTGGGCCTGCGCCACTGCAGCAGACCGCACCCGCATCGTCCGCCATGAACTCCGACACGTCTTTGTTGACGAAAAGGGAAATCCGAAACTGGTCGATCACGACTTTGCAGATTTTCATATCGAGGTCGAGCTCAACAGCGACGCTCCTATGTGGGGCTCAAATCTGGCAGAGGTCACCATGGCCGGCTACAAGCAGGTGAAGGACGGACAAAAGGATCCTCGGCAGAACAGAGCGGACGCCGAGGACCTGAAGCCAGTCACCAAAGAGCCGCAACGCCAGACGCAGATCGAATCTGCAATTAAATCAGGCGTTAAGAAAGGAATGAATGACCTGAAGGGCAAGGCTGGGGATATTCCTTTGAAGACCGCCTCACAGCGAGCCAGGGACAAATACTTTGACCGATCGAAATCGGTTATGGAAAACCTCGAGGACAAGGGGCTCGTGAAACCGACAGGCGGCATCGACAGTCTGGAGGATGTTTATGTAGATGACGGCGGCACAGGTGACTTTGTACCGAACCCGACCATCAACACCGGTAAATCTCTTGAGGAAATCGCGAAAGAGAAAGGCCTATTGGGGGAAACAGCGTAAATTAATCAGGCGTCCTGGACAGTCCGGGGCGCCGCAACCATCCTACAGGGGGGACAATGATCAAATTCATCCTACAATTAATTCTGATGATTATAACATTTTGCATCCTGACATACGCAACTATTGTCCGGGCCGATGACTGTTCTCCCATGTACCTCCGGAACCATACCTTTCAATCTAATGGCTATTACGAAGAGAACGGAACCGTCAAGTTTTACTGGGCGGCCAAGGATTATGATGGCGACGGCGAGATGGACGCCTATTTCCAAATATATAAGCTAATTACATTAACAAGGGCGGACCTGTGTATTCGACCGTTAACAAATGAGCAGTTAAACAAACTAATATCTGGGAGGATTAAAAAAAATGATTAAAAGATTACTTTTATCAACATTATCGGCATTGCTAATAATCTCAGCACCTTGTATTGCAAAAACTGGAATCGTCAGCGTCAGCGAACCATATTCAGCAACCTGGCTGACCGATGCGAGCCAAGAGGATTCTTTGAATAAAATAAGCGCATTACGGACAGCATTGTCTGTTACGCAGACACCGACAGACGAAAGACACGTAACGTATGCCATGAACATTATCAATGATCCTGCAAATGCGATCTGGCCGGTAGGATCGAAAAGCTGTTTATCTTCAGCGACCGCGCTATATACCGACATCGACACCGCTCTCGCCGGTAACAACTCTTATAACCTGAAAATCGAGAACACCGGCTGGATGGGGATACCGAGGGCTCATTACACGGTTGTAATGGAGCCGACCGACAGTATCGGGCCAAGCATTTCTTTTGATAGATATTCTGGCGTCGCGATGAATATAATTGAAACTGTGTACACAACAAAGAAGATGGAGAACCCTGTTACCGGGATCCGGGATAATTCTATTGTGTATATAACAACAAAGGTGGAGGATCCTGAGGCTACCCTGGATGAATGGGAAGCCACCGTTGGACCGATTACGCCGGAAGATCCTGTAAATTGCCTGCTAAACGACCCAATAAACGGGACCGAGTGCTCAGTTGACGGAACAAATATAGTTGTCCTTCCAGGCCTGATGCCCGATATAGAGGCAGCCAAGAGCCGTCTGGATACTGCTGTGTATTCAGTAACCGACGGCCATCCCTGCGGAACAAGCATATCAAAGGCCTATTTCCCCAACGGTTGTTTAATGACCATGGGACCGTGCGAAGGTATCAAGGGCGGTCTTGGAATGGGATGTGACTTTGCCGCAGAATTCGGAATCGATTATCTATCAAGATGCGTATGGGACAAAAACTACGTCAACCTAACCTATTACCTTATTGCGTATCAAGAGACGGCCGGCAATCAAACCTGTGAATAAGAGAGGACACTGACATGGGTGCTAAATACCCGGTACCTTTAATATTTAGGAACCAGAACCGAATCATGCGATGCCCGTTTTGTAATTGGACGGGAACCGCGATCGACATCGTCCGTTCACAGGGAACAGATACAAATGTGATATTCCTTTGTCCGGATTGTGAATTACAAGAATACAGGGAGAATCAAAAGCATGATAAACACAATTAAGGCCTTCTTTTTACTCCTGGGATCCTGGATCGAAAACATCCGCCTCCAGGCTGCCAGGTCCGTTTACAAGAGATCGATCTATCACGATCGGAAATCTGTGATGCACTGGCCCTTTCCATGGCGCCGGTATCACAAAACCATGTCATATCTGCTCGCCAGATTAGGCAACATCATTTATTAGGAGGATCACCATGACACAAGCAACACATAAACTCGACGAAGAGTTGTTCAACAGTCCATTTGCACGCTTCAATATTGATACCATTAACAAAATGCTCCCTTTCAACCTGGTGGGTTGTGTCAAGAATATCACCCAAAGAAGGTCCGAAAGGTTATTTGGCAGTATGATAAGTGTTGACCTGGAACAACCAGATGGAAGTGTGGAGTCCATAGAGTTCCAAGTACCTAAAATGACTCTATTTATGGACGTTTTTAGCTACATCGTCAAGCAGATAATTGAGCATTTCGATGAATAAAGGCAGTTAAACTGGGTGAATTCTCAAATAGGATGGGCTTATTTGAGGAAAACCTCAAACCTATAACAAGGGAGATTTGTATTATGCATTCAGCTATTTGTAAAAAATGTGGAAATGAGTGGTTGTTAAATGGAAAGAAAGGCGGTCCATGTTGCGACTGTGACTGTTATTACCTCGGGATAGCCCTGGAGGCCGAATTGATAGCCATCAAGGCTGCGGCAAGTGACCGGGATGAGTTGTCATCCATGACCCTGGACGCTATGACCAGGTACGCAGAGTCCTTCAGGTATACGTTCATCGTCGAACACGACATGGAGGATGATCTCGAATTCGGCGCTCGGGTCCGGTCGATCGATATCGAGGAGGAGGATAATGGCTGCGGCATGCTCGAGGAGGATGACGACATTGCTGGCGACATTATTTGCGACAGGTGCGAAAAGCATGTACCTGTTTGGAAAAGGCCCGGACAGGACGATGACGTAGCGCAAATGGATCACGTTGCCAATAAGCTTGGCTGGGGTCGGATCAAGGATGACGACGGCGACGACTGGGATCTGTGTCCTGTATGCCTGCGGTTCTTTGATGATCTCAGGAGCCAGACATCCGATATGTTCCAGGACTTCTTTAACGGACATATCGAGAACGGCCGGCTGCAGGTAAAGGCAATCTCGACGCAGGACATTCCTGAGTACCTGAAGAATGAGACCTGCGATAATTGCGATAGTCTAAAGGATTGCGTCAGGAACTTTTACGAGGTTAACAATTTTTTTGACCTTGACGATTGCAAGAATAACTGCGACAGTTGCAAATGTAAATAGCATTTGTAATAAATAAAGCATGTTACGATAGCCTGGGCCTTTCATGAGGGGGTCCAGGCATTCGTATATGTAATAAAAGAAGCTACTTACGTACCATTTGTAAGTGATATGTAATAATAAAAGCTACTTACGTATCATTCACAAAGGATATGTAATAATAAAAGCTACTTACACAGAATCAAATGGGGATCAAATAAAAATGTCTAATGATAAAAGCTACTTCGAAGAGATTGCCGGCAAGCTAAAAGATCAGCGTTGGCGACTTAACCATTTATATAAGATAGTTACGGACAAAGGACAGGTCGAAACCTTTAAAATGCGTCTCGCTCAGAAGCTATTGTATTTGAGCATGCACTACCTTAATATCGTACTGAAGAGCCGGCAGCACGGCATAACTACCTTTATTTGTTTGTTTTTCCTGGATACCTGCATGTTCAACAGCAACACGCACGCATGTATCATCGCCCATAACAAGGATGACGCCAAAGACTTCTTCAGCAAAAAGATTATGTTCGCATACAATAGCCTGCCAGAGTTGCTCCGGGAGAATATCGTTGCGAAGAGGGCCTCAACATCAGAGCTCCTGTTCAGTAATGGGTCATCTATCAGGGTCACCACCTCCGGCCGATCAGGGACATATCAGCTTGTCCATGTATCTGAATTCGGTAAGATCTGCGCCAAGTATCCTCACAAGGCGGAGGAGATCATCACCGGTACCCTGAACGCGATCCACGCCGGCCAGATGGTATTCATCGAGTCTACCGCTGAAGGCCGGGAGGGTAAATTCTATGAGATGAGCACCGAGGCCGAGAAGTTAAAGAAGGCCCGGACGGAGCTAACAAAGCTTGACTGGAAATTCTTTTTCTTTGGATGGATGGACAACCCTCTGAATCAGTTAGAGACGAAAGATGCCAGGAGGGTGCCGATACCGCAAAGGTTTAAAGAATATTTCGAGAAGGTAGAGGCCAGGCTGCGTAGGATCATACCGATTGAGTTCAAGGCATGGTATGTTAAGAAGGAACGTGACCAGGGCGATCTGATGTTCCGGGAGCACCCGAGCACGCCTGAAGAGGCCTTCATGCAGTCGATCAAGGGAGTCTATTATTCAACTCAATTCACATTCCTGCGGTCGCACAACAGGATCACAAATGTACCTCATCATCCTGATTATACAGTCGATACATGGTGGGACCTGGGGTTCAATGACATTAACGCGATCTGGTTCATCCAGACCATCGGCCGTGAGATCCGGGTCATCAATTACTATGCGAACTATGGCGAGGGCCTCGGGCATTATGCGCAGTATTTAAAGGACCTTGCAACTAAACTCAAGTATAAATATGGGATCCATTATACGCCTCACGACATCGGGGTCCACGACTATTCGATCGGCCGTACCAGGCAGGCACTTGCAATGGACTATGGCCTGAAGCTGAAGAGGGTTGATAGGCTATCGATCGACTCCGGCATCGAGGCTGTCCGGAAGCTCCTCCCTCAGTGTGTATTCGACATCGAGAACTGTGACGAAGGCATCAAGGCCCTGGAGGCCTATCGGAAAGAATGGGATGAGAAAAAAGCTACTTACAGGGACAAGCCGTACCATGACTGGGCATCAAACGGGGCGGATGCATTCAGGACCGGGGCAACAGTCCATCCATTCACAAAGGTCAACTTCGAGCAGGTCGGCATGCAGCTTGTCCCCAAGGCACCACCGAATCCAAAGGCCTGGACATAATTTTTTTCATTTAAAGAGGCTACTTTGCTCGAGACTGTGTTATGATTAGTTTAGATGACAACAACAACCTATAACATGGAGGGCGATCAAATGGAAAGACCGAGCTACGTTGGCAACAAATTCACGGCAGAATACAGAATGAATGATGACACTGTATGCCAAATCTCTTTTGTGGCAATGGATGAGATCAGGGCCAGGGAAGTGGCGAAGGAAATCGGCGTCAGCTATCTGTCCGGTAAATATCGTCACATTGCCATCAGGGAGGGGGACATCTAAGATGGGGAGAATTGCCGGAGTTAAACACGTCAAGGGACAGCACGCCGGCCTCGAGAATGCCCTCGGTATCGATCCAAAGCTATTCAATGTGATATTCACTTTGATAACCGGATCACCGACCCTGGGCTCTGGCCACAAGCTTAAAATTGATCTATGGGATTGTCCGGAAGGGATCCGTTGCTTCAGGGACATCCTGTTCAAACCTACAACCTATCCGAAAAGAACACCTAAACGTATGAGGGGATCTTCGAGATGAGAAACTGCACCGCACCAGGAAAAAATTGCATGTGTCGAGTCCACGCCCACGACGTCTTTAAATGCGTCAAGAGCTCTAACGAGCATTGCACGCTTAAAGTGGCGGCCGATAATTTCCTTGAATTCATGAACAACCTGAGCCTGGATGAGCTCAACCTGATTGAAAGGTATATTAAATTGAGGGAGGCCTGGGATGACAAAGGACAGCGCCCGACGATTCGGCTTCTGTAAACATTGCGCAGCCTTCGACAGGCACCAGCAGGAACCGAGATGCGGGGTTGTGAATAGCGATCCGATCAATTGCCTCCTGGACAAGGAAACAATCGAGCGATGGCGATCAGAGCACGGCCTCTGCGGTACGGTGAAAGCTTCGCCGGCTAAAGAGGCCTTTGGCAAGAGTGAGCATATTAAACGGCGCAGAGGCGCCTGGGGTGAATCTAAATACAAGGGAGAATGATCATGGAAAAAGTCAAAAGATATGCAGTGTCTTTGGTAACTCGGGGCGGATACGATGACAATATTAAGGTCAATACGATTATGGCCTTTTGCCGGTCCGCCGAGGAGGCTATCGGGATCGCTGTGAAGCAGGAGGCGAACATGACCCACGACAACCTGAACATCATTGCCTTTGATGTTGCAGTTGATCATGGCGACGAATACCTGGATGAAGCCAGGCGGTATTACCTGCAGAACGGCAGGAAAAAGATTGCCACGATTAAACATATCCGCGATCTTTCCGGGAACAGTATCACCGGCAAGATGGGCCTGAAGGACGCCAAGGTCATGGTGGAGGAGGTCATTGACGCAATCGAAGATGAGGAGGTCGACGGTGACAAATTCGGAGCGTTATAATATCGAGTTTATCAAACCATTTGTCAGTATACCCGGACCTAAAGCCTCCGGGTTATCACTTGAACAATGCCTGGATTTTATGCATCATATGGAGCCCAGGACGTCTGGCTGGGAACGGGTAATCACCAGGGACATCTATGGAAGGTGCCGGCATTGCAAGGCGCATTGTGGGTATGTCCGGATCCCAGCAAACCTTACATCGTACAGGGACATGAGGCTGCAGTCTGAAAGCGAACGGGACATGAAGACGGTCGAATTCCATTGCGAGGCCTGCGGGACCTTTACAAGGGTTGCGTACCAGGACCCTATCGCATTAATGTAAAAACATCATAAACATCTTGACATGCTGTACATTCCAAGGGGAGAGGTATTTCTATGCTTGGAAAAAATGTCAGGATGTCCTCAAAAGATTTTCAACCATTCTTACCGGATCATAAAGAGGGCTACCTCGAGCTTGAGCAGATCAGGCCCGGGGTTGTCTCTTGTCCATTCTGCGGAATCCTGATTGACATGAAGAACAATGCGTCAGTTAAGTCCTGCCATGAGGCTATCATGGTGATGTCTACGGACTCATGGGCCTCGGCGCCAATATGCAGTTGCCCTGGAGTGTGGGCGGTCTATTCGCCGAAAGAGGGGAAGTGGGCGGCAAGATATAATGCAAAGAAATCAAAGGGTTGGAGTAACCCTGAAGGAGAATAAAGATGGCGGAAAGATTGGGATCGACGTTAAACCCTGGGCAGCCGGCAATATCAGATCACAGTGGCATGGTCCGGATGATAGGAAATAAAGAGCTCGACCAGATCAACAGCAAGGAGAAGAAGGACGATAAGCTTCAGCAGAAGCCGGAGCTCATAGGAATTGTTTCTCACCTCTCTATGTTATGGGAAGCCGCGAAGAACGCTAAATGGAATATTGACGATCGACTGGCAGGATGCGCAAGAAAGCGCAAGGGTATTTATGAGCCGGAGGACCTATCGGCTATCCGGGAATTCGGCGGATCCGAGATATACATGATGCTAACCAATGTCAAGACCAGGTCAATCGAATCTCAGATCAAGGATATCATATTACCGGCCGGGGAGAAGCCCTGGGGTATCGATCCAACAGCGGTCCCGGATATACCAAAGGAAGTTGTTGAGCGGGTTGTCAATGGACTGAAACAAGAATTGATAGAGATTATGAGCGTATTCGGCCCTGGGCTCGAGATCACGCCCGAGATGGTCGATATCCGCATGGCAGAGCTAATGGATGAAGCCAGGGCGGAGATCCGGAAGGTATCAAGGAACCAGTGCACAGATGCAGAGGCCTCCGTCGAGGACCTGCTCCAGGAGGGTGGGTTCTATGACGAACTCGCTGATTTTATTAAAGATTTCTCCACTTACCTTACAGCCTTTATCAGAGGGCCTTTCGTATTGAATGAGCGGCAGCTTGTATGGAAGCAAGGACCGGATGGCAAATCCTTTCCTGATTACGAGAGCAAGCCTGTCATGAAATATAAGAGGGTATCACCTTTCGATATCTATCCTGCGCCGGCAGCCAAGAACCTAAATGATGGATACCTGTTTGAGCGCATGCGGATCCGGCCGGCAGACCTGCAGAAAATGAAAGAATCGGAAGGCTTCAGCAAGATAGCGGTCGAAGCCACCTTGACCTCCCACAGGGGCGGATATCTTACGAACTGGTTGTGGACCGACCAGGAGAGGGCAAACCTCGAGGGAAGGCCTCAGGAGATCACAGATCCTACCTCAGTCATCGAGTGCTTACTATTTCATGGTGACATACCGGCCAGGTTACTGGCAGAATTCGGTATCAAGCATGACGGAGATATATCAGACTCGGTCCCGGTTGCGGCCCTAATTTGCGGCAATCGTTGCCTCATGCTTCGAGTTAATCAGCACCCGCTGGGATGGAAGCCCTACTATGGCGCAAGCTTCGATCCTTCAGCAGACTCTATATGGGGCATGGCGCCGCCAGAACTGATGGAAGACTGCCAGCGTATGTGTAACGCTTCAGCCAGGGCGATGGCAAACAACATGGGTATTGCCTCTGGGCCTCAGGTCGAAGTCTTCAAGGATCGGATATCACCGCAGGAAGATGCGGAACGTATGTGGCCCTGGAAGGTATGGAAAACAGAAAGCGATCCGGCAGGAGGCGGCAAGCCTGCAATCAATTTCTATCAACCGAGTCTTGTTACCAGTCAGTTGATGGAGATATTCAATTTCTTTTACAACCAGGCCGGCGAACAACTTGGCGTGCCAGCATATGACCAGGGATCCGCAACAGGAAATGTCGGAGGCGCCGGCCAGACGGCCCACGGCCTCGCGATGTTAATGACGGCATCATCCAAGATTATGAAGGACGCGATCGGCTACATCGATCGAAACGTCATCAAGAAAGTTGTTTTCCAGACATGGCTATATGCGATCACCTCCGGAAAGATGGAATACTCCGGGGATATCAATATCGTTGCCAGGGCCTCTGAGTATTTAATTATCGCTGAACAACTCCAGGCCAGGCGCCAGGAATTCTTAGCGTTCACGAACAATCCAGTTGACCTTTCAATTGTAGGCGTCGACGGAAGGGCCAAGGTCCTCCGCGAGACAGTCAAGTCCCTGAAGATGGACGGGGACGACATTATCCCACCTGAATGGGAGATTAACGCAGCGCAAGGCCAGTTGCCAGGCCAGATGGGCATGCCAGGGATGGAAGGGATGCCAGGACCGGGAGGTCCTCAGGGAGGCGGAGGCGGACCGCAGCCAGGCCAGGATTTATCAGAAAAACCAGTAGCAGATCAACCACCAGCTTATGAGGAGCCTATCGGAGGGAAGCCACCGGTTGTGCCTCTTGAGCGAATGGCTAATATGTAAAATAAAACAAGGAGGTTATACCAATGGCAGACAATTCAAAAGTGAAATACGTGACGAAGTCAACCGACTTGGATCCTGAAACCGGGAAGCCCAAGAAAAAGAAGACCACGGCTGGATCCTACAGCAAGCCCAGACGCAAAGGGTATGAAGACATGCTTAAAGAAGCCGGCACGGTCAGAGGTAAATAATAGGACCGATTAGATTTTATAAACCAGGAGGAACAAATGGATAAGAGCAAAATGGCGAAAGCCGACACGACAGTTCATTACAATATGTTCGCCGGCGACGACGGCCGAAACAAGATGTCGAGATGCCTGCAGGATCACTGCAAGTGCGGAAAGGAATGTTATTGCCTTCCGGATTGTGGATCTGTATCAAATGATCCGCTTGACATCGATGAGAACTAAACTCTTGACATATCGAGCATATTATAAACTATGAGCCTGGGGAGGCATTAATTGAATTACGATTTACCATTAGACAATGATGTAGCAAAGGCCGTTTATGCCCTCGGTAGATTCGACGCTGAATACGCCGGCGATTATCGGGCATTTAATAAGTTGCTGAATTACCTCAACAAAAAGGTTCAGTCAGGTGCGCTAAATGTTTGCACCGAGCAGCATAGGGACCAGAGGGATGACAGCAAGGCCTTCGACCGGGGATACGTTAAAGGCGTTCATACAGTTGTAAAATTCCTTCTCGAGTCATACAGTCATGGCGAGGAATTATTGTACACGAACGAGCCAAAAAACCCAGTCACAAAAAGGATAGTATAATGGCAAAACTGTATCATATCTTTTTCATAGCACAAAAGCAGCAGTTCAATGTCGCAGGAACCGACTATTATGCATGGGTAATCAACTCCGAAGGGGTTGATTACTATTTCATGGAGCCCGGAGATGATAGGCCGGATGGGTATCCCGTTAGGAATATAGTAAAGGTTATGGCATCCTCAGGATCAAATGACATGCTATATTACGTTACAAATAACAGTCAGGTCGCATTAGCATGCACAAACGCAAGTGAATTTGCGGGTGGAAGCGACACGACAACCGCTTCCGCCTGGATATCATTTTTATCGCTAAGCTTTCTCGGCGAGGCCGCGCATTCCCAGTTCGCAAACGGAGCAGCAGCTAAATTGGTTATTCCATGTAGGTGGAAAGACGGAGGTAACTGGGTAAATGGTACCCTCGGAGATTGGATATTAGCAGGAAGTCCAATGTCCGGATTTCATGCCGACGTGTCCGTATCGATCTTTGGAGCAAAATAAATGCAAAAAATAGTAGATATTAATACCAAAGAGGCAACATCAGATAAAATTGGCGGACTTACATCGCCATCATTATTAAGATCATCAAGCGCAACCTATCTCGACAAATACGGTGTATTGCGGACGTCTCACGGTACCAGGGATCAAATAATAAATACGTCTGCACAGAACGACTTAGGTAATGCGAATTGGGATTTGAATGTAAGGGCGGCAAACTCTGATGGCAATGAACTTATAGCTAATACAGAAAATAACTATCACGGTGTTGGCCTAAACAATTTAACTTCAGCTTATTGTTCTTACATATTTAGCGGTGAGTTTAAACAAGGCGCTGTCCCTTTCGTATTTTTAAGGTTATTATCCGTAGGTGATGCTTATTTCAATCTTTCTAATGGAACAATTGGAACCGTTGATAACGCCACCACTTACGGACCTATCGATCAAGGTGATGGTTGGTATCGTTGTGCTATTATAGTGACTGCCACCGCAGACAATCAGGACTTTTATATTTACGCGGCAGATACTGGAGAAGATAGAACATATGAGGGCGATAATTCGACCCCTTCCATATACGCCCGAAATATGATGATCGAAGAGATCCCATCTGAAAACACTTACGGACCAGAGCTTATAACAAATGGCGACTTTACAGCTTGGACCGGTGATGACCCGGATGACTGGATAGTGGATGCCGAGGACGGAAGCAACTATATAACTGAACACGTTGACGGTGCCAGATTGGTAAGTGATGCTTCTGCTGCACTTTATATGCGACAAACTGCCACGACCACGGCCGGGAAATGGTATGAAGTATCTATAACTGTTTCTAACTATGTCGAGGGAGATGTCAGGTTTGGATGGGATGACGAGAGTAATGTAAATCTTGGAGTTACTGGGAATGGAACTTATAAGATATTGAAGCTGGCCACAGATACCGGATCAACCGTAAGACTTTTTCGAGACAATAGCGGTGCAACAGATCTTGTCTATTCTGAGGTATCCGTTAAAGAAATTCCAGACTATGCAGTATCCGCACCCAGCGACTACGTCAATTCAGACACGATACCAGCAGAAACACGAATAACGGAAGACGGTTTGCTAATTGAGGGTCAAGGGATCAATTTAATTGATTATAGCAATGATTTTTCAAATTGGTCTAAAGGTGCAAATGTTACTGTTACCTCAGATGCCGCTATTGGCCCAGACGGAACAGTATCAGCGTCAAAGTATAATATATCAGCAGCGTCTGGTAGATCAGTAGAGGCATTCATTGGTGGAAATGCCGCGAGTAGAACAATGACGTTTAGTTTATGGGTGTACTCTGAAGCGGCAACCACTCTTACCGTTCGTTTTAGACGAGACGATGGTATATCGGACGGAGCGTTCACCTCGCAACCTGTAGGAGGTACAGGAAAGTGGACAAGGTACTCTTGGACTCATACCTATAGTGCGAATTCAACTTATCAATACTCTCCATACTTCTTTGATGACTCCGGGAATACCGGGGATATGTTTTACTTTTATGGTGCACAATTAGAAGAAACACCATATGCAACCAGTTATATACCGACCAACGGCGCGCCTACAGTTCGTTTGACTGAGGCCTCCGACGATGCAGATCTAAACGGGTATACCTGGACTACAGGATCTGGGGTAAGTGCGGCTCTTGCGGATGCCGGGACAGCTATAATTGAGTGGAAGGCATTGCAGGATTATGATGCAGTAGATACGACATTCAGGGGAATACTGAAGTTTGACGACGACACAAGCATTACAAGGTTTATTTATTTCGATTCGACCGAGGGAAAGATAAAGGCCTATGACGGGACTAATAATCCAGAGCAGAATAACATCGACTGGTCTGAAGGCGATAATGTAATTTCGGTTGTAAGGTGGGACGAAAACCTCGATCCGCCTAACGGTATATTTGGCATGAGAAATAAATTAAACTCTGATTGGGATGCAGGCGACACGCCAGTAGATACAGCCTTTGACGGTGGATTTACTGACGATGGTGTGACAAGGGTTGCGTTCAATAATGAATTACCAATTGTAATAAGTCGGATTGTCATATACAATGACTATCTTACCGACGAGGATATCGAGAGCGAAATTTGGACACTGGCGGGAGGCCATGGGTGGGGTAAAAGGCGATTCGGTCAAAGACGATGGAAAAAAATATTGTCACCATGGCATTATTAGAAGTACGAGGCATTTAACCTCAATCATACAAGACCGCCATCCCGAGCGGTATAGAAAAGGAGATTTATCATGGGTTGGAGAGAAGACGTAAAAATAGGAGTCGGTCGCATTAGCGAACTGTACCTCGGAACAGGCAATGGCGATATGGGAACGAAAGTTACCACCACGCCTGCGAACCTGAACCTTGTTACTACAGGCGTTGCCGCTGGTTACAAAGTAGCCAGAGGTACCGTGAGCGCGACAGCTTCAAAAGCAGTTGCAACCGGTCTAACCACCATTCTCGGTTTTGCCCTGTCAGTCAATGGAGCCACCGCGACGCTGGTAAACGCAGCGCCTCAGTTGTCAGGAGCCATATCTGGCGGAACCTTGACCGTTTACCGTTGGAAGCATACCGGTCCTTCGACAGCCACGCTGATTGCTGCCACCACTGGCGGATCAGTTGCGTGGGTAGCCGTAGGAACCTAATCAACTAATATGGGGACAATGGATAATCCGGCGTCCCCATAAATTTA
>Ga0180437_10006648_pt1 | contig 15305 bp, 13 predicted proteins | sample SS_ome_4_FD_132410 | JGI IMG/M metagenome (GOLD analysis project Ga0180437, IMG submission 132410) | Hypersaline lake sediment archaeal communities from the Salton Sea, California, USA - SS_3_D_1 metaG | ecosystem: Environmental > Aquatic > Non-marine Saline and Alkaline > Hypersaline >...
GACCTGGGTAAATGTAGCATAGAAGGCTCGTTCCAAAAAGGCGTCTACTTCGGTATCGGTATATCCCAGTTCCCGGGCATGGTATAGATAGGCTGCCATCCCTTTGCTGGAGATTAACAGGTTGTCCATCAGGCGGGCTAGGGTAGCTTCCTTGCCGCACACCCCTTTGACCGTGCAGCCTGTTCCCCTTGCCGTTTGAGCGCATTGGTAGCAAAACATATCCAGTCTTTCTTTATCAGCCATTTTAACCCCCTCCCATCATAGTTTTTTAGTCACTACCATAAATTCCATAGAGCCATACTTAATGGGCTCTTTACTGAAAGGGTCTGCTCCCAGTAGCACCTCAAAACCTAGTTGTTCCAATACCCATTTTAGCTCGGGAAATGTATAACTGCGGTCACTGCATATGAGTGTCTTCTTTTTCCCGTCTTTCCCGATTATTTCCATTTCACATTCCACACGACATGTCATAGGGTCAAATTTAGCATCTCGGAAAAGATTCAAAGTGGTAAGAATAAATATCCCGTGTTTTTTTAAAGATTTGTGAACTCCTTTTAGTACTTTATAGTTCTCGGTATCATTCTCCAGCAGTCCAAAAGCCCCTTCACAGAGGCATAGGGCAGCATCAAATTCATTTTCAAAGGGCAACTCTCGGGCATCACCGAGTCGGAAGTCAACCTGGACATTTTTTCCTGTTGCCGTTTCTCTGGCGGCTCCAATCATGCCCGGTGACAGGTCTACGGCGGTAATGTTGTTATAACCTTTGGTGGCGAGGTTGATGGCATGACGTCCGGTGCCACATCCCACATCAAGGATTCTCATCTCAGGACTGGTTAAATACTCTTTAATCATCCACCCCACTTCTTTTTCAGTGTTTTGGGTGAAACAATAATCTTCGTATTCAATACCCATTTCTTCAAAAAACTCTTTATACCACTCAGGATTCATGTTTCCCCTCATTTTTCTCCCTGAGCTGCGGAAAGAGGATTACCTCGCGGATTGACGACTGGTTGGTCAATAACATCACCAGGCGGTCGATGCCCACCCCCAGCCCACCGGTGGGAGGCATGCCGTACTCCAGCGCCAGCAGGTAGTCCTCGTCAATGGTCCACCTCTCCTCATCTTCCCCCTCGCGCTCCTTTAACTGCTCGATAAAGCGTTCTCTCTGCTCTATAGGGTCGTTGAGTTCGGTGAAGGCATTGGCTATTTCCATTCCGCCAGCAAAGGCTTCAAAACGCTCCACCAGACGTTCATTATCAGGCTTTAACCTGGCCAGGGGCGACATTTCCACCGGGTAGTCCAGAAGGAATGTGGGCTGCACCAGATTAGGTTCGACAAAGGTGGAGATAAGCTCATCTATAAGCCGCCCCCGGTTCTTTTGAGGGTCAACCTCCATTTTTAGCTCTAGCATCTTACTCCGGAGTGAATCAGCATCGGGATACTGGTCAAAGTCAATGCCGCTGTATTTTATGATTGCCTGGCGTAACTCCAGTCGCGGCCACGGCGGCTTGAGGCTGAGGGTGTTATCCCCGAACTCGACCTTGTCGGTGTCTAAAACCTGCTGTCCGATTTTGGATACCATCTCCTCCACCATCTTCATCACATCATTATAGTCAGTATAGGCTTCATAGCTTTCGAGCATGGTGAACTCGGGGTTGTGCTTGATGGAGATGCCTTCGTTGCGGAAGGTGCGACCCAGCTCGTAGACCTTGTCAAAACCGCCGATAATCAGTCGCTTGAGATGAAGCTCATGGGCAATACGCAGGTAGAAGTCCTGGTCAAGGGTATGGTGGTGAGTGGAGAAGGGGCGGGCCAGGGCGCCTCCGGCTGACGGCTGAAGCACCGGCGTTTCTACTTCTAAAAATCCTCGCTGGTTGAGGAATTGCCGTATAGCGGTAATAACCTGGCTCCGCACCTGAAAGGTAGTTTTGGTCTCAGGGTTGCTGATCAGGTCAAGGTAGCGCTGCCGGTATCGCTTGTCTATGTCACTGAGCCCGTGCCACTTTTCCGGCAGGGGCTGTAGCGACTTAGCCAGCAGGGTGAAATTTTCTACCTCAAGGCTTGGTTCCCCCGTTTTGGTCTGGAAAAGCTTACCGCTGACGCCGATAATATCGCCGATATCTATATCCTTGAGCAGTTTGAGGCTGGCTTCATCAAGAAGATTGCTACGGAAGTATAACTGAATCTTTCCCGAGCCGTCGTGTAAATCAAGGAACGATGCTTTACCCATAGGTCGGTTAGCCATAATACGCCCGGCAACACTAACTACCGGTGTCTCTGCTTTACCTGAGTCTTCTTGCTGTCGGAGTAGAGTAACAGCTTGCTGGGCAGTGTGGCTGCGGTGATAGCCGTGGGAATAGGGATTAAAGCCACGGGCACGAATCCGCTTGAGCTTTTCCAATCGTTGTTGAGCTATTAGGTCTAGTCTGGATGCCATCTCTATCCTGTTTCTAAAATGATATGAGTTATTATATGCTATCTCTACCTTATAGTAAAATAGAGGCGATGGAGCTGTTGTAGGGAAGGACTTGAGCAGATAAGAACTGGCTCAGTAACGGTGGCTGTGTTTACTCTTCAGCAGTGAGTTCTGCCAGTTGCTCCAGCACTGCCTCTAAAGCATCCAGCTCTTCTCCGTAGCGGGCCCAGTCACCTGCCTGGAGGTATTGCTGAGCCTGGTTATAGTGCTCTTGAGCCTGTATAATCAGGTCAGCTATGTCAGGGACTTCCGGCTCTCCCGGTTCTTCTGGTTCCCCAGGTTCAGTGGGTAATGCTTCCGCCCCAAAGATGGCGGTGAGACTTTGCTGCAATGTGGGTTCCATGGCTATCTGGTCACCGGCAGCCACAATAACCCGCTTCAGCTGGGGCAGCCCCCCAGCCTCGGCCTGGAGGAAGACCGGCTCCACATACAGGTTGGATTGGCCTAAAGGAATCAGCAGCAGATTGCCGCGGATAACCCGAGAACCACCACGACTCCACAGGGCAAGCTGCTCGGTGATGACGGTATCCTGAGAGATTCGGTTCTCAATCTGGCTGGGACCGTACACCAGTCGCTCCTTGGGGAAAAGGTAGGCCAGTAGTCTCCCGTAGTTTTCTCCGTCACTGCGGGCCGCCAGCCAGCCAATGGTGTTATTCTTGTTAACCGGGGTGAAGGGTAACATGAGCAGGAACTCCTCCTTCTCCTCATCAGGCAGTCGCATGATGATGTAGTAGGGCACCATAAGCTGTTCACTACCGAAATAGACCTCCCGGGGCACCGCCCACAGGTCTTCCTTGTTGTAGAATACCCGGGCATCACGCATGTGGTAGCTCTGGTATACTGAAGCCTGGATATTGAACATGCCCTCAGGATAGCGGATGTGGACTCGCAAGGACTGGGGCATCTGCTCGTCAGGGACGAAGAGGTCGGGGAAGATGGACTGGTAGGTCTGTATCAAAGCATCCTCGGCGTCAGTGATATAGAAGGTCACACTGCCATCGTAGGCATCAATAACTGCTTTAACGCTGTTACGAATATAGTTTAGCTCCTGCCCAAAGGGCTCAGAATAGGGATAGCGGTCAGTGGTGGTATAGGCGTCCTGTATCCAGAATAACTTTCCCTCCATCACCACCAGATAGGGGTCACTGTCCAGCTTTAAGAATGGCGCCAGCTGGTTCACCCTCTCCTGGATATTCCGATAATATAGTACTCTGCTCTCAGCGGTTAGCTCACCACTGATAAGGATATTAATGTCACCAAACTCCCAGGCATAGACCAAGCGACGGAAGAAACTGCCCAGCCTGACCCCGTCCTCGCCCTGGTAGTAGCCGTAGACATTCTCATCCCCCATAGGATAATCAAATTCCTGGGTGTTGGTATTCACAATTACGTATTGATTCGTCTTTTCCCCAAAGTATATCTGAGGTCGCTCGATATCGAAGTCACCGACGGGGGGTATATCCTTTACCAGCAGTACTGGCAGCCCCTCGGCGCTGACCTCGTTAATCGGGCTCAGGGCAATACCGTAGCCGTGGGTGAACTGCAGCCGAAGGTTGACCCAGGTCTGCGCCTGCCCCGCTAATTTCTCGGCAGATAATTCTCGCGCTGATAGCATAACCTGTCGGTAGTTGCCGTCGATGGTATAGCGGTCGATGTCAACATCATTAAAGTCATAGTAAAGTCGAATTGCCTGGATCTGGTTGTAGGTGTCCTTTAGGGGGCGATGGTCCCAGAGCCTGATGTTGTTGACGGTTGCCTCATTTTGGGCTACATCCTGGGGGGTTGGTGTATCCTCTGCAGGAAAGGATTGCTCCTCAATGCGGTTCAGGGCGAAAGCCTCTCTGGTAAAATCGATATTATACTCGATATAGGGCATCTCTAGAGCTAGCTCGTTGGGCTGCACCTGAAAGCGCTGTATCAGGATGGGGAAGATGCCGCCGATGATAATGGAAGCCAGTACCCATCCCCCGATGCCATAGGCGAACCAGCGGAAGTTGTGCCTTAATATGGAAACCACAACCAGCGCCATACAGATGAACACTATTGAAAAAAGTATCCACTGGGCGGGAAGCTTGGCATGTATATCAGTATAGCTGGCGCCGAAGACTACCCCCCGTGTGGAGAAGACCAGTTCCCAGATAGCAAGGCGGTAACCCCAGGCGAAAAGGCCGAGGATAGCTATGGCCAGTCCACCGAGATGAGCTAACACCGGTCGGGCATAATCGAACTTGAGCCGCTGCGCCCCATAGCTGAGAAGATATACGCCGACACTGCCCAGAAGGGTGATTATCAGCGCCCCCATCAGCCAGCCTTGCAGCGAGTTAAGGAAGGGCAGGGAGAAGACATAGAAGCCAACCTCCTCGTGGAAAACGGGGTCGGTGATGCCAAAGGACTGTCCGTTGAAGAAGCGGAGTATAACCTCCCAGTTACCCTGGGCTATCATACCAAATATCACGCTGAGCACCACCGTTACCAGGATAACGTTAAACCTGAGTATCGGCTGTAGCCGGCTCACTATGGCCCAGGGCCAGAAATGGGCTTCGGTCTTGGGTGTCAGCCGTGTCGCCAGCACCAGGTTCCCCAAAAACAGGAGGGCAAAGATGATAGCCCCGAGGAAGAAGACCAGCACCCTGGTCTTCAAGATAGTAGCATAGACACTGCCGTAATCCAGGCTGTTGAACCAGAGCCACTCAGTATAGACCCCCTTTAATACATTGAGGAGAATGAACAGGAGCAGGATTCCACCCGCGATTAAGAATACCCTGGTGGCCTTCCACCGGCGTCGGCTAGGCGGTGCCTCTTCCTTCCTCTCTTTTCTTTGAGGAAACCAGCGCTGCCATTGCTGCCATTGTCGATAGAATGAATCTAATTTACCCATCTCACCCCGGTTTCTGAACGAACTTGTAACCAGTATAGTTTAAAGGATAGCATACCCTCTATGTATCAGTCAATTTATTTCCTTAGCGTATCCAGCCAGGCGGCTGACTTTACCTCTCGCTCCAGGAGGTATTTGAGATAGCCTTTCATCACCTCTTCTAGCTCACGATGTAATTCCGGGTTCATTTTTAACTTGCTCGCCGTAGCATAATCGCTACTCTGGAGTAATCTCAACACCTTGAGGGCGTTGACCGATAGGGGGCAGGCTAAAGGCTGGGTCTGGTGGCAGTCAGGACACAGCATACCGCCAGCAGCAGGGCAGAACGAGTTGATGACTGGTTCCAGGGTTTTGCTACAGGAGACACAGTGCTGAAGCTGGGGTCGGTAGCCAACATCATTTAAGAGTTGGAGTTCAAAGTAGCGCAGGACCAGTTCGTTGTCTCCTCCCTGACATAAGCGGTGCATTGTTTCCAGCAGCAGCTGGAACAGGGGGAAATCCTCAATCTGGTCGGCGGTGAACTGGTCGACCAGTTCGGCGGCATAAAGGGCATGGGCAGTAAGCTCAAAGTCGCTTTTCAGCGGCAGGAAGCTGTTTATGGTCTGGCTCCCGGTTACGGTATCCAGATTCCGCCCTCGAGCCAGCGAAACCTGGCTGTGGGTTAGAAGTTCCAGGTGACCGGCGAGCTTGCTTCGGGGGCGCCTGACGCCCTTGGCTACGCCCTGAATCTTACCCAGGTGGGGGGTATAAAAGGTAAGGATTCTATCTGCCTCCCCCAGCTTGGTCTTCTTGATAATGATGGCTTCCGTCTGATAGGTTCGCGGCTTGGGCATTTTAATCTAAATTTACTTGGTGAACCTCCCATCATCTTTTGCTGTTGAAAGTTTACCTACATTTTTCTCAAGCCAGCCTATTTTCTCAACTTCCCGTATGTCAAATTCTGGCACGTAAGGCTTAATATCCAGCAGGGGAGTGCCGTCTACAATGTCCAAGTCCTGGATATGGAGTATGTTCCCTTCGACCTTTAGAAGATGCACTACGGAGATGCCGATGGGGTTTGGTCTACTTGGACCCCGTATAGCAAAGACGCCGCGTGCTTCGTTATCCATATATGGCTTGGCTTCTAATGATGCCTTCTCGGATAAGTGAAAGTGGTAGAGCAGAATAAGGTGGGAAAAGCCATCAACATCCTTTAAGCCGTCAGCATATTCAGGGAATACCTCGACTGTCCCAGGGGTACCCTTGGCTCCTGCCGATTGTATCGGTGTTCCTTTGGCTTCTGTGAACGGAGAATGAATGACCCCAATTGGCTTATATTTTATCTCGTCCATGGTTAAATTATTTCGATTGACCTCTCCCCCTTTATCCCCCTCTTCTTTTAAGGAGAGAGGGAAGGATTAAAATAAGGGGCTTCGCCCCTTCAATCTACCCTTGATAAACGAGGGTGGGGGTTAAAACTCCTGTCTGCCCTCAATGGCGCGGGTGAGGGTGACATCGTCGGCATATTCCAGTTCGGTGCCGAAGGGTAGTCCCCGGGCGAGGCGGGTAACCCTGATGCCCAGGGGTGAAATCAGTTTATTCAGATACATGGCGGTTTGCTCCCCCTCAAGGGTGGGGTTGGTCGCCAGGATAACCTCATCTACTGAGCCGTCCTGTAACCGGTTCATCAGCTCTTTGATTCTCACATCGTCAGCCCCTATCCCCTCCGTGGGCGAGATGGCACCGTGGAGCACATGATAGAGCCCGTTATAAATGCGGATATGTTCCAGAGCCAGGATGTCCTGCGGCTGTTCCACGATGCAAATCTTGTTGCGGTCGCGCTGGTCACTGCGGCAGATGGGGCAGGGTTCAGATTCGGTAACATTAAAACAGATGGAGCAGAGGGTAACCTTCTGTTTTATTGATAGTAGGGCTTCAGCCAGCATTCTGGCTTGTTCGTCAGGGGCACGTAAAAGGTAATAGGTGAGTCGCTGGGCGCTCTTGGGGCCGATGCCGGGTAGCTTGCTAAACTCCTGAATAAGCCGGGATACCGCTTCGGCGGCAGGTATGAGACTCTGGTTCAATGCTACTCCCTTTTAGTCTTTATTTGGAGACCCTATCCCCTTTATCCCCTTCCCCTTGATAAGGGGAAGGGGAATGTTTTTTACGAAGAGGGGCTTCGCCCCTCTTAAACTCCCCTTTAATGTTTTTATCTTCAGAAGGGAAAGTAGTTATGCAAGAGAGGCTTCGCCTCTATTTGACTCTCCTTTATCTTTACTCCCCTCAAGGGGGGAAGATAATTATTATATGAGTGCATCTTCTTATGGTGGGGCTTCGCCCCTCTACGACTCCCCTTGTTTTTTATATCAGGTTAGCCCCGGGATTTTGAGACCCCCGGTCAGTCCACCAAGGCGCTCGGCGGCAAGCTCTTGAGATTTGGCCAGGGCTTCGCTTACTGCGGTCAATACCAGGTCTTCCAGAAGTTCCACATCATTGGGGTCTATCACCTCGGGCGATATTTTTATCGACTGAATTTCTTGCTGACCGTTAATAGTAACCTTGACCGCACCTCCACCTGAGCTTGCTTCCAGGGTGGTCTTGCCTAGCTCTTCTTGAGCCTTGGCTAGCTTGGCTTGAAGTTCCTGAGCCTGGCGCATTATAGACTTATTCATTTCTCCTCCACGCTGGTAATCTGGGCACCCATCTGTTTTGCTGCCTGCACCAGGTGATTGTTTTCCGGCTCATAAGTACAGCGCACTTGACAGGTACGCCCGAGGAAATTGCCTATGATTTTTTCGGCTACCTGTTGATTTTCCGTTTTCTCTATCTGTTCCTTATGATAGAGGTATCTAAAGGCGAGGACTACAGTGTCGTTTTCAAGTGCTACTGGCTTGACCCCGGCACTTCTTAGAATGGCAATAGCCGGGGTTCTTTTGGTATCTTCCGGAGCTTGCTCGATAACCTGTTTCCAGTTCAGGCTCAGTTGTTCAACTTCTCTACCGGGTGGTGGTGGAGGAGAGGGGGTGCTTTTGGTCTCTGGCGGTGGGGTGGGTGCAGTGGTGGTTTTAGGTTTGGCCGGGGTGGGTGGTGGGGTAACCACTTTCGTCGGCTGACGAGATTCATATTCAGGTTGCCGGGCAACGCTTTTCTTTTCTACTTTTTCTACCTCTGGTGGCAGGGTGCAGTCGACTACCGCCAGTTCCAGGGGCAGAGTAGAGAAGTTATCAGAACCAAACTCAAGCTGACCAAAGAGCTTGACTGTCTTTAATATCTGGGGCAGGGGAGCTTTATCGGCTAGCTCCTTCAGTTCAGCCATGTCGTCGGCGGTGAGGTCTACAGCTTCATTGGAGCCGGTCTTTACCAGGAGCAGTCCTCTGAGGTATTCTACCAGTTCCCGGTTGAATTGTTTTAAATCCAGACCATCACTGTTGACACTGTTTATAGTTGCTATGGCGGCGGAGACATCATTATTTACAATATGCTTTACCAGCTCTCTGACTCGCCAGTCGCCGGTGATGCCAAGGATAGTCTGAACTTGATTAAGCTCAACCTCAGAGCCGTAGTGGGCGGTTATCTGCTCCAGAAGGTTTTCGGCATCCCGCAGGCTGCCAGTGGCTGCTTTAGCCACCAGCCGCAGTGCCTCAGGCTCCAGGTGAATGCCTTCCAGGCTGCAAATACGGGTTAGTTTGGAAACTATATCTGCCAGGGAGAGGCGGTGGAAGTCAAAGCGCTGGCATCGTGAAAGGATGGTGGGCAGGATTTTATGGGCTTCGGTGGTAGCTAGGACAAATATGACATGCGGTGGTGGCTCCTCCAGCGTCTTGAGCAGGGCGTTAGAGGCTGGTTCGGTGAGCATATGAACTTCATCAATAATATAAACTTTATAGCGGGCTTGATTGGGGGCATAGTTGACTCTTTCGCGGAGTTCCCGGATGTCATCAATGCCCCGGTTGCTGGCAGCATCAATTTCGATGACATCTAAAGCCCGGCCCTCGGTTATCGCCTGACACATGGGACAGGTATTGCACGGCTCACCCTTGCCATTAGTAAGACAATTCACTGCCTTGGCCAGAATGCGTCCGGTGCTGGTTTTACCTGTTCCTCGTGGCCCGCAAAAAAGGTAGGCATGAGATACGCGGTCACTACTCAAGGCATTATGTAATGTCTGGGTTACTTGTTCCTGACCGACTACCTCAGCCAGGGTTTGGGGTCGCCACTTACGATAAAAGACTTGAGAAGTCATCCTCGTTTGGTTTAATTATACTCTATATTATCTGGTTTCCAAAGGGGTTTTAGGGTAGATAAGTGTTGAATTTTTAGGCAAGGGGGTGGTTATTTATTAAATAAATACCCCTTCCTGGATAAGGGTAGAATAGGTTACTTATCTTGAGGAGTAAAACCGGGAACTAGGCTTAGACTGGCTGATTATAGTAGCGAGGGTATATCGTTTGATGCCTCATCTATTCCCTTGAGTTTGCTCTTGGTCTCTTCGCGCCTCTTTTTGACCTCATCGATAAGGGTTACCGATTTAGTATAGTATTTCCTGACCTTTTCTACATCCTTGAGTTCAGACAGGATTACAGTGACATCCAGCTCGCTTCTTTCTCTGGGGTAATCACCATTCCTTAGGGTTGCCTCTGAGGCTATGTCTTTCAGATAGTCTCCGAGTTCCTTGATGAGGTCCATACTTATTTCCTTGGCTGGGGCGGAGAGGAGATACAGGGCTCGCCCTGAATCTACAGGGTTACACTTGAGTGATAGCTCGCTTAATGCCTCGTCCATGGCATGAATCCCCTTGTGGGTCTCGGTGCTCTTCTTCCTGAAGTTACTCGATATCAAAAAGGGAATCCTGAACGCTGGTAGTGACGATGTGCCATAGCCTATTACTGTCCAACCAGCCAAAGTCTGTATTATATCCCCGGCATCAAGTAATCGTGCCCCGATGTATTTTGGTTTTTTCTCTTCGCCGGCACAGAGTAGATTATAGAATGGTTCGACTATCATGGTATTGATTTTAGCGATGTTGTTCCTCAGTGAGGAATCCTTCCTGATATACCTTTGATTGTCGATAAGGAATATGGCATCTGCCACTGAGTTGACAGATTTAAGGCAAGTAGCTGAGTTATAAATGGTTCTTTCCTCAGCGGTCTCTTCATGCTCAAAGGGGAGGATGGCAAGGTTATATACTGGTTTATCCATGTAACGCTCTTTTATGTATTGCGTCATTACTGATATTGCCCCGGAGCCGGTGCCGCCGGCAGTTCCGGCAATCAGTAAGAAGGCATCGCTCTCAAAGAATCGTCGGGCGGTTCTTATGGCATCTACGACCTTATCGCCATCCTCTCTGGCTATCTCGGCACCCAGTTCATTTATCTTGCCTACACCATGACCACCAGTCTTTCGACCCCCGATGAGGATTCTATGCTGGTAGTCAGACTGTATATAGTTTAGCCCGCTCAAATCAGCGGCATCGGTGTTTACGGCAAAGACACCGGGAGTTATCTCAATCCCGCGTTGAGCACGGGCCCGTCTGTTCAGTTTGGCAAACTCATCAGCGATCCTGCAACCACACTGCCCAAAACCTATAACCAGAAGCTTCATTTTTCACCTCGTTATTAATTACCTTAACTATTCTATACATACCATATGACAATGTCAACCCTGCCCCCAATGAGAATGTCGGTGGCAGGCTATAACCCTATATCAGCAACATAAGTAGCAAGGTCGGCGAGGCGGCAGCTATAGCCCCATTCATTATCATACCAGGCAAGCACCTTGACCATATTGCCGCCGATGACCATAGTGCTGGAGGCATCAACTATAGAGCTGGCAGGATTACCCTTAAAATCTGTGCTGACCAGTTCTTCCTGGCAATACTCCAGTATGCCGGATAGAGGTCCGTCAGCTGCTGTCTGGAAAGCCTGGTTGACCTGCTCCACGGTAACCTCCTTGTCTAGGTCAGCGACAAGGTCAACAATGGAGACGGTGGCTACTGGAACCCTGAAGGCTAGCCCGTGAAGTCTGCCTTTGAGTTCAGGGATAACCTGGGTTACGGCTCGGGCAGCGCCGGTAGTGGTAGGGATAATATTCAGGGCGGCAGCTCGAGCCCGGCGCAGGTCACGGTGAAACATATCCAGGATTTTCTGGTCATTGGTATAGGCATGAATAGTGGTCATTAGCCCCTTGGTTACGCCGAAGCTTTGATGTAATACCTTGACCACGGGGGCAATACAGTTGGTAGTGCAGGAGGCATTGGATATAATGTTATGCTGGTCAGGGATATACTGGTTTTCATTGACACCGAGGACAATGGTTACGTCCTCATTACGGGCTGGGGCCGAAATGAGCACCTTCTTGACGCCACCCTGCAGGTGAGCAGCGGCTTTGGTGGCATCGGTAAACAGTCCCGTTGACTCTATTACTATGTCTACGCCGTAGTCCTGCCAGGTGATGCTACCTGGATTGCGTTCGGCTAGCACTTTTACCTTTTTACCATCGACAATAATTGAATCGTCAGTGGCTTCTACTTTACCCGGATAGGGACCGTAGGTGCTGTCCCATTTTAACAGGTGAGCGTTGGTTTTGGTATCAGTAAGGTCGTTAATAGCCGCTACCTCAAGTTCGCCGCTATGGTATTGGTTAATTGCCTTGAGGGTTAGTCTTCCTACCCGCCCGAAGCCGTTAATTCCGATTTTAGTTGTCATCTTTATCCCTCCTTTAATTTTGGGCCGGGGGGTTATTTATTAACCTCACCCCCTTAGACCCCCTATTTTGCTTACTATATTACCAAACTTATTGTCAATTATGCCCTTCTACGAGGAGAAGGGGAAGAGACTTTAGAGAGGGGCGACGCCCCTCTCTTACTTTACCTCCCCCTTCCCTTATTAAGGGAAGGGGGTCAGGGGGATAGGTTGCTAAGTGCTCTTCTGAACCAGAGCTTGCCGCTTATATTTTAGACCTCGCCGGCTGCGCTCTAGTATGTCAAGGAAAGCCTCAATTCGCGTCTTTATGTGGTGGGTTAAGAAAAAGTCATCATTCCCCTCAAGGGTTAGAATGGGTAATTTCAGTGCATCTCTGAAGATGATGTCGCCAATTCCGCGGTGGCAGAAAGCCTGGACATAGTGAATAACCCCATCAACCCGGCGTCGCTCCAGTTCAGCGGTGATGTCCTGCAGTCGGTGGTATATGGAGTAGGGGTAGGTGTAGTTGGAGTATTGTTCCGCCAGGGAGTTTCCCGGTTGGGGCATTGCAAACTGACGCTGGATTTCATTGAATACTATCCTGGCTCTATTGCCCTCCAGGTAGTGATAAAGGTCTTGGCCGTAGACCGAGGGCACGCCGATATATGCCAGCCGGAGCGTGTCTTCGGGGTAGGGTTGGCGCTGGCGGCACTCAGCCAGTAGCTTTTGTAGCTGGTGATGGTATTTATGGTAATCCTGATTAAAGTCAGAGGTAGATACCAGCCAGAGGTGGTTTTCCCATCCGCTGACCAGACCTTGCTGCCAGGTAAGACGGTCAAGTTCCAGCGCCAGAAGGCGACTGGGTTCAAGTTCGGCTCTGATTCTATCGGCGGCTTCTACGGTAGTACCCAGGGCTTCAGCTAGGGTTTCCAGGGCATGCTGCATTCGCTGGGGAACGGGCTGGTCAGGGTAGGCAAAGGGTATGACCTTAAGCCCTTTAAGTTTGAGCACCTCCATGAGCATAATGGTATTGGAACAATCACCGGTGGTAACACAGAGGATGGTATCAATCCCGTAGTTCATACAGACCCCGTAGATTCCCTTAATCCAGCTACAGCAGTTCAGGGGAAAGCCTGCCTTCTCCGCAATATTGACCAGCTTTTCCGGGCTGGAATCGGTAATGAAGACATTATTCAGGTCAACCGGCTGGTAGCCAGCGGCAAGCAGTATCTCTATAGGAACGGTGGTGGTAATGCCGATAGTTTTCATCTGAGTATGTTTAGCCCGTTCACTGGTTTATAGTTTCAAATTATAGAACGCCTGGATGCCGGCAAAGTTAGCGTTTACCCCCAATTCGTCTTCAATTCTGAGAAGTCGATTATACTTGGCGATGCGCTCCGAGCGGCAGGGAGCCCCGGCTTTAATCAGACCGGTATTCAGACCTACCGCCAGGTCGGCTATAGTGGTGTCTTCCGTCTCCCCCGAGCGGTGACTTACCACCGCTGTCCAGCCTGCCTGCTGCGCCATCTTAATGGTAGCGATGGTTTCGGTAAGGGTGCCGATTTGATTCGGTTTGATAAGGATAGAGTTGGACGCTTTTAAACCGAGGCCTTTGCTTAAGCGGTCTACATTGGTAACGTAGAGGTCATCACCAACAAGCTGGGTTTTACTGCCCACTTTTTCAGTCAGGAGTTGCCAGCCCTCCCAGTCATCCTCCGCCATTCCATCCTCAATGCTGATAAGTGGGTAGCTTGACACCCATTTGACATAATAATCAACCATCTCCCCGGTGCTGAGTGAAATGCCTTCCCGGGATAGTATATATTTACCGTCTTGGTAGAACTGGCTGGCTGCCGGGTCGAGGGCAATAAAGCAGTCCTTACCCGGTTTATAGCCTGCTTTTTCAATAGCTGACAGGATGGCTTCTACCGCCTGTTTGTTGGAGGATAAGGCGGGGGCAAAGCCGCCTTCGTCGCCGACATTGGTGTTCAGTCCTTTGTCCTGGAGCACTTCTTTCAGCCGGTGGTAAACCTCGGTGCCTATCTGCAGGGCGTGGCTGAAGCTGCTGGCTCCCGCCGGCACCACCATAAACTCCTGGAAATCGGTTGCATCCGAGGCATGTTTGCCTCCATTCAGGATATTGAGCATTGGTACCGGCAGGGTGTAGGTAGTTACCCCTCCCAGGTAATGGTACAGTGGCAGGTCAAGGAGGTTAGCTGCGGCATGAGCTACTGCCAGCGATGTCCCCAGAATGGCATTAGCCCCGAGGTGTGATTTATTAGGTGTGCCGTCAAGCTCTATTAGCTTGTGGTCAATAGCTGCCTGGTCGGTGGCTGCCATACCGATTATGGCGGAGGCAATATGTTTATTAACATTGGTCACTGCCTTGAGTACCCCCCGTCCGTTAAACCGGGAAGCATCTCCATCTCGGAGTTCTACCGCCTCATACCTGCCGGTGCTGGCTCCTGAGGGAACGGCAGCCCTGCCCATCGTGCCGTCAGCCAGCTCTACCTCAACCTCAAGGGTGGGGTTGCCCCTGGAGTCAAGGATTTCTCTGGCTTTAGTGTTTTTAATGGTTGACATTTTCCCCCCGGTAACTTTCAGTCTTGATAGGCTACTGGTCGGTAGCCAGGTTGAGCGCTTTATCTACTGCTTCAGCCGCGTTTTTAGCCAGGATAATGGAGTCATCCTGCTTACTGTTTCGGGATAATGACCAGGTATTCAAGCCAATAACGGGGATGCCGCTCTGTAAAGCGTGGCTTATCTCGGAAAGGGTACCATAATTGCCATCGATAGCGATAACTGCCTGGGCTGATTTGACCACAGTGATGTTCCGGGCATAGCCTATGCCGGTAACTATGGGAATCTGGACATAGGGATTAGCTGACTGGCGGCTTTCTCCGGGGAGGATGCCGATGGTTACCCCACCCTCTGAGCTGGCACCCTTGCAGGCTGCCTCCATGACTCCACTCAATCCGCCGCAGACCAGGATGGCGCCCTGGCGGGCTAACTGGCGTCCTACTTCTTCAGCTATTTTGGCTTCCTCTTTGGAGCACTGGCTACCACCGATAACGGCGATGATTTTCTGCTTATTTATCATTTAGGAAATCCTTAGTTTAAATAGATATATGGATTATATCACCCGAGGCTAAGCCTTAACAAACAATGTCTAGTTATACCTGTTCATAGCCGTGGTCAGCCCTTCAGTGAGCAGGCAATAGATAGCTTCACTCACCCTGGGTATGACCTGAGCCATGGTTTGTTTTTCTTCAGGGGTGAAATCACCAAGCACATA
>Ga0180437_10006649_pt1 | contig 15305 bp, 10 predicted proteins | sample SS_ome_4_FD_132410 | JGI IMG/M metagenome (GOLD analysis project Ga0180437, IMG submission 132410) | Hypersaline lake sediment archaeal communities from the Salton Sea, California, USA - SS_3_D_1 metaG | ecosystem: Environmental > Aquatic > Non-marine Saline and Alkaline > Hypersaline >...
TACTCTCGTTACCCTCTATATGCCTGGCTGCAGATGAAAACCTTGATGCATTATTTGGATCAGATTCTGAAAATGACTCGTCATCAGCAGCATCTAGCTCACATCTTGCTGCCCCAAAACCTCAACGCTTTAGACATCAAAGAAATCGCAGCCTTTCAACACCTGTTTTACCCTCGCCTATGCCCAGCCCCGACCCTATGGCTGAATATGCACGATTAACAGGATTTAATCCTCAAAAGACAAAAGAAGAAGATGAGTTATTTCGATTAATAGACGATATATCTTTACAAAGAGAAAAACCTGATCATGCCCAATCTACAAGATTAACTCTTCACGCATTGCAAGTGCTTCTTAGCCAATCTCACAAACAGACCGAACAATATGAACAGCAAAAATTGCTTTTTAGAAAATTAACAACACTAGTATCTACATTTGACAGTATGGAAAAATCACTACAACGCATTGCAGCAAAAGCAGATATAGCAGAAGACAAGGAAGCAGCTATCAATTTGGAATTTTTAAATTTAAGAACTCAAATTACATCGCTTGAAGCAATGATGAAATCCAATCTTGAATACTACACAAAACTTTCTATGGATACACATGCTAAAGTGGGCAAAACCCTCACAAGCGCATCCGCTCCAACAATAGCGGCAACCTCCTCAACTCAAGGGGAAAAAAGAAAAAGTGGCGGACTGCTGCGAAGAGTCATCAGCCCACCATCATTGCCACGATTTAGTCGAGAAAACAGTAAGGATAAATAAAGACTTCTAATCGTTAAATAAACTTCTGAAAATCTTTATAGAGCATACTTGGCTGGATTCCTTGATTGTTTTGATACTTATTGCTTTCGTAACAATCAAAATCACCATCTATAGTGTGATAGAAAATTTGCCCAATTTCCACACCTGGATAGATGCGAATTGGCTTTACACAAAACATTTCAAGGGTCCAGTAACCACTAAAGCCAACATCTCCAAAACCTGCAGTAATGTGAATGAATAATCCTAAACGACCAATAGAAGAACGGCCTTCAAGCATTGGCACATAGCCCGTTGTGCGTGTATGTTCAATGGTACGTGCTAAATAAAGAACGCCCGGCTCGAGCACTAATCCTTCTTCTGGAATAGTAATGGTACGCGCTGTGGGTTTTTGCTTCATATCAAGCACAGTATCTTCATAGACCATCAACTCATTATGCAAACGCAAATTATAACTATTGGGATTAAGTTGATGTGGGTTATATGGCTCAATAAAAATATCTTTTCCAAGACGGCGTTTAATCTCTTTTCCAGACAAAATCATAGCTTACTCCAGACAAACTAATAGGGTCACGTTGTCATATTATTCTCTCATGATAAAATGAAAGATATCATTTGTGAAGAAAGGTAAGCCAGATGACGCAACAAACTATTACAGAAGAGACTATTTCGCGTATTCATGACGAGAGCAATCGCTTTGCCGGCCTTGCTCAAGAAGTGCATAAAGTTATTTTCGGTCAGCAACATATTGTTGATTTTATTTCACTTGCTCTCCTGTGCAATGGACACATTCTTCTTGAAGGAGTGCCCGGTGTTGCAAAAACAACTATGATCAAAGCGGTCACACAGGCGCTTGGTCTTGATTTTGCTCGCATACAATTCACACCGGATTTATTACCCGCTGATCTTATTGGTACACTTATTTATAATCCAAAAACACAAGAATTTGAGACCAAAAAAGGTCCCGTGTTTGCTCATTTAGTGCTCGCTGATGAAATTAATCGTGCACCTGCCAAAGTGCAATCAGCGCTTCTTGAAGCAATGCAGGAGCATCAAGTGACTATCGGCTCAGAAACATTCACACTTGATGAGCCCTTTTTAGTGTTTGCCACGCAAAATCCTATAGAACAAGAAGGTACGTATCAATTGCCTGAAGCACAACTTGATCGCTTCATGTTTAAATTGCTCGTTGACTATCCCAAAAAGGATATTGAGCGTGAAATCTTGATGAAAAACTTTGCCAAACCAATCATTCATCAAGTATTAACCAAAAAAGATATCTTCCAAGCGCAAGAGCTGGTGAAAGAGATCTATATAGATGAAAAAATTACTGATTACATCTTAGACATTGTGTTTGCCACACGAATGCCAAGCAATTATCGTCTTGAGCGTATTGCACCCTACATTCAGCATGGTGTGTCACCTCGAGCGACAATCGCCCTTTCTCATGCGGCAAAAGCACATGCATTTTTGAAAAAACGCCATTTTGTGACACCAGACGACGTGAAAGCGGTTGCACCAGCAGTTATGCGCCATCGTTTGGGATTAACGTATGAAGCATTGGCGGAAGATATTACAGCAGACCAAATTATTGATAATATTTTAGCAACTATTCCCGCACCATAGCATTGGGAGGGGCAAAACGATGATGCAGAACGTGCACTTGACAACCACTCTGCTGCAACTGTATCGTGGAAACATTAGGTAGTAAGTCAAGGAAATATGCAATGAAACATCCGATCTGGATTTTCAATAGCGCGTTAGCTTCGCTTTTAATTTTTGTTGCTTTGTTTATTTTTTTCTCTCGTCAAGAGATACCCTATCGTGAACCAATCGAGCCAGAAGCACCATCAGAGCGGGTCACACAAGACGAAGTGAAAATAAATATTGCAAAAATATATGAACAAGATCTTTTTGATACCTATCAAAAAGAATTGCCTGCTATAATTGGACCAGCACCGCAAATACCAATGCCACGCCCACCAACACCTTCTATAGCAAAAGCTCCTGAACTGCCAAAACCAACCTTTTTGCCCCCATTGAATGTCACGCTTAAAGGTATTGTTGTACTTGCGCATGATGATGAAAAAAATCGTGCCATCATTCAGGATAATCAAACAAACCAAGAAGCAAGCTATAAAGTGGGCAATATGATACAAGATGCCCAGTTGATACGCATCCAAAACAATAAGGTGATATTCTTGCGTACTAATGGTCAACAAGAAGTGCTCTATCTGCGTGAAAAGGATGCACAACTTGACCCAACCTATGCCTCACTCATCGGCTGGGATGAAGTCGTGAAAAAAATAGATGACTATCACTTTAATGTGAGCCCACAGGCATTTGTAGAGCGCATTCAAAACATTGCACAATTCATTGACGCACTTGATTTGACCACCGCATACCAAAAAGGCAAAAGTATTGGTTGCCGCGTCGGCACGGTAAAATCAAACACACTTGGCTATGCGCTTGGCTTGCAAACGGGCGATATCATTACACAAGTGAATGACATTCCTGCTACTGATACAGCACACCGCTTTCAGATATATAAATCAATCATGCAAAAACAACAAAATGATCAAATCAACGTCACCATATTACGATACAACAATCCATTGACATTGATATACACATTAGAAGATTTTAGTATTCTTGATAGAATGAAGAAGGTCGAACCGTCAGTTGCACAAAATCTAGAACAAAAAATGAAAGAAAAACAGTTAAAAGCAATGCAACAAAAACATCGGTTTGCACCAACAGTTGGTGAAATTAGAAAACGTGAACGACAAAACATGCTCAGACGGGCAAAACAGCCAGTTAACACAAACGAGCAATAGACCTGAGTAAATAATGATAAAGAAAGTTAGTTTTTTTCTCCTGTGCCTTCTTGCCAGCATCACGCTCGTCTTGCCTGATAGTGCAGCATCTATGACGCCAAAACGAAAACGGCGCTCTTCTATTTTTGCTGCTGCTATTGATGCGCCAGAAGCAACTATTGATACAGATGCTTCGTTTGATGACACGCTTAGCCCTGCCCAAGAGGACATTGCCACTATTGAAGATACCACAGATAGCACAAACGAATATCCAACTATGACTGACCGTGCTGTGAATCACTTTTTTCAAGAAGCTGCCATGGGCGATGAAGATGATGCGTTCACACAAGAGGATCGTGCAGCATTTGATGCCATGGATCAGGAAGAGGCACTCCCAGATCCTAGTACCCTACCTTCAACATATGCTGAACCAGAAGATATTCAGCTGATGTCAGATATAAAGGGTGGCATATTTGATCAAGCGCTCCAACAAATGGCCGATGCTGATAACAATCAACCGGCAGGTGAACCAACTGACGAAGAGCCAACTAGAGCAAAAGAACGTCAAATTGAAGTATTACACAAACCACAAGAGATAGTAAAACGTGAGGCAAAAGAGCGCCTTGCACAGGCAAAAGAAGAGCCTACGATTGCACCCGAGCCTGAAACAATTGAGTTTTATTTTGAAAATGCAGATATTCAAAATCTACTCACTCAAATTTCTGAATTATATGACGTTACGTTTATTGCCGATGATATATTTGACCCAATGAGTCCTGCTGGTAAAGCACTCAAAGGAAATAAAATATCATTCAAAACACATAAACCCCTTTCAAAGACAGCAGCGTGGGGCCTCTTTTTAACCTTCCTAGACCTGTCTGGCTTTGCGCTTGTTAAAGAGCCGCAAGAAGGGTATTATCGTGTGGTTACAGCTGATGCAGCACAACGCTCACCAGTGCCAAGTTATATTGGCGTTGAACCAGATGCACTGCCTAATAATGATCAAGTGGTACGCTATGTATACTTTATTGAAAATGCCCGCATTGATATTCTTAAGGATATTGTACAAGCATTAAAAAGCCCCAATGCACGTGCTATTTTTATGCAGCAATTAAAGGCGTTTGTTATCACTGATAAGGCCTATAATATCAAAAGCATGATGCAAATCGTCAAAGAGCTTGATCAAGTCACCATGCCTGAATCTATGTCGGTATTGAAACTCACACGTGCTGATGCAGTAGAAGTGAAAAAACTCTATGACACCATTAGTAAATCTGATGAGGGAGGCACTCAGCCATCGCGCATGTTCTCAGCACGCAAGCAGCCCACATCTATCTATTTTCCTGAAAATGCACGCATCATCGCTGAACCACGCACTAATGCCTTGATTCTTTTAGGCTCTGTGGATGCAATTCAAAAGATTGAACACTTTATCACTAAATACGTTGACGTTGAGTTGGAAAAACCATATTCACCTCTCTATACATATCAATTGCGCTATGCAAATGCGGTCACTATCACTGATATCATGAGTCAAATGACGCAATATGCGGGAGATACCCCTGCTGGCAAAACGGGCGGTGTACGTGGCGGTGATAAATACCTTAAACCAATGAGTTTTACCGCTGAGCCAGCAACCAACTCAATTATCATTAAAGGTGACTACGAAGATTATATACGAGCGCTCGAAGTGATTAAAAAACTTGATGAACCACAACCACAAGTAGCTGTGGAAGCACTTATTCTTGCAGTTAACTTTGAAGATGCAAAAGAACTCGGTACGCAGTTGCGCAACAAAGTACCGGGTGTGAATGGCCTACTTGGGAATAATGTTGATTTTCAAACCTCCGGTATTCGCCTTGGTTCTTCAACGGCTTCGGGCATTCAAACGCGAGAAGAGGGAACTGGAGCCACACGCTTGCTTGCAAACCTCCTTTCATTGGTAGTCAATAAAGGCGCCGGTAATACCGTTATTTCATTGGGGTATGATGCTTTTGGCGTATGGGGTATCTTCAATATCCTACAAAGCATCACCAATACACAGGTGGTCTCAAACCCCTTCTTGGTGGCAACCAACAAAACAAAATCAATGGTGCAAGTAGGGCAAATTCGTCGTGTTGTTACCAGTACTATTTTTGCAGGTACAGAACCGCAAGACGCTTTTGGTGACTTCTCCGCAAACCTCAAACTAGAAGTAACGCCACAAATCAATTCAGATGGCATGATTGTACTTGATCTTGATGTGCTAATTGAAAACTTTATTAGTCCTATACAGAACGAGCAGCAAGTAGCAAAACAAGAGCGAAAAATTCAAACCAAAACTATTGTTGCTGATAAAGAAGTTATTGCTCTTGGTGGCCTCATTCAAAATCGTATTGACGAAAGCCTGACCAAAGTACCGATTTTGGGCGACATTCCAATTCTAGGATGGCTATTTCGTAACAAACGAAAAGATGTACGAAAAGATAATCTGCTTATTCTCATTTCTACACGCATTATCGAGCCTGAAGTAGCTGAAGTAGTGGATGAACATACGCGCACCAAAATTGAAGATTATCATACGACGTTGGATCAATTTAAAGATATCGGGGAGTATCGCGATCCGGTCTATCGCCGCTTTTTTGATCAACCGGCATCTGATAACGCTGATGCGGTAGAAGAATTCCTGTTCAAACGTGCAAATGCTGAAATTCCTGTCGCACGTGATCCTCTTGCCAACACGCCTTTGGAACAACGTCCAGCTGAACTCTATCAAGAAATCATGCAAGATGACCCAGAACAGATGAAAGAAGCGGTGCATCATATGCCTCTTGAGCAACGTGAGCTCACCGCACAGCGTAAACTCGCGCAACTAAATGAAATAGCTTACTTAAATGGCGCAGCTAAAAGTGATGCTACCCAAGAGAAAAATGTACCTAAGCGACGCATGAGAGATGCTCGTCGTTGTAAAAACAGTAAAGGCAAAGGAACGCGATGTTAAAAAACGTGCTTTTTCCTGAAAAAATCCGTGGGTACTATCTTTTTGCTCAACGCGTTGCAGGCGTTGCTATTAACAAGTCACATATTTCCGTTACCGTGGTGTATCTTCGTGGCACAAACATCACTATTGAACAATGTCTGACCGTTCCTATTGAGCCAGATACCAACAAAGAGCAGCAAGAACGCGTAGCAGAAGCGATAAGAAAAGCGCTTGCTATGATTGGCAAAGAAGTCGCAGTACATACGGTCATAGGGAGTGAACACGTTATATTCAAGTCAATGAAGCTCCCCTTTACTGACCCAGAAAAAATAAAAAAAGTACTTGATTTTGAAGTTGAACCGCTTCTGCCATTTTCTATTCATGAAGCGGTGGTCGATTTTATTATCACACGCACTATTGAAGAAGACCAAAGCGCTGAAATTATGGTTGCTGCGGTGCAAAAGATCTACATAGAGCAATTGCTTGATCTATTTGCTCGTACTGGTGTGGCGCCGGTGGTGATTGGCATTGATATCTTTTCACTCTACGGCCTGTATAAGTTTATTCCACCATATGCAGAGTATACTGAAAGTGTTGCCTTACTTGATATTGGGAGCGCTACCAGCAAGCTGCCCTATATCATTAATGGGCAACTACGTTTTATTCGTACTATACCAACCGGAACGCATCATATCGCAAAAGAATTGTCACACGCACTCAATATCACGTTGCGTGATGCTATGCAGGAACTCATGCGTTTTGGGTTTGAAAAGATTGATTCTGCAGACTATACCCACGCACTTAATCAGGCCTGCAGTGCATTAAAAAAACAGGTGCAATTTAGCTTAGCATCATTCGCAACAAGCAATGCTGATGCGCCAGCACTCAAAAACATATTACTGCTTGGCGATGGTGCAGACATTAAAGGATTGCACCAATGGATAGAAAAAGAATTTGGTGTGCCAACATCATTATTTAATCCATCTGGCATCATACAGCACGAGCAGGTACACTTGAAAAAAATGCTCACTATTCCACAGGGCAATAGCATGAGCACGGCCATTGCCCTGCCGACACCTATAACTGAGCATATCAATCTACGCCAAAAAGAATATATGCAAAGCGATAGTTCACTGCTATTGCGCCAGCTTATGCTCGGTAGCGGTTTCACTCTTGTGCTCTTTGTGAGCTTATTGCTCTATAGCTATATGCAGATACGGACACTAAAAAATGAAATAGCCGATTCACAGCAAGAGATAACTGAGGCGCTCACAGAACGATTCCCTACTATTTCTGCAGATGAAGATATTGAATCCCAGGTTGAAAGTGCACAAGAGACCATCACACAAGAAGAAAAACTTTGGTTTTCGTTCTCTCCTTCTATGCGTAACGCCTTTTTGCTCTACTTGCTTGAACTAACTAACCTTGATCGTGAAGGGCTTGGTCTCATTGTGGAAAAAATCACCCTGGACCAAGATCGTGACCTCATGACACTCAAGGCACAAGTAAAAGATACTGATGCACTCAAAAAATTAGAAAACGAATTACGACGCTCTGGCATGTTTATTGTTCAACCGCAAGAACAACCTAATTTCACCATGGAATTACGTTTTAAAGGAACTAAAAAGGGTGAAAAATGAAAATAGTCGAACAAATGCAAGAATGGCTTGATACGCTCGAAAGTGCAATTTTTTATCGCTACCTTGTGAGTATATTAAGCATAATCATGGCTCTGGCGGGCCTTATCATCTATCAATACTATGCCACGGTGAGCGAATACACTGATCAAATTGAAGCTATTAATGAACAACGCCAAGATGTGCAAGAACTTCTTGAAAAAGCTTATTTGGTAAAAGAGCAAAAAGAGACCGTTAATGCCATGCTCAAAGCTGACCCTAATTTTAAGATTGATGCTTATTTTACTGAGGTGGTTAATCAGCTAGCACTTCAGGGCAACCTTGATATGAAAAAAGCAAACAGAATAGAACGTGGCGATCAAAAATATGATGAAAGTATTTTAAATGCCAAATTGAGCAGTATGAATATGAAAGAAGTGAGTGAGCTTCTTGAAAAAATTGAAGAAAATAAACGTGTCTATATAAAAAACGTCGAAATTGAAAAAATCACGAAAAAACTACGCACCGTTGAGGTCCAAATAACCATCGCTACACTACAACCGCGTACGGTATAAGCTCGTGGGGGGAATTGCATGAATAAAAAACATATTCTTCTTGGCATACTCATACACTTTTTGTGTGCGCATTGCTTGGCATCGCCAGCTATTCATCGAGCACTTGCTGATGCTATCCAAGAAACGGAAACACCAAAAAAACATTCAAAAGGCACTATTGATTTTATTTTCGATAAAGAAGAATTGGTGGATATCATCAATATGCTCGCTGAAAAAAAAGGTGTTAATGTTGTACTGCCAACCGGGACCAATACCATTAGTTCAACCGTTACCCTGGCAATCAATCGTAGACTCACCCTTAATGAAGCATGGAATCTTCTGTATACCCTTCTTGATATCGCCGGTTATAGCATGATTGCAAAAGAAGGCATGTATGTGATTGTGAAAAACAGCAAAAATGTACAACGCGAAGCTCCACCTATTTATATCAATACGCCGCTTTCAGAACTGCCAGACAGTGATGAACGCATACAATATTTATATTATTTGAGCAATATCAAAGCATCAGAAGATTTTGACCAACAAATTAATGAACTACTCAAAGCAGTATTGCCTGATGATGCGCTCTATAAGGCAGATAAAAATGCCAATGGCATTCTCATTATCGCCAAAAGCCAAGACATTAAATCGGTAATGGGCATCATCCAAGAGATCGACCAAGCGGGTTTTCAAGAAGTCATGGAAGTGATTCGCTTACGCTACACCAATGCGGATCTTATTGGCCAACTCTTTAATGATAATATTTTAAAAACCGCCGCTGCCACACCAAGCCATCGGTATCGCCTTGATGCGCGCAACAAAGAGCTTGAAGCTACCTATTTTTCTCGCAATGTTAAAGTGATACCAGAGCCACGTACTAATTCTCTTATTGTATTAGGGCGTGTGCAAGCAGTAGAACGCATTAAAGACTTTTTGTTTAAATATATCGATGTCGAACTTGATGCAGGCAGATCCATTTTACACGTCTATGAATTGCAGTATCTTGATGCACAAGACTTCGCACCGGTGCTTGATCGTATTGTAAAATCAACACGTTCGGGTGGTACGGGTCAATCAAAAGCTGAAGCTGGCGCTCAAACGGGTACTGAGCGTTTTTTTGAAGAAGTTATTATCCTAGCCGACACTCCTGCAGAAGCATCCGCCGAACAGGAAGAGGGGACCTATTTTGGTGGCAATAAATTAATCATTGCTGCACGCTATGAAGACTGGAAACGTATAAAAAAACTCATTGAGCAATTAGACAAACCGCAACCACAAGTAATTATTGAAGTTCTGATTGCCGATTTGACCATTGATGATACTATGCGCTTAGGCTCTATTATGCGCAACCCAGCTGATATTCCATTTCCCGGCGATGTGAGCGGACAAGCAGCCATGATTGGGCAGGTCATTCTTGATAAAGGTGTAGCAGCTGGACAAGCGGTCACTAATGCAGACGTTGAAGGACTCACTGGTGTCAATGCTGATTTAAACGGGCAAGTGGTACCAACAGGCAATACAACTGGAGACGCTTTTACTAATATTCCCGCCACACTTGAATCAGGATCAACCGCAGTTGCTATAAGTGATCGTGATGGCAAAACCTGGAATCTGCTTGAAATACTCAAAAAACTTGATACAAGCAAGGTGCTTTCACATCCACATGTAATCGCTATTAACAATCAAAAGGCAAGCATCAAAGTTGGTGAAACTCGCTTGGTAGAAGACCAAGCAGCCGCAGCAACCAGTGGTATTACGCGTAGGAAAAAACCAATTGATGCAAATACTGATATCGATATTACGCCACGTATTAGTTCAGCAAATACGGTAAATCTTCAGATAAAAATTGATATTGATCAATTTCTTCAATCAAGCGAATTTGGCAATGCAAACCGTATTAACCGAGATGTGATCACCAATGCATCGGTCAAGAGTGGCGACGTGCTTGCTATTGGTGGCCTGGTAATTGAAACCACTGAAGAAACAATGGTAGAGACTCCCTTGATAAGCAAGATTCCTGTTTTAGGCTGGTTATTTAAACGTAAATCAAAAAACGTTGCGCAAACCAGTTTGACCGTATTTATTTCTCCTACTATTATTCAGCCAAAATTACGCGGTGGCATTGGCGATTATACCCAAGCCTATGTTGAAGTCGCAAAAGATTATGCAGGGCAAGCATCACTCTTTGATAATTTACGCGATCCTATCACTCGTTGGTTCTTTGAACCTGAAAGAGAAACCGCAAAAGTATTGACCGAAAACTTTGTCTCTCGAGACCAAGCTCATGAAATTTATGATGAAGAACTCTATCATGCAGCTAAAGAAGAAGCAGACCGCATAAATGAATATTTGGGTAAAGGTAAAAAAGACCCTGAGCGAGATCTTGCCATTCTTTTGGCAAGTGAAGAGCAACCATTGCCACAAAGAGGGTCTGCCACTAAATCAAAAGTGCAAAAGGAATCTGCTCCGGCAAAAGAGAAACTACAGTTCGGCCCAAAGAAAGCAAAAACGCTTAAAGATATACTTGCAGAGCAGGATAATCCGTTAACGGTATAGGCTATTCGAGCATATTCATCATAAGCTCGTCTTCAATGGCGAGCAAACGATTATATTTTGCCACACGCTCACCGCGCATAAGGCCACCTGCCTTCATTTGCCCAGCACTCGTGCCAACAGCAAGATCTGCTATAAAATCATCACAGGTGTCACCTGAACGGTGAGAGACGATCACATTCATGTCATGCTCTTTGCACAGTTTTATTGCCTGCAACGTTTCAGTTACCGTGCCAACTTGATTTGGCTTAATTATAGCCGCATTTGCCGCCTGTTGCTCAAGTCCATAAATAATGCGCGCTGGGTTCGTTGCAAAAAGATCGTCGCCTACAATTTGAATTTCGCTTCCGAGCGCGTTATTTAATTGTTGCCACGCTTTCCAATTTGATGCTTCCAGCCCATCTTCAATAGAATAGATAGGATAGTGTTCAACGAGTCGCTGATAATAGGCAATCAATTCATCAGTATCAAAAACATTGCCATCAAGATGATAAAGCCCTGTCTTTTTATTATAGAGTTCATTCGCTGCAACATCTAAAGCAATCACCATTTCATCATGCAAATCCGTGCGATCAAGCACTTCCATCATAATATCAAGCACTTGTTCTGTTGTTTGCAAATGTGCAGCATAGCCACCTTCATCACCAATACCTACTAATATCTTTTTTTCTTCTAATACCTGTTCGCATGTGTTAAAAATGTCTGACATTGCCTCCATAGATGCACGAAAACTGGTAACACCAACGGGCATGAGCAAAAATTCTTGCACCGACACATCAGTGTGAGCATGCGCACCCCCATTAATGAGATTAAACATGGCAAAAGGCAATGATACTGTTTCAAAATCACATAGATACGCAAGCAGCTCATATACTTGCATATTCTGAATAAGTGCTTGTGCACGGCATACTACTTTACTAACAGCGAGCATTGCATTGCCACCAATATGTGCTTTATCGGGCGTACCATCAAGCTCCATCATCTTTAAATCCATTGAAACTACACAAGGCGTTTGGCCTATTAATGAAGGCGCAATAATATCCTGAATATGCTCAATCGCTTTTAGCACACCTTTGCCATCATAACGATCCGCATCACGCGCTTCTCGCGCTTCATATTCCCCCACTGATTGTCCACTAGCAACCTGTGCACTTACCGTTCTGCCATCTTGCAAGACAAGAGTACATGCTATTGTTGGCGTACCACGTGCATCAAGTACCTCTCGTGCTTCTATACGTTCAATTTTCATTATATATAACCTTTTTTTTGGCCCCACCCTTTATCAATGAGAAAACATCCCATTCAAGTGTACCTTTTTTAATTTCCAGAAAAAAACCTATTTAATGTGAGAAGGTCATAATACCCCGCATGGCAATATTTTCCTGTATTTCTTTGCTTTTTTGTTTAAGCAGGTGTGCTGGTGTTCTTTTAAATAGATTTTTGGCATTAAGATCTGCACCTAATGAAAGCAAGGTGATCGCAGCAATAACAGATGGTTGCTGCAAGCTGCCATTTGGTTCAATTCGTTCAATACAATAATATAATGGCGTATTACCAAAACGATCTTGTGCGTTAATATCGGCACCCTTTTCATATAGTATGTATATCATGCCGGCCTCATGAGCACCATGTAAGGGCGTTTTACCATCATCATCTTGTATATTCGGATCAATATATTCACATAGTTGACGTGCAATATGAAAAGCTTCCGTTTGCACAACAAAGTGTAACGGACTCGGCGTTTTATATCCCTTTTGGCGATAGTAATAGCCTAATGCTAATTCTAAATGTATTACCTCATCTCTTATCTGTTCCATGTCTAATCCAAAGTAGTGATAAGCAAAACTGGCATCAGTATCGGTGTCTGCAATAGCTTTAAATGAGGCGCCCATCGCCGGCATTTTTGCCAACAATGCATATTTTTGCGTTGCAGTGTAGCACTGGCTTTGTGCAATCATATGTGCAACACGGCACAGTAAACGTTCTGAAAAACGATCTTTACACTGTCCCATGACCCAATCATTAGACAAAGCATTATACAGCGCTATAGTCGTCTTACTCTTTGGTTCTCCTGTTTGCATACCCTGTGGCCAAAATAATCTCTCTTGCTCAGTTGGTGGCTTAAAAAGCGCATGCTCATCACATTCAATTGCCGATCGCAAAGCATATATGCATCGTAATGGATATGCAACCAAAGGAGGCAAAGGTCCAACATCTAATTTATATTCAACCATCACGTCCATACATGCTTCGGCTAAAGAAGATACGTCTTTTATCTGTTGATCATCAGCTGCATGCAAGAAAATAGCATAGAGTATACATACGATATATTTTTTCATGAGCACATCCTAGCCTTCGGTTTATGTGGCAGACTAGCATGCAATTGTAATTAAAGCGTTGCGTGTTTAACAAGAAAATCCTTTAAGCGGGCACTATACCCCCACTCATTATCATACCAACCAGTTATTCTGCCAGTATTGCCCATCGCCTCAATCAATAAGCCATCCACGACTACCGAATAATCAACACCTGCAAAATCACTCGAAACGAGCGGCTCATCAGTCACATGCAATACCCCGTGCATAGTATGCGCTGCCGCATCATGCAAAGCATCTTTAATCTTCTGTATGGTCATTGGTTTTTTTGCAACAAACATGAGATCAATAATAGATACCTTACCAATAGGCACACGTAACGCATAGCCTGACATGATATTACGCATTTCAGGTATCACTTTGCTGATAACCTTAGCTGCTCCTGTTGAAGTTGGTACAATATTAAGCGGTGCCGAACGACTACGCCTTGGGTCACGACGATTACTATCAAGTAACGCTTGAGAACCAGTAAAAGCATGCACGGTAGAAAAAAAGGCATGTTCGATACCAAACTGATCATTAATTACTTTCACAATTGGTGCCAATGCATTACTTGTGCAACTACCTGGAGAAACGATTCTGTGCTCTTGTGGATCAAACAAGTGATCATTCACCCCTAACACAAACGTTAAATCTTCACCTTGCGCTGGCGCGGTGATCAATACGTTTTTTGCTCCTGCTTCTAGATGTTTTTGTGCTAAGCTTCGCTCTGTATAATGCCCAGTTGCTTCCACCACCCAATCAATAGCATAGGCATGCCAATCTATCTTAGAGACATCACGCTGAGCAATGAGTGGGATATGATGGCCATCAATTGCAAGTACTGCATCATTCACCAAACGGACCTCGCCTTTGTAGGTCCCCATTAATGTATCATAACGAAAGAGATGAGCAGCCATTTCAAAATCACTTGATCCAGTATTAATCACTGCAATATTAAGCCGCTCACGAGCAACAGGGTCATTCATCACAATACGCAAAAAGGTCTTTCCTATACGGCCAAAACCATTAATAGCAATATTAAGACGCTCTTTTGCCTTCAGAGGAAACAGCACGAACAAAAGTAATAAAGGCCATACACGCTTCATGAGCCACTCCTGCAAACGTTAAAAAAAGAGATCACCTATACTTCTTGCCACTTTAAAAAAAAACCTGCCTTCCGTCAAAATTGCCTTACCCCTATCATCCGAGACATACCGCCCTTACTACCCCTGGGGATTGACAAATTTACATAATAATATACTATTAGTAACATAACCTAATAAATGGAGGTTTTTACTATGTTTTTAAAGAACAAAAAGGCAATTTTTGCCCTATTTTTAGCTGTTTTTGGGAGTTTAGCGCTTTATCGCAGCTTTATGCCAACAGCAGAACCGGTATTTACTACTATGGCTCTTTTTACCGATTATGATCACCCTGGTGAGCATAATGGCCGTGCTATTGTCTATGAGACGCTCAAAACCATAGATGGCGGCTGTAGCCATATTTTCATCAATAAAAAGCTCTTTCAAGAGCTTGAACAATTTGTGTTTCCTGAGATGTTCGCACAAGATTGGCAGGTATATGATACCCATATTGGCTTGCTCTACTTGCGTGGTACAAAGGCAACTGAACAGTTGGGTATTAAGATAGATACCTTTACCCTGCTTGAGCAACCGTTTGATACTACTA
>Ga0180437_10006651_pt1 | contig 15304 bp, 12 predicted proteins | sample SS_ome_4_FD_132410 | JGI IMG/M metagenome (GOLD analysis project Ga0180437, IMG submission 132410) | Hypersaline lake sediment archaeal communities from the Salton Sea, California, USA - SS_3_D_1 metaG | ecosystem: Environmental > Aquatic > Non-marine Saline and Alkaline > Hypersaline >...
TGAGCGTCAGGGCCTCAGACTCGATGGCAAAGCGTTTCTGGTTGATCACGCGCCTGTCCTGTCCAATGAGCTGGCGAGAGCCGTCAGTGTCGCGCCGCTTGAGGAGATCCACGGATTCGATTATCGCCTTCTCCACCATGCTGCCAAGAACTAGGACTTCGTCCTGAAGGCGCTGGAGCTCTCGATCAAATGTGTCTCGTGTCATCGGAATTCTCCTCTGCAAGCAGGGTGTTCGTCTGTAGGAGGTGATTGAGCACATCTTCTCTGATGCTATCGCGCACAAGGCGGAAAGCTTGGAGGCGCTGCTCCAAAGTCCCGACCGCCTGGGCCGGATCGGGGAAGGAGATATGCCTCACCTTTCCGCCACTGAACCAGATAGGGCAGTTGCGCGCGGCATCATCGCACAACGTGACTACCAGATCGAAGTGGTCAGCCTCAAACCGTGACACGGCCTTGGGTTCTTGGTGAGAGATATCGATCCCCAACTCAGCCATCACCTCGACGGCTAGTGGGTGAACGGCCGTGGCTGGTTCTGTGCCCGCTGAGATCGCTGCCCAGCGGTCGCCGAGCCGCTGGTTAACTAGCGCCTCAGCCATTTGGCTCCGGGCCGAGTTGCCGGTACACAGGAACAACACCGATCGCTTCTCGGTCATCCGAATCTCCCTGTGATATAGTCCTCGGTTCGCTTGTCCTGCGGGTTGGTGAAAATCTGGGAAGTGGGCCCATACTCCACCACAATCCCCGCTCGATCTTCTTCCATCATCAGGAAGATAGCATAGTCGGAGACCCGGGCAGCTTGCTGCATGTTGTGCGTGACTATCACGATAGTGTACTCCTTGGAAAGCTCGCGCATCAATTCCTCAATCCGCAGTGTGGCGATAGGATCCAGAGCCGAACACGGCTCGTCCATCAGGATGACGTCCGGCTCGACCGCCAGGGCGCGAGCGATGCAGAGGCGCTGCTGCTGGCCACCGGAAAGGGCCAACCCGGACCGCTTCAGATCCCCCGATACCTCGTCCCACAGCGCAGCGTGCCTGAGGCTTCTCTCCACCATCTCCGCCAATTGCGCCTTATTCCTGATTCCGTGTGCGCGGGGACCGTAGGCCACGTTGTCGAAGATGGATTTTGGGAAGGGGTTCGGCTTCTGGAAGACCTGCCCCACTCGGCGCCGCAACTCCACCACATCTGCATTCCCAAGGATGCTCTCTCTGTCCAGCAGTACTGCACCCTCGACCCGCACACCGGGAATGAGATCATTCATGCGGTTGAAACTCCGCAGGAGCGTGCTCTTACCACATCCGGAAGCGCCAACGATGGCGGTGATCTTGTTGGCGGGGATCTCAATGTTCATATCACGCAGTGCCTGGAAACTGCCATAGTACAGGCTATAATCCAGCATCTCTAGCTTCGTAGTCTCATTATCCATTATGACGCTCCCCTATCTCATCGTGAATCGGCGCGTCAAGTAGTTGATGATAGCGTTGATCAATACTATGCTCACGACGAGAATGACTGCTGTGGCCATGGCCTTGTCAAAGGCTCGGGTCTCAGTGGCCAGGTAAAAGACGTGGAGAGCCATGGTGCGACCGCCTTGCAGCAAAGAGGTGGGTGTCCTACAGGATCCCCCCAGAGTGACATAGAAGACTGCCGTCTCGCTCACCACGCGTCCGACGCTGAGGACTATACCGGTGATGATGCCGGGTAGCGCAGCGGGCAACACCACACCCCAGACGGTCTGCCACTGTGTTGTCCCCAAGGCTAGGCTCCCTTCGCGGTAGCCACGAGGTACGGCGCGCAGCGCCTCCTCAGTAGTGCGGATGATGACCGGTAGGATCAGACAAGCACCGGCGAGACCTGCGGAAAGCAGCGAGAACCCGAAGTGCATGGCGGAGACGAAGAGAACGTATCCGAACAGCCCGAAGATGATCGACGGCACGCCCGCCAGCGTCTCCACCCCGAAACGAGCTAAGCTGACCAGTCGGGGGAGTATGCCTCCTCCACCTCGCATCTCGCGGGCGTATTCGACCAAGTAGACCCCGGCACCGACGCCCAAGGGCGTGGCGATGCAGATGGTCAACAGGACTAAGTAGATGGTGGTAACGATGGTGGTCGAGATGCCCCCTTCTCCAGCCAGGCCTCCCCGGGGCGACGTCAGCAGAAACTCGAGGTTGATCGAGCCTATCCCGCCTACGACGACGTAGCCTACCACCGCTAGGAGCGCGGCTACGGCTGTCAGCCCAGCTAGCCAGAGTAGGCCGAAAGCAACCCTCTGCACAATGTGACGTTGAGCGAGGTTGGAGCTGCGGTCCCCAACGGACCCGCGGCTTAGCGTGGCTTCCACGTGCCCCATCACCGACCCCTCCCCTTGATCATCACCTGGGCGGAGCTGTTCACGATCATGATGAGCACAAAGAGCACCACTCCGGTGGCAAACAGGGCGCTTTCATGTACCCCTGTGGCGTAGCTGATCTCCACCGCGATGTTGCCGGTCAAGGTTCGGGCTTGACTCAGGAAGATGGAGAGCGGATTGGAGTTCAGTGGTGTGGGCATAATGATTGAGTTGCCAATGACCATGATCATGGCCATGGTTTCCCCCACGGCGCGGCCTATCCCCAAGATCACGGCCGCCACGATCCCCGATCGGGCCGCTGGCAGTGTTACCCCCACGATGGTTTGCCAATGCGTGGCTCCCAGGGCTAGGGATCCCTCCTTGTATTCACGTGGGACCGCCCTTATAGCGTCCTCCGCGATATTGGTGATTGTGGGGAGAATCATGATGGCCAGTACGATCGAGGCGGAAAGAAGCCCAAAGCCGGCGTTTCCGGAGACCGGTATCTGCCTTACTGACGGGACGACAACGACCATGCCGAAGAGTCCGTAGACTACCGAGGGAATGCCAGCCAGGAGTTCGACGGCCGAGCGCACGACTTCTCGCATGCCGCTTGGCGCGACTTCTGCGAGGAACACGGCGCCTGCCAGGGCCAATGGCACACCTAGAAGCATGGCACCGATGGTGACCCAGATGGAGCCAGCGATCATCGCCAGGAGGCCGAACTCACCACGCCCGGGCCGCCACACCTGTTGTGTCAGCAGGTTGGCGACACCTATGCTCTGCATGGCTGGCCAAGCTTCGCGCAGCGTGAACAGGCCGATAAGGAAGACGATGAAGACAGAGATCAGTGCGCTGATCAGGAGGAGATATCTCACACCGTGATCGACCACATACCTTCTTTGCACATCTATCTCCTGAACTCTTGTTTCACCAAGAAGGATGCGCGAGGTGCTACTTGGCACGGCCTCGCGCATCACGTCACCTCTAGAATTCTGGGCAACTGGTGCTCTACTGTACCGCGATGTAACCTTCCTCAACAACGATGGCCTGCCCGTCGGCGCTAAGGATGAAGTCCAGCCATGAGCTCGCCAACTCTCCCGGCTCACCGTTGGTCAGCATGTTGAGGGGCCGTACGACAGGGTACGAACCACCTGCGGCGTTCTCCTCCGTGGCATCAACACCATCTACTGCGAGCGCCTTCACGCTCTCGTCCAAATAGCCGAAGGAGATGTAGCCAACTGAATCTGGGGTCGTGGAAACTGTGGTCTTCACCGCCCCGTTTGACGGTTGCAGGATGGCAGTATCCGCGATGACTGCTTCGTCTCCCATCACCATCTCTTCGAAGGCACCACGCGTCCCGGAACCCTCCTCGCGGGAGACAACCACGATGGGTGCATCCGGGCCTCCGACTTCGCTCCAGTTGGTGATCTGTCCAGCGAAGATCTCTCTCACTTGATCCTTTGTCAGATCGTCTACTGGGACATCTAGATAGGTCACTATGGCGATGCCGTCTCGGGCGATGGTGTAGATCTGCAGGCCTGCGAATTCCTGGAGTTCTGAGTCCTTGACTGCACGAGACGCCATTCCCACATCTACTGTCCCCTCTCCAGCCGACTTCACTCCAACGCTGGAGCCACCGCCCTGAACGGTGACGCGTACATCGGGATGCGATGCTGTGAAGGCCTCACCCAGCACCTCGGCGAGCGGCTGCACCGTCGTCGATCCGGCAGCCGTGATCTCTCCGGACATCCCGTTGCCAGTCGGCGTGCTCCCGCCACAGGCAGCTACGAGCAACGTGGCGACAAGCAGACTGGCAGTTAGCAGATAGCGCATGGTCTATACCTCCGTTCTGACTGATTCTTCGAGCTTGCGCTGTCATCTAAGTGGAGTGTACCACGCGCCGTTTAACGAGCACTTATGGCGAGGTTAATGAGAGGTTAACGGGGGGTAATCGTTCAGTTAGGGGTGGGCAGGGAGAAGGAGAACGTGCTTCCCTGGCCCTCGATGCTGCTTGCCCAGATGCGACCGCCGTGACCCTGGATGATGTGTTTGGCGATAGCCAGACCGAGACCGGTTCCGCCACCACTGCGGGCCCGGTCCGCCTTGTAGAATCTCTCAAAGACCCTGGGCAGATCTTCGGCCGGGATGCCAACACCGGTGTCAGAAACTGACGTCACCACCTCATCCTTCGCTGACTGCACGGTGACACGTATCTCGCCGCCAGCGGGCGTGAACTTGATGGCGTTGTGGAGGAGGTTGGTGATGACTTGCCGCACACGCTCTTGGTCGGCCAGCACCGGCGGGACGTCTTCCGGTAGGTCCAGATGCATTTGCACGCCTGCCCGCTCCGCCTGTGGGCCCAGCCGCTTGACGACGGGCAGGACCAGGGAGGCCACCGGGGTGGACGAAAGGCGCAAAGGCACGCGACCCGACTCGACACGCGAGAGTTCGAGAGACTCCTGGATGATCTGCGTCAGCGTGTCGACCTCCGTCTCCATGTGCTCCAGAAAGCGCTGGGCCGCGGGTGGATCCTCCAGGGCCCCGCCTTGCAGGGTCTCAGTTAGGGCCCTCAGCGACGCTAGAGGCGTGCGTAGCTCGTGGGAGACGTTTCCAAGGAAGTCCTGGCGGATGGTCTGAAGGCGGTGCAGTTCCGTGAGATCCTGGAGGATGACCAGGCTGCCTAGCTGCTCTGTCTCCTGGAGCGGTGTTATGATCACTCGCCAGAAGAGCTCCTCGGGGCCGATCTGGAGGAGTTCCGTTCGCTCACTCCTTGCCTTCCGGCAGCTACCCCAAACCTCAATAAGCTCGTGGTGACGCGTTACCTGTGCGAAGGACATGCCTAGCGCTGCCTCTTCCGGAGTGCCAAGGAGCCGTGCGGCAGACGGATTGATGAGCCGGACTCGGCCTTCTCCGTCGAGGATCAGGACCCCGTCGGCCATGTTCTCCAAGACGCCCGCGAGTTGTCCCCTCTCATTCGCGAGTGCGGTTACGATCTCCTCGAGCTGATCGGCCATGTGGTTGAAAGAGCTAGTGAGTTGGCCGATTTCATCGCTGGCGGTGGGATAGAGTCGCGCGCCGAGTTCCCCTTGCGCCATCCGCTCGGCTACTCCGGTTAGCTGTCTCACTGGCCGAGCGAAACGTTCGGCGATAAGAATGGCCAACACGATGGCGGCGGCTGCGGCCAGCAAGCCGCCCCCCAGTATTGCCCAACGGAAACGGGCGACACTGGCCTCAACTTGCTGCAGAGATAGTGCCAGGCGAACGAAGCCCAACACCTGCTGGCCGTCGGTGACGGGCACCGCCACGTACATCATGTCGTAGCCCAGTGTGCGGCTGAAGCGCACGCTGGAGGCTTGCCCCTCCGCGATGGCTCCCTGCACTTCGGGGCGGTATAGGTGATTGTCCATTTGGCTGCGGTCTTCGTGGGATTCGCCGAGCACAGTGCCATCCGGTGCGATGACAGTGACCCGGGCTTGTACTAACTCGGCCGACCGGTCGGCTGTGGCCTGGAGGGCACCATCGCCCCCAGCGGCGATGAGGTAAGCTTTTATCGTGTCGCCCAGTAGGCGCGCTTCATCCGTCAGCCGTCTCTCCAGCTCGACCAAGTAGGCGCCACGAACCATGTGGGATCCGTAGAGGATGAGTCCTAGCATGGTGAGCAGAATGAGAACGACGTAGGGGACGGCGATGCGCCAGCGAATGCTGGAGAACATGGTCTAACCCTCGAAGCGGTAGCCCACTCCTCTCACGGTCACTATGCGCACGGGGTGGGCGGGGTCCGGCTCGATCTTCTCACGGAGCCAGTGGATGTGAACGTCCACAGTTCGTGTTCCGCCGTTAAAATCCCAGCCCCATACACGTTCCAGGATCAGATCGCGGGTGAGTGTGGTGCCTGGGTTCTGCGTCAGGAAGAGAAGCAGATCATACTCCTTTGGTTTCAGGGGCAGGACTTCGTGTCCCAGAGTGGCCTCGTGGCGTGCCGCCTGTATGGTCAGGTCGTCGAAGATGAGGACCTGGCGGGCATCACGATTGTCAGTCGCCGCCATCTCCTCTTTGGTCAGCCGGACGCGCCTGAGGGAAGCCTTGACCCTGGCCAATAGCTCTCGCATGCTGAAAGGTTTGGTGATGTAGTCGTCGGCGCCGACCTCGAGCCCAACGACTCGGTCCACCTCATCGCTGCGAGCGGTGAGCATGATGATGGGGACGTTTGTCTCGCCGCGCAGGATGCGGCAGACCTCCAGGCCGTCCAGCTTGGGGAGCATGATGTCCAGAAGGACCAAGTCAGGGCGTTCGAGCCTTGCCACCTCCAGGGCGCGAACCCCATCGCTGGCGGTTCGGACTTCGTATCCCTGCTTGGTCAGACTGTATTCGAGTGTTTCCAGGAGGGGAACTTCATCCTCCACGACCAGAATCTTCTCTGACATGAGGCCCAGCTCCTGTCAAGTCTCACTGCGTCGACTTAGGGTCGCTGCACGCAGTTCTTCAGCGTCATGGTCGCTCGATACATCCGCATCATGGAGAACGGGTAGTCACTTCGCTCTTCGCGTGCGGAACCTGAGCGCGAATCAAGTAACGCCTCCATCAGCACAGGCGCCGCGAGACGAGCAAAGGACGTGTCGATTCTATCATGCGTCGTCGCCCACGGGCAAGAGCCACAGCGCTCATGTGTCGTTGGTGTCAGAGAGGCCAGTGTCAACACAACAAACTCGTGGTAGAATGAGGGGCAACACAGGAAGGCACAAACGGCGAGATGAGGGGGTGTTGATGGTTCCAATGTCAGATGTGGAACTTGTGGGCCGTCTAGTACTGGCTGCCCTTCTTGGATACCTCATCGGGCTCGAGCGAGAGTTGAGAGGCCAGGCTGCGGGTGAGCGCACTCATGCTCTGGTAGCACTGGGGGCGGCGGCATTCGCCTTGATCTCTGGGCTGGCATTCCCAGGGGGTGACACCGCCCGTGTAGCAGCAGGGGTTGTAACCGGCATAGGATTCCTTGGTGCCGGAATGATACTCAAGAGGGAAGGGGTCAGAATCGAGGGCCTGACCACGGCGGCCGGTCTTTGGGCAGTAGGCTCCATCGGGCTGGCGATCGGGGCAGGCTTGTACCTCCTGGGCACTGTGACGGCGGCATTGGTGGGCTTGATCCTCGCGGCGGAGAGCATACTGAGGCTGAATGAACGCTTGGAACGGAGGAGAGCCGATAGGAAAGGGGGAGCCGATCACCAGGATCGGTCGCAGGAGGAGTACGACGACTCGTGATTGGTGTGGAGGTGCACCGCCCCTGGGGTGGTCTCTCGAGTTATCCCGGGTGGGGGCGCATACGCGTTGGAGATTGCAGGTGAAAACGCGCGCTCTTTGCAGGGGGGCGTGAGTGTGCTATATTGAGAGGAGAACGATGCCTTCGGTGAAAGGAGAAGTGTGACGATGCTGAGCAAGAAGCTTGAGGACGCCATCAACGAGCAGATCAACAAGGAACTCTACTCTGGATACCTCTATCTCTCCATGTCTGCCTACTGCGAAGCCGAGAGTCTGCCCGGCTTTGCCAGCTGGATGCGGATGCAGGCCCAGGAGGAACTGGAGCACGCGATGCGGTTCTTTGACCACATCAATGCCCGGGGCGGGCGTGTGGTTCTCAAGGCGATCGAGATGCCGGCCCCAGTCTGGAAGTCTCCCCTGGAGATGTTCGAGGAGGTCCTTGAGCACGAGCGCAAGGTGACGGGGATGATCAACGCGCTCTATGGACTGGCTCTGAGCGAGAACGACTACGCGACACAGATGGAGCTGCAGTGGTTCATTACCGAGCAGGTGGAGGAAGAGGAAAGCGCCGGCGCAGTGGTTGATCAGTTGAAGAGAGTGGGCGACCAGCCCATGGGCTTGCTGATGATGGACAGACAGCTCGGCGAGCGACAGGCGGCGGCAGGCGGGGCGGAGGAAGAATAGCCGACGCGGACGTAGTCCCTGCTCGCCGGTGTGCTGCCGTAGCGGGGTGCTGGCGATGGCACAGAGCAATCTGGCCTTGATGACCCTTTTCGCGCACCCGGATGATGAGGCCTTCGGCACCGGAGGCACGATGGCCAGGTATGCTGCCGAAGGCTGCGAAGTGTACCTGGTGACCGCCACCCGCGGTGAGGCAGGAGAGATCGTGGTGCCGGATCTGACCTCACCCGCCAATCTACCGTTCGTGCGGGAAGAGGAGTTGAGATGTGCTTGTGAGACTTACGGCATCCACCCTCCCCAATTCCTGGACTATCCTGACGGCCTCTTGAGCATCATTCATCAGGGACAAGCGGTGGGCAAGCTTGTCCGTCTCATAAGGGAATTGAGACCCCAGGTGCTCGTTACCTTCGGTCCGGATGGTATCTACGGGCACTATGACCACATCGCGGTGCATCGATGGGCGACCATCGCCTTCGACCTGGCCGTCGATCCCGACTGCTTCCCCGGTCAAGTGGAGGACGGGTGTGTCCCCCATCAGGTGAGCAAGCTCTACTACCGTGTCTTGTCTGAGGAGCGGTTGGCGGCAATGTCAGACGAGGAGGGGCCGCCCAGGGTGATGATGGATGGGGTTCCCTTCCCCATTGTCGGCCACCCCGCAGAGGAGATCACCACCGTCGTGGACGTGAGCGAGTACGCGGAAGTCAAACTCAGGGGACTGCAGTGCCACGTGTCTCAGGTGGGGTACGACACGCCGTGGGGGGAATCTCCGGAAGCAGTGTTGCAGGAGCCGTGGTTCCGGCAGGAGACGTTCCAGCTGGCTCGCTCCACGGTTGGATGGCCGGAGGGGCTGGAGATGGACCTTTTCGCCGGCTTGCGATGACCGGTCTGCCGGGAAATGGTCATGGCGTACGAAGGACCGGACTACAGAGGTAGGGGAGGAGCCATGGCTGACTGTCTCGAGATGAGACTGGGGCAAGTCTATGCTTGCCACGACTGCGGTCTCCAGCTCAAGGTGGTCGGCGAGTGCAAGGAGTGTGGTGCCGAGACGTGCGGCTGTGAGACTCCCTGCACCCTTGAGTGTTGAGGAGAACCCTTGAGGGTCAAAGGGGAGGAATGGCCTCGGCCAGGTCCCGCCCCCGAAATATACAGTCGCTCTGTTTAGCGACGAGCCTGAGCAGTTCGACGAATCATTGAGTGCTGCCTCAAGCTGTGATCTGACGTTGTCTGCCGTTGAGCGACCGTCACACGGCTTCTTTCATGTGGCATGCGTATGGCGCTCGCCTGCAGAGCTTCCCCCTTCATCTTGACAGAGGCCCCTTGCGCCACTATACTGCGATTTGGGGACTGTGGGTGCTGGCTTTGGCGCTGGGTGCATCCTCTCGGTTCGGATCAGCCCAGTTGATCCTGGCCCCGCAAGGGTAAGCTCTCCCTGTGTGTGACATAGGGCGGCGCCTGGCCCTGGATTGAGAGACGCGGCTGGCAGGTGCGCTTCGGTATTGGGTCGGTTTCGGTCTGCTCGTAGGTGAAGATGGACATCAGGGCTCCTCTGGCTCTTGCCGTTGCTCTGGGTCTCGGCTTTCTGGGCCAGACGTATTTCTCGCACGAGGGCCCCGCAGTGGACGGGATCATCCTCTTCGCTCTCGCTAGCCTGTTCCTGCTGGTGGTTCCTCCGCGTCGCGAAGATCCGCCGCCCCAGGGGCCGTCTGAAGGGAAACTGGGCAAGACACATTTGCTTCTCATCGGGCTGGGCTTCCTTTTCCTCTGCCTGGCCCTCGTCGATCTCTACCTCTGTCAGGCCAGCAACCGGGCACTCGTGGCCTGGCTGGCGGGTCTGGTACTATTCGTCGCTGGCTTTTGGTTGGGGTCCACTCGTCCGGTGTGGCGGCTCGACCGGCGAGAGCTGCTCATCCTCGCTCTTATCCTGCTGGCGGCCCTCTTCATGCGCACCTACCAGTTGAACGGAATGCCTGCCGGTGTTTACCTGGACGAGGCTGACAACGCCGTCTGGAGTCTGCGCTTCCTAGAAGGACCCTATTCTCCCTTCACCGAGCACAGGCACGGTAACGCCACCTTCCCTTTTCAGTTGATGGGAATCGCTCTCAAGGTCTTTGGGACAGAGTCGTCCGTTCTACGGACCTTCGATGTGCTGGTTGGCCTGGCGACGGTGGTGGTCTTCTACTTCCTGGCGCGAGAGATGTTCGGCGTGGTGCCAGCGCAGATCGGCACATCACTGCTGGCCGTCTCCCGCTGGCACGTGCACTTCAGCCGGTTGGGCTTTCTGGATAACCTCCAGGTGCCTCTCTTCGAGGCTCTGGCGGTGCTCTTCCTGTGGCGTGGCATCCGCCACGGCCGGAGGCTGGACTGCGTCTTCGCGGGGCTGAGCTTCGGGCTGGGGTTTCACACCTACATAGGATATCGCATCTTCCCCTTGGTGATCGTGCTGTATTTGCTTCACCTGGCTGTCTCCAGGAGGGGTTGGATCCGCCCCCAGTTGACTGGCCTCGCGGTCTTCGCCCTAGCTACTTTCATGACCCTCTCGCCACTGGCGCTGTACGCTGTACAGAGACCGGAGATCTTCATGCGCCGGGCAGAGGCCGCCTCTGTTCTGCTGGACGTGGAGAGAGAGGGGAGCTACCAGCCGCTTCTGGATAACATCCGCAAGAGCTTGCTGATGTACAACGACGCGGGGGATCCCCGGGCGCGGCACAATCTCCCAGACGCGCCCATGCTCGATGGGCTGTCAGCAGTGTTCTTCAGCCTAGGGCTGGGGTACACGGTGTTGCGCTGGCGACATGACCGCTACTTTCTCCTCGTGGCGTGGCTCTTGCTGGGGCTGCTGCCTGGAATCCTCTCTCTGGCTGATTCCAACCCTCACTCCCTGCGCACCTTGGGCAACGTGCCGGCTGTCTTCCTGTTGACCACTGCCTTCTGGGACCGGTTCTGGGCGACGTATTCACCGCTCTTGAAGAAAAAACCGCGCCGCTATCTCGCCCTGGCGGTGGGCGTGATCCTGGCCCTCATCTGGGGCGGCAACTTCAGTCTCTACTTTGGGGCTCAAGCCTCCAACGAGTCGGTCTACTACGACTTCGATCCTGCACAGACGGCGGCCGGCGAGTACGTCAAGGCTCACGGCTTGGACCACGAGGTGCTGGTCTCGCACGCGCTGGCGAACCATGCCGATCTCAAGTTCATTCCGTACGAGGTTCCATTCGCGGTACTGGACCTCAACAAGCATCTACCCCTGAGAGGGGACAAGGGGAGCGATGTGGTCTACGTGCTGGACTGGGGCCACGAGTCCCTCATTCCCCGACTCCGCACTCTGTATCCGGGTGGAGAGTACATGAAGCATCTTGACCGATACGGGCGGATCACGTTCCACACGTACGAAGTGAGCCGGGCAGAAGTCACCGGTGTCCAGGGTTTGGAGGCGGCCTACTATCAGGGAGTGGATTTTGAGGAACCTCCCGTGGCGGAGCGCGTGGAGAAGCTGCTGGACTTCTCGGAGGGGAGCCTCCCCGTGTCGCCACCTCTCTCGGCCAGTTGGTCGGGTTCCCTGTACGTCCCGCAGTATGGGCCATACACTTTCGTCCTGGAGGCCTCTGGCTGGGCCACTCTGCGGGTGGGGGAGGACGTATCGTTGGAGGTTGAGGTGGGTCGCTCTGAACAGAGGGTGCAAATGCCAGCCGGCTTTTTCCGCATCGAAGTGGAGGCGGTGCAGGAGGAAGACGGTGATCTTCGCGTGAGCTGGGTCAAACCGGACGGCGGCGAAGAGGTAATCCCCACCGGTGCCCTCTATGTCGGAGAGCTGTATGGACATGGGCTGCTGGGTCTCTACAGGAGGGGCACCGACTGGGAGGGCGAAGCCATCGTGGTGCAATTGGACCCCTTCGTCGCGCCCAACGATGTGCTTCCGTCACCCTTCAGCATAGAGTGGTTGGGCAAGATCTACTTGCCGGTGAGCGGACCCTACGCCTTCGGCACCATCTCCGATGATGGCTCCTATCTCTATCTGGACGGCCAACTGGTGGTGGACAATGGTGGCCATCACGGAGACGTGTACAGCGAGGGACGAATCCAGCTGGAGGAGGGCTTCCACGACATTCGGCTCTTGTACTTCCAGGACGGAGGCGGACGCAAGATAGAGCTGTACTGGGTGCCACCGGGAGGCAGCAGGTCGCAGGTGGCGCAGGAGCAACTCTTGCCCCCGGGAGCGGAACTGACCGTTCCGTCCCTGCCGACTCCCGAGCTCGGACAGATTGTGACGCCATCGGAGCCAGTGCCCGTGCTGGGTGAAGTAGTTTTCGAGACGAGTTGGGGCGCGCTCGGCGATGGTCCCAGTGAGTTCCGGGAACCGCGAGGGGTCGCGGCTAGCTTGCAGGGAGTGGTGTACGTGGCCGATACTGGAAACCGTCGACTTCAGGTCTTCGATGCGGCTGGCGAGTTCCTGGCGGAGTGGGGAGAAGGCGTGCTGGGTGAGCCTTTCGATCTCGCCGTCGGACAGGACGGTCGGGTGTACGTTGTGGACGCTGAGCTGGACAGAGTATTAGTATTCTCTTCTGAAGGGCGTCTCGAGGAGCGCTGGGGCGAGGGATGGGGGCTTTTCGATCCTCGCGGGGTGGACCTGGATCTGGAGGGCAATGTCTACGTGGTTAACACCGGAGCCAATGCGATCGTCAAGGTCTCGGATGGGGGACAGGTGCTACGATCGTACGGCACGACCGGGGATGGCCCTGGGGCCTTGAGTCAGCCCACCGACGTAGCGGTGGACGACCTCGGCAACCTCTACATCGTGGACACCGAGAACGAACGGATACAGGTGCTGAATCGAGAGGGCGAGTATCTGCGGGAGTGGTCCATATCGCCTGCCAACACTTTCGACAGCCCTCACATCGTTTGGGGCAGGCAGGGTTTGCTCTTCCTGACGGACCCGGAGATGGGGAGGGTTCATGTCTACGATCAGAACGGCAGGCTGGTGACGTCTTGGGGCGGTAAGGGCTCGCAGGGTGGGCAGTTCAGCAAGCCCGTCGGCATAGGCTACGATCAGCGGGTTTCAGTGTACGTGGCGGACACCTACAACCACAGGATCCAGAAGATGTCCGGCCTCAGCCGCTAGAGGAGGCCGTTCCGCGTCTTCGTCTGTCGCCTTGTCTCCGCAATCTAGACCATGACACCATTCGTGCTCACTCTTCTCGGATTCCTCTTGGCCTCTCTTGGTCAGGTGCTCCTGAGCAGGCGGGAGGGCGAAGGCGTGGCGGTGGCCCTGCTCACGGCGGCCGCGGTGCTGGTCCTCGTTGCCTTTCGAGACTTGCCCAGAGACCAGGTAAGGGAGCAGCGACCAGCTGTCTTCAGGTGGAACCGGAGGGGAGTACTGGTGCTTTTGGCGGCCTCTGTGCCGGCGTGGCTGGCAGGCTGGCTCCTGGCAGTGCGCTGGGACAGCCTCTTCACTGGACTCGTGCTGTACTCAGCGAGCCTGGCTCTGGTCGGAGCGGTGTGCTCGTGGCGGGAGGGATGGAAGCCTCCCCGTCTGGACACGGTGAGGGACCACTGGGCTGAACTGCTCCTGGTGGCGACCGTACTGACACTGGGTCTCTTCCTACGCTTGCACCAACTGGACTACTACCCCCCTCCAGGGGGCATCTCATGGAACGATGAGGCACAGATCGGCAAGGATGCCTATGGCGTCCTCTTCCACGACTCCCGCCCCTGGCAGTTTCCCTTCTCCGTCTACTCCACCTGTCTAGCCTTCCTCTTGCTGGGACCCACGGTCCTGGCCCTGCGTCTGACGTTTGTTATCTTGGGCTTCGCGACGGTGCTGGTCTTCTACTTGCTGGCAAAGGAGCTGTTTCGATTCCCGGTGGCCGTGGCCGCCACATTCCTCTTCACCGTGTCCCGCTGGCACATCGCCTTCAGCAGGCTGGTGCTTCCGTCCACGCCGGCCATGCTCCTGGAGGTGTGCACGTTCTATCTTCTACTGAGGGGCAGACGCACAAGGGGCTTGATGAACTACGTGCTCGCCGGAGTGACTATGGGCTTGGGGCTATACAGCCACGCCTCGTTTCGGATTGTGCCCTTTCTGGTCCTACTGTTGGGATTGAGTGAGGCCTGGTCCTTGTGGCGCACCGGCAGGGCGGCTGTGGGGAGGGCTGGGGGGGAACTGCAGGGTCTCTGGCTGTCTTTCCTGGCTTCGTTTGTTGCCCTCACGGTTCCCCTCGCCGCATTGGTGTGGCGAGAGCCGAGGGTGGCCTTCGGCGAGCGGTTCAGCTCTGTTATGCCGGCGTTGTTCGGCGGTGGAGGAACTCCCGAGATGGAGGGCCTGCTGGAGCGGGCGGAGAGGGTGGTGGGGTTCTTCAACTACAAGGGCGAGGCGTGGGGTGCGGTCAACTTACCCGATCTGCCTATGTTGGACCCTTGGACCGGGATTCTGTTCTTGTTGGGGTTCAGCTATTGTCTGTTCTACTTTCGGAGGAACAAGCATCTTTTCTACCTCAGTTGGCTAGTGCTCACTGTTCTCGCCGGTGGGGTGCTGACCGTGGACTTGCGCAGCCATCGCTTCGCGGGAGTGATGCCCGTGCTGTTTCTGTTCGCCGGGGTCTTCGTGGAGCAATCCTGGGCCGCCTTTCAGCGAAGCTTGGGCGCATCCCGCCGGGGCTACTTCGTCGTGGTTCTGGTGCCCGTCTTGGCGCTGGCGGGCTACGCCAACTACTTCGTCTTCTTCCACCGCCAGGTACACGCCGACGCAGTGCGCATCGAGTTCAGCAGAGAGATCTCGGCGGTGGCCAACTACGTTTCCTCTTTGGGAGACGGCCGCTACGTCTACCTCTTCGCCAACTATCCATACTACTCACCGGGTATGGATTTCGCCTGGATGGCGAAAGAGAGTCCTGGGGAGCGAGGGCTGGACGTGCTGGACGCGATTCCCAGCCATCGCCAGCGAGGAGATGAGGAGTTGGTCTACATCTTCGTCACGCCTTACGATGTGGAGGCCCTCGCCGAGCTGACAGTCTACTACTATCCCCAGGCTCAATTGCAGACCATCCA
>Ga0180437_10006657_pt1 | contig 15297 bp, 11 predicted proteins | sample SS_ome_4_FD_132410 | JGI IMG/M metagenome (GOLD analysis project Ga0180437, IMG submission 132410) | Hypersaline lake sediment archaeal communities from the Salton Sea, California, USA - SS_3_D_1 metaG | ecosystem: Environmental > Aquatic > Non-marine Saline and Alkaline > Hypersaline >...
AACACGAACGCCATACCAAGTAGCGCGAGCACCAGCAAGGTATAGCCGACAATACCACCCACAGGGACCGCCGCCTCGATACTGTACGCCTCCCCTGAGGTGAACTCACCGTTGTCCGCGCCAGAGCCGCCCAACGGGTTGCCGGCACCGTCCACTATAGAGTCATCGTCGGTTACATCCAGGCGGATCGTGCCGCCTCCTGGGCCGCCGGTACCCGTATCCACGCTGACCGTGTAGACCGACCCACTACCGGAAACACCGCTCACAGAAGCGCCTGCAACGTCGGTCACGGTCAGCACGAAATCGCCGGTATCAACACCGCTCACATCCTCACTGAACGTAACGGTGAAGTCCACCGAAGGTGCGCTTGTCGGGCTCGGGTCAGCGCGAGTAACAGACAAGACCGCCGGTGAGGTGCCGATAGCGCTGCCCGCGTCAGTGCCGCTGTTGGGACTGCCTATCGGGTTACCGGCCAGATCCTGTACGCCAGCTACCGTGATCGTGATATCGCCGCCGGCCACCATCTCGCCCGAACTCCACGTCAGACGGTACGTGGTCCCGCTCTGGAACACAACGCTATTGGGATTATTGGCCAGACTTCCCTGACCGCCGCCCGAAACCGTGTAGTTGCCCGCAGTCGTAACACCCGAACCCATCGCCTCGCTGAACGTCACATCCACTGTCCGGCCGGTCTGAACGGCTACCGATCCTACCGTCGGCAGGACCCCCACGCCGCCACCAACGTCCGTCCCACTGTTCGGACTGCCTATCGGATTACCCGCCAGATCCTGTGCGTTGGCTACCGTGATCGTGATATCTCCGCCGGCCACCATCTCGCCCGAACTCCAAGTCAGACGGTACGTGGTCCCGCTCTGGAACACAACGCTATTGGGATTATTGGCCAGACTGCCCCGACCGCCGCCCGAAACCGTGTAGTTCGCCGCAGTCGTAACACCCGAACCCATCGCTTCGCTAAATGTCACGTCGACTGTCTGCCCGGTCTGAACCGATACTGATCCTACCGTCGGCAGGACACCCACGCCGCCACCAACGTCCGTTCCACTGTCCGGACTGCCTATCGGGTTACCGGCCACATCCTGCACGCCAGCTACCGTGATCGTGATATCGCCGCCGGCCACCATCTCGCCCGAACTCCACGTCAAGCGGTACGTCGTACCGCTCTGGAACGCAACGCTGTTGGGATTACTGGCCAGGCTGCCCTGACCGCCGCCCGAGACGGTGTAGTTGACTGCAGTCGTAACACCCGAACCCATCGCTTCGCTGAACGCCACATCGACCGTCAGACCTGTTTGGACGGAAACTGAGCTGACAGTCGGGGGGGTTACGTCCGTGATCGTGCCTGTCACAGTGAAGTTGTAAGGGTCCTCATCGGCGTCGTTGTTGTCGAAGCTCACCGTCCCGTTGAACGTGCCCGCCGTCGCCGTAGAGAGCGCAACAGTGAACGTGTCAGAGCTACTCGGCGAGATCGTCGCATCGAGCCCTTCCGTGACAGAGTAACCTATGGGCACGCTCAGATTTGACGTTGTGAGGTCGGCGTCACCATTGTTCTGAACTGTGAATATCACAGTGAGAGCGGGCGATCCTTCCGGGGTGCTGCCAAAGTCTACCGGTCCACCGCCATCCGCTACCGGCGTTGCCCCGTCAAACACGTCCGCTTCGGGCGCAGCGGCAAATCGCTGGCCGTAGATCTCGAACTCGTCGTCCACCAGCGGCACCGTGTTGTCATCACCGCTCCATACCACCAGGTATTCGTTGTCAGTGCTATCGTAAGCCACGCCCGGGGTCAAACCACCGTAAGCTGTATTTCCGTCCGGTCCCATATCGCTGATACGAAAATCGTTCGTGCTCACTTCAGCGCCCGTTGCCGCATTGATCCGCTGGCCGAAGATCTCCAGTTCGTCGTCCACCAGCGGCGCCGTGTTGTCATCGCCGCTCCATACCACAAGGTACTCGTTGGCCGTGCTGTCGTAAGCCGCGCCCGGGTTAGAAGCCGCGTAAGCCGTATTTCCGTCCGGTCCCATGTCGCTGATACGGAAATCGTTGGTGCCCACCTCGGCCCCCGTTGCGGCATTGATCCGCTGGCCGAAGATCTCCAACTCGTCGTCCACCAGCGGCGCCGTGTTGTCATCGCCGCTCCATACCACGAGGTACTCGTTGTCCGTGCTGTCGTAAGCCACGCCGGGTGTGGAGGCCGCATAAGCTGTGTTGCCGTCCGGGCCCATGTCGCTGATACGCAAATCGTTGGTGCCCACTTCCGCACCTGTTGCGGCATTGATCCGCTGGCCGAAGATCTCCAGTTCGTCGTCCACCAGCGGTGCCGTGTTGTCATCGCCGCTCCATACCACCAGGTACTCGTTGTCCGCGCTGTCGTAGGACACGCCCGGCGTCAGGCCTCCGTAAGCCGTGTTGCCGTCCGGACCCATGTCGCTGATACGAAAATCGTTCGTGCCCACTTGCGCGCCTGTCGCACCGTCGATCCGCTGGCCGTAGATCTCGTACTCACCATCCACCAAAGGTGCCGTGTCGTCATCGCCGCTCCATACCACCAGGTATTCGTTGTCCGTGCTGTTGTAAGCTACGGCGGGAGCATTCGCTTCGTAGTCCGTGTTCGCGGGCGGGCCCATGGTGCTGATACGGAAATCGTTCGTGCCTACTTGCGCGCCTGTGGCTCCGTCGATCCGCTGGCCCCAGATCTCAAACTTGTCATCGATGCCTGACACTTGGAAATTATCGCCGCGCCATACCACAAGGTACTCGTTGTTCGTGCTGTTGTAAGCCACGGCAGGGCTTGTCGCGTCGTTTATCCACCAGGTGTCGGTACCCATTTCGCCGATGCGGAAATCGTTCGTGCCCACTTCTGCGCCTGTTGCAGCGTCGATCCGCTGGCCGAAGATCTCGAACTCGTGCTCAGACGGCGCTGTACCCTCGTCCCCGCTCCACACAACAAGGTACTCGTTGTTCGTGCTGTTATAAGCCACAGCCGGCTCCTCGCCGTCATAGTTCGCATCGCCATCCGTCGCCATGTCACTAACGCGGAAATCGTTCGTGCCGATTTCCGGGTCTATCGTCACGGGGTAGGACGCCTGAGCCAGCTCCTGGCCAGAAACGACAATCCGCGTCCCCTTAGCTGTGACCTCCATGGTTGCCGTCAAGGCGCGCCCCGACGAATCAAACACCGTTACGTTGCCTAGAGTCACCTGCCCCTCGTCGCCGATCCAGGTCCAGCCTTGCTCACTGCTCTCAAAGTACCCGGCGCAATTCACGTTTCCTTTAATCCACAAGTCGCCGTCAAGATCCAATCTCTTCGGTATGACGAACTGTTGCTCGACACAGGTCGTGCGTCCCACGTAGCGCTCGACAACCATGCTCCGGTCATAATCGACCACGCGCGGTGCGATCTCAAGAGGAGTGACGAAACCCGTCACAACGTCGGTAAGTACACCTCGGTCGTCCCCAACGCCAACAAGATTCCATTCCCAAAGCGGACCTCGCTTCGGAGCGAAACGGATGCCTGTCTCAAGAAGGTTGACGGTGTGTTTTGGGTTTCGCAGTTCAACACCGTCGTCGGTGACCAGCACCTTGTTGAGCGCTATCTCCCGCGCAGCCTCCGGAGTAATCAAGACGCCTGTGACGGCTTCATTAGTCGCGGCCAGCGACCTCGCAGGACCCAACTGCGCGAAACCAGCGCCGCCGGGTACCTGCATGGCAAGGGCCGCCAGAAACGCCACGGCCAGTCTGCCGGATAGGGGCAAACCGCGTGCCCAACATCTCGGCGAAGAATTGACAATAGAGCTTCTCATACTCGTACTCATACTCATACACCTTCCCTTCACTTGCAGCCAGCTGCCCTCTCAGCCGCTTCACAGGCAAAATTTGCCTCTTGCTAAGCACCAACCACGTAACCGTACGTTGAAAAACTACCACATTCTCCGGATGTTTGTCAATTGATTTTATGGCAAGGTACGCGACACGCATCGCCGCTTCGTCATTTCCACCCTACTCCAACAAGGCGCTGAGCGGGTAGGACAAAAGGGTTCCCGTACCGATGGCCGCGACCAACAGGAGGCCGAATGCAAGGGCGAGCGTCGCGAGGAATCGTTTCCAGTTCCCACCCCATTTCCGGCGAATGATTGCGATCTGCATTGTGAGAGCGACTATAGCCAGCCCTGAATAGACGTAATTCAGCCAGATTGGCGGATTAACCCATGCGCGTCTCAGGCATACTGAGACGAAGTGGGACCACACGAAACCGACACTAGTACCGCCCATCCAGATAACCATGAACGGGATCGGAAGCGACATCGGGATTGTGGCTAAAGCGAGCGGTAGCCCAAGCTTTATGAACCGGTCATGCGAGCCGGTCAGTCTGTTAGACACGTGCCACAAGCTCGCGATCCACAAGTACCCCGCCGCGACAAACACCGCCATCCAATGGAAAGCCTGCATTTCGGTGGAGGTGTTGATGACGGAGAAATAGTACAGAAGCACACCCGAGACGGCCTCGCACGACGGTAGCGGCCACCCGCTCCCACCGAAATAGGTTGCCGTGTAGTAACATCCCAAGCTAAATCCAAGTGCCAGATACAGGAGCACAATCGCCAGGTGTGTTGAAAGACGTTTCCACACTGTCCGTGTTTCCCGATTCGCCGGGCGCTCACCACCGAGATACCGAGATAAAGAAAACCGATTTGACCACATGATATCAGAGTGGAGGGATCGATGTCTTGGCGTCACGACGCAGCCGGATCTGTGGTACACACATTTCGACTTCCGTCGACAAGCTCCTTTTTTGTGCTTGACTTTTGGATGGGTATCATGTATACTTCCTCAAAATTGGTAGAACACAAAGCTGTTGGTTAGGTGGCAGATAGACTTGTAGAAGTCTTTTCTCCTGTAAACATCCTCACCTTGTAGATTGGGTATCCACCTGTGTGTTGTTTCCCTATTTGCCGGTGCTGCTAAGGCAGAATCAGCCGTCGACCGGTTTGTACCGGCAAAAAGAAAAGAGAAAGGGAAACGACTATGTCTTTTCAACAGTTCAAAATTGATCCGCGGTGTCTCAAGATACTGAAGGCACAGCGGATCACCGAACCGACGCCCGTCCAGAAGGAAGCCATTCCGGTGGCGCTCGAGGGACGGGATCTCGTCGCTACTGCCCAGACGGGAACGGGTAAAACGCTGGCGTTTGTGTTACCGGCGCTGACGCGTCTGGCATCGCGTCGTCCCGTAAACAACAGCATGCTCGTGATCACGCCGACACGTGAACTTGCCCAGCAGATACATGATGTTATCAAAGAGTTCGGGCGAGCGTTGGGACTTCGTGCCGTATGTTTGTACGGCGGGGTCCGTATCGAACCGCAGATCAAGGAGCTCAAACGGGGAAACGCCATTATTGTGGCCACTCCCGGCCGGCTGCTCGACCATATGAACCGCGGTACCGTACGTTTTAACCGACTGTCGATATGTGTGTTGGACGAGGCCGACCGGATGTTGGATATGGGGTTTCTGCCGGATATCAAACGTATTCTTAAAGCGCTGCCGGAAGACCGGCAGACGATGATGTTCGCGGCAACCTTTGCACCGAGAATCAGAGGGCTGGCCGCAACTATGCAGCGTGACCCGGTTCGCATTGAAGTGGGTCCTCTCGCCAAGCCGATCGACACGGTTAAGCAGGGGGTCTATACGGTGGAACGGTCGGGCAAGATGGCGCTTCTTGAAACGGTTCTGGACGAACCGGCCGTCGAATCCGCGCTGGTGTTTCTGCGTACAAAACGCCGTACGGACCGTGTGGCTAAAGTGTTGCGTAAGCGGGGGTTCAAAGTCCAGGCAATCCACGGTGACCGCACACAGAGTCAACGTCAAAAGGCGCTCGATGGGTTCCGGAAAGGACGCTACAAGGTTCTGGTCGCTACGGACGTCGCTGCGCGCGGTATACATGTTGAAGGTATCACGCACGTCGTCAATTTCGATGTGCCCGGAACCTCAGACGATTATATTCACCGGATCGGACGTACTGCACGTGCCAGCGCAACGGGTGACGCGATAACCTTTGTCAGCCCGGACGAGTGGGAAGCGCTGGGCGCTATTGAACGGGCGTTGGGCAGAAACCTGCCACAAGAGGATTGGGAAGGGGCCGTGCCGGTGTTCTCTCTTTCCCAACCTGCCGGATCGAGTAAGCATAGGGCGAGACGATTCGGCGGACGGCGTTCAGCCGGCTCGTTCCGCCGCCGGTAACGTGTGGTTCACATAATTTAAGAGGCTGACCGGAGTCAGCCCGTGAGGTCCGATTGGCCTTTGGTAGTCTTCGGGTAGCAACACCGTGGTGACCGACCGGTCACCCTCCGTGATGATGTAGAGTATGGTCCCGTCCTGGGCGTGATAAACCGAGAAGAGGCGGAAGCCTTTCTCGAGGGACATTTCGTTTTCTCGAACGTCCTCGTCGCACAGGTCCCCCCAGTCGCCTGAGGCGTGCCGAGCAAGCCCAGCAAGAACATCCTCGTTGATGAGGGTGTTCATCGCGTGACGTACGTTTCAGCACCCCACCGGGGCCCACGTCCAGCTCCTGCGAGACAGATGAGGGTTGTCCGCTTGCACAATGTGGTAGAATTCTGAATGGAGGTGGCTGACTTATGTTCGACCTTGAATCACTACTTGTCGGGGCAGAAGAAAAACGTGCCTCCGACGTGCATCTCAAAGTTGGCAGCCCGGCGGTACTGCGTATAGACGGGCTCCTCGAACGCCTCGATGAGGATGTTATCACCGAGTCGGATATACAGGGGATGCTTAAGCTTATGGCGACAGAGCAGGAGATGGACCGCTTCGACAGCACCAAAGAGCTCGATCTCCATTATCAGATCGGCGGTCTGTCCCGGTTCCGTGTTAACGTGTGCCACGAGGACGGCGATCTACGGATTGTCATGCGATTGATACCGCTTCAGCCTCCGACCATCGACGAGCTGGAGCTGCCGCCGGTGCTGAAGGACGTGTGCAAACAGAACGGCGGGCTCGTTCTTGTCACGGGACACGCAGGATGCGGTAAATCGACCACGCTCGCCGCGATGATAGACCGGATCAACGGCACGGAGCAGAAACACATCGTCACGATAGAGGACCCAATAGAGTTTGTTCACACGGACAAATTGGGAATGATCACCCAACGTCAGGTCGGCTTCGACACCACCTCCTTCGGAATCGGGCTCCGCTCGGCGCTGAGACAGGATCCCGACGTGATACTGATCGGCGAGATGCGCGATCTCGAGACGTTCGAGACTGCCATCCGGTCCGCGGAAACCGGCCACCTCGTGATGAGCACGCTGCACACCATAAACGCGGTCGAATCCTTGAACCGGATCATGGACATGTTCCCACTTCACAGACAGGACGAGGTGCGCAAACATCTAGCGGCCGTGCTTCGAGCCATCATATCCCAGCGGCTCATCCGGCGCAAGAACGGTGCCGGCAGGGTGGCGGCCGTCGAGGTACTCATCGGCAACGCCACGGTCCGCGAGTTCATTGAAGAGGCACGATCTTTCGGCGACATCGTCAAACTGATGGAAGAAGGGCACAGCGCGTACGGCATGCAGACGTTCGACCAGGCGCTGTTCGATCTCTGGGAGGGAGAAGTAATCGCGGACGATACCGCTCTGGAAGCCGCCACCAGCCCGAAGAATCTCCGGTTGATGATGGAAGGACTCGCCGTGCGCTGAGAAAACCGTGTTTGCAGGTCGCGCTTCACGCGCCGGTCGAAGATCCCTCCGTCGTTCCACTCAGCTTCTCCCTGTCAATTCTGACCCTCTTCTACTCAATCATTATTTCAGAATGTATATTCCGTCCGTCAGCACGACGGATTGAGGGCGAGATAGGAAAGAGAAACAGATGAAATGCAAGAGCACCCGACGCGATCGCGCGGGTGATTGACACCAGCCCACATCTCGAGGTGGAAACTACCACCTCTCAAAAGCGACGAGCGCGTCTCTGGGCCTTCTCGGCGCTGGACCGGGAACGTGTTCGGGGTAACCGAGCGCCAGGAGGGAAACCACACGCACGGTGTCGGGAATACCAAGCACCCGCTTCACTTCACCCTCGTCGAACGCACCGATCCAGCATGTTCCCAGCCCCTGCTCCACCGCCTGCAACGTCATATGGTCAACCGCAATCGTCACGTCCACCGTGTACGCTGGTTGGCCGCAATCCATGACACGCCTCGACTCCGTCGCGCATGCAGCAACGACCAACGGCGCCGTTCCGACAAACCTCTGGTTGCACGCGGCCTCGGCGAGCTTCTTCCTGGTCTGAGCGTCCCGCACGACGATGAACCGTCGTTCCTGCCGGTTGCCCGCCGATGGTGCAAGGCGGGCCGCCTCGAGGATGCGGTCCAGCTTCTCCTCTTCAACCGGCCTGCCCGCGTAGCTCCTGATGCTTCTCCTCGTCCCGATCGCATCTCTTACGTCCATCGTACTGACCTCCGTTGACGACACCCCCGCCAAAGCCGACTCGCTTCAGTGATTGGGATGTTCTTTGACCCTCTCGATAGCCGCCTCGACAGCGGCTCTCGCCTGCTCAACCATGTCCTTTTCTTCTTCAGGGACATAGTAGCGAAGGCCCGGTACGTTTCTGGGCAGCGCGACGAACTTGCTGGCACGGTACCGTGGCGGCAGACTATTGAGCGCTATCGCCGCGACATCAAGCACGCAGTCCTGGCACTTGCACATTTCAGGATGGCCCGGCATGACCGCATCAATGGCGTCGAAAACCAGTTTCTCGCTCACGTTGATCAGGTTCCCTATGTTGTAAGAGTCTCGAAAAGACATCAAGCCTCACTCCTTTCACGGTTCCGTCTCGAGATACTTGTAAACAACCTCGGAACGAGCGATGCTGAACGCGATTATGCTTCCAAGAGCCGCCGGCAGCCCGTAACTGGTGCCCAGAACCTCCGTCATAATGACTACGGCAGCGACCGGCACGTTGAGAACTGCAGCCAGCATGCCTGCCATACCCACCGCGATAAATGCGACGTGCTCCGAACCTCCCAGGCCGGAGCCGTACGCAAAGTCCGGAATCAACCAGGACCCCATGATGCTTCCCGCCATCGCTCCGATCATGAGGACCGGTCCCGTTAACCCGGCAGGATTGCCCGAACCTACCGTGAAAATAGTGGCCACCATCTTGCCGAATAGCAGCAGCGCAAGCATATACACAGGGAAAGAGTCTCGCGGATCCAAGACAGCGCGGAACGTTTCCGTTCCCGGACCGAGCACCTGCCCCTTACCGGCGAAACCAGCCAGGGCGAGACCGACCAGGGCGCATACGCAAGCGCCGGCCACGGGCCGCCATCCTCCCCAGTGGCGCAGCCGGTGGAACAGATCGAATACCTTCTTGAAAGCCACTACGAAGATTATTCCGAGAATCCCGGCGACTACTGCAGTCAAGATAAAGCCGGGCACGAGGGTCGCCCGAAACGCCAGCTCACTTTGCCAGTAAGCCGGGCCGAAGCCGGTCAGCAGCGAGTGGACGGTGTACCCGGTGATGCTGGCGAGCAGCCCGGGAAACAACCCCTCGTATTCTATGGAGGCCGCGTACAGGACCTCAACGGCAAAGATCCCGCCGCCGATCGGGGCATCGAGCGCCGCCGCAACACCCGCGCCTGCACCGCAGACCATTGCCAACCGCAGGTCAGCCTTTCTGAACCTGAGTGGCCGCGAAAGGACCCGCAGTTTCCTGAACAGAAAGCTGCCCGCGCCGCCGCCGTAAAGACATGCCGGGCCCACAAATCCGCCGCTGCCACCGAAACCCAGTGTCAAGACCGTGCCGAGCAGATAGAGCGCGACGGTTCTTGACTCGAGGTACCCGCCCCTGTTCTGCACTGACTTGATGTATGTCGGTGCACCCTCACCGCTCGCTGCCGGGTCAATCCTGTGTATGACGAGTCCGACGACCAGCCCCCCCAGCACAGGAAAGATGTATGGAAGTGCGTGCGGCAGCGAGGTCCTGGCCTCGCCCAGTCGCGCTACGCCCGACTGGACTATCCACACGAGGGTCCCGGCCAGGGCACCTATAAGAAGAGACAGGACCAGCCACTTGATGAGGTATGCGGCCTGCCGTGGCAAGCCGCCTCTGTTAGAGGCCACTTTCGTTCAGTCCGAACAGCAGAGTGTTTGCCATAAAACCAGACCCATACAATTATAACACACAGGTGTCACAGAATGCACGCGTCCCAGAGCATTCGGCTTCGCTAAACCACGCCCGCGCTCAGCCACCCTCCGTGCAGCCGCAAGACAAGAATCGCCGAGCTTGTCAAGCTCGGCAAGGCATTTCCACAGGAAATACCATTTATATAATGGGCGACCCGTAAGCCTGGACCACATTAGGGCATTGGCCGCGGTTGCGACCAAGGCCTGCGACAATGACGCCGCTGTGCGCGCTCCTGCTTCCAAAGCGCTGCGGACGATTACCCAACAAAGGGTTCACCTCTCACCAGGAGTGGAATTAGCGGTGGTCCAGAAACTCGGCCGAGCAGAATAGGCGGTGAGGCACGGTCCGGGCACGTTTGACGGAGCGGGAATGCCTTTCGCTTCTCTACAACTCATCAGTCTCTTAAGGTTTTAACAGATTCTGCCGATACACAATAGCGGGGCAAGAGGCAAAAGGCGTCGAACTGGACGGTCTCCAGTTCTCGTGCTGACACCGGCTCTTAGCTCCCGGATGAATGACCATGAATTGCCATAAAACGCATTGTGCTTTGGACATATGAGAGACCAAAGTTCGTGCTCTCCTTGACATAGCGGCAGGTTTTGTGGTAGTATTGCTTGTGGTGGATGTAGGAAGGGCGTAACGCTAAGGTGGGGCGGAGCGCGAGGGGCAAACGAGTGTTTCACGCCTTCACGTAACACCCTAAACGGAGCACGCGAGATTCTGCTATGTTCAAAAGACCTCAGCGAGCTGTCGGAGTAGATGTAGGTACCAACACGGTCAAGGCAATCCAGATGGTTCGCTCAATGGACAACCTTGCCATCGAAAGGGCCTCCAAAATCGAGGTTGACCAGGAAAAGTTTGCGGTCGACCCTCTTCTGGCTCTGTCGAGCGCCGTACGTGATTCAGTGACCGGCTGCGATCTTGCACAATCTGTCGTAGCAGTGTCACTGCCGGGTCATTCGGTTGTCACAAGATATCTGAAACTGCAAGAAATGCCGAAGGAAGAGCTGGACGGGGCCATCGAGATAGAGGCGGGCCAGAGTATTCCTTACGATCTGTCCGAGGTCATGATGAACCATCAGAAACTGACCGAGGTCTCTGAGGAAGGCCAGACGCGCGTCAAAGTGCTCGTTGTTGCAGCTCGTAACGAGGTCGTCCACTCACGCCTCGAAGTGTTGAATCAGGCGGGACTCGCACCCCACATAATGGGGGTCGATTCTCTCGCTCTCGCCGACGCATGCGAGCTGGCTGACGAGCTTAGAGAGGACGAGACCGTCGCAATAATCAACCTGGGCGGAACTTCCGTGAACATACATTTCTGCCGCGACGGAGTTTCCAGCTTCATGAGAGAGATAGGTTGGGGCGGAAAAGAGATCGCAACGGCAATTCAGCGTGCGTTGCGCGTCGAAGCGCTCACGGCACGACGCATCCAAGAAGGAGCCGAGGACGCCTCCAAGTGGGAGGACGAGGCGGGCGAGCAGGTCTCCATGGAATCGGTCGTGCGCTCGCCAATACAACGGCTGATCGGTGAGATCAGGCGATCCTTCGACTATTACGAACAGCAACTCTACGAGAAAAGCGTCGACAGGATCATCCTTGCAGGCGGTGTCGCGCCATACGCGCCGCTTAAAGAGGCGATCTCCCGCGAGATGGGGATACAGAACGTGGAAGTAGCGAATCCGCTGAAAGGCAAAGTAGCGGTTGCCGAGACGGCGGAGGCCATGGTTGGGGACGTGCTGGCTAATCCGGCACAGTTCGTGGTAGCTATCGGGTTGGCAGGAAGAGGGGTAATGGCATTATGATCAACGTCAACTTATTGCCGCCGGAACTTCGACCAGTACGCAGAAGCGGTTTGCCATATATCATAGTGGCGATAGCATCGACCGTCGTCGTGATCGCGCTGCTGTCGACATTTTGGGCAATAAAGGCTACTGTAGCGACCAAAGAGGGTGAACTGGAAGATGTGAAAGCCGAGTTGCAGCGCGTACGTGAGTCGGCTAAGCAGGTCAAGGAGCTCGAGGCCAAGAAGGCCAGCGTTGAGGCCAAAGATAAGGCAATTAGAGATATAAAAGCCGGCAGGATCGTGTGGTCGGAACAGCTCTATTATCTGGCAAGGCTCATGCCGGACCAGGTGTGGCTGAAGGATATCGTGGTCGAGACTAAGACCCGAACCAAAACCGTTCCCGTTCCTGACGCTAAAGAGAACGAGCCCAAGACGAAAAAGGTGGTGGTTCCATATCAGTCTTTGAAAATCACCGGGTACGCGCTATCGCCCGAGGAGGAAATGGGAGTGAACCTGGTGGGAGTTTTCGTTCGGGCAATTGAGGAGGATTCGGATTTCACCACCTATTTCAAATCTCCCGAACCGCAGTTGTTGAAAGACGAGGAGTTCGGTGGCGTGCGCGTCAAGGAGTTCGAGGTCAGTTGCGAGATCGTCACCGGCACACACAGGTAAGAAGGATATCCCAGAGACATGAACGGCCTTTTTGAAGCGGTCATAACTAAGCAAGACAAGATCATAGTCGGTTGTGTGGTTGCTGGACTCGTGGCGGTTGCACTGATCGTGGTGGCTCTCGTGTACATGCCGCAGAAGGACGAGATTGGACGGCTGGATAACGAGATAGCGGCTTTGCAGGACGAATTGGCGGTTGCCATGGAAACGGCTGCGAGGAAGGAAGAGCTCGAGAAGGAGCTCCAAGAAATCGACAAGCGGGTAGCTGATTTTGAGGAGAAGCTGCCCACCCGCAAGGAGATACCTAAACTCTACAATAAGTTCCAGCTTGCCGCCCGCGACGCCGGCGTTGTCGTTGAGTTGATCAAGAAGTTGGACGAGACGAAGAAGGCGCCGCGAGTGGAGATCCCCTACGAGTTCGAGGTAAGCGGTTCGTATCACGAGCTTGCCTCTTTTATCAACAAGCTGGAGATGGGCGAACGGTTCGTGAAGATATCCGACGTGCACGTCGGAGAGCAAGAACGTGGCGAGAGCGAGGCATCGTTCAGGTTGACGACCTACCTCTTTGTTGAGGAAGAAGAAGGAGCACAGAAGTGAACTGGCGTCCTGTTGTGCTGGCCCTAGCGGCCATCGGGCTTGTTGCAGTTATTTATTACGGGATCAAGAAGAGCTCGTCCCTGCCGGAAGGCTACAGTTTCGAGGCGCGCCAGGAGAGCGCCGGGGGTACAACCGCGCCGCCTTCTGTCGGGACGGGGCAACCGGCTGCGCCTCCGCTGAAAACCATTGCGGCGAAGCCCGGGGGCGTCGGTGAAGACTCGGAAGAAAAACCTTTCACTTACAGTAGCAAGAAGCTGAGAAATCCAATGGCACCCCTGCTGGCCAAACCGGACAAAACCGTTGCTCCCAGAGGCAGCGGGCAACCTAAGCCGGCGCCGACTGTCAGGCACAGGCTTGAAGGTATCATATGGAGCGACGTGCGCCCGTACGCAATTATAGATGGTAACGCCATGGGTATCGGTGAGAAGTTACGAGACGGTAGTTCAGTGGCAGAGATCGGCAAGGACTTCGTCGTTCTGAAACGCGGTGGCGCGACGTCCCGGCTGGTTCTTAAGTAGAGGAGCAAACGTGATTAAAATGAGCATGAAACGGTCTTCCATTCTATTGGCTATTGTCTTGCTGGCGGGAACACTCTCGGCGAGTGTCGTGTTCGCTGCAATGTCCGGCGAGCAGATCGAGCTGCGCAAGAAAGCTGTGATCCGCGAGTCGTTGCAGAAACTCGGACAGCCGACCGAGAACGGGGCTCTGCTCGAGGCGGCCGCCCAGGCTGAAGCGTTATTGGAGATAACGCTCGACCGCGGTGTCAGGGAGACGCGCGTTTCGATCCTCACCACTGGCGAGCCAGCGTACGAGTCGTTCCCGCTCAACGGCCGAAAACGCGCGGTCGTGGACGTTTACAACACCATAAACTTTCATTCGGGGGACACTTACAAGCTCGACCAACCGAGCGTGATCAGGTCGGTGCGGACGAGCCTGTTCCAGCTCGAGCCACAGTTCACCTCGCGCGTCGTACTCGATCTTGAGAAGCCGCTTGAGGTCAAGGTCTCGCAGCAGGGCAACAAGATAGAGATAGTTGTTCCAGAAGATGTCGAGGTGCCGGCTCCGGCGCCCGCTGTCCCGGAAAAACCTGCTGAGCTGGCCAAGGCCATACCCGAACCAGAAGTAGAGGTTGCCGCAGAGAAACCGGCCGAGCCCCCCGTGATCGAGGTCGCAGAAGTCGCGAAGGAGCCCGCACCTGAGCCTCCCGCCGAGACGGACGCCGAGTTGAAGGATCTCCGCAAGCAGCTCGATACCCAGAAGCAAGCGTATGCGGAGCTTAAATCCGTTTCCGACGCGGAAATGGAGAAGAAGGTCTCCGAAGTCGAGCGCAAGCTAAGAGCCGAGCTGGAGGAGAGGACCAGCGAGGCGGCGAAGACCGCTGAGGCGCAGAAAGCCGCTCTCGCGAAGCTCGAGGATAAGCTGGCTGCCGAAGCGGCAGAGAAAGAGAAGCTTTCACGGAAGCTTGCGCAAAGCGCGGAGGAGGCGGCGCGCACCAGAAAGCAGGTCGGTGGGAACGGGCTGCCCCCTGACTTGTCCGACCAGAAGGTGACCCTCAATTTTAAGGACGCACCGCTTATCGGGGTTCTCGACATACTCAAGCGAAAAGCCAACATAAACTTACTGGCGGGAGGCGATATTTCCGGCACGGTGACAGCGATGCTTGACGACGTGCCGCTCATGAAAGCGATGGAGCTTGTGCTGCGCGAGAACGGATATGGTCTGGTCTATGAGGAAGGCATCTACAGGGTGGTTCCGCTGGAGCTCGCCGAGCAGATGGGCGTCGCCACGACCACTGAAACGTTCAAGCTCGAGTACGCAATAGCTTCTAAAGCGGCTGAAGTCGTCAAACAGCTCGTGACGGCCAAAGGCAAGGTCGTTGCCAGCGACGAAGTTAACATCATGATTGTCACAGACGATCCGGGCAACATGCCCAGGATAGCCGACGTCGTCCAGGAGCTCGACGTTGAGCCGACCATTGTCAATACCATGACCGGCACCTTCCGATTGAGCTACCTCGAGGCCATGGCTGCCTCTGC
>Ga0180437_10006659_pt1 | contig 15296 bp, 11 predicted proteins | sample SS_ome_4_FD_132410 | JGI IMG/M metagenome (GOLD analysis project Ga0180437, IMG submission 132410) | Hypersaline lake sediment archaeal communities from the Salton Sea, California, USA - SS_3_D_1 metaG | ecosystem: Environmental > Aquatic > Non-marine Saline and Alkaline > Hypersaline >...
TGGCGCTGCCCATATATGCGAAGGCCACGTCGATTACGACTGCCTTAAGATGGACCCTCGGGCACAGGATTCGCTCCATACCCCGTATCAAATCTGGATACCTGTCGAAGTCCCGGCGGAACGCCCGCCCCGGCTCCTTTGCGTGCAGCAGACGTATTTCGACCTTTCTTTCAATCAGGTCGGACAGAACCTCCAGAAACGGCACCATTTTGCCGTTCTTGTGCACGTGGAGGTCTTTTAAGTCGGAGGTGGCCGCCCACAGGAACTTGCGGGCTTTTCCGATTCGCCCGCAAATCACCTTCTCGTATATCTGTCTGTCTGTGACAAACTCAATCATTTGGTAGTTCGGTCCCTGGTCGGCGCTGCTTACGTAATCAGTTGCCGACCAGCCTTGTAGGCCCTGTTCAAAGCGTCTGCTTTTAGCTCTTGATCCTTCTCACCTGCGACGAGCCCGAAATAGATCTTCTTTACAACCTTGAAGCCCATGCTCCTGGCCGCCGCCTTTAAGACGCTCAGGGCGTTGGGTATCAGAATCCTGCCGATGAACGCCGGACACGCACTCGAAGTGATTATCACCGCCTTTTTGGTCGCGTTCTTTGTTCGAAGTTTTGGCATCCCAACGCTCCAGGGCCAGTAGGCAAAACCCACAAGCCGCTCGATGAACCTCTTCATAAGCGCCGTCACGGTGAAAAAGTTTATGGGAGAGCCCAGCACGATACCATCGGCCGAGTCGATTTCCTGCAATATCTCTTCGAGGTCATCGTCCTGCACGCATTTACCTCTGGCCACGTCCTTTTCCTGTGTACACGCCCTGCAGTTGGTGCAGAACTCGAGATGCTTGTCGAGAAGGTATATCTTGTTGGTTTCGGCCCCCGCTTGTTCTGCGCCTTGGAGTACCGCAGAGACGGCGCTGTCGATAATGTGACCTTTGCGGTAGCTGCCCACGATTCCCACGACTTTGGCGGCCATTCCTTTCCTCTGTCAAAGTATAATGCGCGGACCTCAATCCTCTTTTAGAACAACGTCGTCGTACTCAATCTCGAATCGCAGCTTGTGCCGGGCCTCTTCCTGCGCCAATGCCAGGAACATATCCGTCAATTCCTCTGCCTCTGCCACCGCTGCGAGGTCTATATAAAGTCGGTATGAAGCCTTTTCTCTTTTCATTGCCAGGACCAGGGCATCGGCGTAGCTCATATCCGGCCGGGGCTCACCTTCGACGGAGTAATCGGCGATTTCAAGGCTCTGCACCTGCTCGTCCGTGAGCTCATACTCCCCGGCCTTAACTGCTTGGAGTTTCATCTTGTGACCCATCTCCTCAACGGCAAAGGCCTCAAACACTTTGCGCATCGACGGGTTTTCCATCTGCTCTGCCAATTGCGCATAGAATCTGTTCGCCGCAACTTCTCGTGCAATCGCAAAATCCAGAATCTCGTCGACCGAGTTGAATCTTCCCATTTTCGGTTTCCTCAAACTTTCGACTTGTGGACCAGGTTCTTACCATTTTCTACGGATGCATTTTACTCGGCGGCGCGGACTGCGAAAAGCCAAAACCCATAATAGGGCGTATGTTTCGTTGGGGGTGAGCATGCGTGCACGTCCCGCGCAGAAGTCCGGACCGTCGCTGACAGATATGCGCCGCTTGCCGGCTTTTAGCGGACCGCGCGCCGCAGGTATCCGGACGCTCAAGGCCTTACTATTCGTAGCAGTCGCTCAGCCAGTAGTCGCCGAGTATGGCCAAATCTTTTCCATCGACAATTCCGTCCGTATTCAGGTCACCTTCAACTGCCGGACCGGCTGTTTTCCAGTTGCCGATAAGTATCGCCAAATCCACAAGGCCAACGGGATTGAGCCCGTCAAGATTCGGGCAGTTTGCGTCGCAGACATTTCCTGTGCCGTCCTTGTCTGAATCAGTCTGTGATGGATTATAAAGCTCCGGACAGTTGTCCAGGTCGTCGTTAATGATGTCGCCGTCGGAATCAACACAGCCCACCGTTTCCCACTCCCACGCCAGGATGCCGCCCAACATGTCGTAAACGTACAGGTAGCCTTGGGCGTCCAGGAACTCAGCAGCCAGATTACTTCGGTGACCGCTTCGGCAGTAAATCAGGATCTCGCCGTCCGCCGGAAGCTCCTGGTAGGTGTCCTGGAAAACCCCTGAATTCCATGGGTAATTAAGGGCGCCGGGAATGTGGCCCGCCGTCACGTCACAGTACTCGGACTCCTCTCGGACATCCACGATAATGAGCCAACTGTTCGAGTCGATCAGATTCTTCGCCTCTTGAGGTGTGACATCTGTGTGAGCATGTGCCGACGAAAAGAGCGTCGAATATAATACAGACAGCAACACGAACATTCTCTGAGCGGCGGTATTCATTACCGTAACCCACGGCTTAAACAAATCGCCCTTGGATGGAAAACAAACGGTCCCCCATCTATAAAAGTAAACCCCTCCATCCGGCATTTGGGTGTGATATCCTGCCCTTCCCTATTATACCCTTTTGCCTCAGTGGTCGTTCTTGAGAGGCTGAAAAAAAGGTATTTTTCCCGAAATCTGCGACTGATCTGCGTTGCCGCACCCGGCGGTTCCGCCCGTTCTGGCGCCGCCCATGCCCGCGCCAAAGAAATTTCGCCTGTCAACGGATGAATTCTGGTTGGCCGCCTTAGTTATTCGCGAAAAGAGCTTGACGCGATTTCAAATAAGGCTATAAGCGGCAGGGAGCACAGCGTGCCCGAAGGCCCGAGGCACGCGAACGTCAGGAGCCGCAGGTCGGCCACGGGGCGCGCTTGGGAAGAAGGGGTGTTAAGAATGAAGATAACGAGGGCCCACCTTGCAATACTGCTCATCAATGTCGCTTATTTGGGCACATTTGCCGTGCTGTATTCGGCCAAGAAGAACTATGAGTTCCTCCTTTACGTCGGGACGGTCACCTTCTTTGTAATCCTGATAACTCTTATGCACCTTAAACTTGATTTTCCCGTGGGTGTCTTGTCGGGCCTGACTGCCTGGGGTCTTTTGCACATGCTCGGGGGCTATGTCACTATGGGCGGACACGTATTGTATGCTTATCAGTTGATACCGGGCGTCTTGAGGTTTGACCAGCTCGTGCATGCTTTCGGCTTCGGGTTTGCCACGCTGTTCTCGTACTATGTCTTGAAGCCTAACCTTGCGGACAAGGTAAGCTGGGCGACCGTTTCTATCTTGCTTGTTCTGATTGGCGTGGGCCTGGGCGGCCTTAATGAAATCATAGAGTTTGTGGCAGTTTTGAGCGTTCCCCAAACCGGCGTCGGCGGCTACGAAAATACAATGTGGGACATGCTCTTTAACACAATCGGCGCCGTCCTGGCTGTAGTGTATATCGGGTTAAGACGTGCGATGGCCGCCAACCAAAAAGAATCTGTCGGTTTGTGATTCGCTGCCGAGCCCGGGCAGGCGGGGTTACTCATCAATGGCTGCCTTGGTTTCTTTCGAACAACGCTTACCGGTTGGTGCGCGTCCCTCTGTGTGGGGCGCTGCCCCTGGTTCTACGCGTGCTCGGAATCTCCTTGATGTTGAACTTTCGTGGTTTTCGTTTCCTGGTGAAACGCCCTTTTGGCGGGACTTTGCCTTCAATTAGCTGCATGGCTTTCTCACACGCCTCTTTGGTAACGCGGTCGGGACGCTTGAGCCCTTTTGTGAGAAGCTCCAGAGCCATTTTCTTCATCCTGCCGTGCATGTTCCTCAGGCCGTAGGCGGCCGCCTTTTTGGCAGTCCTCGGGAAATCGCCGAATAACGCCTCCTTGAGGATATCCAAGCCGTCCTCCTGCATCCAGGAAAGGTTGAAAGCGGCCCGCCGGGCGGTTGAAATGTCGCCGGAGTGCAGCTTCTCCCTGAGCTGACTGAGAAGCTCAATGGAGGCCTCGTCCTTTTCACGTCCTGAAGGTTTTCTTTTCTCCAGCTTCATACGGCTACCTTTCAGATTAAGATAAGTATAACCGAGCATGCTCGGTTGTGCCAGCAGAAAATACGGCGGCAAATCGCTTGCTCTTTGGCCTGTGCCCCTCGCGAACGGGTCGGCTGGGGAGCGGCCGGAACCGACCATATACGCAAATCCTCAGCGCCTGCGTGCTGATGAGGTTTCTTGGGCGGCGTAACCGGATTTGAAGCGCTGAACTGTCTGCACCCCGAGCCGACCAGGGTTCTTTCTGAAGGTTTCTACCAAGAACCGTTATGCGCCGAAGTGTTTGTTGATGCTGAAGTTAGGTGTGCTGCGCGCGGCCCGCAGAAGACACGCAAGAACCGCTAAGGCGTACGTTGAGCCATACATGCGGCACTTGGCAGGAGATGATTCAGATCGCCGTGCTTTTCTGGTCCATCGGCGAACAACCGGAGGCATCAGGCGGCCTGCGAGGGAAAATCTCTGGCCAAAAAGGCTGCGCTGGGGTTAGAATTCGGGTCGAGTTCCATTTTCCTGAAATTATTCGAAGCCGGCGGAATCTATATCTGTGAAGCAGCCGGGTGAACCGGGGCCGACGGGCTGATATTCTTGGAAAGACTCGATGGACGACTTACCTCTTGTCGAAGCAAGCCGGACGGGCGACAGAGGTGCTTTCGGCTCACTGATAGACCGCTATTACCAAAGCGTGTATCGCCTTGCTTATCAGTACACGGGCAGTCATCACGACGCCGATGACGTCTGCCAGGAAGCATTCTTGCGGGCGTTCGACGCTATAGAAAGCCTCAGAGACGGCGCTCGTTTCAAGGGGTGGATATTTACGATAGCGTCAAATCTGGTGCGTGAACGCGCTAAGAAGATGCAGTTTGAAAAGAAACTGGCTGTCAAAGGGTCAGGCGTCGGGGCGGTCGGGCCCTCTGCAAACGCTGATTGTGAGCCGTTGAGGAAGTTGTCGGCCCAAGAAAGGACGTCGGTCGTGCGCCTGAAGGTTCGGGAAATGCCCGAGGACATAAGGCTGGTGGCTATTTTGATTCTTATGGAAGGTCTTTCGCAAAAAGATGCCGCCGCCGTATTGAGTTGTTCTGAGGCTACGGTTTGCCGGCGGCTGGAGGCGGCCAGAGCCTGGCTCAGCGCAAGACTGCGCAGTTTGATCTGACAGTGGGGTGAATTATGGGCAGGGATAACAGACAAGAAGAGGCAATCGACGCAATTCTCAAAGACGCATATAGAGAGATTGAGCCTGCCGACTCCTGGGCGGCTCTGCGAGGCCGCATCGGCCGTACAATAAACGGCGCGAAACTGCCGTCTGTGTCAGCCGTGCAGTTAGAACAGAGAATTGCATTCTGGCGCAGGGCCGCGCTTGCGTCGGCCGCCTGTCTGTTAGTGACCGCAGGCCTGCTCGTTTACACCCTTGGGCTCATGCAGGGCGGCAGGCTGACTGCACCCATAAACGAGGGCTTGTTCAGTCAGGCTCAGTTAGTGCAGTTAAAAGACGCATTCTCAAATGTGCGTGAGTTGTTTGAGCAGCAATCGACGTGGATTATGCTGGGCTCCGGCAATAATGCGGAGATAGGGTTGGACCCTGCAGGCGCCGCGCCGAATGCCGGCGACATAGTCGTTGTACGCCTGGCGGTGAATTTCGAGAAACAAGATGCTGCACCTTCGTTCTTTGATGTTGTCACGTTCCCGAGCCAAAGAGCTGATTTTCAACTACCCCTTGCGGATTCACCGCCCATAAGGGTCTCTCTCAGGCCGCTGCTGAAGGACGATGCCATTGCCGTGGAAATAAACGCTCAGGCCGACGGGCGTGCAAAATCAGAGAATACGACCCCGGTGGACGACGAGGCGTTTACTTCACTTGTTCGCCTGCCCTGCGACGGCGATTGGGTGACGATAAATGGCATAGCACAGTCGGTCTCAAGTATTTAACAGGGGTGGACTATGAATATCGGAACTTTCGCAATTTGGTCTGCGTTGGCGGCGTTGCACCTGTGGTCGGCACAGCCTTGCCGGGCGTCGTTTTTTGAAATGAGCCTCGAGCGAAACTCAATTTACACGCCGGGTCGTATGCGTCTGGTTATGGGGCTGACAGACGAAGCCGCTGTTGAGGCCAGGTACACGGTTGGTGTCAACATTCTTGCACAAGAAGTGCTCATCAGAAACCAAATCGTGCCTTTGACGAAAGATGCTCCTGCGGTTTTCGAATTGGATTTTCCTGAGACGCGCAATCGCACAGTTGTTAGGTGTCGCGCCGAGCTGTCTATCGACGGGAATTTCATCGAGGCGCGGGAAAGGCCTTTACTTTTGTGGCCGCCTTTGGCGCCCATGCAAAAGCCGCCGCAAGATGAAACGATATGGGTGTTCGATACTTCAGGCGCTCTCCAGCGGATATTAAGAGATTTGCACGTGAACGCCAGCGACGCCACGTTTCAGGCGATAAGGGATTTTCAAATACCCGACATTATATTCGTCGGCGAGAACGTTGGTCTTAAGAATTTCGACACGCTGTCAAGCCGAATCCTGGTCAAAGATGAGAATCTAAAGGTGATTGTCTTCTTGCGGCAGGAAGAGTCTCCTGAAGCTTGGCCGGTTCAGGTGCTGCCAGCGGGGCCATCGCCCCGAAGTGTTTCTTGTGATCCGAATAGTCCTCTGCTGTTGGGCTTGAATAAACTTGATATAATGAACGTGCTGAGCGGCGCCGTCCCGATGAAGATTACCAGGCCGGCGGACAAGCAATGGAGTTTGGGTTCCTATATCGGTGAGTCGAAAGAAAATGAGGAAAAAGTACACAGCTACCTTGCGGTAATCAGGCAGCCGGGGATGACGAGAGTGTACTGTCAGGTACCCATTACAACACATTTTTATGAAGAACCGCGCTCGGCGGTCTTGCTGAAAAACCTTTTGCAATTTGGGTATGGCGAGTGTGTTTCGCCTAACCATTAAACGAGTATTTTTAACATAGGAGAAATCATGAAAGCTTCACGCTATCTAATTGCGGCGATATGCCTGCTGGCGACGGCTGGCGGGCTCTTTGGCGAAACAGATGCAAATTCCCCCGCGGTAAAGCCGGCTGCCGAACCAAATGCCGTTACCAGCGTGACCGTCGCCATTATGGACTTTGAGTCTGCCGCGCCCGGCAACCCTCAGCTCGGCACACAGATTAGTGACATCGTAACGGCCAGACTCAGTATTTACGACCAGTTCAAGCTGGTGGAACGCAAGAAGCTGGAAGAATTGCTCAGGGAGCACCAACTGAATCTGACGGGTATGGTCGACACGAGTCAGGCGGTCAAGGTCGGCAAACTGGCCGGAGCGAGAATAATGATATTCGGCCGGGCATTTCTTGTTGACAAGAACCTTTATCTGGTCGCAAAGATTGTCGGCACGGAAACCAGCCGGGTAAAAGGCGTAATCGCCAAGGGCAGCCTCGAAGGCAACCTCTCCGGGATTGTGGACCAGCTTGTGGATAAGCTGGTCGGCGGGCTGGAAAAATGGACGCCGCAGCTATTGCCCAAGGACGAGAAGCTGGTTAATAAGATTGCCGTACTCAAGCGTCGATTGGCAGGCAGGGAGCTGCCCACAATAGCCGTGGCCGTTCCCGAAATGCACGTTAATCGCCGCGTCGCAGACCCAGCGGCCCAAACTGAGATAAAGCGGGTCTTCCGTCAAGCCGGCTTTAAGGTTATCGATGTCAAAGAAAAGGTCGCCGAGCCAAAGGACCCCTATCTGAAGGATGCTGATATAATGGTAACCGGCGAGGGGTTCAGTGAGTTTGGGGCACGGATTGGAGGCCTGGTAAGCTGCCTTGCTCGATTGGAGGTGCAGGCGACCGAGCGAAAGAGTCGCAGGATTATTGCCTCTGAGCGAACGACGTGCAGAGCGGTGGATTTATCTGAAGCCATCGCCGGCAAGACCGCCCTACAGGCGGCCGGACACGAACTGGCTATCAAACTTATCCATAGAATAGCTCAAGAGACCGAAGACGGCGAAAGCCCGTAAGTGTTTATTTCTCAGGAATAAGAGGTGTGGTCGAACAGAAGCCAAGAGCAGCAAAAGGCAAGACCATGTGGACCAGGCGATTAGTGGTTCAAATCCTCCCCATTGTGCTTCTGTCGAGTTCCGGCAGAGCCCGAGAGCAGACAACCTACGCCCTTTTCGCTTTTGAGTGTCCCAAAGAAGATAGATTAGCACAGGAACTGGCCAGTGATATACAGAGTCTCTTGTTTGCGAACCTCTCAAGCTCGGAAGGCATTTCCCTGGTGGAAAGGGCCCAACTTAATCTGACGCTGCAAGAGCTGGGCCTTGCTTTGGGATGGCAGACGAGTCCGGATGAAACACTTAAAATAGGCAAGCTGGTTGGCGCAGACGTGGGCCTTGTCGGATCCATACTTTGTGGGGATGGAAAGTACTTTCTAGTTGCTAAGGTCGTGGACTTGCACACGGCCGTGATAAGAGATATCACAATTCTGTCGATGGACGGAAAAGAGGTCAATCAAGAGGTCAACGCGCTGACCCAGTTTGTCCTTGGGGCAAACAGGGAAGAAACAGCAACCGGCCAAAGGGTTTTTCTTGGTATTGGTGGCTTTGAAGACCTCAGCATAAACAGCCGTTATGAAGATCTCGGCGAACAGGTAAAGGGGTTTCTCCAGCAATCTTTTGTGGGCAGCACTACGAGCGTGCTTGAGAGAGCCTTGGTTGGCCCTGTCTTGAATGAGCTGACTCTGAAGCGAGCCGGCCTGATCGAAAATCCAAATATGAAATCATCCGCCCTCCCGGCGTTTGTTCTTGTTGACGGTATCTACCAATCCTTTCGGGAGGAACGAACTGAAGTATCTATGGTATTGCGAATCCAAAAGGTGGGAGGTCCGAGGCGCGCTGTGACGATTGAGGCCGAGCCCGGCAAATCTCTGTACGCACAGGTTCTATTCGCCGTTGAGTGCGCTCTTAAGGGAGGTCTTGACACGAGGCTAAATGCATCCGGAGAGGCGGAGTCTCGTGTCCAATTGGAACTTGGGAAGGAGCGCTCGCGGCTAACTTACATGAATACCTCGTATCCGCGACTAGGCGGACGCGTGGGCGGTTATTTGCCCTGTGTGGAAAAGCAAAAAAGGCTTCAGAACATCAAACAGGCAGTCCAGGCGTTTGAATCTGCCGTTCTCTTGGACCCCGAATGTTATGAGGCCCGGCTTATGCTCGGCATCTGTCTTTGTGACCACGATGTTGCTGACTATGAAAGGGGACGCAATCTCTTCCGCGCGGTCATTGCCGGCGCAAAAGACCAAAGGCTCAAAAGCATTGCAAAGTTTCGGCTGGGAACATCCTACATGACTCAAGCAGAGGATCAAGAGGATGAAAACCGCCGGATAACCTGTCAGCAACAGGCATTTGACCTTCTATCAGCCTTGCTGCAAGAAATCCGCAGCCCGGACCATCGATCCTGGGTGTTGGCGCACATGGAACCTCTCAACAAGGCACTGCATCGCGCTGGAAGAACGACATTGAAACAGAGACTTGAGTTTCAGAAATCACATATCCTCAATGGTTGCGAATTGGCACAGCAGCGCGCGAGAGAAGGATTATATATAAACGTGTACGGTCTGTCTGATTACTATTTCGCTGCAACTTTGCGTATCCTGCAAGCTGACAAATCGTCTACAGCAAGCTACTTCGTGGGCATAATTAAGGAGGTCGAACAGGAGTGTCCTAATCTTGCGCCGTATTTTGTCGTAACCTATGTGACACACCAGGAGCCTGATCCGAATCGCATCGAACTACTCAGCAGCTCGGTGAAAGGTGTCCGGGAGCATCCCGAATTTGTGGCCGATTACCACTCGTATTGCCGAGACTCCCTTCGGCGTGTCCTGGGATGGGCAACCCAATATGGTGAATACGATCTCAGCACTTTGGCAGGCGAGATGATTCTTGAGGCCGTGGATAGGGGCATGACAATGGCCCTATTAGATCAGGACATAGTCAAAACCTCTTTGGGATATGCGTATATGCAGCAGGGTCAATGGAAGAAAGCTTTGCAAGGGTTCGAGGGCGTCAAAGGTGGAGACATACCAATGCGTTGGTCCGGCCCGTGGGGCAGGGGAGGTACAGTCGTGGTCGTCAGGGATGCCATCGAGAGCTGCAGGCAGAATCTTGGGGATGCTGTATCGGGTTATAAGCCGTCAGCATCTCCCGCCGGCAAGCCCTTATTGACGATCGGCAATTCGGGTGCATTCGATGTTAGCAATGATAGAATATGGTTTGCAAAAGACAGTGTGCTCTATTTCTATGATCTGCATGAGCAGGTAGAAGTGAAGGTGGACCTCGTCCAAAAGGTGGAAAGCGAGATATCCTGCCTTGCGATAGGTGATAGAAACGTCTGGTTCGGAACGGCCGGTGGCGGTCTTTATGCTTATGACCCAGTCGCTAACAAAACCCGTTGTTATACAAGCCAGGATGGCCTGCCATTAGAGAACATCACTTGTCTGCAATATACTGCCAACCGACTTTGGATAGGCTTTGGCAAAGGCGATACAGGGGCCGTAGGCTGCCTGGACACAGAGGATCAGGCCTTCGTCGGCCTGATGCCCAAACTGGGCCCCTCCGTTGAGAGAGCGCCCCACTATGGGACGCTCAGTCTTGATCCCTCTGATGCTGCGCCCAAACACTGGGTTTCGGGCCTCGTACAAACTGATCCGCTGAATCTCTGGGTTGCGGTTCGGGGTAAGGGACTTCAGCATTATTCCCTGAGTAATTACCGGTGGGATAGTGCCACCGCAAGTCACGGGTTTAACGGAGAACGTGTGCGTGCTATGACGGATAACAAAAACAGGCTCTCATGCATCGCCGCAAGGGCGGATATTATAGTTGTGGGATGTGCGAACGAGTCAAGAGGTTGGTCCGGGTATGATTACCGCATAGGTGGTATTGCAATATATGAGATTACGAATAATAACTGGAAGTCAATCACCACTTCGGACGGGCTCCCAAAACAAGATGTTTACTCACTTGCCACCGACGGGAACAATTTTTGGGCGGGCGGCAGGGGCTTTATTGCATTAGTTGACCCCGAGGTGAATCGGGTGCAAAGCATATTTACGCTTGAGGACCGACATGCTGCAGTCAAGACGATTCGGGTTGCTGGAAAGGATGTTCTTTTTTCTGCGGGAGACTATTTGTACGTCTTGGACAAATGACTCTCAATAAAAATATGCGACACAGAATTTTCTACAGCTACCCGGTGGTCATGTTATTGGCTTTGTTCGGTCCCTCTACTGCGGCCAGGCCAAACATCCCCCTGGCGGTTGCGGTGATAGCGGATAAGAGGTTTGAGCTGCATAAGTCGCCTTTGGTGTCGCTGCTGGAAGTAAAGCTTTCGCAGGAGCCGGGCGTGGTTCTTCTGGAGCGTGCCGAGATCGAGAAGATTCTCGAGGAGCAGATGCTGCAACTGGCGTTTGAAGCCGAAGGCAGCGAGGCCAGGCGCCAACTGGGCGCCCTGCTCAGGGCCCGTATGCTGGTAATTCTGCGCGCCCGCGAGGAGCAGGCCGGAGAGGACAAAACAATCCGTTGCCTCGAACTGGTAATAGCTGACACATCGACGGGTCTGCGAATCCTGACCGAGAAGCTTGTGTGGAACGAGTCAAAACCGGATGAGGCCGCCGGCAGGATTGCGCGACATGTGGACCGCACGCGAGCCATACTTTCGGAGGCCATTCGCGCCGTGGTAGCTGTGCCGCTCTTTGTCTGCGAGGACTTTACATACGACTATGCTTCGCTCAAGGGCGTTTACCCCGAAGTAATTCGGCACTGCCTGGAGGCTATGCGGGGCGTTCAGGTCGTAGAGATTGACGAGGCCCACGCGATAGCGAAGGAATTGGCTCTTTCGGCGGGCGGGTCGGTGCGTCGGCCGCTCAGGCCCTATTTCATATTAGGACGCTACCGAAACGTGGGCGAGGGTACCCGGCACCGGGTCAGGGTGACATTGCAGCTAAAGCAAGGCGAAAAGGTTGTGAGTGAAAAGACGTCCGCAGACCTCGCGCCGGAGTCGGTGGCGGGGTTTCTCCGCAGCGCCGCGGCCGCCCTTCTGAACAAGGCTATCAATATCAGGGCACCGGCCTTCGACGCGGCTGAGGAGGTCCAACAGTTCAAGCGCCGCGCCCATGAGTATGAAGAGCTGGAAGAATACGAGCAGGCTTTTAACCTGATTCAGGCCGCCTTGCTGGTGCAGCCGGAAACGTCACTATATGAGTATGCCATTCGACTCTGCACGAAATTCATAAGCTCGGCGCACGAGGACCGCGGGGGGGCCGATGACTTCGAGGCCCGGGCCTTCAAGGCGGCAGCCGCCAATCTCATCGGTATCGATTACGCCGAGCACCTCATGCGAATGCCCGGATTCAATTTCGAATCGAGGGAAAAAACCAGACCCATCAGCTCCTTTTTCTACTGCGGATACGGCATCTACAATCCGCTCCAATACACCCACAATGCGCAGCTCCGGCGAGCAGTCGAAAGCGTGGCCATAAAGAAGCGGCAAGTCGTTATCTCTTTTCTCGAATCGCTGCTGGAGAAAGGAAAGCTCACCACCGCCATGGTCCGTCAAGGCCCCTGGCGTCCGGCATCCTTCCCGATGCCCGGAGGCTTTCGAATCCGTGAGAGCTATCCGGAACATCTGGCCGCCAAATTTCGATACATTCGCATACTCAGCGCGGTGCCCGGCTTGTCTGACCGCATCTGCTGGACGATTCTGCACGAGCACGAGCGAGGCGGCGGCGACAGGAGCGAGGCTGATGCCAAGGCTATGCAGCATTTCCTCGACCGGGTGGCGAGGCTGCCCGGGCACGGCAGCAAGGTCATCGCCGCTTATTATAGAATGCTGGAGACCACCACTGAAAAAGAGCAGCAACTTTACAAGCTGGATTCTTTAATCCACCACGTCCGAACTTCGGGCCTCGCTGAGGACGACGAGCCGCTGATGCGATACCTCGAGTGGCAAAGAGGATATATTGACGGCTCCGCCTTTCGCAATCTGGTTCCGCCGCAGGACCCTCCCGTGGGTGAGATTCGGCGCAGTCATATCGATGAGCTGACGATGGCGTTCCCGGACCATCAGCCTTTAAATGGAGGGAAGTTCAGCTTTCTTGAAACCAATATCGGCGGTTGTGTCCGCTGTGACGGGGACATTGACCTTTACTGGACAACGCAGTTGAAGAAGACCTTTCCTTCACGAATTTTCAGAATGCGCACAAAGGCAAGCCTCGAGCAAATCCATACCACGACAGAAGGCGGCATCACCTCAATGATCTATGACGGCAGATATGCATGGGCCGCACAGGAAGGGCGTCTGCTTATTATCGACCCTCAGACCAGCGTAGTGGACGCGGTGACCCAGGACGATGGGCTGCTGCCCGGCAAGATAAGACCGGTACCCGTCGCGCCCGGTTTCGTTTGTGCTATCGGATATTTCGGCAGGACCTGGTGCGCGAACGTGCTCTGCGACGACGCGGGCGAAAAATCGGTCGATGTTTTCCATAAGGCGGCGCTTCCAAAGGGCGATGCGCTCGACCCGGCTGTTGTATTCGAGCTGGAGCACGTGGTGCGACTTTACGACCCGGCCGAGCCCGGGCGGCCTGTTATCCTGGCCACCAGAGGAAAGCCGCAGTCCTGGTACCCGCTTCTGGTCGACCCGCTTAACCGGACAGTTCGTGTGCTGCCTGTTGCCGTAAGCTGCCGTTATCGGCACAGCTACGCGGTCCACGAAGGCGCGTTTTATTGGTGTGACCAGCCGGAAAGTACCGACGAAGATGATTACGATTTCAAACTGTTGTTGTGCAGGCTGGCGCCACCGGATTTTCGAAAAGAGGTCATCACGAGGCACGATATTCGCGGAAGTGGTTTGCGCGCGCCGTTAGTCTTTTTCGCCGGCGAGCGATGTTTTTTGGTATGCACGTACTGCTGGCTTGTCGACCGGCAGACAGGGACTCTTTCGCCGGTGATCGGAAAGCGACCCGGCAACGACCCATTTCAGTTCTGTGCCGATGGCCCGTTGTTCGCTGAGACCAACCATTACGGCCTTATCCTCCTGCCCCAGGCCGACCGTCCTCACCGCGTTACTCAGGTCGATTTTCAGGAGGTGTCCGATGTACCCGCGGACGTCTTCACGCGGCAGTTCGAGACCGATGTCACCGGCGGACCCGCGCGGGAGCAGCCGGATGAAGGCGCTATGGCGGAAATTGCGCGTTCGATGATTGAAGCGGAAACAGCCCGTGCGGCAAAACTCTCTGCACGTGCATCGGAGCAGCCTGTTTCCGATAATCCGGGTACCCGCACAATTGGCGGCAGGTACCAGGTGAAGGAGTACTATCACACATTTCTATTTGAGAGTGAAGACGGCCGGCTCCTCGATGCCGCCCAGGCCGGTGTGCAATACATGGATGTACCCCACGCGCACCTCAATCAAAAGGAGATTCTTCAGGGCGGCTATTTCCCCATCGGAACGTTTGAGGTCATAAATCCCAGTCCGAAGTACGAGCCCATCACCGTGACGCCTGCGAGTCCGGAACGTCTGGTCTTTCGGCTAAAGCGCGACGACACGTAAGATACAGCCGATGGGTAACCGAATGGGCGTCAGTCTTTTTTCTGTTTGCTCCGTAGTTGAAGCTTGTAACCGGTATGCGGTTCGGATAGACATATTGGTTTGAGTAGAAGATCGGTGGGGAGAATTGGTATGGTTTTTTACCCCTACTTATTCAAAAACATCCCAACACGCTATTTTTTTTGTAAGAGAATTTTATGGTGGGGGTATAATGGGCGGATTGGAGAAAATATTCCAGCTTTTTGGGCTTTTAGATGCTTGATAGAGTATAGGCGTCCTGAAAAGAAAAAGAGAAAGTTAACGTATGAACCGAGAACAGCTAATTTGTGTTTTAATTGGAGTTTTAGTATTTGCTGGAATGTTTTTATGTGTTCCCGTGAGCATTCACATGATGTCTCTGTATTTCTATCTCGGCGACCCTAATGCTGGATCGAATGAAATTGTCGTATATCGTTTCTTGCCTGCGGGATGGCCCAGAAGTGTAAATTATGGAGTTTTATTCTGGCAGTGCTTTTTCGTTTGCACGATGATATCTTGTATTCTTTTCGCGTTTAGAAGAGATATCAGGAAACCCACGCATGCCATGACGAAATGGAAGAAGCCTTTGGCGTTCGCACTAATGTTTGCTGCTCTTGTGTTTTTCCTTTTGTGGTTTGGACCATGTCCCACCCATAGTTGGAGGTTGAAAAAAAGCGATGGCTACTCCGGCCTGATTTCACGTAAAATCAGGTCAAAGAAAAATCTATATTTTTTGGAAAGGAGTAGCCATGCAGAGACAA
>Ga0180437_10006661_pt1 | contig 15296 bp, 12 predicted proteins | sample SS_ome_4_FD_132410 | JGI IMG/M metagenome (GOLD analysis project Ga0180437, IMG submission 132410) | Hypersaline lake sediment archaeal communities from the Salton Sea, California, USA - SS_3_D_1 metaG | ecosystem: Environmental > Aquatic > Non-marine Saline and Alkaline > Hypersaline >...
CAACACGAACCTGGAGATATCGTTGATCACGACGGTGGCGATGGAGAAAGGGATGCGGTTCGCGATCCGTGAGGGCAGCCGAACGGTGGGAGCCGGCAGCGTCACCGAGATCATCGAATAGGCCGTCCCTTGAGCCTAGGTCTTTGAGTGAGATGTCATAATGCGAGATATAATCATTCTGCAGTGCACGGAATGCAAGCGGCGGAACTACACGACCACCAGGAACAAAAAGCAGCAGACAGATAAGATCCAGTTGAAAAAATACTGCAAGTTCGACCGGAAACATACACTGCATAAGGAGGTTAAGTAACCGGGCGCCGGTCGCGATAAGCGAACCGACCGGATCGATGCACACCGAGGATTCGGGTGGGAAAATCCCGGCGGTTCGTTATAATGGAAGGTGAATACGCAGGTGAGTAGCTCAACTGGCTAGAGCATCGGTCTCCAAAACCGAAGGTTGCGGGTTCGAGTCCTGCCTCACCTGCCAGTTGTTTTCCAAACGCTTCCCCTAGGGAACCCGGAACAGCAGGGAGGTTAAATCACCTACGCCGCTTGCCGCGAAGCATTTACATTTAGAGAACACAAGGAAATCAGATGAGTCAAAAGGTTAGATGGTACAAAAGGTTAGGCCCCTTTTTCCGAGAAGTCCGGGCCGAAGTCAAGAAAGTCACGTGGCCTTCACGCAATGAGGTTTACAGCACCACGATCGTCGTGATCCTGGCCACCATTTTTTTTGGATTCTATCTATATATCATGGATTTGATTTTTTCATATCTGATTTCAAATATCGAATCCCTATTCCTATGAGTCGAGTATAACATGTCTAAGAATTGGTATGTCGTTCACACGTACTCCGGTTTCGAGAAGTTCGTGGCGGAATCCGTCCGCCAAAGAGCCATGGAGTTGAGTATTGAAGACCAGATCGGGCGCATCATCATCCCGACGGAGGGTGTGGTTGAGATCAAGGGTGGGAAGAAGGTGGTGTCCACCAAACGCTCCTACCCGGGCTACATCTTGATTGAAATGGAAATGACCGATGAGAATTGGCTGATCATCCGGGAAACTCCCAAGGTCACCGGGTTCGTCGGTTCCGGCAGAAAACCCACCCCGCTCAGCAAGGCCGAGGTGACCCAGATCGTAGAACATATGGAAAGCACATCGGAAAAGCCCAAACCCAAGCATTCTTTTGAAAAGGGCGAAGCCGTGCGCATCATCGATGGACCCTTCTTCAATTTCAACGGGATCGTCGAGGAAGTCAATTATGAGCGCGACACCCTCAAAGTCATGGTGACGATATTCGGGCGGTCCACGCCTGTCGAGCTCGAGTTTCTCCAGGTGGAGAAGATCTAGGAGGATCCATGTCCAAAGAAATGGTGGCACAGATCAAGCTGCAAATCGTGGCCGGACAGGCCAGCCCCGCCCCTCCGGTGGGACCCGCCCTGGGACAGCACAACGTTCCCATCATGGATTTCGTCCGGCAGTTCAACGACCGGACCGGCAAAATGGAACCCGGGACCGTTGTCCCGGTGATCATCAACGTTTTCAAGGACCGGACATTCAATTTTGTGCTCAAGTCCCCACCCGCTTCCTATCTTTTAAAAAAGGCGGCGGGGATCGCCAAGGGTTCGGGGGAGCCCAACAAGGAGAAGGTCGGCAAGATCACGCGGCAGCAGATGGAGGAGATCGCCAAGGTCAAGCTGTCGGATCTGAACGCTTACGATCTGGAAGCGGCTGTCAAGATCATAGAAGGAACGGCCAAAAACATGGGATTGGAGATTGTCAGTGGCTAAACGAGGCAAGCAGTACATTAAGGCCAAAGAGGCGTTGACCGAAGAAGAGTTTATGCTGGATGAGGCCTTGAGCCGGATGAAGGACCTCAGCTTTGCCAAATTTGACGAGTCGGTCGACATCGCCGTCAACCTGGGCGTGGATCCCAAGCATTCGGATCAGATGGTGCGCGGAACGGTGGTGCTCCCGCACGGCACCGGCAAGACCAAGCGTGTGTGTGTGATCGCTTCTGGAGAGAAAATAACCGAAGCGGAGGAGGCCGGCGCCGATGAAGTGGGCGGCGAGGATATGATTGAAAAGATTTCCAAGGGCTGGACCGAATTCGATGTCGTCATCGCCACCCCTGATATGATGCGCGGCGTGGGCAAACTGGGGCGCATTCTGGGTCCCAAAGGATTGATGCCCAATCCCAAGTCCGGAACCGTGACCTTCGACGTGGCTAAGGCCGTCGGTGAGGTCAAGGCCGGTCGGGTCGAGTTTCGGGTGGACAAGACCGCGATCGTTCATTCCCAGGTCGGCAAGCTGTCCTTTCCGGTGGAGCAGCTCGATCAGAACATCCGTGCGTTTCTTCAGGCAATTCTCCAAGCCAAACCCGCGGGAGCCAAAGGGAAATACATCAAGAACATCCATATATCATCGACCATGGGCCCCTCTTTAAAGATTGCCGAGTCCGCCCTGGAGAAGTAGGAGAGGTCATCGTGAGTATCAATCGAGAGCAGAAGGAAAAACTGGTTCAAGAGATGCAAGACGCTTTCCGTGCCAACGGAACGTTTTATCTGCTGGATTATGCGAACATATCGGTCGCCAAGTCCGTGGACCTGCGGCGGCGGCTGCGGGAAAGCGCATGCTCGCTGCGGGTGGTCAAGAATCGATTAGCCCTGCGGGCGCTTTTGGAGGATTTTCCACCGGACATCAGAGAAAATTTTCAGGGTCCTACGGCGATCGCCTTTACCGATGACAATCCGATCGCCCTGGCCCGTTTGCTCAAGGAATTTTCCGTCCAGCACAAGATCCTGAAAGTCAAGGCAGGAGTTGTGGAGGGGAAATTTCTCTCCCAAGAGAGATTTCCCGAGATCGCGAACCTGACCTCGCGCACAGACCTCATCGCCAGACTCGGATTTCTGATGGCATATCCGTTGACTCAATTTCTGCGCAGCTTACAGGCGCCCGTCAGCGCCATGGGCCGTATGATGAGTCAGCTGAAAGATAAAAGAGAATAGCGTACCTTGAGCGGAGGCGAAAATGACCAAGACCCAAGCCGATGAGGCAAACGACAGTCAAGCGAAAGAAAAAGCCAAAGAAAAAGAAAGAAAGGAGACCAAAGTGAGCAAACTAAGCAAAGAACAATTCTTCGAACATTTGGATAACCTGACGGTTCTGGAGCTGGCGGATTACATCAAGGAATTCGAAGAACGATACGGTGTCAGCGCCGCCGCGGCTGTGGCTCCCATGGCAGTGGGCGGCGTTCCGGCCGGCGGAGAAGCTCCTGCGGAAGAGGAAAAAAGCGAATTCAACGTGATCCTCAAGGAGATCGGCGACAAGAAGATCAATGTGATCAAAACAGTCCGCGAGATCACCAGCCTGGGCCTCAAGGAGGCCAAAGATCTAGTGGATACCGCGCCCAAGCCCATCAAGGAGGGCGTCTCCAAGGAAGAGGCTGAGGAAATCAAACATAAATTCGAAGAGGTCGGAGCCATCGTTGAGATTCAGTAAAAAGCAAAGCTAAGTGTCAACAAACCCTTCTGAGAGGGAGACTATGCCAAACGCATCAACAAATATTTATCGTGAGAGGGTCGATTTTTCCAAAATCAAGGCCACCTTTCCGATGCCGGACATGCTGGCCATCCAGACCAAGTCCTATCAAGAGCTGCTCCAAATGGAGATGCTGCCCGAAGAGAGAAAGGACTTCGGCCTGCAGGCCGCCTTCAAGGACATCTTTCCGGTTTCGGATTTCAAGGAGACCACCCAACTGGACTTTATCGCCTATTCGATTGGCAATTGGGAGTGCAAATGCGGCCGCCTCAAGGGGGTGGAGAATTCCCGCCGACGTTGCAGTGGTTGCGGAACCCTGTTGCCTCCGGATGTCGAACTCACCGAGAATGAGATTTGTCCCTACTGCAATGCCATGAAGTCCATTGACATTCCGTTCTGCGACCATTGTGGAGACCGGGTGGAGCTGAAGATGAAGTACAGCCCTCACGAATGCCTCCAGAAGGGATACACATTTTCCGTACCGCTTCGTATCAAGGTTCGCCTCATCTCGTGGGAAAAAGACCCTGTATCAAAGGCCAAACGCTTGAAGCATATCAAGGAACAGGAGGTCTATTTCGGCGACATCCCGCTTATGACCGGCAAGGGCACGTTTATCTTCAACGGCATCGAGCGAGTCGTGGTAAGCCAGCTGCAGAGGTCGCCGGGAGTCTTTTACCGACCGGGTGACGGCAAAGGTTTTTTCGTGGGTAAGATCATCCCCTATCGGGGCGCTTGGGTCGAATTTGAATATGACGGTAAGAACCTCCTCTACGTCCGCCTCGACCGGAAAAAGAAGTTCTTGGCCAGCGTTTTCCTGCGGGCCCTGGGTTTCGGCTCCGATGAGGAGATTCTTCGGCTGTTTTACCAGGTCTACACGCTGACCCCCAAGCAAGGAACTCTCTTTTGGAGCCTGAACGAGAACTTGATCGGAAAGGCCGTGGGGGCCGATATCAAAGATCCCAAAACCAAAAAGGTGCTGGCGACCGCACGCAAGAAATTGACCCGGGAGCTGTTTGAAAAGCTACGGGCCGCCAAGATCGACAGCATCCCCCTGGCCAACAAGGAGCGGGGAGGCGCCTTTGCCGTGACCTCGATCGAAGGAGTCGTGAATTCCAATACCCAGATCGAGGATGAGGTATGGGATAAGCTATCGCAAGGGAAGGAATCTTTCGATATCTGCTTTCCTGAAAAGGATAAGGTGGGAGAAATCATCTCCAATACCCTATTCAAGGACAGCAACAAGGATACCAATCAGGCACTGGGAGAGATCTATAAGAAGCTGCGTCCGGGTGAGCCGCACACCATGGAAAGCGCCCACAATCTGTTTCACAATCTGTTTTTCAATCCGCAAAAATACAATTTTTCCCGAATCGGGCGTCTCAAGATGAACATCAAGCTGGGACTGGATACCTCCCTGGAAGAAAAGACACTCACGCCCCTGGATTTCGTGTCCGTGATCAAGTATCTCTTAGGCCTGCGTGCGGATGAAGGCTCGGTCGACGATATCGATCATCTGGGCAACCGCCGCGTGCGTTCCGTCGGTGAGCTGGTGGAGAATGCCTTCCGGATCGGCCTGACCCGGATGGAGCGGACTATAAAGGAGAAGATGACCATTGCCACCGATTTAGCCTCGGCCATGCCCCAGGACCTGATCAATTCCAAACCCGTGATCGCGGCCCTCAAGGAATTCTTTGGAAGCTCCCAGCTCTCGCAGTTCATGGATCAGATCAACAGCTTGGCGGAGATCACGCACAAACGGCGTTTGAGCGCATTGGGACCCGGCGGCCTGAGTCGGGAGCGGGCCGGATTCGAGGTCCGAGATATTCAGACCTCGCACTATGGACGAATATGTCCCATAGAAACCCCGGAGGGACCCAACATCGGCCTCATCTCCTCCCTGAGCAGTTTCGCCCGGGTGAATGAATTCGGTTTTGTCGAAACTCCTTACCGCAAAGTCAGGAACGGTCGTGTCATCGACTACGTTAAAGTCCTCCATCCAGGAGACAGCGAATACAAGATCGGTGACGTCGTCGAGAAGTCCAAGATCGAAAGTGTAAGCAAGAAGCTCAGCCAGAGCAAAAAGGCGAACATTCCGGTTGTCGAGCCGTATTGTTTTTACCTCACGGCCTGGGAGGAGGAAAAATACAACATCGCACAGGCCAATGCCCCGGTGGCGGAAAACGGCAGCTTCATCAACGATCTCATCAGCGCCCGGCACTATGGTGAATTCAAACTCATTCCCAAAGATCAGATTCATTATATCGATGTCTCGCCTAAACAACTGGTGAGCCTGTCCACCTCTCTCATCCCGTTCTTGGAGCATGATGACGCCAACCGCGCCCTCATGGGCTCCAACATGCAGCGGCAGGCCGTTCCGCTCCTCAAGCCGGAAGCTCCGCTGGTGGGCACCGGGATCGAGCATATGGTGGCCAAGGGATCCGGCGATGTGGTTATCTGCCGCAGGCCCGGCGTTGTGGAGTTCGTGGATGCTGAACGGATCTTGATACGGGTGGATGCCAGGGACGACGAGAAGAGCTATGATGTGGGAACCGACCTCTACCTGCTGACCAAATTCCTGCGCACCAATCAGAACACCTGCCTCAATCATCGTCCCATCGTGCGCAAAGGGGATCGAGTGGAAGCCGGTCAGATTCTGGCCGACACCTCCTGCACGGACAGAGGTGAGATTTCACTGGGACGGAACGTCCTGTGTGCCTTCATGCCTTGGCGGGGATACAATTTTGAAGACGCCATCATCGTCTCCGAAAAGCTCATCAAGGACGATATCTTCACTTCTCTGCATATCATAGAAGAATCCCTAGAAGCCCGTGACACCAAATTGGGCCCCGAGGAAATCACCCGTGACATCCCCAATGTACCGGAAAATTTACTCAGAAACCTGGATGAAAACGGGATCGTGCGGATCGGAGCCAAGGTGAAGTCAGGAGACATCCTGGTGGGTAAGGTGGCGCCTAAAGGGGAAACCCAACTTTCTCCGGAAGAGAAACTGCTGAAGGCCATTTTCGGAGAAAAGGCCTTGGACGTGAAGGACGCCTCCTTATATTGCTCCCCGGGGGTCGAGGGCACGGTAATCGACGTACGGATCTTCTCGCGGCGCGGCATTGAAAAGAATCCCCGGGCCAAGCATATCGAGGGAGATGAGATCGCCAAGATGAAGCGCAACTTGGAGGACGAGATCCGCATACTGGAGAACGAGAGAATCCGCAAGGTCAGCTCCGAGCTGAAGGGGCAGGTGATCACCAAAGACCAAAAAATCTCGGGTGTGGCGCTGGCCAAGGGAACCAAACTAACGGCCGAAATCCTGGACCAGATTAAATCCAAGGACTTGGCCAAGCTCAACATCAAAGCCGACGAAGCCCGGGATAACAAGATCAAAGACATCGAGAAAAAGGTCAAGCGGCAGATCGAGGCCCTTAAGCTCATTCACAAGGAAAAATCAGATACCCTGAAAAAGGGTGATGAGCTCGCACCGGGAGTCATCCAGGTGATCAAGGTTTACATCGCCATGAAGCGAAAGATGTCGGTGGGAGACAAGGTGTCCGGACGACACGGCAACAAGGGGATCGTAGCCAAAATCGTGCCTGAAGAAGACATGCCGCGCCTATCCGACGGGACTCCGGTGGAGATCGTGCTCAATCCCCTGGGCGTGCCCTCAAGGATGAACGTGGGACAGATCTTGGAAACACATCTGGGCTTGGCGGCCCGGGCCCTGGGCCTTTGGATTTCCACACCGGTCTTCGACGGAATATCTGAAGCCGAGATCAAACAGCTCCTGAAGAAAAGCGGTTTGCCCGAATCCGGCAAACACCCCCTGTTTGACGGCGTGACGGGTGAACACTTGGCCAGCGAGGTCACGGTGGGATATATCTACATCATGAAACTCTATCACCTGGTGGATGATAAGATTCACGCCCGTTCGACCGGTCCTTACTCTCTTATTACGCAGCAGCCCCTGGGCGGCAAGGCGCAGTTCGGAGGCCAGCGTTTCGGAGAGATGGAGGTATGGGCGCTTGAGGCTTACGGTGCGGCTTACACCCTGCAGGAGCTGCTGACCGCCAAATCCGACGATGTGGAAGGCAGGGCCAAGATCTATGAGGCCATCGTAAAGGGCGACTTGGATTTCTCGCCCGGCCTGCCCGAATCGGTGAATGTGCTCATTCGGGAGTTGCAGAGCTTGTGCCTGAATTTCGAGCTGGAAAAGGCGGAAAAAGAGGAGATCCTGCCCTGGGGCATCGATGTTCCTCAAATCCTTAAGGGAGAGAGATGATGGATACCCGACACGTAATAGGAGGAAAACCCAAGGCGGATTTTGATCAGGTTCGGATCAGCATCGCGTCTCCCGAAAAGATATTGAGCTGGTCTTGGGGTGAGGTTACCAAACCCGAAACCATTAACTATCGAACGTTCAAGCCTGAAAAAGACGGGCTCTTCTGCGCCAAGATCTTCGGACCCATCAATGACTATGAGTGCCTATGCGGCAAATACAAGCGCATGAAATACCGCGGCATTATCTGTGAGCGCTGCGGCGTAGAGGTGACCCGCTCCAATGTCCGCCGGGAACGCATGGGGCACATCAAACTCGCCTCCCCGGTGGCGCACATCTGGTTTTTTAAGGGGACTCCCAGCCGCATAGGCTTGGTGTTGGATCTCTCCATCAAAGATCTGGAAAAGGTGCTGTATTTCGAATCCTACATCGTGACCGATCCGGGCGAGACACCGCTGCGCGAGAAGCAGCTGTTGACCGAAGAAGAGTTCAAGGACGCACAGGAAAAATTCGGCGACGGATTTGTGGCATCGATCGGAGCGGAGGCCATCAAGAAGCTGCTGGATCAGATCGACACCAACAAGGCCGGTGAGCGGCTGCGCAAGCTCATGAAGAACGAGACCTCGCAGCAGCGGAGGCTGCGTCACGCCAAACGCCTCCGGGTTTTTAAGGCCTTGAAGCAATCCGGAAACCGAGCGGATTGGATGATCTTGGACGTGATTCCGGTCATCCCGCCCGACCTTCGGCCCTTGGTTCGGCTGGACGGCGGACGGTTTGCCACCTCCGATCTCAACGACCTGTATCGCCGGGTGATCAATCGCAATAATCGCCTGAAGAAGCTGATTGAGCTCCGGGCCCCGGAGCTCATCATCCGCAACGAGAAGCGCATGCTCCAGGAGGCGGTGGACGCACTCTTCGACAATGGAAAACGGGGTCGGGTGCACCTGGGAGCCAATCGGCGCCCGCTGAAATCGCTGAGCGAGGCCCTGCGCGGGAAGCAGGGTCGCTTCCGGCAGAACCTGCTGGGAAAGCGGGTGGATTACTCCGGCCGCTCGGTGATCGTGGTGGGCCCCGAACTCAAGCTCAACCAGTGCGGACTCCCCAAGAAGATGGCCTTGGAACTCTTCAAGCCTTTCATTTTTCATAAACTGGAAAAGGAAGGGCTGGTTCCCAGCGTCAAGATCGCGCGGGAGTGGCACGAGCAGGAGAGGCCCGAGGTTTGGGACTATCTGGAGGAAGTGGTCAGGGAGCACCCCATCCTCCTCAATCGCGCCCCCACTCTTCACCGCTTGGGAATTCAGGCTTTTGAGCCGATTTTGGTGGAAGGCAAGGCCATCCAGATCCATCCCTTGGTTTGTGCCGCCTTTAACGCGGATTTCGACGGTGACCAGATGGCGGTGCATGTGCCGCTTTCGGTGGAAGCCCAGGTCGAGGCCAAGACACTCATGCTTTCGACTCAGAACATCCTGTCTCCGGCCAATGGACGTCCCCTGGCCATCCCCAGCCAGGATATGGTCCTGGGTTGCTACTACTTGACCCTGGAACGCATGCAACAGAAAGGCGAGGGGCGGGTGTTCGTATCCGCCGATCAAGCCCTGTTGGCCTATGAGAATCGAGAGGTCGACCTGCACGCCCGCATCAAGCTGCGCTTCAACGGACCATTCATGAACCTCGCTACCTACTATGACAACCAAGCCGTGCTGATCTGTCCGGTGACGGAGCTGGAAGGCACGATGGTGGAAACCACTCCCGGTCGCCTTATCTTCAACAGCATACTGCCGGAAAAGATCCCATTTATAAATGGAATGCTCAAAAAGAAGGGATTGGAGAGTCTCATCTACTACACATATCTGAAGATGGGCCTGGAGCCCACCATAAAGGTGCTGGATGAGATGAAAACCCTCGGCTTCAATTATGCCACATTTGCCGGATTCTCATTGGGCATCGACGATTTTATCATCCCCAAAGAAAAACAGGCCTTGGTTTCTAAAGCCCAGAAGGATGTCCAGAAGGAAGAAAAACTCTATCAAGAAGGAGTGATTTCCGCGCGCGAGCGGTTCAATCGGGTGGTGGGAATCTGGGGCTCGGTTACGGACAAGGTCTCGAGCGTCATGATCGAGGAGATGAGGCGGGTCAGTTTCGAAGGCGGAGATCTGAATCCGCTGTTCGTGATGGCCGATTCGGGATCACGGGGTAATAAGCAGCAGATCCGGCAGCTGGCGGGAATGCGTGGTTTGATGAGCAAACCCTCCGGGGAAATCATCGAGACGCCCATCATATCCAACCTGCGTGAAGGGCTCAACGTGCTGCAGTACTTCATTTCCACCCACGGCGCCCGAAAGGGACTGGCCGACACCGCCCTGAAAACCGCCAATTCGGGTTACTTGACCCGCAAGTTGGTGGATGTGTCGCAGGAAGTGATCGTGGACGAGCATGACTGCGGGACCCTCAAGGGTATCAATGTGGGAGCCATTGTCGAGAACGGCGAACTGATCGAACCCTTTGAAGACCGGGTCGTGGGCCGAATATCGCTGGAAAAGGTTCTGCATCCCGACACCAATGAGGTGATCGTCGATGTCAACGAGGAAGTCACGGAGGAGGTCTCACAGAATCTGGAGAACCTGGGTATCGAGCGAATCAAGATCCGCTCGCTCCTTACCTGCGAATCCAAGCGCGGCATCTGCCAGCTTTGCTATGGGAGAGACATGGCCTCCGGACGTCCGGTGGAGTTGGGTGAAGCGGTGGGAGTCATCGCCGCCCAATCCATCGGAGAGCCGGGCACTCAGCTCACCATGCGGACCTTTCACGTGGGAGGGATCGCCATGGGAGGTGCCGAGCGCTCCAAGCTGGAGGCTAAGAACGACGGAGTCATCAAGTTCAACCAGCTTAAATCGGTCATCAACCGGGAAGGGCAGATCATCGTCGTCAACCGAAACGCCAATATCGCGGTCCTCGATCACCGCGGACGCGAAGTGGAGCACTACCAAGTGCCTTACGGCGCCAAGGTTTTGGTCAATGACGGAGAAGAGGTCAAGGCGAGGCAGGAATTCGCCGAATGGGATCCGTTCTCCACCTTCATTATGAGTGAAGAGGGCGGTAGGGTTCATCTCCACGACGTGGTGCTGGGTTTGACCATGGAAGAGGTACAGGACGAATTCACCGGCTTGATCACTCCGGTCATCACCGATCCCAAAGACGAGAAAATGCAGCCGCAGATTCAGATTCATGCTGCCAAGAAAAAAGACGACAAGGGGAAGCCGGTGATACTGCGCAAATACTTCCTGCCCTCCGGCGCCAACATGGAGGTCAAGGACGGAGACGCGGTCCATCCGGGCGACGTGCTGGCCAAGATCCCGCGGGAAGCCGCCCGCACCAAAGACATCACCGGCGGTCTGCCCCGGGCCGAAGAGCTGTTCGAGGCCCGCCGGCCCAAGCACCCGGCGGTCATATCGGAAATCGACGGAGTGGTTAAATACGGCGGGCTGGTTCGAGGGCATCGTAAGATCACGGTGCACAACGAACGCGGAGGAGAAAAGGAATATTTCATCCCCAAAGAGGCCCATCTGATCGTGGGCGAGAGCGAACGTGTCAGGGCCGGAACCCCGCTCATGGACGGGCCGGTCAATCCTCATGATATCCTCAAGGTGCTGGGTGAAAAGGAATTGGCGGAATATCTGTTGAAAGAGATCCAAGAGGTTTACCGCCTTCAGGGTGTTTCCATCAATGACAAGCACATCGAGATCATCATCCGCCAGATGCTGCGCTGGCTCAAGGTTGAAGAGGTGGGCGACACGGATTTTCTGGTAGATGAACAGGTCGATAAGTTCGATTTCCAGGAGGAGAATGAGAAGATCATCAAGAGCGGCGGCAAACCGGCCAAAGCCAGGCCCCTGCTGCTCGGGATCACCAAGAGCGCCCTGAGTACCGATTCCTTTATTGCGGCGGCGTCCTTCCAGGAAACCACCCGCGTCCTGACCGAAGCCAGCCTTTACGGCAAGGTGGACCTCCTGCGGCGGCTCAAGGAGAATATCATCATGGGTCGTCTCATACCTGCGGGGACCGGCTATAAGTTCTACCGCAATGTGGAATTGAAAGACGAAGGAGAGGTAAAAAAGAGACCGACTTTGGACATCCCGATCGGTGATTCCAATGAACTGTAAATCATGCAAATTCCTTGACATAACAGGCAGGGTTTGCTAGAATCGCAACATTCGTTTCGACGGATCTGGCTGGATTATTCGAGACATTTATAACTAATACAAGGAGCAGATGGTTGCCGACTGTAAATCAACTGGTGAGGAAAGGACGGGCCGCGAAAAAGGGCAAGAGCAAATCGCCCGCTTTGGAGAGCTGCCCGCAAAGGCGCGGCGTGTGCACGCGAGTGTTCACCACTACGCCCAAGAAGCCCAACTCGGCCATGCGGAAGGTGGCCCGAGTCAGGTTGACCAATAATATCGAGGTCACGGGATACATCCCTGGAATCGGCCACAACCTCCAGGAGCACTCCATCGTGCTTATCAGAGGCGGCCGAGTGAAAGACCTGCCGGGGGTTCGCTATCATGTGATTCGCGGAACCCTGGATTGTGAAGGAGTCCGCGACAGGAATAAGGGCCGATCCAAGTACGGAAGCAAGAAGCCCAAAGAGAAAAAGATCGCCGGACAATAGAGGAGTCGGAAATGCCTAGAAGAGGCCACATCAAAAAGAAGGCGCTGAAGCCGGATCCCTTCTACAACAGCACGCTGATTTCCCAGTTCATCAATGCCGTGATGCTGGCAGGCAAGAAAAGCGTGGCCGAGAAAATCATTTATGGGTCCATGGAGACCATTAAGGAGAAAGCCAAGGAAGATCCCCTGAGAATTTACGAGAAGGCCGTGCAGAACGTCCGGCCCCTCCTGGAGACCAAATCGAGGCGGGTGGGAGGCGCGACCTATCAGGTGCCGATCGAGGTGTCGCATGCGCGTTCCACGACGCTGGCGGTGCGCTGGATCATCCGATTCGCCCAGGAGAGAGCGGGGAGAAGCATGACCGAAAAGCTGGCCAATGAGATCATGGATGCGGCCGGCCACCGGGGCGGCTCGGTCAAGAAAAAAGAGGACACGCATAAAATGGCGGACGCCAACCGGGCGTTTGCTCATTATAAATGGTAGTCTCCCATTAAAAGAGCTTTGGCACAAAGAGATTTGATGCTGATGGTTAAGGAGCGTAGAGTTGAAACGCGCAGATCCTATCGAAAGAGTCAGAAACATCGGTATTTCTGCGCACATCGATGCGGGTAAGACTACCACTACCGAACGCATCCTGTTCTTCACCGGCATCACCTACAAGATGGGTGAAGTCGATGAGGGGACGGCCGTCATGGACTGGATGGCCCAGGAACAGGAGCGCGGTATAACGATCACCTCCGCCGCGACTACTTGCCGGTGGAGGGAACATAAGATCAACATTATCGACACTCCCGGTCATGTTGATTTTACCGTCGAGGTCGAACGATCGCTTCGAGTCCTCGACGGCGCCATTGTGATTCTCTGCGGCGTCGGCGGTGTGGAAGCACAATCCGAGACCGTCTGGCGCCAAGCCGACAGGTACAAGGTCCCTCGGATTGTCTATGTCAACAAGATGGACCGGATCGGAGTGGATCCGGAGCAGGCGGTCAGGGATCTGCAGGAACGACTGGGGGCCGTGCCCTTGGTCATTCAGATCCCGTTGGGACGGGAAGACGGTTTCCGCGGGATCATCGACCTGGTCGAGATGAAAACCATCGACTGGGGTGACGACCTGTTGGGAACCCATTATGAGATCCATGAGATCTCGAACGAATACATCGACGAAGCCGAGAATAAAAGGAACGTCATGCTGGAACAGTTGAGCGAAATCGACGACGGCCTCCTGGAGAAATATTTGGAGGGATCGGCGATCTCTGCCCCGGAGATCAAGGCCGCGATCCGACGGGGGACTATCGATCTGCGGTTCTTCCCGGTTTTATTCGGGGCCTCGTTCAAGAATAAAGGCGTGCACCCTCTGTTGGATGCGGTGATCGATTACCTGCCTTCCCCGGCGGAAGTCCCTGCGGTCAAGGGGCGGCATCCGCGCACCGGAAAGGAAGAGGCCCGGCCGGCCTCGGACGAGGCCCCGTTTTGTGGCCTGGTATTCAAGATCATGAACGATCCCTACATGGGGACGCTGTCTTTTTTTCGGGTCTATTCGGGGAAAGTGAAACTCGGGGCATCGCTCTACAACGCCAACAAGGATACCGAAGCGCGCATTACCCGCCTTTTGGAGATGCATTCCAACAAACGGAAGGATGTCCAGGAGGTGTTCGCCGGCGATATCGTGGCATTGGCTTCCATGAAGAACCTCTCCACCGGGGACACGCTGTGCGTTCGGAATCATCCCCTGGTGCTGGAGTCCATCACCTTTCCCGAGCCCGTGATTTCGGCGCATATCGAGCCGCGGTCGCGCAGCGAGCATCAAAAGCTGGCTGAGGTTTTGGAGAAATTGACTAAGGAAGATCCCACCTTTCAGGTCAGGCAGGACCCGATGACAGGACAGACCCTGGTCTACGGCATGGGAGAGCTCCATCTGGAGATCCTGATGGACCGTATGGCGCGCGAGTTCGGAGTCCGGGCCAACCTGGGCAATCCTCAGGTGGCTTATAAAGAGACCGTCACCCAGCCGGCCACCGGAGAGGGGCGCTACGAAAGACAAATCGGCGGCAAGCCCCAATTCGCCCATTGTGTGCTGGAAGTTGAACCCGGTGAGGAGGAAGGCCTGGTTTTTGAGAGCCAGATCAAATCCGGAGCCCTCCCGGGAGAGATGGTTTCGGCAGTCAATACGGGCGTCCAAGAGGCCATGGAAGTCGGGGTCATAGCCGGATTCCCGGTGACGCGGGTGAAAGCGTCGCTGCTGGATGCTTCCTTTCGTGAGGAAGAGTCCAGCGTGATGGCGTTTAAAATCGCGGGTTCTCTGGCGTTCAAGTCGGCGGCGCGGAAGGCCGTTCCCGCCCTGCTGGAACCGGTCATGAGCCTGGTGGTTATCTCGCCGGATGATTACTTGGGCGACATCGTCGGCGACCTGAACGGCCGGAGGGGCCGGATCGAAGGCATGGAGTCGCAAGCCGGTTCGCGCGTGGTCAAGGCGAAGGTCCCGCTTGTCGAGATGTTCGGCTACGCCACCCATCTTCGAACCCTTACCCAGGGACGGGGCGTTTTCTCGCTGGAGTTTTTCGCTTATCGGCAGGCCGCCGCCCCCGTCATGGAAGCCATCGTAGCCAGGATCGAAGGGAAGGTCCTGCATTGAGATATAAAGATGGATGCCGGAAGGACGCATGAGCGTTAAAGCAAGGCCGACGAGGAGGTAAGAGCAATGGCGAAGGCGAAGTTTGAGCGGACGAAGCCGCATTTGAACATAGGGACGATTGGACATGTTGATCACGGCAAGACGACATTGACGGCGGCGATCACGAAGGTATTG
>Ga0180437_10006662_pt1 | contig 15295 bp, 26 predicted proteins | sample SS_ome_4_FD_132410 | JGI IMG/M metagenome (GOLD analysis project Ga0180437, IMG submission 132410) | Hypersaline lake sediment archaeal communities from the Salton Sea, California, USA - SS_3_D_1 metaG | ecosystem: Environmental > Aquatic > Non-marine Saline and Alkaline > Hypersaline >...
AATGGTACATTGGGTCCGCTATTTATTAATCGGAAACAGATTATACCGATGGGTAGGTGGTTACAAGCAGAAAGCCATCCTACAAAAGGATATGCAGTCCGCCCAGGATGGCATACCACATCTAAACCAGAAGCCCCACATTTATCTATGAAAGATAGGGTATGGATGAAAGTGGAGATAGAAGATTATAAAGAACTGAGGCGCCCATCAAATCAAGGTGGTTTATGGTGGTTAGCGAATAGAATGAAAGTATTAGGAGAATTATAATGTCTGGAATTGAAATAGGTAGAAATATAGTAATAACTGGACTACCTAAAAGCGGAACTACTTATCTTGCGGCTATATTACATTACTTTTCCAATACAATAATATTACCTGAACCACCTCTATTGGATATGTCACATCACCCACCGGGTTTGGGTGTAAAATGGTTATTTGATCATTACCGCGCTGAAATTTTGACTAAGAAACCTGTGCATTCTTACAAGAAATCTGATGGTAGGTATATTACATGTACAAGAACTGAGAACAAATTGAGATTATCTCCTTGGGAAGTCCATCAATATGATAATAATGATTTTATACTCGGTATTAAAAGTCCCCGACCTTTTTTATATCAATTACCTGATATAATTAAAGAGATGCCCAGCGCACGTGTCGCTGTAATAGTTAGAAACCCATTTTGTACGGCAGGATCATTGAGAAGGTTTGATGGTGGCGAAATGATAAAAGAGTGGAAAGATATGACCGATATAATATTGAACAATATGGATGACATTATATTGGTGCGGTATCAGGATGCTGTTTTAGATCCAAAGGGAACCGTATCAAAAATATTCGGGGACTGGGACCCTGGCAACCCGTTGTTTAATCTGGAACCCTCTGAGATTAGATACTCTAGGGATTGTATGAAACATGGGGATGAAGAAAAGATTATAGAATTATGCAAAGACAACGCAATTAAATTAGGAGTGTGGGATGAATAAACCTATAGTCGTTAATATGTTTGCAGGTGGTGGTGCAGGTAAATCTACTACTGCTGCCGCTGTATTTTCGTTACTTAAAATGCACGATGTAAATGCAGAATTAATTACAGAATTTGCCAAGGATCTAACATGGGAAGAACGCCATAGAACTTTAGCGAATCAGTACTATGTATGGGGTAAACAACAACATAGAATGTGGAGAGTGAAAGATCAAGTAGAGGTTATGGTGACAGATTCACCATTATTACTTAGTCTGATCTATGGTGGCGAAAAGCCATTGTGTTTTAATGAAACCGTTCTTAAGTCATTTAATGAATTTGATAACATGAATTATTTTTTAATGCGGACTAAAAAATTTAACCCTAAAGGACGAAATCAAACAGAGGAAGAATCCAAAAACCTTGACAATGAAATATTATTTATGCTTAATGAAAATAATATAAGATATAAAATAGTGCCTGGTAATTATGAAGGTGTAAATGATATTGCTAAGAGGGTTTTAAGGCGGTTAGGGAAGAGGATGGAAATATGTGTAGTTGGTGTGAAAAAAGAACAGTAGGAAAACCTATGGTGTCTGGAGACTGGTTGCGATTAGTGTGTGAGCACTGTGGTGCTGGAATACCTATAGATGAAAAGAAAATAGACCACACTAATTTTAGAGAATGGATTAAAGAATATTATGAAACATATATAAAGAAGGAGAATTAAAATGATTAAGGTAAGAATAAATAGGGCTTTGGTGTATTTTAAGAGGACATACAATATCGATGTTGATTACATTTTATTAGATGATAAAGACTTTGTAGAATTATCTCATATAAAAGACTCGGTAGATGTAGATAGAATGGGCGATAGTTATACACTCTGGTCTACGACTTGTTTAGAACGTGGTAAGGCTAATATAAAAGAATTATTAGAATCTAATCCTAAAATTAAAAATCATAGAACTATAACCGATGATTTTGACGGTATGCTTTTGGTGGGTTTTTCTAGGATATTAAATTTGGTTGATGATCAAGAATTAGATCCAGGATTGTATGATAGGCCTTTTGCACTATCAGAAAATTTTAGATATAATGACGAGAATCTTAATAAATTAATATATCAGTTTAGACATCCTTATGTAAAGCTATTTACAGGTGGGTTCAATAATAAGATATTAAAGTTCGAAACATCGTATCAATATAAACATTATGCTAAAGAATATAGAGATTTGGTTATGGGGTTTATTGAAGAGTACAAGAAAAATCATATTAACCAAAAGGAGAATTAAATGCCAGGATTCGATTCAAGTGGATGCGCTCGATACTATTCCGACGGCGACGAAGACTATCTGGAATGGTGTGTAGAAAAGAAAGAACAAGAGGAAAAGAAAAGGCTTGAGGATCTTGAAAAGAGGTTTGATGAACTAGCCGCGGAGGTAGAAGAGATAAAAGCCAGAGAGGGAATAGAGTACGATATTGAATCTATAAAGGAAAATCTTATTAGGAGTTTAAATAAACATGAATAAATTATATCAGTGGTATATTATCTTAAAATATCAGTATTATAAAAGGATATATTGGAAATTTAAAAAGCCTTCTAAGCCATCTGGGTTTTATGGGTGGACAGAGACTGGATATAGTGTACTAGATCAAAAGGCTGTAGGAATTGGTGTAATAATGGAGGATTAAAATGGATGATGTGGGTATTCGTTTGTCATTAAAAGATGATAGTATAGAACATACTACAGATGAATTGATAGATGCTATAAATTCAGCTGTAAAACCTTTTGGTTATAGATGTGGTAGTTGGGCCGAGTGGGAAAAATTTATGTATGGTTGTCATAGAGAGTACTTATTTATTAAGGGATTAGAGGAAAAATATTTATGTTAGAACTAAATAAAGTATATAATATGGATGCATTTGATATGCTTAAACAAATAGATGATCAAACCGTAGATCTTGTGCTTTGCGACCCCGATTATAATGTGGGGGTGAAATATAATGGTAAATCTTATAAGACAAGTTTTGATAATTATATAAGTATGTATATATCTCTAGCATCGGAAGCTCACAGAATACTTAAGGATTCTGGTAACGCTGTATTTATCAATTATGATAAAAATAACTCCTATTTGAGGGTGTTATATCTTGATAGAGCCTTCTATGAAGTAGCAAATTACATTTGGGCGTATCCAACTAATACTGGATTTTCGCCAAACAAATTAACTACCGCTCACCGAAGTATTCTACATGCAAGAAAAAGTAAAGATTCATCTATGTATAAAGATCAAATCGCCGAAGATTATATGAACCCAACTGATAAGCGTATAAGAAGACTTATTAAAAAAGGATCCAAGGGTAGGATGCCTTATTCCTGGAGAATAACAAATCAAGTTAAAAACGTGTCTAAGAAAAAAAGTGATATTGCACACCATCCATGTGTTATACCAGATGATATAACTGCTTTATTTATAAAAGGAATGACTAAACCAGGAGACCGAGTTGTTATACCCTATGCAGGAAGTGGATCCGAATTACTAGTGGCTAAAAAATTGGGTAGGAATTTTATAAGTTCTGAAATTGACATGGATTTTTGTGAACGCATTGAACGGAAATTAGATTTGGAAGTACTGACTTTTATGGAGGGCGAGGAAAATGGTAAGGGTACTTGAGTATAAAGAAGGATTTGTGTATTTCAGATGCGATAAATGCGATTTTTGGGGTGGTATGGATATATCGAGTTGTTTAAGCGATAATTGTGTTGTGGATATAGATGTGCATTGCGATGTGTGTGGAGATTACACGGTACTATATGTTTTGAAATGTACAGATCAAGCTTTTGCTGATGAATTAAATGCTAAATTGGGCGCACTGAGGGTAAAAAGATCATCAGAGAGGGACTGATATGGCTATTAAAATATTGTCAACTAATGATTTAAAAACAGCTAAATACAATGCTGTTATTAAGAAATATGAAGATATACAGGATGAAATGGTAGATCATATTAAGAATGCTTTAGATCATGTTGTAGATATAGATTATCTATACGACATAAAGAATTATATAGATCAATTATTGATTGATTGGCAGGATCAAGAAAGTGAATTGGATGAAGGAGAGGATTATGAATAGAATAAGCTGGGATGATTACTTTATGACAATGGTATATTTGGTGGCCATGAAAAGTAAGGATGAAAAGACTCATGTAGGAGCTGTTGTAGTTGGACAGAATAATGAAATAAGATCCACTGGATATAATAGTTTTCCAAGGGGCGTTAATGATGAGGTTAAAGAACGGCAGGAAAGACCGGAAAAATATAAATGGTTTGCTCATGGTGAATTTAATTCGGTGTGCAACGCTGCTTTGGTAGGCGTGTCTTTGAAGGGTTGTAGAATGTATACTAATGGTATACCCTGTAATAATTGTGCATTATCGATTATAAACAGTGGTATATCTAAAGTAATTGTGGACAAGGTATGGGATGATAATAATTATAATCAATGGATTGAAGAAGCGGAACGAACAAAACAGATGTTTGGAGAGGCTGGAGTAGAGCTCGAATTCTGGGAAGGAGAACTAATTACCGATATATACAAATTTCGAAATGGTGAGAAAATTTAGATTAAAGGGGGTAGAGATTGCCGACCGTTGAATGTTGTTATGAAGCAAATGTTGGCATTAAAAAAAGAAAGAGTCGCAAGCGAAGGAGGGTCTATATGGCTAAGAAGCCAAAAGTAATACCAAGAAAAGAAGATGAGTGCATAGAATATGTACGGAAATTTCTTAATAGAACTAAAGATAAATATAAAGCGGCATTTAAAATAGAAAAAGATACAGAGGAACATTTTATCCCGGAGACGGGGAGGTGTGTAATTTCCGATGCTGTTATTTATGATGTTTATAAGGTGCAAATTAATACAAGATTCTCACGTCGCCGTCGTAGAGTTATATCTTTGGAATTTGAGGAACATAGAAAGGAATATTCCATTCTTAAAGATGAGAGTAAATGCCCAGCAATCCACGTACCTTTAAGGAAATTACATTATTTTAGACCGTTTGATGCTCAATATTGGATAAAGATTGATAATGATGGGACGCCTATTTGCATACCATATAAATATATAGCATCCAAAAGCAAGGATTTGAATGATATTGGTGCACAAGGTCAATTTACCAGCCGATACCAGACAAATATGATAAAAGCGGCTACACGAGATGCGTCTGGTAAATTTCCTGATTATGTGATTATAGGATGGAATAATATTTTTAAAGAGATAAGTCGTATTTTGCATGCTTATGATAATAAGAATCCAGTGGATTTGATGCATTGGAAATTATAAATTTGAAAAAAATTAAAAAAATATCTAGCAAAATCGAAAAAATATTCTATAATATAACTGAAGGGATCAGTATGTTTACATACTGGTCCTTTTCTTTTGAAAAATTATAGGAGGAAAGAAGGATGGCTACATTAGGTAAAACAAATCAATTCGATAATTATCAACTAGATCCAAATACTTTGGGAGATGACTGGGTATTTAGCGGTGACGAAGTACATTTAAATCGTGCGCCAAAGGCTAAAATTTCTAATTATAACTACTATTTTGCCGGTACAAGACGGGCAAATGATAGAACTTTGACCACTCTTGGAAGTCCAGATCCAAATATTAATCCAACTCGTGAGATTACTTGGGCAGGTGGATTGCCAGATAGTTGGTTAGGTCATGGTGTAGATTGGGCTGAGTTTAATTACAATCCTTATGGACGTCAGGATGTTTGGAATTCTACGTGGAGTCAGAATCCTAATTTTAGGGTTAAAAATGACTGGTTGAAGATAACAGGTATGGGTGGTATAGGTGTACCTACTGAAGATGTTATGGATCTAAAAGAGGCAAATGCATCTGGTATGCTTCAGTACAGAAATTATCCAACAGAAGGTTATAATTCATATGGTAAGCAGACCGCTCGTGGTAGTGGAGACAAACGTTGGAGATTCCAGGGAAATACATGGGTTCCAGCACCGTAAGCTTTTTGAATATTTTCAGTATTTTTTATCTAGCAAAAATTTAATATTATTCTATAATATAACTATGACGGAGGGGAGATTGTGGCAAATGATGACAGAATTGTCATCGCCACAAAATTCCACTGTGTTAAATGTGGAAGCACATGGGGCGATGGGGAGGATATTGGAAGTGCCGGTATTTGTCCATCCTGCTTTATAGAATGGGCGAAAACCAAAAGACCTTGTTTTGGTGTAGAGACGAACCTTGATAAGGCGCATTGTTCTTTTTACAAATTTTGCAAGGAGTATTATGACAGCAAGGAAATTCACAGATAGTCAAGAAGCATGCATTACTGAGTTGTATAAATCTGGACTCTCTGGCATAGAATTATGTAAAAAATTTGAATGTAGTAAACCGACGATTTATAGAACATTAAGGAAGTATGGCGTAGATATCAGAGATAATAGGAAATATAATTTTAATCAAGAGTATTTTTCATGTATAGATTCTGAAAAGAAATCTTATTGGTTAGGATTTATAATGGCTGACGGGCATGTCAGTGTTAGAAAGACGGGAAATACTTTAGCGTTGACATCCATAGATTATGATCATTTGGGCAAATTTAAAAAAGACATAGATCATGCAGGCAGCATAAGACCACATAATAGAAAAAATTGTTATAGATTTGAAGCCCACTCAAATTGTATGGTCGAAGATTTGATCAAACTTGGAATAGTACCTAGGAAAAGTTTTTGTGCTTCTTTTCCACCTATAGATAAAAAACTAGCTAATCATTTTATAAGAGGTGTTGTAGATGGTGATGGTGGTATAGGCTTCTATGGTAATTCGTGGAGAATAAGCATGTCTTCTGCTACTAAATCTTTTATTGATAAGTTAAAGAATATTATTAATGTAGATTTTGGTGTAACGGGTGGTAGTATTGATAGAAATGAAAAAACTTTTACATTAAGTTTCGGCGGTAATGTGCAAGCATATAATTTGGGAAATATTTTGTATAGATCTTCATCTGTATATCTGGATAGAAAATATAAAAAATTTATGGAAATGTGCAGATATATTAATAATCCAACAAAATGTATGATTATTAAGGTTTTTAGATATTGCTCGGTGCCGAATTGTGGAAGAATTTTATATGCTAAAGATATGTGTAGATTTCATTATGACCAGAATAGATATTATAGAGGGTTAGAGAATGCAAATAGATGTAATTCATAACGGTGATTGTCGTAATATGGATAAAATAGAGGATAATACTATACATCTGACGGTCGGATCACCACCCTACGCTGTTAATAAGGATTATGAATCCTATATAAAATCTCTGGAAGAACATTTTCAATTATTGTACGACGCATATAAGGAAGTTGTTCGTGTTACTGTGCCTGGCGGCAAAATATGCATCAATGTGGGGGATATTGCGGTTGGGTCTAATTACAACGGTGGATTTCCAGAAGAAATTATGGTTATCCCCAAATTAATTGATTATTTAAGAACATTGGATACATATCTATATGCTCGTATTATATGGGAGAAGGACGACCCTTGGGCGAATAGTTCACATGTATCGTTTCATAGTAAAGTTCAGCATGCGGAGTATAGAGTTCTACCGGCCTGGGAATACATGTTCGTTTTTAGAAAAGGCAAAGTTTCTAGAACAGATAAGTCAGTAGCCGACGGTAGGTGGGTTGATAAAAAAGAAGAATGGGGACACTGGGTGCATGGCATTTGGAAAATAAGATCAGTGCAGCGTAATGATATACACGAGGCCATGTTTCCAGAGGAGCTTGCAAGAAGGTGTATAAAATTGTACAGTTTTCCGGGTGACATTGTATTGGATAATTGGATGGGTAGTGGTACTACAGCTATTGTTGCTAAAAAATTGCAGCGTCATTATGTAGGGTATGAGTTAAAAAAAGAATATGTTGATTTAGCGAATGGCAAGATAGGCGCGATAAATGCCAATGCTATAGAACCTCAGCGAGAATATCGAGACAAAACCTTAAACAGGAAAGAATTTCAGGAGGATTTTTTTGGCGGAAAATAAGAAATATCCATGTGATTGTGAAGATATGAAATGGATGATAGATAATAACGATAAGTTCAGATATGAGGACGGTCATTGGCTTGATACGTGGAAAGAATTTGATAAGACGGATAAAGGGACTAATATCGAGCATTTCGGTGTTAAATTTAATTATTGTGAGTTTTGCGGAAAAAAAATAAAAGGATAGGAGAAAATTAAATGAATTACAGGAGGATTTTAAGTATGTTTAGAAAGGTGTCTAAGACAAGGGATAAGATAGGAAAGGGTTTGAAGTATATGGAGCAAGGCAAGTTTAAAGCTGCTATCAAAAATTTTGAAGCTGCTGTACGTAGTGGTGATGGTACGAATTTGGAACGTGATACTGCTGCGTGGTGGATGGTGAATGCTGCGAAGTATCGCAGAGAGTGGAAGAAGATAAGACACGGTAACGCTCATTTATTTTGGTATGACGAGGAAGATAATAACGGGAAGGGGTGGTCAGACGTAGATATTTCCGCTGTTCTATTGACCCCCGATACCAAGAAGATGAACAACTACCTAGTTAAATTCTTGGGCAGAAGTTCTGAAGCTGTTAGGTTTCAGAGGCGATACGCCCATGGACGGCCGCTTAAGTCTTGGAGGGCTGAGAGTGGAGGGCGTTACACAAGGTTTACACAGACACAGCATGTTAAAAATAGACTTGGTGTTTAATAGCACCAACATTCTGTGGCAGTCGGCACGTTATGAGAATTAATGTCCTAATATGGTTAAAGCTATATGAAAGACTGCTCGTATAGTTTAAGCGTGTTCCTCAGAATGTTGTCTATATATAGGAGACGGTGCTACCTATCCAGTGCCGTTTCCAAACGTATTATAGAAAGTGGGGTCCCTGGAAATTTAAAAAACAGGGAGGAAAAAGATCATGACAAAAAAAGAAAGTTTACTACCGAGTTTGAGCCTATGGGGCAAGCCGGCTATAAGACGTTTCAGGAGTGATCTGGACGATTTATTTGAGGATTTTTTAGGCGGATTTTTTGATGATAATAGATTTTCGGTCAGTGTATTTAACGATATGCAATCGAAAGCGTCATTCCCCAAGATAAATGTGTCAGAGACAGATGACAAGTATGACGTTGAAATAGCTGTTGCTGGCTTCGATAAAGATGATGTAAAATTAGAATTGAAAGACAACGCCTTGACTATAAGTGCGGATAAAAAGGAAGAAAATGGTGAAAAAGACGAAGACAAAAGATATCTGCGTCAGGAAATTTCTTATAGATCTTTTTGTCGTGCAGTTAAGTTTCCTTGTAAAGTAGACGCTGATACAGCTGATGCCGAATATAAGGATGGCATAATTAATTTCAAAGTGAACAAAGAAAAAGAACACAACGAAAATTGTGGGGTAAACGTAGAGATTAAATAAATTCAAACTCGGGGACCCCACTTTTTTATGATCCATAACGGGAGGTGAGATAATATGCCTAGAAGAGATGGAACAGGCCCAAGTGGCAAGGGACCTAGAACTGGACGTGGTAGAGGACCGTGTAAATCTGGTAGTAGATCAGGTAGGTCTGGTGGCCAGGGATCTGGTTGTGATAGAAGAGGCGGTCGTAAAAGTTGTAAATAATATGATTTGTGAATTATGTAATAGAGAAATCCCGAAAGGGTATGAAAGTGAGCATCATTTAGTACCAAAATGTCGAGGTGGTAGGCATGGCGATACTGCCATGCTCCACCCGATATGTCATAAGCAAATACATGCGCTTTTTGACGAACATGAATTAGAGGTTTTATACAATACGATTTCAAAGTTGAAGAATCACAGAGATGTTAAACGGTTTGTTAAATGGGTTAAAAATAAACCTATAGAATTTAATAGCAAGACCAAGATTAGAAGGAAAAGGAGATGAGTATATGGGTATAGACAAAGGGATTTATTTTAAGGACAGTGGTAGGAAGAACTGCGATATTGACGAGAACGCATTGGCTGGTATTTATGGGTACAACGAAAAGTGGAGTGATTTGGATGATAATGATAAGATGACCATTATGGAAAAGCTTTTGGATAAGCATTATGGTAATTTTGTTGTGTATGGCGAGTCTTTGGGTATAGAGGTGCTCTTTGTACTTTATAATCTACTGAATATAGTAAGAAACCAAAGTAAGTAAAATTACGTCTAGCAAAATCTTAGAATTATTCTATAATATATTCAACTAAATGATTAGGAGAATTTATGAAGGAAAATAGATTGCATATTGGATGGAATAGAGATATAGATACGGAAAAGGCTGAGATTCTTTGTGGTGAAAATTTTCCAGTTTTAAAAGAAATTGCGGAGCTGGCATTAACTAAAAGAGATACGCAGCCTGATCAGTCGGATTATATGGGTACACTTTATGCTGATGAGGTGGCATCACCTACACATTTGCTTATGGAAGGAGATAATTTAATTTCTCTTGCTTGTCTTTGTTATACGCATAAGGGTAAAATTGACGTGATATATATAGATCCTCCTTATAATACTGGCAATAAGGACTTTATGTATAATGATAGTTGGGTGGATTCTGATCACAAAGATAGGAAATCTCTATGGATGTCTTTTATTGAAAAAAGATTGAGACAAGCTAAAATTCTATTAACAGAGAACGGGGTTATATTTATTAGTATAGATGATAATATGTTATATGAATTGAAGTTATTATGCGACGAAATTTTTGGCTCACAGAATTTTGTGGAAACATTTTGCTGGACCAAGACTTATACACCAGCATCTTTATCTAATAAGACTAGAAATAACATAGAGTATATACTTTGTTATGAAAAAAACAAAAGTGATTCTAAGTATTTTGGTAAGACATCTATAAATTCGGATGCGCCATTGTTAAATCGAGCCAATAATGTTGGAATGTTGGAATTTCCGGTAGGTAGTGTGAGATTTAATATTGAGGATGGGGTGTATGAATCTTCAGTATGTAAATCTGGTATAGAAATAATTAATAATTTTGAGATTAGAGATGGTACTAATATAACTTCTCTCAAATTAAGAGGGCGTTTTAAGTGGAGCCAGAAATATTTGGATAACGAATTGTGGAATGGTACATATTTTATAGTCAAAAGTAAGGCTTTTGCTATAAGATATCAAAAAGATTATTCTAGAGTGCAAGACATGTTACCTAATAAATTAATAGATGCATCCTTTGATGTGGGTACTACAGATGAAGCACATAATGAATTAAAATCAATATTTGATGGTAAAGTGAGATTTGATTATCCAAAACCATTGAGTTTAATTAAATTTTTGATTAATATGGTAACAGTAACTAGTAGAAATAAAAATGCTATAGTCCTAGATTTTTTCGCGGGGAGTGGAACAACAGGACATGCTGTACTAGAACTAAATAAAGAAGATGGTGGATCAAGACAATTCATATTATGCACTAATAATGAAAATAATATAATGACGGATGTATGTTATCCCAGAATTAAAAGAGTAATGTGTGGATACAAAAAACCCAACAGTGAAAAAGTTGAAGGTCTTGGTGGCAGTCTTAAATATTTTAAAACTGATTTTGTGGAATGGCATGATAATATGCATGAGTTAGCGTACAAAGTTGGTGCCACTTGTTCTGGAGTACTCAGAACAAAAGAAGGTGTATATAATGAGTTAGAGAATAATGAACATTATGAACTTTATTATCAAGACGATGATTCACTTTTGGCAATATATAAGGACGATTATAGTGTTTTTCCTGATGCTGAGGAATTGGAAGATTTGAGAGTCATTATGAATGATTTGAATTGTGCAAATAAGATTTTATATATTTTTTCAGTATCCGACGAAAACGATGATTATTTAAAAGAAGAGTTTAAAAATTGGGAAAATATAGAAGTAAAATTAATGCCAATTGAAATGATAAAAGAATATAAAAATCTATTTAATACAGGTGTATTAAAGAAAGACGAGGTTTAATGGTATGGGAATTACATTAACATTGTCGCAACAAAGAGCATGTGATTCAATAATTAAAAGATCTTTGGAGGGTTTGGACGGAGATAATAATAAAAAGCATACCACATTTTATGCAATGACTGGTGCAGGTAAAACTGTAGTAATGAGTAAGATGATAGAAAATCTTATTAAATTTTACAAAGGCGATATTGCTTTTATGTGGATGAGCCCAGGAGATGGGTCACTTCATTTGCAGAGTTATTACAAATTGGTAAATAATTTACCGCGACATATAAAATGCACTCTTTTAGATAAAACTATAAGGGGTATTTCTTATATTAGTAAGAATGAAGTGGCTGTTATTAATTGGGAGAAGATTAATAAAAAGAATAATACTTTGATGGAAGACGGTGACTATGTAGGATTCCCCGCAATCTGTGAAAATACAAAAGAATCTAATAAGCTTTGTTTAATAATAGATGAGAGTCATATTAATAATACAGAAAATGCGGCGTATTTAATTTCAAAAATAAACCCAGATATTACAATATCTATGAGTGCTACCCCTCTCCAATCTCCTGACATAAGGATTACCCACGAAGAACTAGTCGATGAAGAAGTGATTAAAAAACGCATTATTGTAAATGATGGGGTCACGGAGTTTAAAGAAAAAAATACTGATATAGATAATTTACATGTTGCGCTGGAATGTGCTTATAAGCAACAACTCGTTTTGAAAAAGGCACTGCTTAAGGAAGGATCTAATATAAATCCGTTAATATTAGTACAAGTACCTAATAGAAGAAAAGGCGTAGCTCGTATAGAATCTGTAAAAGCGTATTTTAATTCCAAGGGCATTAATGAATCTAATAATAATTTGGCGGTTTGGGTTACTAAATCCAAGGGCGAAACTGATGTTACTATAACTACACCAGGATTTGACAAAGAATCAGTGAAGGATGATGATAGTCCTATAGATGTGCTAGTTTTTAAGCAAGCCATCTCCACGGGGTGGGATTGCCAACGTGCCTATATATGGGTTAAACTTAGGGACAATATGTCCGAAAGATTTGAAGTCCAGACTGTCGGCAGGGTAAACAGACAACCAAATAGAAAATACTTTGACAACGAAATATTAAATGTTGGTTATGTATATACCGATGATATGAATTTTGAGGTTAAGAGTAGTGAATATGAAGCACAATTTATTTATTGGTTACCATCCAAACTTAAAGAGGGTATAGAACTTTCATTACTTAATCATTATAGAAAATGGGATGACAGAGTAATTATATTAAGTTCTACCAAAGACTCGGTGGGATTTCATGACGTATTAACTCGTACATTTAATAATAAATTGGGTATAGTAGACAATGATATTTATAAAAATTTGGATTTATTGAAATCCAAGGGGTACGATGTTTCTACTGGTATTTTGCCTAGTTATATGATCGGAGATAGTTTTGTTGAGGTATCAGATTTAGCTAAAGGATTTTTTAAAGCGGATGCTGAAAAATTAAAGGGTAAAGCATCTAGTTATGAAATAATAGAACGGTTCGAAGAAAAAATTTTGGGAGATTTATCATATTGTGGAATAGCTAAAAATTCTTATACAAATGTCAGGGGAGCTCTTATTAGATGGTCTATAGATTATCTAGGGTTTAGTAGAGGAACTAATTATGATCCCTTATATTCGTTTTTTATCCGCAATTGGGGTAATTTAGGTAGTTTTTTCATAGATGCTATTGAATCTTATAAAATTGAGAGAGCTAAAGACAAGTTAAATAAATTGAAATCTAAACCCATTGAAGAGTTGTGGTCATTGAAACAGTATTACCATTTTAATGATGATAACTATGAGCTAGTAGAATATAATAAATATGCTTATGATAAGTGTTATTTGAATAAGAATCGCAGTGAAATAGAAAAGGCATTTGCAGATGATATAGATAATAATGAAATGGTTGAGTGGTGGTATAAAAACATGGATGGCGGCAGAGAGCATTTTTCAGTGTATTATAAGTATGATGATAAATATAATCTATTCTACGTAGATTTTATTATCAAATTAAAAAATGGGCGTATAGTTATTATAGATACCAAAGAAGATTGGGAAAGAATGCAAAGTGAAAAAGGTATTAATAAGTCTATAGGGTTGCAAAGATATATAAAAGAACAACAAGATAGAGGTCAAAACATATCGGGTGGTATTGTAACTAGAAATAAGATCAAAAAGTTAAAGATTTGGGATAAAGAGGATGTGTATATGCACAGTGACATGTTGGATGATTGGCAAGATTTAAATAATTTTTTAAATTAAGGAAAAGGAGATAAGAAATTATGGGAAGATTTTATGAAGCAGATCAGTCAGTTTATGATTTGGTGGAAGATTTAATGATTGAAAGAATGTCTTACTTGAGAGAGTACCACATTAAGATCTTGATGGATCCAAAAGTAAAAATTGATAAGTTAAGAGGCGCTATGGTATTTGCTTCTATCAAGACCACGAATGACGTCGAACAGTTTTTGAGTAAAGATGGACATCATCTAGGCGGTTTTGATTATATTATGTTTATCCACGAATTGCCTTGGGAACTGGCTGATGAGATGAATAAAAAACGAATACTTTCACATGAATTAAGGCACTGTTTTATAGATGACAAAGGCAATTGTAAGACCGTCAAGCATGATATTGAGGATTTTTACGCCGAGGTAGAATTGAATAAGGATGATCCTGCATGGGCGCAGTCATTAGGTACAATAGCTATGGCAAAGTATGAACAAATGAAAGAGGAAGAAAAAGCTAATAAGTAATAGGAGTTATTATGAAAGAACGACATTTTGAAGGAAAGGATCGAATGCTCTATGATTGGGGTAGAGTAATGATAGCTATTATCAGATCTGTCAATGGTGGTAGTAACATTGAATACAAGCGCGATGAAGATGGTAAAGTGATAGGTTTATTTGCGGAACTTGAAGTACAGCTGGAAGAAGCTACTACTGATAAAGATTTTGCCAGTTATGATAGCGCAGTAGAAGAAGCAAAAAAGCAAATGGAAGATTTGATAGTAAAAAATGATGAATTTACATCCAAGCAGCGATTATTAATTGATTGGGTTTCGATGAGAAATTCAATAGTTATAGCACATACTGGAGAAATGAAAGTAGGTATCCATAGGAATAAACATCATGGTGATAAAGTAGTGGGTCTAAGTGCAGAATTAGATTTAAATTTTTATGGACCTACTGAGCCAGTTTTTACCACCGACGAAAAAGCGATAATAGATAAAATACAAGACGAGAATAATTAACCAACCATCTA
>Ga0180437_10006663_pt1 | contig 15293 bp, 15 predicted proteins | sample SS_ome_4_FD_132410 | JGI IMG/M metagenome (GOLD analysis project Ga0180437, IMG submission 132410) | Hypersaline lake sediment archaeal communities from the Salton Sea, California, USA - SS_3_D_1 metaG | ecosystem: Environmental > Aquatic > Non-marine Saline and Alkaline > Hypersaline >...
GATGCCCGCCCTGCGTTTTGTATCAATCTAAGGGATCTTTGTTGTTTTCTTGTGGCGCCTAATCGCCTACGGTGATACAATCTTTGATCTTCTGGAAGGTCACGTCGCCTATGCCGGAAACATTGGTGATCTCTTCGATTGATTTGAAAGGACCATTGGCCTCCCGATACTCAACGATGCGCTGAGCGAACGCCGGGCCGATACCGGGTAGGGTATCCAGTTCCTCTGCCAGCGCTGTGTTGATGTTGATCTTTCCGGATGGATCAACACCCCTGGAAGACGATGATGACTCTCCACCTGCCACCGGCGGTGGTGGCTCGTCCTCGCCGACGCAGGGTACATATATCTGCTGCTGGTCCTGCAATTCCTGGGCCAGATTGATACGAACCAGATCCGCATCGTCAGTGACACCACCAGCAGCTTGAACGGCATCCTTCACGATGCTGCCAGTGTTGAGCTGATATACGTCAGGGCGCAACACCGCGCCAGTGACATAAACCCGCAAAGGTGATGGCGTAGAAGTCGCCGTGGGCGCGGGAGAAGAGGTAGGGTCAGGTGGGAGGATCTCAATTGGCGAAGAGACAGGGCGTCTCAACCAGAAATAGAGCCCGCCCATCAAGGCCAGGTTGATGAGCAAGACGAGAACGAAAGCACGATTGCGCTCAAACCAATCACCCATATTTGCACTCCATTCTTTCCCAATCTCCTGCTGGCTAAAGGAAAAGTGGCCAGAAAAGAGGTAGCACCAACAACACTACGGCCAGGACCACAATAGTCAATGGAAGGCCTACCTTGACATAGTTAGAGAAGCGGTAGCCACCGGGCCCCAAGATCAGCACGTTGGTCGCATGGGCAACCGGAGTCAAAAAGCTGGTCGAGGCAGCCACCGCCACCGTCATCAGCAAGGCGTAAGGGGACATAGCCATGTCGTTGGCGGTGTTTAGGGCAATCGGGGCCATCAATACCGCGACGGCCGCATTGGGCATAACCTGGGAAGCCAAGGTAGTCAAGATGAACAAGCTGGCCAGGACCACCCGAGGCCCCATGTCACCGACCAATCCAACCATACCCTCAGCCAGGAAACTGGCCGCGCCAGTCTGTTCCATGGCAATGCCCAGAGGCAACATACCGGCGATCAAAAAAACGGCCTTCCACTCGATGACGCGGTAGGCCTCCTCCATTTTCAGGCAGCCAATCAAAATCATCAAAGCAGCCCCCACCACAGCCGTGATAGCGATGGGCAGCCAGCCGAGAATGACTGGCACCAAGACGGCCACCATCACCAGGACAGCCAGGAGAGCCTTCTCACGGTGTTGCACCACTTGAGCCGCCTCGGTCAGCACCAGGAAGTCCGGGTCACCCCCCAACACGCCTAACTTCTCGCGCGGACCGTAGAGCAGCAGAGCATCGCCAAAGCGCAGCGCCATATCACGCAAGTTGGCATGATATGCCCGGCCTTCCCGCCAGATGGCGAGGACGCTCAACCCATACTTCTCTCGGAAATGAATTTGCTGCAGGGTCTGTCCAGCCAGGGCAGTGTGGGGCGAGAGCACAACCTCGAACATTCCGACTCGCTCGGATTCCAGTTCGCCCAGGTCTGGTGGTATGTGGTCGTCTATCTCCAGATTCTGCAGGCCACGCAGCGCGTCCAGCGCCTCCGGCTTGCCCTTCACCAGCAACACGTCACCGACCTTGAAAAGCTCCTGTGGATCAGGCACCAAGTGAGTAACATCATCACGACGGATACTCAGCACCGTCAAGCCGAAGGCATCACCCAGGCGGCTTTCGGCCAACGTCCTACCAACCAGCATCGATTCCTGCGGAATTCGAAGGGCGGTGAGGCGTTCGTCCAGACGAAACGTGATGATTGCCTGGACGTCGGATACGCGTCTGAAGGCATCGAAGTCAGGAACACCCTGCAGCACGTCAAGCTGGGCGGTTGGTCCATGAACCAGCAATGTGTCGTGTGGCTGCAGCCGCGTACCTTTGACGTTGGTGCGCCTCGGGACACCAGCGCGCAAGATGGCCAGGACGTTGACCCCAAAACGATGGCGAAAGTCAAGCTGCCGCAGCGTCTGCCCCACAAAGGTCGACCCTGGGGACAATCTCACCTCAGCCAGCGCTATCTCGTCTGAGATTAGCTTTGCGACAGCCGGTCTATCATTGGCGACCACAAGATGTCGCCGCCCGCGTAGCTCGGCCAACTGGTCATGCTCTCCTTCTACCAACAACCGGTCATTAGCAAAGAGAAGGGTTCCCGGATCGGGCGACAACTCAGTCTGACCGTCCCGAATAATGGCGATGACATTTAAGCCCAAGACCGAACCCACCCGACTTTCGGCCAGAGATCTGCCGGCCAGCACCGAGTTAGCGGGTAAGCGAATGACAAACATCCGCTCCTGTAAACCAAAGAACTTCCCCAAATCTGTCTGGTCGGGGGCTGAGAACTCTTTGGCTATATCTCGTGTTGGCAAGAGATGGCGTCCGAACAAGGCTAGGAAGGCTACACCAGCCAGCATCACCACCACCCCCACGGGCGTGTAATCAAACATCTGGAAGGGTCGCAAACCATAATCACGTAGGGCATCACTGATCAGGATGTTGGGTGGTGTGGCAATCATGGTGAGCTGGCCCCCCAGCAACGCACCAAAGGCCAGGGGCATCAATAGCTTTGAGGGTGGCCGACCTGTACGCCGCACAATGTCCATGACCACAGGTAACAGCAACGCTACCACGCCGATGTTATTCATAAAAGCGGATAACAAAGCAGCGGTGAGCATGATTACAGCGATCAGTTGGACTTCACTGGTACCGGCCAGACGCAGAACCTGACGGCCTACAATATTCGCCACGCCAGTTCTGGCCAGCGCGCCGCTGATGACGAACATAGCCCAGACGGTAACCACGGCCGGGCTGGCGAAGCCAGATAGGGCCTCGGCTGGTGTGACCAAGCCCGTCAGCGCCAAGCTGCCCAATACCAGTAAGGCCACCAGGTCTGCACTCAGTCGCTCAGTGACAAAGAGGATCACAGCTAGCGCCAAGATGGATAGAACAATCGCGATCTCTGATGTCATATGTCACTCATAGCTATTGATTTATCGACTTGGTCTTTGCTACTCCCAGCAGGAGGTGCTATAATCGGTCCCGATAATCTGGCCTGATGATCAAATCGGGATTGAGGGCAACAAGAGAAGTCAGCATCAGCCGGTTTAAGGTATCGCTGACGCACCGGCCAAGGTGGAAGGCGGACATCTCAGTAAGACATATTGTAACACGTGGGGCCGCTGAGCGTCAACTCAACGATCCTGGAGCAGACAATCTGTTGACAAAGGGCGTCTCTGAATGTAAAATGCAGCGAGATGTTTGGTTTTTTTGGCATCTTGCATCCCTCGCAGCCTCCTCGGCCTGAGCTGATGCGTGATCTGGCCTGCGAACCATTATCGACCTGAACGTCTCGCATGCCAGGCCTGGTAGCGAAACGTCACTCAGTCTTCCAAGTAACTTCGCTTAGCGGGAGCCGTGTGTACCTTAAATGCCCAAACCTCAACGTTTGAGTGGACCCATAAGGCCTGATTCCCCCACGGCTTCGTGCGCGGGGAATTGAATTGAAAGGCAGTGTAGCGATGAAACTCACTCCTCGGCAACAAGCATTTCTGGATAAGCTCTTTGATCTGTACCGCGAATTCAACGGCCCGGTTCATTATTCGGTGGTGGCAGAACGGCTGGGGGTCAATAAGTTTTCTGCGTACGATATGCTCAAGCTACTTGAGGAAAAGGGTGTGGCTGCTTCGTCCTACGTCCTGGGGGAGGGTCACGCTGGCCCAGGTCGCTCAATGGTGGTTTTCTATCCCACTCACCACGCGGCCAAATTCCTAACCCAGCTACGGCACGAAGTCCTTGGGGGTGACGAATGGCATCAAACCAAAGAACTTCTGCTGCAGCGAATACGAGAAACACAAGAATCCAACTATGCCGAAGCGGTGCGTGAGATTCTGGCCCAATTGCCGGATGTAAAGACACCGCTGATGTATTGCACCGAGATGATCGGCGTTCTTTTGCTTAACCTGGCAGATGCCAGCAAGCAAACAGGTGAGCTCTTTCCCCTTAAGACACTGAACAGCTTGATTGTGCGCGACGAGGTTGGCCTGGGTACGCTAGCTGGCTTTAGCCTGGCTTCTATTATGTCAAATAAGGCCGGGGATCCATCGTTTATCAGCAAGCTGGATAGCCACACTAAGAAATTCCAGACTCATCTGAGTGAATTGAGTGAGGAAAGTGTCAATCGCCTCACCGCCTTTTTGAATGACGCGCTCAAGGCATTTGATGCCTGATCTTGGCTGAGATTCGAAAACTCAGAACTCACGCCAGCACTATAACAAACTTGAGGAGGAAGGAGTCCTCGCGATGATCAAAATCGTCACAGATTCAACCAGTTATCTACCCCCTGATGAAATCGAGAGATTTGACATTGGTGTTGTGCCTCTGAATGTGCATTTTGGGGAAGACCAAGTATTCCAGGAGGGTGTGACGATTAACATCGACCAATTCTACACGATGCTGGCCGAGTCGCCTGAGCTGCCGACGACTTCTCAGCCGTCACCCGGCCAATTCCTGGATGTTTTCACGAAGTTAACCGAAGCGGGGCACGATGTGCTGTGTGTGGTTATCTCCAGCAAATTAAGTGGCACCTATCAGTCGGCTCTTGATGCAAAGCATATGTTGCCCGATGCTAATATCGTGGTTATTGACTCGTACTCGACGGTTGCCTGCCTGGGCCTGATGGTGATTACCGCTGCCGAGATGGCAGCCGAAGGTCACACGATGGAAGAAATCACCGCTCGCGTTGAACAGATGCGGGATGACATGAGGCTCTATTTCGTGGTTGACACCCTGGAGTATCTGCAAAGAGGGGGACGCATTGGCGCAGCAGCCGCTTTTTTGGGCACCTTGCTCAAGGTTAAACCGATCCTGATGTTAGATGAAGGAGTTGTCAAACCGTTGGACAAGGTCCGCAGCAAACGTAAAGCCATCCAGCGCTTGCTGTCGGAACTGTCATCTCACGTGGCACCTGAACAACCGGTACAAACTGTCACAATGCACGCCCAAGCCCCCGACGAGATGAGCGAACTCGTGACTGAAATACAGCGCCGCTTCAATTGTCAACGCACGTTTGTTGGCGAAGTGGGGCCAGTGGTTGGCACCCACACCGGTCCTGGTGTATTAGGCGCAGCCATCTGCCCGGAAGCCTGGCCGCTTGAGGTGACCACAATCCGGGAATCAGAAGCTCACACTGTCGTCTCTGCCTGAATGACTGATTATCCACAATAGGCCACCTCCGATTGTCGCGGAGGTGGCTTTGTGCTTGGCCCCTAGTGTGTTTTTCACTCTACTGGGGCGCAACCATCCCAGCCCGGCGGTGTTCTACTAATAAGAAGCCGCAGGGCCAAGAGGCACGGAAAAGCTATGCTGACCACCGATGAAGATGCCTTGGTCGAGCGAGCAAAGACTGACCCAGCGGCCTTCGGCATTCTGTATGAAAATTATGTGAATAAGATTTACAACTACATTTACTACCGTGTCGGGAATCAGCACGACGCTGAAGACCTGACCGCGCGCACGTTTCATCGGGCGCTTGATCACATAGACCGTTACGTGAACCGAGGCGCACCTTTCTCTGCTTGGTTGTACCGAATTGCCCATAATCTGGTGGCCAACTGGCATCGAGACCAGAGTCGACGCAAGATCATCTCGCTGGATGATATAAAGCTCCGGGTTCAGCGGCGCGACGGGCCGGATCAAATGGCCGAACTCAGGGAAGAAAAAGATGAACTGCTGGCGGCTATACGGCGGCTGCCGCCTGATCGCCAACAGGTCCTCATCCTCAAGTTCGTTGACGGTATGTCAAACGCCCAGATTGGCGAGGTAATGAGCCGCAGCGAGGGGGCCATAAAGTCGCTTTATCATCGAACGCTGTTGTCATTACGAGAGATGCTCGATGTCGAAAGCGACTGAGTTTTCGGAAATGAAGGACTCGCGCTGAGCATCGGACGGAAGAGGGTCGCTGAAAAGGACACGGGCGGGAAAGGACAAGAACTATGTCAGACAACGTAGTGGTGGAAGTTTTGGCCGCTCACGCCGACCAACTGATGGGCGATGGAGTCGAAAGTGAAGAATATCTTAACCTCTTCCCTGCCTACCGGGCTGAGCTCACACCGTTATTGAGGGTCGCTGAACGGATCAAGTCCGTGCTGGTACCCGTGGCACCTTCGCCCGCGTTTGAGGCAGGTCTGAAAAAAGATTTACTGGGGGCCGCGATCAAGCGTGCAGAAGAGCGCGAAGAAAAGAGACGAGTCTCAGTCCTTCGTCGCCGGGGGGTTCTCATTGGAGCAGCGGCAGTTGGCTCCGCACTGTCAGTCGCCGGTATCGTCGCTGCCTTGCTTTTGCGACAGCGAGCTATAGCCCGTGCATAATTGATCCACGCTACATTCCTACGGGGGCGACCTTACTGCGTCGTCCCCTGATTTTGGGCTGATTTTTTGAGATGACTCAGAAATAAGGGAACACTTTCTCAACCCCTGCCCTGAGCGCTTGGAAACTTTGAACTCAGGTCAATATACTCATTGGTCATACCAAGGACGAAGGAGGGAGTGTTATGGCCGAGCGTTACAGCAAGATCACGGGATGGGGAAAATGCGTTCCGGCCAAGGTTCTTACAAACGCCGACCTGGAAAAAATAGTCGACACCAGTGACGAATGGATCGTATCACGGACAGGCATTCGCGAGCGACGTGTCGTCAGTCCTGGAGAAACCAATAGCACCATATCGGTAGGAGCCTCGCGCCAGGCACTAGACGTAGCGGGCTTGATGCCGAAGGATATCGATCTCATCGTCGTGGCCACCTCATCGCCAGACCACTTCCTGCCAAGTGTGGCGAGCCAGGTGCAATACCAATTGGGCGCTGACTGTCCAGCTTTCACACTGGCAGCCGGTTGCACCGGATTTGTCTATGCGCTGGCGACGGCTCACCAGTTTATTGCCACGGGTACCTATGATCGGGTGCTGGTCATAGGCAGCGAAGTGATCAGTCATTATATCAACTGGGAGGACCGAACCACATGTGTGTTGTTCGGCGACGGGGCGGGCGCGGTTGTCCTCGAAGCGAGCAGCCAACCGGGTGGGGTGCAGTCATTTGTACTGGGCTCTGATGGCAGCGGCGCTGAGTACCTGATCGTACGCGGCGGTGGCGCCGCTTTCCCCATGAGCCAAGAGATGATCGACGATAAAGCGAATTATATCGAGATGGACGGGCGAAAAGTGGTAAGATTCGCTATCCGGGTCATGGGGGAGGCCACCCTGCAAGCGGTCGAAGAAGCAGGGCTGACCTTGAACGACATTGACGTGCTCATTCCCCATCAGGCCAGCCTGCGCCTCATTGAACGGACAGCCCGCCAACTGGGCTTGCCGATGGAAAAAGTCATCGTCAATGTCGATCGCTATGCGAACACCTCGGCCGCCGCTATACCCATCGCACTGGCGGAGGCATTGGAAGAGGGACGCATCCGAAATGGGATGAACGTCTGTATGGTAGGATACGGCGGCGGGTTTACCTGGGCAGCGACCGTGGTACGCTGGGGGCAGCCTGCCGAGCCGGTAGAATGGCCTATGGTGTGGCGTTTTGCTCCGGCAGGGCACAGGATCTCAATGGCAGCGTCCAAACTACGCCTACAGGTCCGCCAGTTGGCCGATGTCGCCAGCTACCGTGCAAACGCTCTTTTGCTCCCCCTGTACACATTTGCGGGCCGGCGGGAGGCCAAGAGCAAAAGCGAAGAATAAGTACTGCGTATTTCGTAGTGTGTACTGCATATTTCGTCAGGCCGGGTTCCAGGCGCGCAGCACGCCGACAAACGTCCTGACAACGACACCGGTGTTACCTCGCACAAAATAGGGCTTCGACGGATAATTGAGGTCGCGCTCCCACCAACTGGTGCCAGCAATATCTACGTGTGCCCAGGGATACCCCTCGACGAATTTGGCCAGGAAGCGGGCTGCTGTCACTGGGCTTGCTTTTCGGCCAGCGGAGTTCTTCACGTCGGCGAAGCGTGTTGAGACCTGTCGATCATAGATGGGGAGGAGCGGCATACGCCACATGGGTTCGCCAGCGACGTCACCGGCAGCGTGGATGGCTTCCCACAACCAATCCTCGTTAGCGAACACCCCGGTCAAGTAATGCCCAAGAGCCGTCACCATTCCACCAGTCAACGTGGCCACATCCACCACGGCCGCTGGCTTGTAACGTTGAGCGTAAGCCAGAGCATCGGCCAGGATGAGGCGCCCCTCAGCATCGGTGTTAATGATCTCGATGGTAACCCCATTCATGGCAGTGACGACGTCCCCAGGGTGCGTGGCGGTGCCGCTGGGCATATTCTCAGTCGCAGGCACAAGCGCCACAACTCGTTTGGGCAGATTGATGAGGCCTATGGCCTGCATCACACCCAGCACCCCTGCTGCACCCGCCATGTCGCCCCGCATCTGCTCCATGCCCTGAGAGGGTTTGAGGGAAATCCCACCTGAGTCGAAGGTTATACCTTTGCCCGCCAGCACAAATGGGGGTGCATTACTTCCGGTTGGGTTGTGCTCCAACACGATAAACTTGGGCGGTTCATTAGCTCCACGAGCCACACTCAGCAAAGCGCCCATCTCCAATTCAGCCATGTGTTCCCGATCGAACACTTGAACCGCCATGCCGTAATCAGCGGAGATGCGTTCCGCCGTCACGGCCAGCGTGGTGGGCGTCATCACGTTGGCCGGCTGATTGGCCAGGTCACGGGCCAGACAAGTTCCTTCGGCGACCGCCCTCCCTACTTCGGCGCCAGCTTCTACTTCAGGCAGCTTGGACGCATCGAACTCCACCAGCGTCAGCGAGTCGACCTGTCGCTCGAATTCCTCACGAGGGGTTACGCCAGGCGGGTTATAACGGTATAGCCCCAAGATGGTGCCCTCCACCACTGCCTGGGCAGCGTCGGCCAACAAAAGCCCGCCTCGTCCACCTCCGTGCACGATCGAGGCCAGGGTGCGAGCGCCCGCACCTCGGGCTGCCCGAGCCGCCGCTGCTGCTGCCTGACGCACGGCGTCCAGATCAAATTCCTCCTCGGGTCCCAACCCCACGACAATCACCCGCCGGGCCGGGATGGTCTCACGCGGGTAGATGATGCTTGTCTCATTCAGTTTACCCCGGATGGCGCCGTTGGCGATAAGATCCTGGATGGCACCATCCAAGACCTTGTCCACGGCGCCCGTCGCGCCGCCAGGTTGGGTTACATCTTGAAACAGATTGACGACAATGGCGTCGGCTTCCAACGCCTGAATACTTCCTGACTGAGTTGATACGTCCACGAATTCCTCTCCTTTAGGCGATGATGTGAGTTTGCGTAGATTCGTTATCCTTAAGTCATGTAAGGGATGACACCCTTCATGGCTATGAATTCACTATGAACCGCGTCCTGCAAGGCATAATAAATTCTACCACAAAACATCATATTCAGAAATAGGAATATGGGCGCACCTAGCTCAGATAGTACAAAGGCTGTTTTGCTTGTTGTCTCGCGCCATCTGTGCTATGATAGGTCATATTGAGAAGGCAACATAGGACAGGACGGCATGGTACAGGAAGAAAATACGAGTAAGAATAACAATAACCACAGCGACAATAACGAAGAGGCGAAACACCCGAAACCAACGACATTGTTGGTAGTCCGACACGCGCTTAATGACTGGGTAGGTGATAAGCTGGCCGGCTGGACGCCGGACGTGCACTTGAACGACAAGGGGCGAGCGCAGGCTGAAGCATTGGCGGCACGCCTGGCCGACAAGCCCATCACAGCGATATATTCCAGTCCTTTGGAACGCGCCGTTGAGACAGCTCAGATCATCGCTGGTCCACACAATTTGAAGATTCAGATTCGGGAAGGCGTGGGCGAGGTTCACTACGGCGAATGGACGGGCCAGTCTATCAAAGAGCTGGCCAAGGAAGATGCCTGGCGTGTGGTGCAATTCTACCCCAGCGGCGCACGATTCCCGGGTGGTGAGGCGATCCGTGAGATGCAGACACGGGCTGTTGCCGACCTGGATGCCATAGTGGCTGCCCATCCGTCGGAGACAGTGCTGGTCGTCTCACACGCGGACGTGATCAAAGCCGCCCTGGCCCATTACGCTGGGCTGCACCTTGACTTGTTCCAACGGCTGGTTGTCAGCCCGGCATCGGTGAGCGTCGTGGCCTTCACTCCCATGGGGCCACGCCTCATCGGCCTTAACGATGTCGCTCATATTCCAGAAGAAGAACCAGAGTAGATCTTGATTTGAGAAGCCAGAACACCCAAGTAAGGTTTAAAGGATAGTTAACTATGGCTGGACAGATATTTGAGATGCACCCCGTCTCACACATTACGATTGAAGCGGTTGGCCCGCCAGGGGAGCGCGTTTTTTTGTTGCAAGCAAGCCAAGGGACGGAGACACTTACTCTCAAGTTAGAAAAAGAACAGGCGCAGGTTTTAGCACATAGCATCGATCAACTCCTGGAGGAGCTTTCTGAGCGCTTTCCTCGACCAATGTCCACGATGGAAGAACCGCTTACCCCGGAGTTGATGTTGCGTGACCCTCTAGAACCATTGTTCGCTATAGGCCAGATGGGGCTAGGCTACGACGAATCCGAAGATGCCTTGGTATTGGTTGTGCAAGAGCTTACGTCGGAGGAGGAAGTGGATAACGCCAGGATTGCTCGATTCTGGGCCACGCGGGGTCAGATGCAGGCTATCAGCCGCCACACCCTCGATGTGGTGGCGATGGGAAGACCCATTTGTCCCCTTTGTAACCTCCCCATGGACCCAGATGGTCACTTTTGCCCCAAGAGCAACGGTCATGACCGAGTACATTGAGTATGGCGACATCTGATTTCACCACCCAGCCCTTCCCCGTAGACATAGATTATGCGCTAGATGTGTTGGTCAAGGGCGAAATGCAAGAAGCCCACGGGCTTATGCCCTGGAGTTCGAATTACACTTTTTTGGTCACGGTATGTTACGAGAACCTGGAAGCCCTGGCCATCTACAAACCAAGTCAGGGAGAGCGCCCTTTGTGGGACTTTCCAGACGGTACATTGGCACTACGCGAAGTGGCAGCCTTCCACGTGAGCCGCGCCTTGAGTTGGGACTTCATCCCTCCTACTGTGTTGAGAGAGGGATTTATGGGAAGCGGTGCGGTTCAGCTTTTTGTTGAGGCCGACCTTGAAGAACACTATTTCACGCTGCGCGATGAACACGTGCCTGTTTTTCAACGTGTTGCGGCCTTTGATTACATCATCAACAACGCCGACCGTAAGGGAGGGCATTGCCTAAGGGGGAAGGACGGACATATTTGGACAATCGACCACGGGCTTACCTTTCATGAGGAGCACAAGTTACGTACCGTGATTTGGGATTTCGCCGGCCAACCAATTCCCGATGATATACTGGAGGACCTCGATCGTTTGCGACAGACACTTAACCAACCATCAAGCCCGTTGATGAACAAACTTCCGCAACTGCTCGCCGAGCGCGAAATCAAGAAGTTCCGACACCGCCTGGATCGCATCATCAGCACAGGCACTTTCCCCTTGCCAGGCGCGAGGCGGAACATACCCTATCCACCCATCTGATCCACTATGCGCACCCCGGCAACGCCGAAAGAAACCCACCGCTTTCTCCCCTTGCTCGACTGGAAAGATACGATAGCCCAAGTCGAGGCAAGAAACCCGCGTACTGCTATCCAGCAGCTTGAGAGCGGAATGCGGCTCACCTTCAGACAGATTCCCACCCTTAACAGACACTACCAACAACAGAGGCAAAATGATCACGATTGATAAGGCACACACCTTGTACGAGGCAGCGGGCGATTCTACCCACGATTTCGACCACGTGCTGCGTGTGTATCGCCTGGCCGAACGGATCGGTCACGCTGAAGGAGCAGATATGACCGTGCTGCGGACAGCCACCCTGCTGCACGACATCGCCCGGCCCGACCAAGACGCGGGTCGAGTGGCAGACCACGCCGTCGAAGGCGCACGCCGGGCGCAACAGATATTAGATGAGCAGCCACCAGAATTTGTTGAATCGGTCACCCACGCCATTGAGACCCATCGCTTCCGGGCAAATCGCCCACCCCAGACGTTGGAGGCCAAAATCTTGTACGATGCCGACAAGTTGGATGCCATCGGCGCGGTGGGCATTGCCCGCGCCTTTGCTTATGGCGCACACCGAGGCCAGCGTCTGTGGGCTGAACCCGAAGCCAGCGAACACACGGCAATGAAGGAGTTCGCCGTCAAACTGAGCAAAGTGAAAGACACTCTCTTCACTGAGGCCGCCCGCGCTATCGCGAGCAAGCGTCACAGCTTTATGGCCTACTTCTTTGAGGAGATGGCGGCCGAAGTTGCGGGTGAGAGATAGATGTAGCAGGTAAGGGGATGGCAGAAACCACCACCATAGAGCCCACCCTGGATGACGTTCGCCGCGCGCTGGCACGCCCGCTGCCAGGCCTGAAAGCACATCTTAAAATGGCGCCGCAGCCACGTCCGGGCTGGAACCCAAACTTCGCGCCACCGTCTAACTGCCGAGAGGGAGGCGTGCTCATTCTGTTCTATCCGTGCCATGATCGTCTTCACTTTGTTCTTACGCGTCGCACCGAAACAGTGCGTTCGCACAAGGGGCAAATCTCACTGCCGGGCGGCAAACGCGAAGGGCACGAAACTCTGATCGAGACTGCTCTGCGTGAGACTTACGAAGAGGTGGGTGTTCCACCGGACAGCACTGAGGTGATCGGCCAGTTGTCCCCGCTTTACACGCCACCCAGCAACTACTGTATTCACCCTTTTGTAGCGCACCAACCTATCAGGCCCTCATTCCAACTCGATCCGGTCGAGGTGGCTGAAGTTCTGGAAGTGCCGTTGGAGACGCTGTTGGCTCCTTCTACCCGGAAGGTCGAGTACTGTTCGGACCCCCACTTCGAGTCCCCGCGCCGGGTCCCTTTCTTCAACGTCCACGGCCAGGTAGTGTGGGGCGCCACCGCCATGATCTTGAGCGAACTGGTCACATTGTTGGAAAATGAACGAGGCGGGTGAGAGATTAGAGATTGGGCGATTCGGATGAGCTCTAAGAGCGGGGTTTAAGGGGAAGGACGTGAACCATGCCTGAGTTACGCCAGAATATCGCAACCAAGGAATGGGTTATCCTGGCCACTGAACGTGCCAAGCGCCCCGAAGAGTTTGTGCAGCCCGTCCGGCCTACCACCGAGGATCGTCCCGAATGGGAAGAAGGCTGTCCCTTCTGTCCCGGCAATGAGGAACTTGATCTGGAAGTCATGCGCATCCCGGAACGCGGTCCATGGCAGTTGCGAGTGGTGCGTAACAAGTATCCGGCGCTTCAACTCGAAGGGGAACGAATGCGAACCTTTGAGGGAGTGCACCGGCAGATCACCGGCGTAGGTTACCACGAAGTGTTGATTGAATCCCCCCTGCACAATACGTGCCCTGCGTTAGAGTCGGCTATTGAAGTCTCATTGATGCTGGAAGCCTTCAAAATACGAGGCAGAGAAATTGCTCGGGACCTACGCATTGAGCAGATCATCTATTTCAAGAATCACGGCGACCGCGCCGGCACGTCTCTGGTCCACCCCCACACCCAATTGATCGGTCTGCCCATTGTGCCCTACAATATCCGGGCTCGCACCGAAGAGGCGCGTCGCTACTTCGACGATACAGGGCGTTGCGCACTATGTCATATGCTATCCGATGAACTCAAGGACGACCAGCGCATCGTGGCTAAAAGTCAGTACTTCGTAGCTTTCATCCCATATGCCGCCCTATCACCATTCCACATATGGGTTTTGCCCCGCCGCCACGAATCGAATTTTCTGAACGCCACCGCCCACGAACTGGCCGACCTAGGCAACTTGATGCGCCGAGTGTTGCGCAAGATTTATGTGGGATTGAGAGATCCCGACTATAACTACGTCATCCGTTCCGCCCCTCTCCACGATCTGGGCATTGATTACTTGCACTGGTATGTGACCATCATCCCTCGTGTCACCCGCTCGGCCGGTTTCGAGCTTGGAAGCGGTATGTTCATCAACGTGGCTCTGCCCAAAACCAGCGCCTCATTTCTGCGAGAAGTGGACGAGGATTGATTTAGGCCAGGCTTCGAGTGACACTGATCCGAGTGTGAATGTCTCGCTTGGCCAACTCGGCAAAGAAGGGCTCCGGATCGACGATCGCTTCAGATGGGAAAACACCCGCCTCCAAGATGCGGTCGGATGCCAGCCAGTGAGCGATAATGGCCGGCGCTACACCGGTGGGTCGCGAGCCGACGGCGGTCAAGGTGCCCAACCGGTAAGTCACTCGTTCCCTGTCCTGCATGCCGGCAACTTCGGTGACGATCTCCTTCTTCCAATCAGTGGGGTCAGCCGGCTCAGCCATAAAGGCGTCGAGGAGGGGGGTGTAAGGCGCCATCAGCTTGACCAGCAAGTCGCGCGGCCTGACCGACACGCCTTTCACTTCCACCGGCTCGCTGCTGGCAAAGCCGACATCGGCGAAAAGCTTGATCTTGTGCAATGCCTCTTCTGAAATGCCCCAGTAGTTTATCTTAAAAAAACACTCTTGCACACCCTTGTCAGCAAAAGTCAACGGCAGGGTGGCTACCTCGGAATGGAGCGAGAGGTGCGTTTTTAGCAACCCAATGGGCGGCTCGAACCAATACTCCTCCGGCTCGGACAGCGGCTCGCAGGCGACGAACTCACCATTGCGGTAGACCATGGGGGGCATGGTCAACTCGTCAATGATGGTGGGGACGGCATACCCGAAGAAGATGTCGTCGCCAGGCGGCGGCTTGATGCCGTCGTAGATGTGGATGGTTTCGACTGTGTCCAGCCGCTGGGCAGCGTAATGGGCCTGAACGTTGGGGATGCCGGGCGCGCTGCCCATACCCAGCACAGCCGTGATACCCGCTGCCTGGAAGCGCTCGTGGAGATCTAACTGCTTGCGGGTGGTGTAAAACAGGCCACCCATATCCACGTAATGCACGCCCGCCTCCAGGCAAGCCTCCATCACAGACAGGTTGAAATAATAGACAGTGGCGTTGAGCAAGCTGTCGGCGCCTTTCAAGACGGAGAGCAACGACGAATGATCAGTGGCGTCGACGGGTTGCACCTGGATCTTGGGACTATCCAAAATCGCGGCCACCTGGCGAGCCAGGTCACCGTCGAGGTCGGC
>Ga0180437_10006664_pt1 | contig 15293 bp, 13 predicted proteins | sample SS_ome_4_FD_132410 | JGI IMG/M metagenome (GOLD analysis project Ga0180437, IMG submission 132410) | Hypersaline lake sediment archaeal communities from the Salton Sea, California, USA - SS_3_D_1 metaG | ecosystem: Environmental > Aquatic > Non-marine Saline and Alkaline > Hypersaline >...
AGCGCCCAAGTGAATGCACGGAAAAAGAGTATCTTGATTTTTACAACACCCTCTACCCATTTGAAGAACCACCACTTTTTTGGATCCATATCAATGTCGACTACCCATTCCATGTCAAAGGCATTCTCTATTTCCCACGATTTAAAAATGACAGGGAGCTTTCAAAAGACTATGTCAAGCTGTATTGCAATCGCGTCTTTGTCTCTGATGATTGTAAAGACATCCTGCCGGAATATTTAGTCTTGCTGCGAGGTGTCTTAGACAGCCCAGATATTCCTCTCAATGTATCGAGAAGCCATTTGCAAGTTGACAAAACTGTACGACAATTGGCTCAACATATCTCGAAAAAAGTCGCTTACGCCCTCCACAACCTCTTTTCTCACGAACGTCCACGATATGAGGCTTCATGGGAAGCATATGAAATGGTCATTAAACTCGGCATGCTTCAAGATCAAAAATTCTTCGCCCGTGCCAAGGAATTTCTTGTCTTTAAAACAACAGTTGACTCCTATCTCACCCTTGATGAAATAGGTCAAGAACAAGACGGAAAAAAACAGATTATCTACTGTGAACCAGGGCAAGAAAGCTCGCCGCTGACAAAGATCTATCGATCAAAAAACGTTGATATTGCCATTGCCACATCACCTATCGACCATCCTCTCATGTCAAAAATAGAGGGGGAGGGGAATTTGAGCTTTAAACGTATTGACGCAGCTATAGACGAGAGATTAATCAATCCACATAAAGAAAAGACTGTTCTCGACGCATCGGGAAGAACAGAGGGTGCTAAAATGGCTGATTTCTTTCGTGGAGCACTCGACAATCAACATATTGAAATCGAAGCAAAAAGTTTAGATACTGAAAGCATTCCCGCTATGCTCACTCTTGCAGAAGAAGAGCGCAGGTTTCGAGATTATATGAGACGAGTCTCTGGTGAAGAAAGAGCCATACAACCAAAAATGCATCTTATCGTTAATACCAATAGTCCCCTCATTCAATCGGCCTATGATCTTCGCGATGCCAACAGTGACCTCGCTAAAAAAATCGCTCTTTACGTATGGGATATCACACGACTAAACCACCGCGAACTCTCAAGTGATGAACTGAATGAGTTTACCAACCGATCAAATCAAATTATTGAGGAGCTTGTGAAGCTTCCTGCCACCCATTGATATCGTGAGCGCATAAAATACCACTGGTAACCACATTAGAGATGCCAGGACCCCCTGAAGAGACCCCTACAAGATATAATCCCCGAATAGGAGATTTAAAGTATGGCCAAGACTTAACATTTGATGTAGCAAATCCAAAAATTGATCCTTGAGGTATGCCAACAAGTTCTTCAAATTCTTTTGGTGTTGCGATATGTCGCATCACAACCTTGTCTTGTAATTCTGGAATTAATTGACTCGCTTTCTTCGATAAATTTTCCATTCTTTTTTGCACGTATTTTTCAAGTTGTTCAGGGCTTTTGCCAATAAAATCAAGATAGCGAGCTGTCTCTCTCACAATAACGGCGGATTTACCTTTTGGCGCTAAAAAGGAATCATTTTTTGAAATAATCGAAATATAGACTTGATTATATCGATCTTGAATTAATTCAGGATACTCTTCTAAGGAGCCATCAACACCTAAATACAAGATAAATGCCGACCTCCCCATGGCCAATTCTCGAAGATCACGCAAAAAATCTTGAGACAAATTTTTAGACTCCATGAGATCGAAATATGTCGTCTTCGCATTAACATTACTCACAACAATGGGAGCGTAAAATTCCTGATCACCAGCTTGTACACCTACAACAACACCATTTTCTACTTTTATCGTATCAACATAACTATTGCACAATACACTTCCACCACGACTTTGAATATATTTTGAGATGTTGTCTGCAAAAAAACTGGGAGTTCTTAATGCATGAAATCCTCCAAAGAAAAAATACCCAAAGATATTGATAATAGCCTCAGATGCTGAAATCTTTACAGGGCGTGTGCCAAAATACCCCACAAGACCTGAAAGGACCTTTTTTATTTTTGAATTTTCAAAATATTCATCCAAAACCTCTTGGTATGACTTTTTCTTCCAAGCAATAAATTCAGCATGCTCTGTCTCGTATTGCCCTCTCCACTCCTCAGGCATCGCCTGCTCGATAAACTCACCTGGCACGATAATACCCCAATTTTTTATCATTTCAGGATCATACGCTTGCATATAAACTTTTTTTGAGTCTGTAAAAAATCGCTCTATCGACCGCTCTTCAGTAGGAAATTTTTTCTTTAATGCACGTTCAAAAGCTCCCTCTTCAGCCCCAACATCAAACCATTCATCGCCAACATAAAACCGACGAGAATTAGCCACAAAAAATCGCTGCTCATCAAACTTTAAGGTGCGAAGAAGATAGGAAACCGCCCCTCTCTCCCAAATACCATTAATATCCTCTGTTCCATAGCTAAAGATAAAACCATTCTCTTGATGTTGGGAACAAAACCCTCCGACTTCGGGATTTTTCTCAAGCACCAATACTTTATATCCTTTCTTAGCCAGCAAAGATCCACATGAAAGCCCTCCCATACCACCACCGACAATGATCACATCATATGTGTTTTTCGATCGTGGACGATTTTTCTGAATCTGCACTGTCCATTGAGATCGGCCTTTAGTCGACCGAGGCCAAAAGAAATAGCCACCTATAACAAGAAAGATGAGAACAATAAAAATAACAAACCGACTCATGAGAAGATCTCCATATTCTCCCCACAAATACTCTTTTGTTTTTTTTATAGTCAAAGAAAAAAGCAGCTCTTTTTTAAGAGCTGCTTTTAAAATGTCAGAAAACAAAATTAGCTTTTTTCTTGAGATTCTTTCTCAAGGAATGGTTCCAATTCGTCTTTAGCCTTAGCTATCATCTCCTTAATTGAGTTCATTATGTAAAAATAGTCTTTATATTCTTTCATTCTTTCTTCACATTGTGTGAGAGCTTTCAAAAGACCTGCAAAATTAGTAACTTTATCCACTGTTTCTTTCATCTCTTGCAACAATTCTTTGTCATGACCTTGAAGCCCCCAAGCCGTCATAGCCAAACTTGCTCCTGGAATGCTCATAAACTTTTTTACCTCAGCTTCAAAAGCTCCGCTAAACTTCTGCTTTTTTCTTGTAAGGGTCTCTTCTTTTGTAGGCGGTCTCTTTCGAACTCGAACCTTTATATGAGTTTTACAACCACCATCCGACTTCGGCCCTTTCAATATTTTGGCAGCAACCTGAGATGGGCGGATTGATTTCTTTCGTTCAGAAGGACGCACTGACTCCTCCTCAACACTTCCATGTACATGGTCCAAAGAAACTGATAATTTTGGCGCCGAACAAACTGCAGCAGTCATAATAAAACACCTCTTTTTATAGCAATTTCTCAATCTCTTACCGATTATGATTGAAAAATTGGAATTTACGTAAAATCATCGCTTTCAATTTGAGCGTTTCGAAGCAACCCATAATGAATTATGGGCCATTCAGAAACGATCAAAGTGGAAGATGTTGTTTTTTTGCAAAACCAATTCTTCATTCATGATCGGTATATACAAGAGATTGATCAATACAATTTATTGCCATAAAGGTAACATGCAATTGTAAAGTCTTTGTAAAGAGGAGCCTTATCGTCGCTTACGCGGAATCGCTAAATAGTCAATATGATCCACTTTTTTTACCTCATATCCTAAAGCCACTAATTGACGAATTGTTTTATGACGCTTAAATTGTTTTTTTAAGGGCTTTGACCGATGAGAAAACGTATGAGGAAGAAATTCAATCAAAATTACAGGATGAGAATTTAAAATAGTCTTACGAGCACCGCGAATGACAAAATCCTCATGTCCCTCAACATCGATCTTCATAAAAGAGACATCGGTAAAGCCAAAGCTGTCAAGGGTGCGCATTTCGACCTCTTCCCCTTTGCTACCTATTGCGCAACCTCCTTCATCATTGTCATTATGCGCAATCCTTGTTTTTCCCCGAGCATTACTGAGAGCACAATGCAATGTAATCACATTAGTAATCTTGTTTAATTTGAGATTATGATGATGCTCTCGATACAATTTGCTCTGTGGCTCAAAAGCAACAACAAACCCTGTTGAACCAACCGATTGAGCCATCGTCACAGTATGAATGCCAATATGGGCGCCGATATCAAGAGCAATTGAACCTGAACGCACGTATTTACGCATATACTCTTTTAAATTATTCTCCCACCCAATCCCTTGAGCCAAAAATCTTTTTATCATATCTTTTTCAAAATCAACATAAAAAAGATCTCCATTTTTTTGAAGACATTTCTTATATGTCTCAAAAGGAAATGCATTGAGATATGCTTCAGAAAGCCTTAATGAAGCAAAAAGATCAAGCTGATCCTGAGAAAATTGATGTGCGCCTAAAAAGGCAACAAGAGAAACAAAAAGACAAACAAAAGAACGCATATTACACCGCCATAAAAAAATGAACCATACGCAAATATTTACATTGCCGTCAATCATATGTCAAGGTATAATTGTTTCCTCAACGCGGAAGTGGCGGAATTGGTATACGCGCTACCTTGAGGTGGTAGTGAGGGTGACCTCGTGGGGGTTCAAGTCCCCCCTTTCGCAACATTAATAGATTCTAATGCTGCACATAAGAGTTCATCTGTTATTTCAGTTTTTTTCCATGTTTCAATATCCGATGCAATGAGTTGTTGAGCTAATTCTCTAGATTCGGGCGATAGCGTTGTCATAGTAGAGAGCACATAAGGATCTACTCCTTCATATTCAAAAAAACGAAGGGCTAAAAGCAAAGATTTTGCTCGCCAATCCGAAAATGGTGTCTCTAAAATAGCAAGAATAAGCTCCCAAATAAATTGAGAAGGTGTTAAGGGCAACATGCATGATTCCACAATTTTTCGGAGCAAAAGCAAGCTCTTACACACATAGGAATCAACAACAGAAAAATTTTGCAACACACCTAAATCACCACGAAGAGAAGCCAGCGTTCCCTCTAAAAGGGAAAACGGCGCTGGTGGCCCCATTTTCCCACATACAAGACGCAGCCCCATCCGCCCATATTCTCGAGTCAACGCTTGCACAATATATACCTGGCCTCTCGTAGGTGTCACTCGCAAAACAAGAGCCGTTACGTCATTATTCATTCACAAAAACCACTTTTAAATGATACTATTGTTCATTCCTTAGCACCGATAGCTCAATTGGATAGAGTACCTGGCTTCGAACCAGGCGGTTAGAGGTTCGAGCCCTCTTCGGTGCGATGCATCCCCTTTCTCATACATCCCATTCATTTTCTACAAGCCTCACTTCCAAGATAGGACGGGGAGGCGAACAGGCGCTTGCCATCTATAAATCATACATGCGCACAGGTTCTATCAGCAAGGATTTACCTGAATTTGCCAATGCTCCACGACTTTTTGATCAAATGGTCTCTCTATTTGATCTCTCAACATACAAAATAACAGCTGTTGAAAGCGATGAACACACTTCACGCTTTCTCCTCCAAAGTCCTGACGATCATACCATTGAGTCAGTGTTGATCTCTATGCACCATGGAACAACACTTTGTCTCTCTTCACAAATCGGCTGTCGCATGAGATGCTCCTTTTGTCGCACTGGCCAACTCGGCCTTATTCGGAATTTGCAAACAAAAGAGATCGTTCTCCAGCTCTTCACAGCACGTTTTTTACTCAATAAACCTGTTGACAATATCGTCTTCATGGGTATGGGAGAACCTTTTGACAATTATGATGCTGTTGTAGAAGCTGCTCGTATTTTTGCAGATCCAAATGGATGTAATATTGGACCACGCCATATCACCATCTCAACCAGCGGTGATATCGATGGTATTTATAAATTTGCATCAGAAAAAAAACATGTGGCTAATCTCACAGTTTCTCTCAATGCTCCTAATGAAAAATTAAGACAGCAGCTAATGCCATCGACCAAAAAAAAAACGCTCCACGACTTACTACGAGCTATGCGCGCCTATTGCACCCAAACTGAAAAACTGCTCTATGTCTCATATGTGCTCATTAAGGGTGTAAATGATGATCCAAAACTCGCTGACGAACTCGCCGAGCTCCTTGCCGGTCTACCTGTCAGAATAAACTTAATTCCCTTCAATTCCTTTGAAGAACACACCTTCCAAGCACCATCTCAGAAAACTACTGATCAATTCATGAATCGACTGCGCACGCACGCAATCCCAGTTTTTTTACGTGGAAAAAAAGGAGAGACAATCCGTGCCGCGTGTGGGCAATTAACAGGGCATAAGCGATAGCAAAAAAATGACATTGTTAATATAATTCAAAACACAGTAAATTACTATTGAACTATTAACTCATTACAAGGAATTAAAGGGGAATTTAGTATATGGAACCCACAGAAAAAACACGGGAAATTTTAGACTTTTATGGATCTCATGGAACATTGTGTAGAACTGAGGAGGGAATAGAACCTACAGACACATCCGAAAATTTTCTTGCAATAATGAATTACCCATTAACCGTTCAAATTACACGAAAAGCGCTTGAGTTGATATCAAGCAATTCAAATTATAAGTATGTAAGCTTTGCAATTACAAGCACACATGATCAAGAAAAAACATTTGACGCGTTTTTTACCAACAATTCATTCAGCTGGCGATTACGACAGCTGAATGAAACATTAACTTCTGATGATTCAACAGCTGAATTAAGTCCAACTCCGTTCTTGGCTGAAAAAACGCCTCTTGTTTACAAGAGTCTTAACGATCAAGAAATAGAAGAAATAGTCTCTAAAAGCCCAGAATCTCTCACACAAAATGAACAGGCGTGGAAAGAAGCCGCAAAAGGAGCATATAGCAATGAACGTTCTTTCCCAAGCTGCAACGCGCCTCCTAAAGGGCACCAAGGGCCAATTGTCGAATTTGGAGCAGCGATTTTGAGCACAGAGGGAGGAGGCCCTGTGGCCAGCAAAACAATCAACTGTACACCGAAATTTCATCATCCAGATAATTTTCCTGAACATTTGGTATTGGCAATTGATAGCATAGGAACTGAATTGATCGGCGAAATCCATCAAAAAGCAACGAAATCGCATCCTGCTAATTGTTAATAATACAGCCAAAAAGACACAAGAATTGGTTTTCAGCCTGGCCTAAAACCAATTCTTCAGCTTGTTTGAATATAGAGCAAACAGGAGCAGAAATCCTTGTGGAATCTGATTACTCACAGGTGGTTGACGATGTACTGGCTCCATGCTTCTCTCTTTGATTCATAGCTTGACAATAGGGACACCGGTGAAAAGGAGTAAACGATTCGATTAGATAATCAGAGGAGCAATATTCACATGTGGTATGTACTGTTGTCATTTTCACAACTTCCCGCTCCTTAACTTTTTGTGAGTTTTTAAGCCAAATCACAAGAAGCAAAAAGATCAATCCCCCAACATAGAGCATACAGGCCGTTTCAGGAGCGATTTCAATCATAGCTTTTTCTCCTCAACTCATCCCACTCAACAAGCGGAGCAATGCGGTCAAAAGATCCTGCAAACTGTACACTAATAAGACCAGTTATCATTCGTTTTTTAGTTGAAAAGGGAGCAAAACGCAATATTTTTAAAAAAATTTCAGCAAAACCTTGCAATCGTTTATCAACAAGTTCCTTTATGCACACAATATGAGTAATTTTCCCAGATGCAGCATCAACATCAATTTTAAACTCTACTTTAGGAATAAGTTCTGCAAAAGCATATGTTGATAGGAGAGTCTCATGAGTAGCAGGACAAAAAAGAGTTGAACCATCCTCAATCAAGTGGGAAGAACGCAGCGCTGAACCTAAAAATATTTTAAGAGGATACACGCGACTCATATATCGACAAGGAGAATGCTCATCAACAAGACTCCAAGCAAGTGAAGGGATCTTTCCAAAAGAGGATGTGGATTGGATCAACTCGGATTGAGAATAATTATACCCAAACAAGTTGGAGAATTGGGATTTGGACGAAGCTAACGCAGAAAGATTCACACGATCAAAAGAAGACTCATATTGCAAAATGGACCCTCTTTCGACAGTTGAATCGCGAGAACTTTCACTTACGTCTAAAACCAATTCGTCAGCTTGTTTGGGTATATTTACTGATGATACAAAAACCTTAATAAGAGGCGACGAATCGACAAAAGACGAATTTACAAGAAATAATTCTCGGCGTAATCGCTCGCGAAAATCCTCTTTAGAATCCGAAGAAAGGGCTATAACTGGTTCTTCAGCTTCCAAAAACACCAGAGGCGTACTATCACTATCTCCACTCACCAAAAGAGGAACTCGAATATGAAAAACCAGTAAAAGAAAGGCATGAACAGCAAATGAATAGATCAAAGCGCGCACAAAAGCCCGAGAGAAAAGATCTGTTTTCTTGTGCAAAGTAACCGCAAGCCTACCAGCACTTTTCCAGACCAATCGAAGCATATCTCACGCTCCTTGCTCATCATCCCACAGATTGGTCCCTTCTGTTTTAAAAGAAAGACGAACACGTGGAACAATCTTTACCACTTCAGAAAAAAGGCGTAAAAATGTCTCATATTGAACCCGACGATCGACACTTAACACAACAGTGGGAGTCACATGGTGGCGTTCTCTCCAAAGGGCAACCTGCTTTTGAAGAGCCTCTTTTAAAGACATTAGCTCGACAATTTTCTTCTTAGCACCAATGTATACAACCTGATCTTTGTCCATCACAATGATTAATTGAGAGAGCTTGGGCTCATCAAGACTTGCAAATTCAGGATGTTGAATAAGCAAAGATTTTAATGGCAGTGTATCAGAGGTAATGAGGAAAAAAATGAGCATCAAAAAGATAACATCAACCAATGGTGTGAGATCGATCAAATTAAAACATGGTTTAAGTCGTGTAGCACATTTCATCTGGTTTGCACAAATGTTAATAAATCAACAACCTCAGAAGCCGTAGCCTGAATCTCTACAGTCATTCCTTCAACCCTACTCACAATATAATTATAGGCGAGAACAGCGGGAATAGCGACAACAAGACCTGCTGCTGTTGTAACAAGAGCATATTCCATAGCTGCTCCTATCTGTGTTGACGAGATCTCTACTAAACTACTCATTCTCATCTCACCAAATGCTCGAATAAACCCTAAAACTGTACCAAGCAAACCTATTAAAGGAGCAATGTGGGCAATGATCGATAAAATTCGCGCATTTTTTTCCATTTTTGCCACTTCTATCATCCCTTTAAGCTCCATCGCATTTTCAATATACTCTTTCCCTCTTTCATGTTGTGCTATTCCAGAACGAATAATATTAGACACAGCTCCTGGACGATGTTCACACAATTGTATGGCTTCAACAATATCCCCTCGCTCAATAGCACTCTTTAATTCTACAAGCAGTGTATCAGTATCAATATCAACACGTCCTAAATAGAGCACACGTTCAATAAAAACTGCCACTCCAATAATTGAACATAATCCAATAACAATCAAAACAACATTACATTGACCTATCCATTCACCTAATGAGGATAATATCTGCAAGGCATTAGTTGATTCCATACATCTCTCTCAATTTACGATCTGCAATAACAGCCCATTCTCCACCTTTAGCAGCAACTGATTCTAATTGACGTGCCGCCAATTCGTAGCGATGTTGAGCGAGATAAAAATCAGCCCGCACAATCATAGCCCGAACACGCTGTGATGAAGCATATGGACCATTAATGACCCAAGCAAGCATAGACATGGCTCTATCAATCTCTTGTTTTGCCCAAAAGGTTAAACTTTTTTCCATAGCAATTTCAAGAGATAGCTCTACGTCTCTTGCCAATATCTCTCGCTCATGCATATAGTTTAACAAGATGGTAGCATTCAAAACATCACCATTTTCTCGTAATTTTTTTGCTAAAAACAACCCGGTACGAATGATATCAGAAGAGAACATATGGGCTTCGATCATCTTACACATCTTTTCAAAAGCTCTCATATACTCATTAGCAAAAAGAGCAAGTGAAACCTGAGCAATCCTTCTAAAGACCAAAGAACGTGTAATAAGATCCTCGTGTAAATACATCCTCCAATTGGGCAAGAGAGAAGGGAATCGATGAAGATCATCGCGCAAAAGAACCCTCGCCTTTTGAATAAAAACAGGAAGCTCATTAAAAGCAACATCGCTCATGAGAGCTTGACACAATGACTCAAGCACTTCATGATGCAAACGAAAAATTGAAGACCATACAAATGCCTGTTCCTCCTGACCAAGCACATGCTGTATGCTCAATTCAAAATATTTGCGAGATTGATCATATGCCTCCATGGCATCAAGAATATGATCTTTAGCTTCAGAAGGTTCAGCAAGGATCTTTGCTTTTTTAACATGCCCTCGCATCTCTTCCCATAAAAAGATAGCTGATTCAAAAGCACGAAGCGCACAACTTGTATGCTCAAAAGGAATGTGACCCCTTGCGATCAAATGCGCAGCCAGAACAAAGGCATGTACATCCAATGGGCGATCATAGATATATTGACATAATGCTGCATACTCATTGACAAAGGCAGGATTTGATTCAAAAGCAAAGATGCATGAGAGGACAGTTTGAATGACTTGCATATCCTCGCGTTCAATTGACTCATTAATGAGTAGATATGCTTGTTCATAATCTTGAGCATGAAGAGCTAATCGCACCAAACATTGTACGATCTGCTCGTGAATATCCTCAAAATACGGTTTTTGCAATAACTTTTCAAATATACATTTAACTTTCTCATAGCCAACTCCCTCGTCCAAAGCCTGAGTATAACAAAAAACAGCATGGAGATACTCTCCTAACAGACTTTTTTCGGATATTGCAATTTCACCAAGAAATTCTCTATTCTCACCTCTATCCATCCAGACGCTTAAAAAAGAAGGCTCTTGTATACCCAAACAAGCTGAAGAATTGGTTTTAGACGTAAGCAAAAGATCTCGCGATTCAACGATCGAAAAAGGTTCCAATTGACAATTTGAAGCCTCATTCTTCAAATAAGCACAAAAGAGCAAATCAACAAGCCGCCCTTTACGCACACACACAGAAAAAGCCTCATTAAGACGATGATCTAAAAGATAGCGAACAAAATATTCACTCTCTTCAATTCGATTTAAAAGCAACTGCAGAGCATCGATATACTCTTTATCACGTGTACCGACAGACAAAAAGAAAGCATAAGCGGCAAGCATATGACTTTGAGTTTCTTGGCAAAAACCGAAAGTACGAGCAAAAATTTTCTTGGCCAACTGCTCTGCCCGAGCTTTTTGCTTTGATGAGAGCAACAAAACAACTCTTTGCCATCCCAATTCAAGAAGAAGATGAGCAGCAGTCTCTTTCCATGCTCCATAGTGAGAACCAAGCTTCTCTATACCATCAAACAGCGAATCAACTGAGCGAACAATATCACCTTCAAAGTATTCGACAAATCCCCGCAAAATTTGCTGCACACCAGGATGTGCTTTAGAATTACTTGAAAGCTCTTCGATACATCCCTTTATCCCATCAAGTGATTGCTTTTCAATGGCTCTCCTTGCCTTCCAGTAGACAAACTCTACTCTATTCTCAACATGTATTTTGCAATTACTATACTGCTCATACCAGTGCTCAGCTTGCTCAATATCATCCAATTGCTCGCAGCAATTAGCCAAAAGAAATAACCGTCGCGCTGCAACCGCCTCCTCTACAAAAAGATCATCCCAAAGTTTCAGCACTTGCACAGCACGAGAAAATTCTCTTAGTGAAAAAAAAGCCTCTCCAATGCGCAAAAGCAAAAGATGTCGCATCTTCTTTCGTTCAACAGGCGATGCTTGATAGGGAACATGCTGAGCATCAACAGACTCGAGAACTATCAAATAACTCCTTAAGGCTTCTTTTGGCCTACCTGCCTCAAGATTTTTATCAGCTGTTTCTAAAAGCCGAGTTACATACTCTTCCTTGCATGCTATTGCACCAGCAATTTCAGATTGTTCTTGGCGAGAAAGATGCGAACACGATGTTCCAATTATCTTTTTCAAAAGATTTTCAGCATCATGCAAACGATCTTGTTCAAGATATGATCGCAGCAAGGCAACACGAAAAGGAATAGAGTAGCGATAAAATTCTCGTCGATGAGCATAAGAGCTCAAAAGCTTTTCTTGAGCAGCATACAATCCGAGTCGTTCATACCCTTTTGATAAAACAAATAAAATGTGTACCTGTTCATGAAGTTCAAGCCGTCGAAATGAAGAATCAACAATAAGTTGTTCCAATTCTTGCACACCTTTTAAGCTCTCTTCTCTAGATCTCTCCAATAATTCTTGAGCACGCAATGCCTGGCACATTACTTTTGATGAAAGATGTAATCCATCAACAGCTCCCCAAACAAAAACGGGAACAAGCAAAAAAAGAAAAATGTACATATTTCACCAAAATTTGCCGAACAAAACCAGTATACACAATATAACTATGAAGTTCAAATCTTACCCACAATATATCAAGAAACGTTTTTGATGCAATTCAAATTTGACACTTAAAGGCTTTTTTTCATCCAAAAAAAAGAGCTGTCTGTCCACCCAAAATAAAAAAAATGAACCTTTTTGAAGAAATCTGTTGCAGAATATAGTCAAAGTGGGCTAACAATCAATTAGTGACTCAAAACAATATGGAGGAGACACTATATGAAGTTTGAAGATACAATCAAACATATACGCCATTTACTCGGCGGACTAACCGTTGACTTAGAAAAAGCAGCCAATGGTAACAAAGCAGCTTCTCAGCGTGTCCGAACAGGGACAATCAAATTAGAGAAGATAGCAAAGCAATATCGCAAGCTATCAATCAAAGCTGAAAAAACAGGCGCTTTCAAGAAAAAGAAAGCTCCTGCTAAAAAGAAAGCTCCTGCTAAAAAGAAAGCCCCTGCTAAAAAGAAAGCTCCTGCTAAGCGCAAAACAGCAAAAATCCCAGCCAAGAAAAAACGACGTTAAGTTTTTTCAAGAGAGAGGGAAGATCTTCCCTCTCTTTTTCCTTTTTGTTATACTTCTCTCACTATGAACTCAGAAACTGTTTATATTTGCCGATGGAATGACAATGGTCACGGCATTTCCCAAGATGAAAAAACAAAGCCTATAATTATACCTCAATCAATTGTTGGCGAAACCGTTTGCATCACACCTCCACACAAATCGCGAAAAGGACTCACCTCCTCAATCACAGAGATTCCAAAGCCTTCCACCCACCGAATTCAACCTCAATGTCCTCACTTTTCAGAATGTGGGGGATGTGTTTGGCAGCACATCTCATATGATCATCAATTGAAAATAAAGGAAGAAAAAGTCCGCTCGCTCTTCACCCCTTTATGCTCTATACCGATCTCTCCAATTATCAACTCTCCATCCGTCTGGCACTACAGAAATAAAATGGAATTCTCCTTTTCCCAAGACAAAAGTGGCAATACATTTCTTGGGCTCCACTACCGCCGATCGCGAGTGACAAACATTCACCACTGCCCAATAACCCCTCCCTGGATGGCAGAAACCCTCAACACCGTACGCACATGGTGGCAAACAACGAATCTCACTGCCTATCACCCGAGAAGCGATTCTGGAACCCTTCTTTCCCTCACACTTCGCGAAGGATATACTTCCAAAGACAAAATGATCATATTAACCGTCTCTGGAAACCCCAATTTCGCCCCCTCAAAACATGATCTCGATTGCCTTGTCCAATGCCTCACACAAAATCAAGGTCCTCTTTCGATTGTGTTACGCATTCGACAAATTGCCAAAGGACGTCCCACTCAGTTCTACGAAATGATTCTACACGACCCCGATTTTATCAGAGAAAAACTCGATATCGCCATTGGCTCCCTGGAATTCCACATCAGCCCACAAAGCTTTTTTCAGCCCAATACTCAAACAGCCATGACGGTCTACTCAGCAGCCTTACAAATGGCGAATTTAAGCCCAGATGCTACTGTGCTTGATCTCTACTGCGGAATCGGTATCTTTGGCATGTTCGCAGCCCTTAAAGCAAAGAAAAGTATTGGCATAGAACTCAATCGTGATGCCGCCTATGATGCCACAACCAATGCTAAACGATTAGGCCTCGGCAATTTCTCAATACTCTGCGGCGATGTCGGGGAAATGATTGCTAATAAAAAACTTAAGCCCTCAACCATCATCGTCGACCCCCCACGAGCAGGCCTGCAAAAAGCAATCGATCAGATTAATGCCCTTCCTGCTTCAACGCTCGTCTATGTTTCCTGCAATCCCATCTCCCAAGCTCAAGATACTGCCAAACTGCTTGCCTCGGACTGGAGAGTCAATGTCATACAACCAATCGATCAATTCCCTCATACTCCCCATGTTGAAAATATCATACAATTTACGAGAACAAAATGAATTTTACCATTAACAAAAAATGCTCATATACACGAGCAAGAACAGGCCTCATTGAAACAGCACACGGCAACATAGAAACTCCTATCTTCATGCCAGTAGGAACGCGTGGTACGATTAAAGGTCTCACCCAACAACAAACACTCGACATAGGCGCACAAATAATCCTCGGCAACACCTACCACCTGATGCTTAGACCGGGAAAGGGTCTCATCGAAGAAGCAGGAGGCCTCCACAAATTTATCAACTGGCAAAAACCCATTCTTACAGATTCAGGAGGCTTCCAAGTCTTCTCCCTCTCACCCTTAAGAACGTTTTCACATGATGGTGTAAGCTTTAAATCTCATATCGATGGTTCCACACATTTTTTAGGACCTAAAGAGAGCATGGAAATCCAAAAGGCCTTAGGTTCTGATATAGTCATGTGCTTCGATGAATGCCCATCAAGCGATGCTCCCGCATCATACATCCAAGAAGCAGTAGAAAGAACCATACGTTGGGCACATACATGTAAAAACGCACCTCTCCAAGAACACCAAAACCTCTTTGGCATCGTCCAAGGTGGGCTCGATCCCTCACTCAGAAGGAAGTGTGCTGAAGAACTCGTCCCCCTTGACTTCGATGGATACGCCATAGGAGGCCTCTCCGTCGGAGAAACAGCAGAAGAGATGTACGCCACAATCGAAGCAACTGAACCCTTTCTTCCCACCCACAAACCACGCTACCTCATGGGAGTAGGAACCCCACGCAATATTCTCGAAGCTGTCATGCGCGGCGTTGATATGTTCGACTGCGTACTCCCCTCAAGAAATGCTCGAGGAGGAACAGCATTCACCTGGCAAGGAAAAATACAAATAAAATCGGCACG